>WNFY01000738.1_pt1 | contig 43357 bp, 33 predicted proteins | sample 5400091 | NCBI WGS metagenome assembly WNFY01 (sample SAMN13153364, study PRJNA577476) | soil metagenome | isolation source: 60 cm soil or saprolite under grassland replicate 1 | place: USA:California | collected 2016-06-15 | reverse complement strand
AAATAAAATACTTATTATACTGAAGCATTAATAATTTCCTTACTCTCTTTTATAGAAATAAAGATTAACTGCAGAAGCAAATCCTTTTTCACTTAGTGTAAAGAATCCTGAATTATCATCAGCAAAAGTTATGGCTTCACCCTGCGGCTCAGGTGTGTAAGGTAATGTTGTATAGTTTTTATTAAGTGCCTGCTCTATAGTTTCGGCTGATGAACGAATATAATGGTATAAAGAAAAATAAGTCTTAATTATAATTTCCTTTTCATCCCGCGTCATTGCAGCACTTACAACACCGGTGTAAGGTAACGAGCCAACTAATGTAGCCGTATTAACCGATGTAACACTATACGGAAAACTTAGCTTATAAATTTTTGAAGGGTTATCTCGTTTTGTGATGATATAAATATCTTTTGCAGAAGCGTCAACAAGAAATGCTTCTGCATCATGCGAACTATCAGGATACACAAAACGAATCGTATTAAAACTTGTTACCGTGTCCGTTGAGGAAGATGGTTCTGCGAACTGGCAAATGGTATAATCAGCAAAAGTCTGATTATTATCGCCAATGTCCGCAATATAAATTGTATCGTTTGAAAGAGCCATATCTTCCCAATCACGATTTACAGCTCCTTTTATATAAACAGTTTTTAAAACTTTTCCATCATGCCCTAAAAGATACAACTGCGGCGGATTTCCGCTATCTTCCTCAACCCACAAATAACCGGAATTTATTTTACTGTCGGCAATTCCTGAAGCTTCATTGATAATGGGAATAACGGGCTTCACAACAGGAATGGAATCAAAACCCGTAGCTTTATCCGATGGCGGCAACTCTTTATTGCAAGCTAAAAGCAGGAAAGAGTAAAATAAAAAGAAAATAAAACTCAAATACTTTTTCATGTTTCGGGTTTCAGGGAAAGATAGTATAAAATGTAATAAAGTAAACAATTTGCCCCTGCAGACCGTAATTACACTCATTTTATCCACCTTACCAATACTTTAAATAAAATTTTCATTAAAGTTTATAAGAAGTCTTCAAACTATCATAAACTTTGTACACAGAATTTCGTTTTATTATTTACCTCTTTCAAAAATATGCCGGTTTACAATCAGTCGAGGAGCAGGGTTATCCAATTAATATTTATCGCAATTTTTATCATTATGCTGGGGCAGTTACTCCACCTGCAAATATTTTCTTCAGAGTATAAAATTCAGGCGGAGAATAATGCCATCTTTCGCAAAGTAGTTTACCCTGACAGGGGTATTATTTACGACCGTAAAAAACGTGCTATTCTTGAAAACACGGTAATGTATGACCTGATAGTTACACCGAGTGAAATCAAGGGAACCGATACCGCTACATTATGTGATATTTTGGGTATTGATACTGCAGAATTCAGGAAAAGAATGGTAACTGCTATCATTAAAAACAGCAGTTATAAACCCAGTGTTTTTGCGCCGCTCGTTTCAGATGAAATATATGCACGGTTAAATGAGAATCTGTATAAATTCAATGGATTTATATTGCAGGAAAGACCGGTGAGAAAATATCCGTACAATGCTGCAGGAAATGTTCTTGGCTATCTTGGAGAAGTAGATACAACTTTTTTGCGCAGGCATAAAGGAGAAGGTTATGAAATGGGAGATTATGCCGGTATGACTGGTCTTGAGCGCAGTTATGAAAAAGTATTGATGGGCCAGCGTGGGGTACAGCGTTTTATACGTGATAACAAGAATCGTATACAGGGCCCTTACGAAAATGGAATATTTGATACCGCCGCAATAGCCGGAAGAAATCTGTACACAAGTATGGATGTAGATCTGCAGCAATTAGCCGAAAAATTATTACAAAATAAAATTGGCAGTGCTGTAGCCATTGATCCAAAAACAGGTGGCATTCTTGCTATGGCAACGAGCCCGTCTTATAATCCTAATTTATTGACAGGTTCTCAACGAAGGCAAAATTTTGGCAAGCTTGTTTTGGATACTGCAAGACCCCTGTTAAACAGGGCAATCAAAGGACAATATCCTCCCGGATCAACATTTAAGCCGATGGGAGCTTTAATAGCATTGGATGAAAATTTGATCACACCGGCATATGGCTATCCATGCGGTGGCGTTTATTATGCATGCGGAAGACCGGTAAGATGTGAACATCATGATCCGGGACATGCAGCAAACCTGCGTCTTGCATTATCTCATTCCTGCAACTCTTATTTTTCCAATGTGTTTAGAATGGCAATAGATAATCCCGCCTATGAAAGCCCACAGGCTGGTTATTTAAAATGGAAAGAATACATGAATGCTTTTGGAATGGGAGTGCTTTTAAATATTGATCTGCCAAGTGAAGATCGTGGCAACATCCCTGATACAGCAAGATATAATAAGGATTTTGGCGGATTTGCAAGATGGAACAGTTGTAATATTCTTACACTTGGTATTGGTCAGGACAGAATGTTAGCTACGCCTCTTCAATTAGCCAATGTAATGTGCTTTATTGCCAACAAAGGATATTACTACACCCCACATTTTGTTGACAGTATAGAAAACGAAACGACTGATGATACTGTTTATTTGGGTAAATACCGGAGAAGGCATAATGTAACGCATATTTCCAATGAAGATTTTGAAGCGGTGCAGCTGGCCATGCTTGATGTAACACAATCAGGAACTGCAGTGGGTGCCAGAATTGAAGGCATAAACATTTGTGCAAAAACTGGTACGGCTCAAAATCCGCATGGAAAAAACCACTCACTCTTTGTGGCCTTTGCACCAAAAGAAAATCCAAAAATAGCTATTGCTGTAGTTGTTGAAAATGCCGGGTTTGGCGCCACATGGGCTGCACCTATTGCTTCGCTCATGATAGAAAGATATTTGAATGATAGTATTTCTACACCGAGGCTTGCAGAGCTAGAGAGAATTTCAAAAGCCGATCTTATTCCGGAAGCAATAAAACATTGGTATGCTGTGCAGGATTCCTTGAAATTGGCAAGACTTGCAAAGCAAATAGATGCTGATAAAGCACCCACATTTGAAAATACTACCGATACAAGAAAAATAACTTTTGACCCTGAAGTTGAGCCCTACAGAAAAGAGTCTGACAGCAGTGATACTTTTAAACAAAAACCTCCCATTATAAAACCCGACGAAAAACAAAAGAAACCAACCAGGAAAAATGAGTAGTGTATATAATAACAATTCGATTTCAAAAGGTGTTGACTGGCTAATAATATGGCTTTATGCCACATTGGTAGCCATTGGAATACTGTGCATTTTTATGGTGGAATATAATCCTGACAGATTTACCATGAGCTCTTTTTTTACATTCGATAGTAATTACAGCAAGCAATTGCTTTTTGCAGGCATTTGTGCAATAGTCGCCATATTCATTTTATTAAGTGATAGCAAATTATATACTGCATTTGCCAATCTTTTTTATTTTTTTGGTATCGTGCTTATGCTGCTCACATTTGTAATTGGCAAAGATATCAATGGATCAAAAAGCTGGATTCCTTTGGGAGGCGGCTTCAACCTTCAACCTGCGGAACTCTGCAAAATATTTGCGGCGCTGGCTCTTGCAAAATATTTGTCTCGTTTAGATACTGATTTTTCCAAAACAAAATCACAGGTTATTGCTACAGCAATAGCTATGTCGCCGGCGCTGCTTTCCGTTATGCAGCATGAATCTGGTTTAGCACTTGCGTATTTAAGTTTTTTTATTGTGATGTATCGCGAAGGTTTACCGGGAATAATATTGGTAATCGGTTTCTCTTTTGGTGCTCTTGTCGTCGCAACATTGGTAGTGGAGAAAAATACGCTTGCCTTTATTCTTACAGCAATTGCCTTTGCCACCATTTATTTTATGCGATGGGAAATAAAAAGAAACCGGGCTCTTCTGATCGTTATAACAGGTGTATGGATACTGTGTGTAGGTATTCAGCGATTTGCGGTGCCATATATTTTCAATAATGTTTTTGAGTGTTACCAAAGCCAGCGTATTTACAACGCGGTGGGTAGGGATTATGATTGCAGTCAGAATAAAAGTTCACAAAAAATAGAAGCGGTTGCCAAACAAGTGAAGAAACCCGATGACTATAATGTGCGTCAAAGTAAGATTGCCATTGGTTCCGGCGGTTTTTTTGGAAAAGGTTTTTTAAAAGGCACCCAAACACGCGGCAAATATGTGCCGGAGCAACACACAGATTTTATTTTTACTTCGCTGGGTGAAGCATTTGGTTTCGTGGGCTGTTTTGTTTTTCTTATTTTATACCTGCTCTTACTTTTTAGAATAATATGGATGGCAGAGCGACAGCGAAGTACCTTCAGCCGTGTGTATGCATATTGTATTGCAAGCATTCTTTTTTTTCATATTACTGTAAATGTATACATGACGATCGGCCTGTTCCCAATCATCGGTATTCCTTTACCTTTAGTTAGCTATGGCGGTTCATCATTGCTTACCTTTACAGTATTGATCTTTATTCTTATTCGCCTGGATGCAGACAGGCAAATGGTGCTGAGATAATACGCCAAGCCCTCTAACTCCCTAAAGGGGAACTGAAACGGTTTCAATGGTATCTGGAGTTGCTTCTAAATTTTTATTTTTTATGTTCCAGACAGTTGCATTACTGTTTATCTTCCTTGCGTCGCCCTATATATTTATGAATATGCTCGCACAAAATCCGGACAAGTTTTTATAATATCGTAGATAATGTTATGAGTAGATGCTTCCTTCGTCAGCATGACAAGCTCGAGTTTTTGATGAAGGTAAAATTCTATTCATAGCTTTTATTTCTTTCTTCAGTTTGACGAAGGAAGAGTCTGTATTATACAATCATTGCGTCATATTACTCTTTGAAAATAATTCTCAAACATTTGTCCTGTAAATTCGCAGCTTTAATCAATTTAAAAAACTCCCTTTAGGGCCTGGATATGAAAATCATTCCACTTTCAGAAGGTGTATTTACAGTAGACAAAACAAAACTCTTTGTTCCATTTAATGAAAGCAGCGATAATTTACAGCAACGGCCTTCAGGCAGTCTTTTAGTTGAAGTGCTGCCATTTGTTATAATTACAAACAACGATATTTTACTGCTTGATACGGGTCTTGGTTTTTCACGCAACGGTGAATTGCACATACATGCAAATTTGAAATCAAACAACATTCCGCCTGGTGATATTACAAAAGTGCTGCTAACGCATTTGCATAAAGACCATGCTGGTGGTGTAAGCATGAAAGACAGGCTCGGTCATTTTCATATTGCATTTCCCAATGCAACTTATTATGTGCAGCAAAAAGAACTTGCCTTTGCAATGGATACAGGCTTTCCTTCTTTTATGACAGAAGAAATTGGCGTATTGGAAAACAATTCAAAAGTTGTTTTGTTAAATGGTGACGGCAATATTGATGAGTATATATCTTATCGTGTAACAGGAGCGCATAGTCCATACCACCAGGTATATTGGATAAAAGAAAATAACGAAACCATTTTCTTTGGTGGCGATGATGCTCCACAATTGCAGCAAATGAAAAGCAAGTTTGTCGCCAAGTATGACTATGATGGAAAAAAAGCGATGCAGTTGCGTCATCAATGGTGGAAGCAGGGTAAAGAACAGCACTGGACCTTTTTATTTTACCATGATGTAAAAACACCGGTATATAAATTTTCCGAATGATGATATTTACGGTATATTGATTTACGATTTGATATTGTTTAGATAGCTCCGTTAGGAGCAACCTGTTTATAGAAATTAATATAATCGTTTTAATAAGCTTCGCAGGAGCTTCCTGCGTTCTATTCAGGCGGCGACTCCTACGGAGTCTTTATAAAAAATCGTGCAATTATTTTCTATAAGCGGGGTGAAATCCTTAACAACATTGATTGACGATTCACAATTGAGGATTCATCATTGACCGATTCACCATTCACCGTTCACCATTCACCAATTCATCATTCACCATTCACTATTCGCGAACGCTAAATAAAATTTCGAAGCCCAAATGCTGCGCACCGGTACAGACGTAAAAGTGAGTGACACAACGGAAACTCAATAGCAACACCGTCGCCTGCTATATAAAAACACATTAAATAATCCTGCACTGCTGCCCCACTCTGAAAAAAACTCTATACTTTTAAGTTTCCCAAATTTTTCAATGGTATGTGTGTACGTTTTCTATTTGCCCTTCCCTTAATATTGTTTTTTCCGCAAGCATCTTTTTCTGCTGATAAAGATTCCAATGTGGTGGTTTCTGCAAGCAAAGAATTGTATGAATTTGTGTGGCAGAAATCTGCAAATAATGTACAGGTAAAACAAAGCCTGAACACTTCTTATTACTGCAATAGTTACAGAACAACAATCCCTGTTGCAGAAATGTATGATAATGAAACTTCAATAGACGATGTGGATTTTACAGTGGATGGCAAAAAGCCAAAAGATATAAAGCCGCAATATTCCTATTATTCTGTTGATGATATTTTTTATTCTGATGAACACATTTGCTTTTTTCCCCTACCGCTTGAAAAAAAGGGAAGCAGCAGCACTGTGAGCTTTAAGAAAACAATATCTGACCCGCGCTATTTTATAAATATCTTTTTTTCCGAGCCATATATGGTAATGAATAAGGAGGTAAATATTAAAGTGCCGAGATGGATGAAAGTAGAGTTAAAAGAAATGAATTTTAAAGGATACCAGATAAGTAAATCTTCTCATTATGACAGCGGTGATGATGCAGATATTTACACGTACACAATAAAAAATCTTCCTGCAAAAGAAAATGAAAATGACTGCCCGGGGCCAAGTTATATTTATCCGCATATACTCGTGCTTTCAAAAGAAGCAAGTGTTGACAACGGTAAAACAACTTATTTCAATACCGTTGCCGATCAGTATGCATGGTATCATCAACTGGTAAGTAATATTGGCAGTGATGAAGCTGCGGTGAAAGCGAAAGCTCAAGAAATCACTTCAGGCATTACCAATGACCTTGATAAAATAAAAGCTATTTTTTACTGGATGCAAAACAACATTCGCTATGTTGCTTTTGAGGATGGCATTGCCGGTTTTAGACCTGATAAGGCAAATGAAGTGATACGTAAAAAATATGGCGATTGCAAAGGCATGGCGAATGCAACAAAAGAATTATTAAAAAGTCTCGGCTATGATGCAAGACTTTGCTGGATTGGCACAAACCATATTGCGTATGATTATTCCACACCTTCGCTTTCAGTGGATAACCACATGATATGCGCATTGAAGTTTCAGGGGAAAATGTATTTTCTTGATGCAACAGAAAATTACCTTGCCTTTAATGAATATGCCGAACGCATCCAGGGGAGACAGTGTTTAATAGAAGATGGAGATAAATATATTCTTATCAATATTCCTTCTACCACTTACCAGCAAAATTCAGATGAAGAAAAAAGAATTTTATCTGTTAACGGAACAGATTTAAAAGGCACTGCCACACATGAATGGAGAGGTGAAGAAAAAGAATATATTCTTACAGAATTAAATGCAGTTAAAAAAGATAAATCCGAAGAATCATTTATCAGGTATCTTTCAAATAATAACAAAGATTATATTCTTACCGATCTTAAAACTTCTGATGTAAACAACTTCGATAAAAATCTTACGGTTTCCTATTCCATCAATCATAAAAATGCAGTTTCTTCTTTTGGCAAGGATTATTATGTTGATCTGGATTTTGGCAAAGAGATGAATGATTATAGATTCGACACTTCAAAAAGAGATCTTGATTACTGGTTCCCTTATAAAACAAATGTCATCCGCGAAACGCAATTAATTATTCCTGCAGGTTATACAGTTACAAGTTTGCCACCAAGTGTAGAAATAAAAAATGCGAATTATGAATTTACAATAACCTATACACAAACTGCAGACAAGCTTATCTACAAAAAAAATCTTATCATCAAGAATACAAAACTTGTCAAAAGCGAGTTTACTCAATGGAATAAAGACATTGAAAAACTTGTTGCTTCTTACAACGAACAAATTGTTTTAACTGCCAAATAAAAAATATTCAATGCGAAAATTACTTCCGGTTTTATTATTAATAATATTGTTTGCAAAAAGTTTTGCGCAAAAGGCTGATGAAAAATATAATGAACATGCTGCAGAGATACAAAAAGAAATATGGGACAATAAATCAGCGCCATTCCAGGTAGCACAAATATCTGCAGAGATGAATAATGAAAGTGCCGTAATTATTGCACGTTCTTTTGAAGTAATTAATTCTGCAAAAATGAAATTGAAGATGGGTTTACTGTTGAGCGCAACTCAAAGAATAAGTTATCAAACCACATTTCATGAACGCGTTAAAATAAATGATAAGGCAGCACTTGATGACTATTCAACATTAGAATACACAAAAAAAATTGACAGAAGTTTTTCCTATGGTTTCAGCAAGCTGTATAATAAAACGGATACTTATATTGGCGCAAAGATCATCAAAGCAAATGGCGCTGAAACCATTGTAAACACTGATGAAGAAGTGCTTACAAAAAATGAAAGCAAAAATCAACATGGCAAACTTGCCATATCTGATCTGCAGGTAGGTGATATACTTGATTATTATATAAGGGTTGAAAAAATGCAGGAAGCAAGTAATGAAATGCAGGGCCCTTACACATTTGTGATGGGTGGAGAATATCCTATTCTTTATTACAATGCAAAACTTCAGTTGGATGAAAGAGTGGGTGTGGAATATATAAGTGCAAATGGTGCTCCTTCATTTAAAGAATACAATAATGATAACGGCGATATTGTTTTGGAATTAACACAAAAAAATCTTCCCAAGTTTCAAAGCACTTTATGGACATCACCGCTTCGCCAGTATCCTTATGTATCGCTGCAATACAAGTTTGTTACAAAAAAAGAAGATGCCAATACACATTTCAACCGTGGCGAAGTAAAGCATGGATTTTTAAGCGATGACCTTGTTGAGCAATTCAAAAAAACTGTTCAGGTACCTAACGGTTTATTAAATTATTACCCGGTTACATTAACACAGAATTATTTTGGCGGTGCAAAAAAGATGAGAGATATTTCCCAGGACAGCATTGTAAAAGTATTGTACAATGCGTGGCGCTACGCCACCTTCTGCACTTTTTCAACAGATAACATCAGCATGACGAATGATATAAATTACAGTTATGCCAACAGTCTTATTGGTGCTATCAATTTTAGTCACATGCTCAGCTCACTCGATATTGACAACACGATCTTTCTAGTTTGCTCACGCAACGGAAAAAGTTTAAAGAATGTGATGAGCATAAATGATTTTGATGCGCTGGTAAAAGTAACTGCAGGCAAACAATACTGGCTTGCTTTTGATGATATTGTGACACAGTTCAATGAAATACCGGCACGCTTCCAGGGTGAAGATGCAATAACCATGCAGGCTGAAAAAGATAAAAACTCAGTGAGTTATTATATTGGCCGCGGCAAAGTACCTGTTAATACTGCTGCAGATAATACCGTGTCAGAAAATATCACTGTAAACTTTGATGCGGCAAATATGCAACTGCTCCAGATTGATCGCACCTGCAAACAAACAGGTTCAATGCGTCATGGCGGTCAAAAACAATTGTTGCTGATGGAAGATATGGAAGCCGATCTTGCAAAAACAGTAACGCAAAAGAAACTGGTGGAGAGATTAAGCAGTAACAAAAAATCGCAAAAACTCGTGGACGAATTTTCTGCAGCCTTTGCAAAAGAACGCACAAATCAAAAAACATATTTTACTGACGAAATAAATGAGCAATATGAGAGCAAGCCGAAAGAAATATCTGCTTATGAAATACATGAACCTGCATTGGTTAGCAACAAAACACCATTTGAATACAGAAGTAGTTTCAGCATGGAGAACTTTGTAAAAAAGGCAGGCAATAATTATATTGTGGAAGCAGGCAAACTGGTGGGCACTTATCAAAAGGTTGATGAAAAAGAACGTACACGTGCCATTGATGTTTACATGCCCTGCGCCAGGACGTTTAGCTGGGATATTACCATTAACATTCCAAAAGGTTATACTGCCAAAGGTGTGGAAGAACTGAATAAAACAATTAATAATGAAACCGGCTCATTCAACTGTGCAGCAACAAACGACGGTGCTGCAGTTAAAATAAAAATCACAAGAAGCTATACAAACAATTTTGAAAAGGCCGATAACTGGCCAAAGCTGCTTGAGATAATGGATGCATCTTATAATTTTTCTACACAGAAGATTTTACTGGAGAAGGGGAAGCAGGGATGAAGTTTTTTTAATGAACCAGACTGCATTGTTACTTGAGGCAGTGGTTGCGTCGCACTCTTATACGTTCAGTTTAATAGCAACAGAACGATATTATATGTTCATATAGGTTTAAAAAGAAAATTGTTGGCTTGAGCAACCAACAATACAAAAGGTACGATATAAAAATATTGAATTATCAATGTTGAAAAAAGTTTTAATTGTATATACTTGCTTATATCTTATATTAGCGACAATTGGAATAGATGCCTATGAGTAAAAATAAACACAGAAAACAGCCAGTACAAATTCCTAATCAACAGAAATTTAGCCCTACACCCCAAGCACCAGTTATCTCTTTGCTTGACACGATGGTTGATGGCAGAGAGTTTGAAAGCTTGCTTAAAATTAAACAGGTTAATATTGATCTCGTCGCAGAAATAAGAAGGGCTTTGAAGGAAATTAGCGGCCTAAGACAAAGACCTAACATTGCATACTTAGCTAATGTAGTTAACCCAAACATAAAAGCTGTTCGTTCTATTGAATATAGTGACGATTTGCCATTTTCTGAATTAGTTAATACTGTTCCTGCAAATGCAAAAGAGATAGATGTTATTTTAGTTACACCCGGTGGTTCCGGTACACAAGTTGCAAAATTTGTGGATAAACTTAGACCAAGATTTGATACAGTTGCTTTTATTCTTCCCAATATTGCAATGAGTGCAGGTACAATTTTAGCCATGTCAGGAGACGAAATTGTTATGACTAATAGTTCTTATATCGGGCCAGTTGATCCACAAGTTCCAAATAAAGATGGCATATACGTACCTGCTCAAGCAATACTTACATTGATTGAAGAAATTCAAGCCAAAGGGGATACAGCAATTAAAAAGGGAGTTAATCCTGACTGGGCTGACTTACAAATATTACGTCAAATTGACCCTAAAGAAATCGGTAATGCAATAAATGCAAGCAAATATTCGGTTGAACTTGTCGAAAATTACCTTCATGATTATAAGTTCAAGAGCTGGATCACTCATTCTAATGGAAGTCCGGTAACTCCGGGGCAAAGAAGACAAAGAGCTAATGAAATTGCAAATCAATTATGCAAGCATTCACTTTGGAAAACTCATGATCATGGTATTACAAGAGAAATTGCTTGGGATGTTTGTAAACTAAAAATCACTCATTCCGAAACAGTAATTGGATTAGATAGAGCAATTAAACGTCTTTGGGCTCTTTTTTATTGGTTGTTTGAGAATACACCAGTTTTTAAGACCTTTGTGTCGGAATATTATAGCCTGATGCGTAATGACAAAAGCCTAATAACTCTAAAATAAAAAATATGGAACGTAATGAAATTTTAAAATCAATAGGTTTTTCGGATGCTTTTCTAAGAGCCCTAAACGAATTTGAAAAGTCTGTTCCTAACGTTTACTATGAAGTTCCATTTGATGAAAATGAACATACCTTTAATATTACTGACTCTTCTGGACAATTAATTATCAATCATCCAAACGATAATTACAATCATAACATAATTGTTCGACAATCACAATGACAAAAAACTTTGTAACAGCAGTCCTCACAGCCTAACACGGGCAAGGGTGAATTTATTAGCATATTAGTATTGCTGCTGAAATACTTAAACAACAAATCATATCTTCAACAAAAATTTTAATCGGCATTTGTCTTGGTAGACAGAACACGGGGTATTCTGCCATCGCAAATACGAATCATTTTCTGCAATCTAGATGACTAACTTCCTCTTAAATCCTCTTAATAAATACTTCAAGGAAATGATGTCTCTTGAAGGAAAAATATTTGTTTTAGACGACTTTGTCAACAACTTTCGAAACGATTTAACCAAGAGAGAAACTATTGACAGAGACTTAATAAGTTCAATCTCGGTTTTTAGAGATCTTTCAAAAATGGAAAAGGGCGACAATTTATATACTACAGGATACAGTTATAGATTTCGCACTTCAGATTTGAAAGAGGAAATTGATATTATTTTAAGTAAAGATATTGTTTAACACTTTCTCAAGCTTATGAAGTATTTGAGACATATTTAATAGAACTATACACAGAGTTACTTCTTTTCTTTCCCGAACATTTGGTCACTTTAAAAGTCTTGTCAACCAAACTTCATTTACCAAAAACTTCATTAAAGGAATATATCAAAGAAAAAATAGGAAGAGAAAAAAATAATCGAAAGTTTATTAACTCTTCGAGAAAACTTTCCAAACATTTTACACAGCACGAAACAAAAAACATTTATAACATCAATATTTCCACCTGGTTTGACCTTGTTTCAGAACTTAGACATAATATTGTTCATCAGATAAATTATTACTTTTTTTAAAAGACTATGAAAGGGCAAAGCTTTTCAGCAAATACTTTGCCCGAAAAAACACTTATGATGGTGTTATAATCTTTTTGACGAAGGATAATTTTCACAAAAACATTGATTTACTAAATGAATTTGCTTATTTCATCTTCAAATCACTTTCAATAGATAACAATCTTGACCCGACGTATAAGAAGGCAAAATAAAACTGTAGGCAAAAGTTTTATTACCTCCTCAGCAAAGTCTCTCACAGAATTATTTTTAGATGGCTTTAGGTCATTCTTAGTTCGACAGTCGCTATTGCTCGTTGCACAAACAACCATGCGTCCAAGAGTGCAACGCAATCAAAGCTTCTTCATGCACTGAAGTTTGCAACATAAAAAATATTCTACCCCAAAAAACATCAATCTTTCGTAATTCCCCTTTCATAATTTTCGTATCTTACTACAACGCAGGTGAATTTACCAGAGCGCTATAACTGATTCTTTAACTACTCTTCCCTGCTGTTAATGACTGTTTTGATTTTTTTATTTTTTAAGCCAACCCTTTTGTTCGTACCTGCATCTATGTTATATACAAACCATCCCATATTGGATAATCTAAAAGAAGTGGTAAAGGAGTGTATTGCCGGAAACCGGGGCATGCAAAATAAATTTTATAAATATTATGCATCGCGGATGATGGGTGTTTGTCTGCGTTATTCAAAAAGCCGTCATGAAGCAGAAGAAATTTTGCAGGAGGGTTTTATTAAAGTATTTACATGCATGCACCAATATAAATTTAAAGGCTCACTTGAAGGATGGATCAAAAGAACAATGATCAATTGTGCGCTGCAAAAAATAAGAAGCAAGAGCTCCCTTTATCCTGTAATAAACATTGATGATATCATGACACATAGAGAAATAGCGGAAATACTGCATATAGCGGAAGGCACATCGAAATCTAACTTGCATGATGCAAGAATTATGCTTCAAAAACAATTGGGTGAAGGAATGCAAATGCTTAAAACAAAAATGTAGCGATGGATAAAAATTTACATGAAATAGATCAGCTTTTTTTGGACACTCTGGAAAACTATGAAGAGGATCCTTCGGAAGATGTGTGGACAACAATAGAAAATGATCTGAACAGAACGGATGTTGTAAAATACAAAACAAAATATAAGTTCCTGTTAAGAGGAGTAGTATGTGTTTCATTACTGCTCATATCATTATGGCTTAATGATATAATTCAAACACATACTTATAACGCAAAGCGAAATAATTACGGTATTGCCAACTTTAAAGCAAACCAATCATCAAAAGAAAATAATAAATCAAAAAAGAGGAATGGTAACAATACGTTTAATGATGTTTATATAACCAAACCTGCGGAGAATAATTTACATGCATCCAAATCAAATGACTCAAAAAGCGAGATTGAAAAAGCCGGCGATAAAATTTTTCAGCAGAATAAATTTTATAATCATAATCAAATTCAGCAATTGGATGATATTTTAGTATTTAATAAAAGGAATAAATTTTTATTACAGCAAAATTCACCATCAATAAATAATGACCCTAAAAAATGGCTTCCATTTTCGGAGCATGCTTCTGCAAAAAATCCTATGCCCGGTGAACAATCAAATAAACAAAAGAGACAATTACCACAACTGAAATCAAAACATAATTTTTATATCATTCCATTTTTTTCATACGACATTATCAAAGAGCGTTTGCACGAACAGTATAAATATGATAACCAGGATCAGTTGGCTGTAGCAAAAAGAGAAAAACCAGATGCATCTTATACTTTAGGTTTACTTGCTGAACACCGGCTCTCTAAAAAATATTCAATGCAGGCAGGCATTTCATTGTCTAACTCTTTTACTTCAATATCATCTACTGTAATAAGAGCAATTCCGGATAATTCGGGCACGTATAAATTTAAACTGGCAACAACTTATGGCCTGGCAGAGATAAAGAAAACAGGAATAAATCCTCAAAATGGTGACAGTATCAGGCTTAAGGATGCTTCTTTGCAATTGCAATATGTTTCGGTACCCGTAACGGTAAAATATGAAATTAAACACGGTAATTTCAACATCAGCGGTTTAGCAGGTTTGGGCATTAACAGGATAGTTAATGAAAAAATGGAAGTAGAATATGCCAGCAATACAAATGCTGAAACGGAAGTCGTTGAAAAAATAGAGGGTTTGAAAAAAACATTTATAACATTGATTGCAGGTGGAGAAGCAAGTTATACTGTTAATAAAAGAATGAGTGTTGGTGTAAGCCCGGCGATTCGATACTCAGTAACACCTGTTAACGAGGGAACACCCATTAAAACATTTCCGGTAAGCATTAGCACCGCTGCTTTTGTAAAAATAAAATTGTAACATGAGAATGTTTAATATCAATTTTGGATAGATGCTTCCTTCGTCAGCATGACAAGCTAAAATTTTTTTATTAAGTCGAAAATTTGATCTTAAACCTTTTGTCTTCCCTCAGCTTGTCATTCCGATGCAGGAGGAATCTAAATAATCTTTAGACAATTCCACTGAGCAATATGTTTTTGATTCATTCACCTCATTTATACATCTATAAAAAACTTTACAATGAAAACTCATCCAACAGTAATGCTGCTGATATGCCTGCTGAGCATGACATGCAAAAAAGAATCTTATTCAACTCAATACGCAAAAGATGTGGCATTAGAAAGTGAAACACTAAGCAATCAGCAATCTTGTCTGCAAATTGATCCATCAGATTTTGTAAAAGGAATTCATAATCCATATCTCTCTTTTGTACCGGGCAAAAGATTTTATTACGTGAACAAAATTGTGGAGGACAAGGAGCTCATTATTGAGCACAATCCCGTAGTTGTTACTTCTGATATAAAAATGATCCTCGGGGTTGCCTGTACAGTAGTGCATGATGTGGTAAAAGTAGATGGTAAAATAACAGAAGATACTTATGACTGGTATGCGCAGGATAAGCATGGCAATGTGTGGTATTTTGGTGAGGATACAAAAAGTTATGAAAACGGGCATGTAAGCACGGAAGGCTCATGGGAAGCAGGTGTGAATGGGGCTAAGCCAGGCATCGCTATGTTTGGTAATCCCAAAAAGCATATTGGCGAAACATATTACCAGGAATATCTGAAAGGTGTTGCAGAAGATGAAGCAACATTAATCAGCACAAATAGTACGGTAAAAGTTGCTTATGGCACTTTTAAAAATTGCGTTAAAACAAAAGAATTTACAAGATTGGAACCAGGTGTAGTAGAAATTAAGTATTATGCAAAGGGTGTTGGTGAGGTTCTTATGGTAGCTACAAAAGGCGAGAATGAGCGGGATGAACTTATTAACATCACACATTAGGGAATGGTTAAAAAAACCTGTGAGGTTTTAAAAGCCTCATAGGTTTAATACCTCTTTCTAATATTTTATTTAAGCACCTGTTCCTGTGATTCTCTTTTTTCCTGTTTCTTTTTGTATGCCATCAAAAAGAGTGCACCTAAATTTTTGTGTGGAGGAATATAATCGTCAAACAATTCGCTTTTACCAAGTCTTTTTGAAAGTGTGATCCATAATTGCGGCCAGTTAAGATCATGACCCTGCCGCAATTCATCAAGAATAGTGTAGATGATAGGTTGATTTATCAACCCACTGCCCGTTTGTTTTGATGCAACAATCTGCGCTGTAGGACAACGCTTTAATATTTTATCAAGACTTTGATAAGCGCCACAACTTCCAAGCAATATCACCTTGCCTGATGGCAACAATTGGTCAATCGTTGAAGGCAACCAGTAACTGTGACCACGATGTATCACAACCGTAGGTTCCAAATTTTTACCAGCGAGAAAATCATCAAGATCACTTTGTGCTTTTGCATCGAGATTTTGTTTTTCATCAAGCGGTTTATTAGCGTAAATAATTACAGGCACTCCTTTGGTTGAAGAAACACTCACCCATTCAGGGCTGTAATTTATTTTCCAGTTTGCATTGTGAAAGCTGTTTAGAAAACTGTTGAAAACTGTCTTCCCATCTTTATCGCCATAAAAAAATTGCTGCACGATAATTTTTCCTGAACTATCCTGAAGATTTTTATTGGGCATATAATAAACAGGAGGAATTCCCAATGCTTCGGATACATTAATGTGTTGCGTTGTATCCATTGAAAGGAACAGTATATTTAAAATGCTGTATATATCAGTGCCTCTCAAGTTTTTCGTTTGCTGTGCCTGTTGCAAGTTCACCTTTACCTGATTAAGAATAAGTTGTTTCAAACTTGAATCAGTAATGCTTCCATAAGAATTAGCCACATCCACCGCATCCTCAAGATTTGTTGTTTTATCCAGGTTGTTTACAAATGCTTTCATAAGCAACTCTGCATTTGGCTTTTCCATTCGCTTTAAAAAATCATCCAGTGTATTATAGTTGGCAGCCATTTTTATCCATTTCTTAAAATGGTCAAACCGCACACTCATCAATAAAGAATCGGCTCTTGGGTTTTGCATTCGCTGCCATACTCTTGGATACACACCTTTTACATAGCTGGAAGTATAAATTACTTCTTCGCTCTCAACAGCCATATAATATAAGTCCTGCGGGCCAAATGGTTCAAGGATTTTAAAACGTATTCTTTCATCATTTATATCATGCAACCCATTGATTGTATTTATAAAAGGGTCTACTGCTTTTTTTTGCAGCTTGGCAGTTAGTCCCGACATTCCCATTGGCGTATCATGTATGCGAATTCTGTCAGCATAATCAATTGCTGTTTGCACAAGCAGTTTATAATACTGCACATCGTTATCCATTACTGCGGCAATTTCGTCAAAAGTTATTTTGCCTCTGTAAAGATTATCAAGAAAAGGAAACAGTTGACGACCCGATTTTGTTTTTGCCATTTCACTTATTACATGCACAAGGGTGTCTGGATTGTTATGAATCCTGGTTGCCAATGCGGTGGTTGCAGCAGCATAATTATAAACACTTTCAGCATCGCGGCGTGCTATAACAGCGATAAGGCTGTCAGTAAAAGGCAAATTAGGATTGCGGCTTAAAACAGTTAGTGCTTTGTCTTTGAATTTATCACAATACTTCAGCGTTACGAGATTCTTAGAAACTTCAATACCAACATTATTACTAAAAGCAATACTGCGAATAATCACATCACCAATTTCATATGGATAGGCTGCTATGGCATGTTCAATACTCTGGCCATTCTTTTCATCCTTCATACATTCTTCATAGGCCTTTAATAAATCGGGCAGCACTGAATATTGCAATAATTCATATTTGCACCCGCTCATGTATGCCAGCAGGGTTTCATTTAAACCACGAAGAAATTTTATTTTATTATTGTTGTCAAGAGATGAATCTGCTTCTATTGCATCTCTTATATTATTGACAGATTTGGTAATAGTATTTGTCAATTCATGATTTAGCGATTCATTTGATGTAGGTGTAAACAGGTTATCATCTGTCCTGTCCATCAACATTATTTTTTTTTGTGTAGCTTCAATGCTCTCATGAAAGAAAAGCCGCGAAAGCGGTATCTTGTCATGGTTCGATGGCTGTGCATTAGCACCCAGTGAAACAGTAAGCAAAAAAAATAGTAGAAAATCTTTTTTCATTATTTAATAATAGTGCTTATCAGAATACTATTCGCTGCAAATTTAGTTATATGCAGCCGCTTAACAATAAGATAATGCTTTAGGTATGCCAAATAAGATTTGTAAAATTATTTTTGTGTAAAGGTTTTGTTAATGGAAAAAAAAGAAAAAAAAGTTTTGGTTGCAGATGATGAACGGGACATACTCGAAATTATCAACTACAACCTCACGAGCGAAGGCTATGAAGTTTATAGCGCAAAAGACGGCAATGAGGCTCTTGATATGGCCAGGAAAATTCATCCTGAGCTTGTAATACTCGATATAATGATGCCTTATAAAACAGGAATTGAGGTGTGCCAAATTTTACGTTCTTCGGAAGAATTTGATAATACACTTATTATTTTTCTTACGGCATTAAGCGATGAAACATCTCATATAAAAGGTCTTGAATCCGGCGCAGATGATTATGTAAGCAAACCCATAAGCCCCAAAGTACTTGTAAGCCGGGTAAATGCATTATTCCGCAGAGTGAATAAAGAAGATGGCAAAACAATTTCTATTGGCAATCTTACTATTGACCCCGTAAAATTTATTGTTAATATTAATGGCAAAGATATAACGCTGGCTAAAAAAGAATTTGAGCTTCTGTACCTGCTTGCATCTAAGCCTGGACGTGTTTTTCTGCGCAATGAAATATTAAGCCAGGTATGGGGACAGGAAGTGATAGTGGGTGACAGAACCATTGATGTGCACATAAGAAAAATAAGACAGAAATTAGATCTTGATTGCATTACCACTGTAAAAGGAGTTGGCTATAAATTTAATTTGCAATAGTTATAGGTGAATGGGGAATTCGCAATTTGCAACCTGCAACCTGCAACTTTAAGCGGCTTCAAAAAACCTAACTTAAAAATTTTCAATAACCTATCTTGCAAATACGTTGTCTCAAATTTTTTGGACACAATGTACAATGCAATCATACAATGTTTAACGCAAAAAATCTTTCACCAAACAAATTATCATTCTTTACTGCACTTTGCCTGTCAGTGCCCGTCAGCATTGCGTTTTACATTGTAAGTGATAATGCGTATGCCGGCATTATTGCTTTAGTAATTACTCTCGCCGGCAGTTACCTGCTGATACGTTTTGTGCTCGAGTCTTTTATTTACCGTAAGCTTAAACTCATTTATAAATTTATTTATCAAACAAAGGCAAGTAAAAAAGAAGAAATGTATTATAAATATATTCTTCCCAAAAAAAGTATTGATGAAGTAAGAGAAGATGTGGAGGAATGGGCAGAGCAAAAAAAAGCGGAAATAGAAGCTTTACGCAGTGTGGAAAATTACAGAAAAGAATTTCTGCAAAATCTTTCGCATGAATTTAAAACGCCCATTTTTACAATACAGGGCTATGTGGATACTTTATTGCATGGTGCCCTTGAAAATCCTGCCGTCAACCGGAAATTTCTTGAGAATACTTACAGGAATGTAGAAAGAATGGTAAATCTTATAAATGATCTTGATGAAATAACCAAACTGGAAAGTGGCGAACAACCTTTGTACAAGGAGAATTTTATCATACAGGATCTCATCAAATATATTTTTGAAACGCTTTCCATAAAGGCTGCAGAACGAAATATAAAATGCGGCATTAAAAAAGGATGCGAGCAGCCTGTATATGTTTTTGCCGATAAAGAGAAAATAGTAAGAGTATTGATAAACCTTGTAGAGAACGCGATTAAATATGGCAAGCAGGGCGGCAATATTATTGCAAGTGTGTACAAGACCGATGAAAAACATGTGCTTGTTGAAATCAGCGATGATGGTATTGGCATTGCAGAGGAACATTTGCACCGCGTATTCGAACGCTTTTATCGCACTGATCTTGGCCGCAGCCGCAATGTTGGCGGTACAGGTCTTGGTCTCGCAATTTGTAAACACATTATTGAAGCACATAGCCAAACGATTCATGTGCGCAGTACTGTGGACGTAGGCACTACAGTTGGATTTACACTCGAAGCAAGAAAGGATTAATTTTTTTTGTTGCCATCTGTTCCAAATGCGGCATCGCCTCTTGCCTGCCGGTTGCATATTTGTTCAGGTTTCTTCAATTAATTTATTGCTGATTGTGATGAATATGGAAATGTGTTCAGGCTTTATAGAAATAATTCCATTATCATGCGGCTGAAGAGGTCTTTTACTGCCGATCAGTTCATGAATCATTTGAACAATAAAAATTTTAATGTCAGGCTCTATTGGTTGTTTAGGGAAGAATATACAGGGCAATTTATTTCATCAATGATTTGTTTTGCGCATGTCTTTATTATCTGCCTTTGCAAATTTTTTTGCAAGCTCATTAGAAATTTCAAGGAGTGTAGGCATTATTAAAATAATAATAAAGGATTATCATTATAAAAACCGTACCAAAACAAAAAAAGTAAAGCCAGGAGCTTTACTTCTACTTGTACTTTATATAAAAGCATCAATTTTACATGCCTCGAAGAAATGTTTCCTGAAAACAATAGAAACCGCTTCAACAAAAGGTATTTTAAAAGAGCTTAGAAGGACAATTATACAAACAGCGCCGCAGGCTGAAGAATTGATCAGTTAATATGCCGGCGTTCAAATTGCAATTAAAGTTTTCAAAGCCACAAAAAATAAAAAATCAATTTACTGTATTGTATTTACTATTTCCCCCAGCTCTTTATCAACTTGTCCATACTTGCCATATTCCACAACACGGCCAACTTCTTTGCCATCTTTCATAACGATAAACGTGGGAACATCAGTAATATGAAATGCTTTGTGCAGGTTATACAAAGTTGTTTTGGGACGGTCAACACCAATCAATGTTATGCTGCTGTCAGGATAACCTGATTTATCAACAAGCCTGTAAAAAACAGGCAAAAGATTTTGAGTATCATCGCACCATGTGCCGCCAAAAACAACCATTTGAAATTTTGAGCCATTCTTCTGAAAGGCAGACACGGCAGCAGCATCAGCCTGTCCCAGCTTCATGTTTTCTTTAAACCATTTGAATGAAGTATCATTCTCAATATCTGCACGTGTAAGCAAACCTTTTAAAACTTTAAAGCCGGTTTTTGCATCGGTTCCTGTTTCATAATTATGAGGTAGAGTAGTTTGACAGAAACCTGTTTTGTAAAAACCAAGAACGATAAATAAAATGATGATTGCTTTGTATCTCATGCCCCTAAGTTAGCCTTCCATTCCAAAAGAAACGCTCTGAATTTTGTTAAAGATTGAATAAGCTGCATTTGCACATCAGCTTTATTTTTATTTTCTTTCAGGTATTGTTTTGCCCCCTCAATAGAAAATTTGCGCTGGCGCAGGAGGAAATAAATTAATTGGAGATTCTTTACATCTTCAGGGCGAAATAACCTGTCGCCCTTACGTGTTTTACGGGGTTTTAAGATATCGAACTCATTTTCCCAGAAACGAAGTAGTGATGCATTCACATGAAACCATTGCGCGACTTCACTTATAGCATAATATCTTTTGTGAAAAAGTATTTCATCATCGGGCACTTCAACCATCACAATATCTGCATCCATTTCTTTAAAAGATTTTCTGCCCCGTTTACCATTTATCTTTAGCTCTTTTTGCTCATGGCGTTCCTTCTGATTTTTATGCTCCTCTTTTATCTCTTTTTTTTGTTCTTCTTTTATGGCAACTGGCTTTGTTTGCTCACTTAAACCAACACCATTTTTTGCAGGCTGCACGGGCATAGCAGGTACTTCGCCATTCACTTTGCTTGTAGTGGCATTGCTTTGCGGTTTCGCAATTTCAACTGGCTGGAATAAATCTAATTGCCGCATACTGTAAAAATATAATGATTACTGCAGTAACGAGGACTACTAACAAACATTGTGCAAAAATTGTGCGATACGAATTAAATGTGCTAATGTGGTAAATGTGCAAACTAAAGTATCAGGGAGAATTTTTATGAGGCAGACGTTTGGTTCTATGAGCATCGCTTGTTGTGTCACCCCCTTGTACGTTCTATTTTATGGCATCTGTTCAAAAGAATATTTACTCAACCTGAAACCATTCTCCTGAATTATTTTTTCTCTGCTGCGGATGCTATAATTTTCGAGTTTATATATTAATTTGAATGATCATGGATGAGCTAAGTGTATCCTACATAATCAATGAATTTGCCGAAGACCGTGAAGAATATTTTCGTGCTATTACTCCGCCAATTATTCAAACGAGCAATTTCGCTTTTAAAACAGTAGATGACCTGCGTGCATCTTTTAAAGACGAATATTCCACATGGCTGTACAGCCGCGGTTTAAATCCTACTGTAGAAATTCTTCGCAAAAAATTAGCCGCATTGGATGGTGCTGAAGATTGTCTTGTATTTAACAGTGGCGCTGCTGCAATTTTTGCATCGGTACTGGCAAATGTAAAAAGCGGTGATCATATTGTAAGTGTACGTCATCCTTATACATGGGCAAAGAAAATGTTTGTTGAAATATTACCGCGCTTTAATGTAAGCACAACATTTATTGACGGAACAAAAATTGAAAACTTTGTTACAGCAACAAAAGAAAATACAACTGTTTACTATCTTGAAACACCCAATAGCTGGACATACGAATTACAGGATTTGAAAGCTGTTGCTGCATTGACCAGGCAGCATAATATTATTACAATATGTGATAACAGTTACTGCACGCCATTGCATCAAAAACCAATTGAATATGGAATAGACCTGTCGCTTCAATCAGCATCTAAATATATTGGTGGTCATAGCGATACTGTAGCAGGTGTATTAAGCGGCAGCCGCAATATGATAGAAAGAATTTTTAACAGCGAATACATGAATATCGGTAGCGGTATTCAGCCGTTCAATGCATGGCTTTTAATAAGAGGATTAAGAACTTTGCCCGCACGATTGGAAAGAATTACAATTACTACCAATGAAATAATTTCTTATTTAAAACAGCAACCGCTGATTGAAAAAATTATTTTTCCTTTTGATGAAAGCTTTCCTCAATATGAGCTTGCAAAGCAGCAAATGAAAGGAGCCTGCGGTTTACTTACATTTGTTATCAAAGCAAAAAAGATTGAAACAATTGAAAGATTTTGCGAATCGCTACGACATATATTAATGGCTGTAAGCTGGGGCGGACATGAATCATTAATTATACCAAGATGTGCTGACATATCTAAAGAAAAATTTAATGCTGCTTTTGAGGAACACCGAATGCTTCGTTTCTACGTTGGATTAGAAGAGGTAAATTATATTATAACAGATCTTCAACAGGCTTTTGATTTAGTTGCTTCAATGGAATGAGATAATTGAAATAATAATATTTATTCAGGAGGGGAATTAAACATGTTACATAAGGATATATTGTACAAGAGTGCGATCCACGAAGTGTCGGACAGGCACAAGGGACGATACTATAAAAAACAAAAGATGGGTCAAAATTATTAGGGCTCTTAACAAGAATGATGTTCATCAGAAAAAAACATTTTCAAACATTAGCATAATAACAGCCCTGATAACATCACAGGTTTCCGTTTATCTAAAATTTAGCAATAGCGAAATATGCTTTCAATTACTTTTGTTTTATGGTAAAAAGATTTTTGGGGATATTAATTATATTAATGCCCACGTTTATGTATGCACAGGAGAAATGGGATTTAAGACGTTGCGTTGAGTATGCAATGAAAAACAATATCTCTGTGAAACAAGCCGATGTGCAGGCACGCATTGCTGCATTGCAATTGCAGCAGGCAAAATTAAATAAATGGCCTACCGCAAGTTTTACAGGAAATGCGGGCTGGCAATTTGGCCGTTCTATAGATCCTACCACTAACCTTTATACCACCCACAACTTTTTCTTTAATCAATTTCAGTTGCAGGGCGGCGCGCAAATCTATAACTGGGGCCGAATAAAAAACACGCAGGCTGCTGCAGATTTTAATGCACAGGCCGCAAAGGTTGATATTGAAAAAGCAGCAAATGATGTGGCGCTGAATGTTGCTTCTTATTACCTGCAGGTGCTGGCAGCCAATGAACAAATAGAAATAAGTAAAGTGCAGATTGCGCAAACAAAGGCGCAATATGATATCACCAAAAGGAAAGTAGATGTAGGTGCTTTACCGGAATTAAATCTTGCAGAACTGGAATCACAACTGGCAACTGACAGCAGTAATTTGATTGCTGCACAAACCACTTTTGATCAAAATGTTTTATTGCTGAAAGCACTTTTAAATATAGATATGGCTGCTCCTTTTGGTGTAGATACTCCTCCGGTCGAAACCATTCCACTTGAACCATTAGCAGAATTGCAACCAGATTATGTTTATAAACTTGCATTAGGAAACTGGCCGGAGCAAAGAGCTTATGATCTGCGAATTAAAGGAGCAGGAAAAAACATTAAGGTTAATAAAGCGAGCATGTATCCTTCTATCTCAGGATTTTATGGATTAGGAACTACTTACAATAATCTTAGTCAAATCCAGGTAGATACAATTCATTACATTCCACCACCTACACCAATTGGAACAGTTAGTGTAGATGGCACAGATTACAAGGTTTATAACAGCAGCCCTGTTACAATTCCAGTTCTTGGGAAGCAAAGATATTTTGATCAGTTGAATATAAATTTTAGTCAGAATATAGGTATTGGCATTACTATACCTATCTTCAATAATGGTAATTACCGCATGTCGTATGAACGTTCCAAACTTGATTTAAAAACTTTGCAATTACAGAAACAACAGGCAGATCAAACGCTGCAATCCAATATTTATACTGCTTATTCAAATTCGGTCGCAGCTATGGAAAAATATAATGGAAGTGTAAAAGCCGTTGCATCGGCACAAAAAGCTTATGACTTTGCATTGAAACGCTATGATGTAGGACTATTATCTACGATTGATCTGTTAACGAATCAAAATAATTTACTTAGAGCAAAATTGCAGGCACTGGCAAATCATTACGATTATGTTTTTAAAATGAAAGTACTTGAATTTTATAAAGGGCAGGGTGTAAAATTCTAATCTTCTTAAACCTTGAAAAGTATTATATGAGTAAAAAATTAAAATGGATAATTATCATACTGGTTGTACTTGTTGTTGGCTTAATTGCATTAAGCAAGGCAGGTGTATTTGGGGGTAAGGAGGGAACAAAAGTAACCGCCGAAAAAGCAGCCATTCGCAACATTACCGAAATAGTTACCGCAAGCGGAAAAGTGTTTCCTGAAATAGAAGTAAAAGTGAGTCCCGATATTTCCGGCGAAATAGTTGAATTAAATGTGGAAGAAGGTGATACTGTAAAAAGAGGTCAGATACTTGCAAAAATTTATGCAGACATTTATGCCTCTCAAAGAGATGTAGCATCGGCCGACGTTACCCGTGCTCAGGCTCTTGTATCAAATGCCACTGCGCAACTGGATGCTTTAAAAGCCACACTGGACCAGACAGAGGCCACTTATAACAGGCAAAAAACACTGGTTGGTCAAAAAGTGATTTCACAAGCAGAATTTGAACAGGCAGAGCAAGCTTATCTTTCCGCCAAGGCAAATTATAATGCTTCTGTCCAAAATATTAGTGCGAATCGTGCGGCCGTGCAAAGTTCTTTAGCGAGTTTAAACAGGGCAAGCAAAGATGTAAGCCGCACTACAATTGTAGCGCCCATGGATGGTGTCGTTAGTTTGCTGGCCGTTAAAAAAGGTGAACGTGTAGTTGGTACTGCGCAAATGGCCGGAACAGAAATGATGCGCATTGCGGACCTGGGCAGCATTGAAGCACAGGTAGATGTTGGTGAAAACGATATTCCAAAAGTAAAGATTGGCGATACAGCACTTGTAGAAGTAGATGCTTTTAATAATCGCAAATTTAAAGGCGTAGTGTACAAAATTGCAAACCCTCTAACATCAACCACTTCACAATCATCATCGTCTGTTTCCAATTCAACGCAGGTTACAAATTACCAGGTGCACATACGCCTGTTGCAAGATAGTTACAATGACCTGATAGTAAAAGGACAGCCCTTCCCTTTCAGGCCAAATATGAGTGCCAGTGCAGATATACAGACACGAACGCATACAAATGTTTTATCGGTTCCTTTGAATGCTGTAACAACAAGGGATAAAAAAAGTGGAGCATCACCAGGAGGCAACGACAATAAAAATGACAACGATAAAAACAACCAGGATGGTCAATCTGCTGTATCAAATGAGGAGGACATTGAAGAGGTAGTGTTCGTGGTGCAAAAGGATGGCATTGCCCGCAAAAGGCCTGTAAAAACTGATATACAAGACATCAATAACATTGAAATAAAAGAAGGAATTAAAGCAGGTGATGAAGTAATAACCGGCCCTTACGATGTAGTAAGCAAACAACTAAAAGACAGCACGAAAGTAAAAGTGGTACCCAAAGAACAATTGGTGCAAAGCTTTAAAACGAATCAATAATTTTTATTAAATAAATACTTAAAAACATCAGATATTTTATGTGTTTGATGTTTTTTATTTGCCCACAGGATGCTGCGCGTGTCACTCTCTGATACTCATTCCTCTTATACAAGGCTTTCCATTTCGCTTTCCGGGTTCTATAGTAATAATATTTTTGTAATCAGTGGTAATTTTTGTGTGCTTCAACGAGGAAGATCTCGAATTCGTTCTAAATAATTTTTTTAGACGGCTGGAGCAACTTGAAATGTATTCCTGCTGTAAAGAACATTTATTAATCTTTTAAAATCGTTTCAATAATATTTCCAAACTGCCATACATCTTTAAATGTATTGTACAAGGGAACAGGCGCAACACGAATTACATTTGGTTCACGCCAGTCGGCAATTACACCTTGTGCCGTCAGCGCATCAAAAATTTCTTTTCCTTTCTGCAACATAAACATTGACACCTGGCAACCCCGTTCATCTTCATCAGAAGGTGTAATAATTTCAGTTACTTTTTTATGAAGCCGTTCATTAATATTGTCAATGATAAAATGAGTATAAGCAGTAAGCATTTTTCTTTTTTGATGCAGAATATTTATACCTGCTTCATTGAAAATGTCAAGTGAGGCTTTATGCGCAGCCAATAACAAAACAGGTTGATTACTTAGCTGCCATCCTTCTGCTGTAGGAATAGCTTCAAAACCCTTTTCCATTTTAAAACGTGTTTCTTTTGTATAGCCCCACCAGCCTGCAAATCGAGGTAATGATGTATTTGTTGCATGTTTCTCATGAATATAAACACCAGCTATACCACCCGGTCCTGAGTTGAGATATTTATAAGAACACCAGCATGCAAAATCAATATCCCAGTCATGCAGGTACAACTCCACATTTCCTGCAGCATGTGCTAAATCAAATCCTGCAAAAGCCCCCACTTCGTGTGCAGCCTGTGTAATAACTTTCAAATCATAATACTGGCCAGTGTAATAATTAATGCCGCCAAATAAAACAAGCGCAGTTTCATTACCGCGTTGCTTAATTGTTTTAATAATATCTTCAGTACGCAAAATATGTTCACCTTCCCCTGGAGCAACTTCAATAATGGCATCGTTTGGATTATATCCATGATATTTTACCTGCGATTCAAAAGCATATTGATCAGAAGGGAAGGACTTTGATTCGCAGATAATTTTATAGCGTTCTTTCGTGGGACGATAAAAGGTAACCATGAGTAAATGAAGATTAACAGTAAGCTGATTCATCACTACTATTTCATGCGGTAAAGCGCCAATAATCTTTGAAAGTTGTTGTGGAAAAATCTCATGATAAGGTATCCATGGATTGCGTGCATGAAAATGCGCTTCCACGCCCAACATCGCCCAATCATCCAATACCTGCTGAATATAATTTTTTACTGACTTAGGCTGAAGCCCTAATGAATTGCCGGTAAAATAAATGCAATCTTTTCCATTGTGTTGTGGAATAAAAAATTTATCGCGTAAATGTTTTAATGAATCCTGTTCATCCAGTTGCCGGGCAAAATCAAGATCATTTTTGAAATTCATAAATAAGTTCAATTTCATTAAAGAATTAAATAACCCGTTATTCGTTAAAACTACGGATAGAACGATGTTAAATAACAATACTCAAATTTCTTTTACAATGTTTAGCGAAGACAGCTATCATAATTTCAGTTGCTGGGATTGCTATAACAGCACTTGTTTCATCTTTTATTTTAAGAATCAACAGATGTTTATGACTCCTTCTCCTTTCTTAACTTGTGCAAAATTTTTGTTGTGAACATAGAAGCATTATACCAGTTGTATCTGCAACATCCATCTGTGCAAACAGACTCAAGAAAACTGCGATCCGGTGATCTTTTCTTTGCATTGAAGGGGCCAAACTTTAATGGAAATGAATTTGCATTAAAAGCGCTTGATGCAGGTGCAGCTTACGCAATTGTTGACGAAGATGCCGGTAATGACAGGAGATTAATCAAAACAGATAATGTGCTTGAAACATTGCAGCAACTGGCGAAACATCATCGTGAACAATTTAATTACTTGCCTGAAGACAGACAGGCCCCGTTCATTGCAATAACGGGCAGCAATGGTAAAACTACCACCAAAGAACTGGTGCATGCAGTATTGTCTTCACACTATAAAACTTGTACTACACAGGGCAACTTAAACAATCATATTGGCGTACCCGTTACATTGCTGAACGTCAAAAAAGATGCCGAGATGGCTGTGATTGAAATGGGTGCAAATCATCTGAAAGAAATTGAGAGCTATTGTGTTTACGCACAGCCAACACATGGTATTATTACGAATTGCGGCAAGGCACATTTAGAAGGTTTTGGCGGCATTGAAGGTGTGCGAAAAGCGAAAGGAGAATTGTATGATTTTATCCGCACGCACAGTGGAACCATTTTCGCATTTGATGATTATGATTATTTACATGAAATGAGCAGCGGCATTAAAAATATTGTGTGGTATGGCACAGCAAACGGAGAAGTTACAGGTAATGTTTTACAAACTGAACCTTTTCTTGAAATTGACCTTACAAAAGGGGTTTCATTTCGTCGGATAATAACTCAATTGGTGGGGGATTACAATTTGTCGAATATTTTATGTGCTGCAGCGGTTGGCAAATATTTTAAGGTGCCCGATAAAAAAATAAAATGGGCTATTGAAAGTTATATTCCATCTAATAGCCGGTCGCAATTGATTGAAAGAGGAACAAATAAAATTATTCTCGATGCTTACAATGCTAACCCAACCAGTATGAAAGCAGCAATTGAAAATTTTTCAAAAATACATGGTGATAAAAAAGTACTGATGCTGGGTAGCATGATGGAGCTTGGAGAAGAAAGTGTTAACGAACACAAAAATATTGTTGACCTTATTAGCCAGCATCATTGGGAGAATGTAGTATTGGTAGGTGGCGATTTCAATAAGTTTAAACATAATTATTGTTATTTTAATAATTCAGCAGAAGCAAAAGAGTGGTTTAACGGGCAGCATTTTGAAAATACTTATTTGCTTATAAAAGGTTCAAGAAGTATGCAAATGGAAAAAGTATTGAACAATGAATCCGGAACAAGGAATGTTTAATTTTAAAGGTGGGGAGATTGAATAATAATCAAGGAGTGAGGAATTAAGAATATCAGAACAGGGAAAATGTTTCATATTAATATCTGCAGAATCGGAATAATAATACTCACTTCAGTCAGACTTTTATTAAATAGAAATGAATGCTTAAGTATAAAATTCACTCTATCATTCGTTAATTTCGCTCTTTGTTCAATATTCATGCGGTATAATCTTTGAGGCAAGTATACATACAGCATAAAAATTATGGTTATGGAAACCACACAAAAGAAAGAAACATTCCGCGATGTTATTAACGGTGATAAACTTGTATTGGTTGATTTCACTGCTGAGTGGTGCGGTCCGTGTAAAATGATGAAACCTATTTTGGAAGAATTACATCAAAAGATGGGTGATGCTGTACGCATTTTAAAACTTGACGTAGATAAAAACCGTGAAGTTGCAGATGCTTTTGCCATAAGTGGTGTCCCAACGCTTATACTTTTTAAAAAAGGTCAGATCGTATGGCGTCAAAGCGGCGTAATGCAGACAAATCAGTTGGTGAAGGTGATGGAGGGATATATATAGAAAACGCTTTTGATAAATGCAGGCTGCATTAGATTACTTTTGCAGGCTGCATTAGATTACTTTTGCAGCCGAAATATTTTTTATGAGTAAGGAAAAAGGAAGGCCGTCTTATTTGTTAAGTGTGTTGGGTAATAAATGTCCTAGATGCAGAGAAGGCCATTTATTTATATCAAAGAATCCATACGACTTTAAACATAGCCGCTATATAAAAATGCATGACAAATGTCCTGTTTGCGGGCAGCCAACCGATATAGAAGTTGGTTTTTATTACGGAACAAGTTATGTCAGCTATGCGCTTACTGTAGCTTTTTCAGTTGCCACCTTTACTGCATGGTGGGTGTTTATTGGTTTCTCTATTGATGATAACAGAATATTCTGGTGGCTTGGTCTTAATGCATTTTTGCTGATAGCGTTGCAACCGGTGTTTATGCGTTTATCAAGAACTTTATGGTTAAGCTGGTTTGTAAAATATGATCTGCAATGGCGTGAACATGAAGCAGAAAATCCTGAACGTATTGTAGCTGAACAAATGGGTAATTGGTAAAAGATTGTGCTAATATATTTTGTGTTGTTTGCCGCTAAATTACTCAATAACATTTTTAATTAGGGTCTAAAATTTCTGCAACATTATTATAACAGCATTTGAGTAAAACTCGCTGCAAAATATTCCAATGTTCAAGTGAGCGACGCAACAAAAGCTTGATACTATTCCTTCAGCTAAGTACATAAAAAAAGCAATCTCATTTTTAAGAAGACTGCTTTTCAAAATCAAAATCCTAAATTTACTTTGCAAATTTTCGTCTTATTATATTTAATGCTCCGCCGGCTTTAAACCATTCTATCTGATGTTCATTATAAGTATGATGGGCGCTGATAACATCTGATGAGCCATCGTCATGGTGTAACACAACCGCAAGAGCCTTATTAGGAGCAAAATCAGCAAGCCCTAAAATATCTATTGTATCGTCTTCCTGTATCTTATCATAATCTTCTTTATCCGCAAATGTAAGCGCCAGCATGCCCTGCTTTTTTAAATTGGTTTCATGGATACGCGCAAAACTTTTTACAAGAATAGCACGTACGCCTAAGTGGCGTGGTTCCATTGCAGCATGTTCACGTGATGAACCTTCACCATAGTTCTCATCACCAACAACGATTGAGCCAATGCCTGCTTCTTTGTAAGCACGCTGCACTACAGGCACCGGGCCATATTCACCGGTTAACTCGTTCTTTACAAGATCAGTTTTTTCGTTGAAAAAATTTACAGCACCAATCAGCATGTTGTTGGAAATATTATCAAGATGTCCACGATATTTTAACCAGGGGCCTGCCATCGAAATATGATCTGTAGTACACTTACCCTTTACTTTTATCAGTAACCTTAAACCTTTCAGATCAGTGCCTTCCCATTCAGAAAAAGGAGCAAGTAATTGCAAACGCTGTGATTCAGGATTTACCACTACCTGCACATTGCTTCCGTCTTTTGCCGGTTCCTGGTAACCCGGATCTTCAACAGCAAAACCTTTTGGAGGAAGTTCATAACCTGCAGGTTCATCAAGCATCACTTCTTCTCCATTTTCGTTCTTTAATTTATCTGTAAGCGGATTAAAAGTTAGATCACCCGCAATGGCAAATGCAGTAACAATTTCAGGAGACGCCACAAATGCATGCGTTGACGCAAGACCATCATTTCGTTTTGCAAAATTTCTGTTGAAAGAAGTGATGATAGAATTTTTGCGGTTAGGATCATCTATATGTCTTGCCCATTGACCAATACAAGGTCCGCAAGCATTTGCTAATACAACGCCGCCAATCTTATCAAAAGTATCCAACAAGCCGTCTCTTTCCACAGTATAGCGAACTTGTTCACTGCCGGGTGTAATGGTAAATTCTGCTTTTGCTTTCAAGTTTTTATCAATTGCCTGTTTGGCAACAGAAGCAGAACGGGTGATGTCTTCATAGGAAGAATTAGTGCATGAACCAAGCAAAGCAACTTCCAGTTTTTCAGGCCATGCATTTGCTTTCACCGCTTCTGCAAATTTACTGATAGGCCATGCAAGGTCTGGTGTAAAAGGTCCATTTACATGAGGTTCCAATTCATCAAGATTGATCTCAATAAGCTGATCATAATATTTTTCAGCATTTGCATATACATCATCATCAGGACGCAAATGCTGTTTTATTGCATCTGCAGCAGCAGCCACATCTTCACGTGCAGTGTGCCTGAGATAGATACTCATTTTATCATCGTAGGCAAATAAGGAACAAGTGGCGCCAACTTCTGCACCCATATTACAAATAGTAGCTTTTCCTGTAGCGCTTAAGCTGTCCGCACCTTCACCAAAATATTCTATAATAGCTCCGGTTCCTCCTTTTACGGTAAGAATGCCTGCTACTCTTAAAATAATATCTTTTGCACTTGTCCAGCCGCTCATTTTACCAGTTAATTTAATACCAATGAGTTTGGGCCATTTCAATTCCCATGGTAAACCAGCCATTACATCACATGCATCGGCGCCGCCAACACCAATAGCAATCATTCCCAAGCCGCCCGCATTCGGTGTATGGCTGTCAGTGCCAATCATCATTCCGCCGGGAAATGCATAGTTCTCCAAAACTACCTGGTGAATAATACCCGCGCCGGGTTTCCAAAAACCAATACCATATTTATTAGAAACCGAAGCAAGAAAATCATATACTTCTTTATTAACGGAGAGAGCAGTATCCAAATCTTCTTTTGCACCCACTTTCGCCTGAATAAGATGATCGCAATGAACTGTGGATGGCACAGCCACTGTAGGTCTTCCTGCCTGCATAAACTGAAGGAGCGCCATTTGAGCAGTTGCATCCTGCATCGCGACACGGTCAGGAGCAAAATTTACATAGGTTTTTGCTCTTTCAAAATTTTGAAGTGGCTGGTCCCGGTGCAGATGCGAGAATAAAATTTTTTCTGCCAGTGTTAATGATCTGCCGATTGTTTTACGTGCTGCCTCAACTTTTGAGTGCATGCCGGCATATACTCTTTTTATCATTTCAAAATCAAAGGCCATATCTTAAGATTTACGATTTATTATTTATGATTTACGATTTTTCAATTGCCTATCGCCTATTGCCAAAGCCTGCTGAATTAATTTTTTATGCGCCCGGCTTTTGGATTATTAATAATCTTTTGTTGCGTCCCACTCTTCAACGTTCTGAACTTTTGTTAAGCTTTTAAGGAGTTAGCGATCGTTAGTCGGAGTTAGTGTTTTTCCTGCGATTCACCGAAAAGTGCTGTATGCACAACACATAAGGATGTGACGCAAGGAACGATGACACAAAATTCAATGCCGGGTACATAATTAAACAGCATTTTTTGAACGCTGCGAATTTACGATAAAACAAAGGTTAAATAAAAGTGTTTGTAAATTCACAAGACTATAATAAATTGCAGACCATGTACAGGTTGAAATATTTTATAGAGTGGCAGGCATTTGGCGTGTGTACTGCGATCGGTGAAAAACTGGGCATTGCAACCTCTCGTATAAGACTTTGGTTTATTTATATATCGTTCCTCACAATGGGCTCACCATTGATTATTTATATGGTAATGGCTTTTTGGCTGAATATAAAAAAGTATATGCTCTCCGCAAGACGTAATCCCCTGAAATACCTTTAAAAACTTTATATTGCACGGTGATTAAAATTGATTATAACCTTACCAGTTATGAAGACTTTTTCAGGCATATTGCAAAATGCCTGAAGCTTAAAATCAGTGATAACATTATTTCATTTACACCAGATAAAGGTGCAGGATTTATAAAATTTGTTAACCTGCCAAATGGTTTGCAGTTGATCATTTATGACTATACTACTTTCGAGGATATTTTATATCACAGAAAAAAATCTGATAAGGATTATTTTACACTGCGGTTTGATGAGTTTACAGGAGCCGATGGGATAGCAAAATCTTCTGTTTTTTTTGGGGACACCAGCAAAGAATGGATCTACATGGCTGCAGCCAATACTCAACTGCGACAGGTAAATATTATATTCAGCAAAAAATGGATGGATGACTATTTTGCCGATGAAACCTGCGCTGAAATGCTGGGCAGTTATATTACTTTAAAATCTCCGCTGGTAATGTATGAATTAATGGATGCTGAATATAAACGTTTGATGTACGAGATAATGAATCTGCAGGTGGACAGGAGCTTTGAACAAATGATTGTTCAAAACAGGATTGCATTAATATTAGAGAGATTTTTTTCCCGCATATACAAAGGAATCGAAAATGAAAACAGCACTTTTAAAATTTCTTCGAGAGAACTGCGCAGCTTAAAACAAGTTGAAAATGAATTACTAAAAGATTTTTCACAGCAGCCACCTGCTATTGCGCAACTGGCAAGAGTTGCGGCCATGAGCCCTTCTAAACTGAAGATATTGTTTAAAGAAGTTTTTGGTTTGCCGGTTAACCGTTATTATCAAAAGCATCGCATGAATAAAGCAAAAGCTATGCTTTTATCAAAGAAACATTCTGTAAAGGAAGCAGCCAATGCACTCGGCTTTTCCAGTGTAAGCAGTTTTAATAAGGCTTTCTTTAAAGCATTTGAAGAATTTCCTGCAGACATTGCCGTATCCATAAAATAAAATCCTGCAAAATTGATTGAGATAAATTATAATAACAGCGATTATGTAGGCTTGCTGCAAGCAATGGCCCGCTTTTTTCATTTACAGATTGACGAAAATTCCCTGCATATACCTTCTTCAGCAGGAACAGGTTTTGTTTCTGCATTTAATCTTCCTGACGGATTATCTGTAATGATAGCGGATAGTAATTTTAAGGATGGCATGTTAATGCACAGACATGCCGTTTCAAACCAGCAATATTTTATTCTTCAGTTTAATGAACCATTAACAACGCATACTGAGGAAGATCACCGAACCTCTGCTGAACAGCATGTTTATGATATACAAAAGAATGCTATCCTTCTTACCAGTTCTTTAATGGATACAGTGTTTATTATTCCTGCAAAAGTGAGAATCCGTTCTGTAAAAATCATTTTTGGAAATGATTTCCTTAATAGTTTTATAGGTAATGAAATGGCTGATAAATTTCTCAGCAATTATTTTTCCATGCTTTTAAAGAACCGTAACCATGAACCGATAGTTACTGATTACAGAATAATTATGGATGAACTGATAAAAGAAAAAATTGAACATCCGTTAAAGATAAAATTTGTTTATAACAGAGCTCTTCTGCTGATTGAAAAATTCGTAACAGGATTTATTGGTAAACTGGAAAAAAATCATCAGCTTATAAAATTGAAAGATGATGAAATCAGCCGGTTAATGAAAGTAGAATCATTGCTGGTAAAAGATTATGCAGGTGCGCCACCTACTATTTCTGCACTGAGCAAAGTAGCCACGATGAGCCCGACCAAACTAAAAAAAGATTTTAAAGCGATGTATGGTTTACCTGTTTATGAATACTATCAGAAAAACAGGATGATGCGTGCAAAAGCTTTATTAATGGAAGGAAGATATGCAGTAAAGGAAGTGGGAATGATGGTTGGCTACACAAACCTTGGTCATTTTGCAGCAAGCTTTAAAAAAGAGTTTGGTGTTCTTCCAAGTGAAATGGTTACGGATCATAGGGCAAGTTTTAGTGAACGGGATACTTCCATCATTATCTGAAGCAGCAGTTAAAAAATTTTATGGGTAAAGAAATAAATGCCGTACTATAATTTTATTTTTCAATTCCTGAATCACACAACAGCTTCTCTTAACCGCACTAATTGCTTCAGCAAGTTTTCCAGCAAATCTAATTTCAGCATATTGGGACCATCACTTTTAGCAACAGCAGGATTGGGATGTGTTTCAATAAACAGACCATCCGCTCCTGCCGCAATTGCAGATTTGGCAATAGTGGCAATCAGTTGTGGATTACCACCTGTAACGCCTGTGGCTTGATTGGGTTGTTGCAGACTATGCGTACAATCCATTATTACGGGAACATCATATTCCTTCATCCAGGGAATATTGCGGTAATCTACTACAAGGTCCTGGTATCCAAAAGTTGTGCCTCTTTCGGTGAGCATTACTTTTTCGTTTCCTGCTTTATTTATTTTCTCTACAGCAAACTTCATGGAAGGGCCGCTTACAAACTGACCTTTCTTTACATTAACTGTCTTCCCTGTTTGTGCAGCCGCGACCAATAAATCTGTTTGCCTGCAAAGGAATGCGGGTATCTGTAAAATATCAATGTACTCAGCAGCCATAGCGGCTTCCTCGTGCGCATGAATATCACTTGTAACGGGAAGCTTATACCTGTCTCTTATTTTTTTTAACAGGCTCAAACCCGTATTATCTCCGAGACCTGTAAATGATGAGGCACTTGTTCTGTTAGCTTTACGGTAACTTGATTTAAATATGTATGGTATTCCTAAGTTTTTGCAAACTGATGAAACCTTATCTGCCACTTCTATAAGCAGTTCCTCACTCTCTACAACACATGGCCCGGCGATAAGAAAAAAATTATTTTCATCGTATGACTGATTCGCAAATAAATCTTTCAAAAACTGTTTCATGCTGCAAAGGTACTGGCTGTTTTTTATTTGTTGATGCACCCGCCGATTCCTCTTGTTATGCCGGAAAAAGCATAGTCCTGGAAATAACGATTGATTGTGCGCAGCATTCTGTGAAAAATATTTTACAACATTTCATTTGTTGAAAAAAACTTTAGTAGAAAAGACACTGAATTAATGATTAAAACCTTATTAGCTTATTTTTAAAGAAGCCGGGAAAGAATTCAAAAGTACATTACGACAAAACCTGGCATCTTTTTAAAAAGAATTAGTTAAGATAAAGTAATAAGGTTACAAGAATTTAATGCGTCAATTTCTACTAAGGTTATGTGCAGCTCGAAGAGTCTTTGAAACATTGGGTAAAAAAGATTTCTGTTGCTGCAAACTAGCAAAAGAAAATTGCGCAGTTCCCAAAGTCATGTGAACATTCTGTGAAAAGGTTTTAAATAATTAGAGTTCGTAAAGCTATTCCGGCACATCAAAATATTAATTAGCCATGTGTTAATGAGCTATGAGCAAATGATATTCCATATTTTTGTTTGCCATATTTTTTTAACGGAGCGATTATGTTGCTCACTCTTATTCTAAAAGTAAAAGTGTGCGACGCAATTAAAGCTAAATACTTATTCAAAAGCCGGTAACATAAATTATATCATTTTTATAAAACTTATCAATATGAATTTCGAAGAAGGATTTTTGAAAGATGCTATTAAACGTTTTCAGTCTTACAAAGAATTGGGTGATAAAACTTTTGAACAACTGGATGATAAAGATTTTTTTTATCAGCCATCTTCAGAGAGTAACAGTATTGCTATTAATATTCAACATTTGTATGGCAATATGCTGAGTCGCTTTACCAATTTTCTAACTGAAGACGGCGAAAAGCCCTGGCGAAACAGGGACCTCGAATTTGAATCGGTGGATATAGAAAAAGAAGATCTGCTTGCTTTCTGGAATACTGGCTGGAACTGTGTTTTTAATGCGTTACAGGATTTAAAGCCGGAAGATCTTACCAAAACAGTTTATATAAGAACAGAGCCTATGAGTGCATATGATGCAATACTTCGCCAACTGGCACATTATCCTTATCATGTTGGTCAAATTGTATATGTGGGTAAAATGATAAAAGATAAAAAATGGAAAACTTTGAGTATTCCAAAGGGGCAAAGCAACCAGTTTAATCAGCAAATGACGGAGAGAAAAAGTCAATCAGCGTGAATGCATGAATATTTTCACATTTACTGAACCGCCCGGCAGAACAGCATTTGTACATGGAAAAGAATACTTATTTTTTTCAGGTTATGCTTACCTGGGTATGCAATATGTTCCGGAATTTGTCGCCTTCATTAAGGAAGGCATAGATAAATATGGATGGCTGTTTCCTTCATCACGTATTTCTAATACGCAACTCGCCTTGTATGAGGAATGTGAAGCATTGCTTTCTTCAGTAACACAAACAGAAGATACTGTATTGGTTTCATCAGGCTTTATGGCCGGCAAATTAGCTACTGCTTTGTGGCGCAATGAAGTGTTTAATCTCGAACCATCTCATCCTGCAATTCAGACAAATAATAATACCGCAACTAAAAAAGATGCACATGTTTTTGCTGTTGATTCTGTAAATGTGCTTACGACGGGCTTCACTGATTTTTCTTTTGCAAACAATAATGAACAAAAAATAATTATCATAGATGATTCGCATGGTATTGGGTTGATTGGAAAAAATGGCGAAGGAATCTGTAGTTCATTGATAACGAATAAAAGCACATCGTATGTGCTTACTTACTCTTTGTCTAAAGCATGGAATATTACGGGCGGAGCGGTAAGCTCTTCAAAAATTATTGCCGATACATTAAGAACATTGCCACAGTATACTGCCGGTACTCCGCCTTCCCCCGCCATGCTATATGCTTTTATAAAAGGCCAGCATTTGTATGACCTACAAAGAAATAAATTGAAAAATAATATCGCTTATTTTCAATTGCTGATAAAAGATTTGGATCAAATTCGTTTCAATCCTGCATTACCTGTTTTTATTTTACCTGAAACAATGAATGAGCAAAAACTTTTGGAGAAGAATATTATTATTTCATCTTTTTCTTATCCGGATCCTTCAGGCAAAAAGATACAACGTATTGTAATAAATGCTTTGCATACAAAAGTTGATCTTGAAATATTGGCGGATGTTCTTGCAGAAGAATTTTGAGCTACAAGCATTGAGTTATGAGCTACGGGGAGTGCTCACAGCTCACAGCCATCTGCTCACAGCTTTTTTATATTTATCTTTTTGTTTAGCTCATATTATCTTTTTTTTGCAATGTCATGTAAGCTTTTCACATTCATTATAGTCTATACCGTTTATCTTTATTTTTACTAATAAATCGTCCGTCCTTGCTTAAAAAATTTTTGAAAATATTCAGCCGGGCAATTCTTATTATACTTGGTTTGCTGCTATTAGCACTTGCTGTATGGACTGACATGTGGACAATCCGTATAATACTTATAGTGGTTGGCGTATTGCTGATTGTGCCGCATACGCAAAAATGGACAACCCGCATACTACTTGGCCTGGTGGGATTAGTGCTGCTGGTATGGTTACTTCTTCAAACAGAAATAGTACAGAATTTTTTAATTGGTAAGGTAACAACAAGACTTTCAAAAGACCTTAATGCGGAAGTAAAGATTAAGCATGTAAGCTTTTCTTTGTTTGACAAAATGGATCTCGATGAGGCACTTATCCGCGATAGGCAAAAAGACACATTGCTTTATGCCGGCACAATGAAACTTCGCGTTACTGACTGGTTCTTTTTAAAAAATGAAACGGATTTAAAATATATAGGGCTTGAAAATGCAATTATTAATATGCACCGCAGAGACTCAATCTGGAATTTTCAATTTATAGTTGATTATTTTTCTGCCCCAAAAACAAAAACGGATACATCTGCAAAAAAGATTGTGCTGAACATTCAGAAAATTGATTTTAAAAAAGTAATCCTTATCAAAAATGATGAATGGACAGGTCAGAAAATGATTGCAAAAGCAGGAAGCATGCTGCTTGATGCCAGGAATATAGATTTTGATAACAATGAATTTCTGATAGATTCCATTGAAATAGACCGGCCTTATTTTTCAATTGAAAATTTTGACGGACTTAAGCCTGAAATGCCTGATACAACAGATAACAGAAAGGATACTGGTCTTTATTTTAATGCCGGCGATATGCATATTGAAGTTGGTTCTGTAAAAATAACCAATGGTGTTTTTGCCAATCTTAAACGCGGTGAAATTCCTGATAAAGGTGTGTTTGATGGCGCTGATATAAAAGTGAGCAAAATAAACGGTACACTCCGGCAATTGAGTTTTATAAAAGATACTATCAAGGCTAAAGTTGATCTGAATGCTGTTGAGCGAAGCGGCTTTGAATTAAAAAAGCTAAAAGCCGATTTTAAGTTTACTCCTCGGATGATGGAATTTGCCAATATGGATTTGCGCACACCTCAAACACGCATCAGTAATTATTATGCCATGCACTTCAGGGATTTTAATAAAGACATGAACCAGTATCTGGAAAAAGTTGTAGTGGATGGACATTTTAGAAATTCAATTGTAAGCAGTGATGATATTGCTTTTTTTGCACCGCAACTAAAGGAGTGGAAGCAGCAGGTTATTATAAGTACAAGGTATCATGGTACCATAAGTAATTTTAGTGCAGATCATTTATTTGTGCGAACCAGTGCCAATACTTATGCAACCGGTGAATTGAGCATGAGGGGTTTACCTGATATTGATAAGACCATCATTAGCTTTACCAATGCCAATGCGCAATCCAATAATAAAGAAATTGCCTTTTTATATCCGGATATTAAAACTATCACCAATCCTGATTTGAGTGCTTTGGGCAATCTGCGTTTCATTGGAAATTTTTCCGGTACAATTCGTGATTTTACTGCTAAGGGTAATGTGAGTACAATGCTGGGCGGCTTATATGCTGACGTCAATTTAATTCTACCAAAAAAAGGAGAACCTTCTTACAAAGGAAATATCCAGACACAACAGTTTAATCTCGGTAAATTTCTTGATGTTAATTTGTTAGGAAAAGTAAGTTTTAAAGGCAAGATTGAAGGAAGAAGTTTTGCATTGAATAAAGCAAAAACTACACTGGATGGCAATTTCAATTCTATCGAGTTTAACAATTACACTTACAGTAATCTTAATTTCACAGGGGCAATAGAAAAGAGAAAATTTGCCGGAGATTTTAAAGCAAGCGATCCTAATTTTGATTTTACAAGTAGCATCCAGATTGATCTTACAGGCGAGCAACCTATGTTCAACATATTGGGTGATCTTGCAACTGCCAATTTTCAAAAACTGAATTTTACAAAACAGGATTATCGTCTTGCCGGTTTATTCGACTTAAATTTTAGAGGTCGTAATATTGATGCATTCCTTGGCTCGGCAAAGCTGCTCAATGCAACATTACTCCACGATACTACGAGGCTTGATTTTGATTCGCTTACTGTACGTGCAAGCTACGATTCGATAAATAAAAAAGTATTGAATGTAGAGAGCAATCAATTTGACATAACCGTTAAAGGGGAATATAGTATTCTTGATTTGCCAAACAGTTTTCAAAGTTTTCTTAGCAGGTATTATCCTGTTTACATTAATGCTCCAAAAACTACTCAAAGAAACCAGAGGTTTGTTGTAATTATTCATACAAAAGAATTTGGAAAATATGCGAGTCTTATTCATCCTAAATTATCGGGATTAGACAGTATGAATATTGTAGGCGGAGTAAATACAAACAGCAATGATTCTGGTTTTTATATGCAGGCAAATATTCCCTATGTCAAATTTGATAAGTATCATTTGCACGATGCATTAATACAAGGCATGGGAAGCTTTGACAGTTTGCATTTAAACGGAGATATTGGCCGTATATATGTGGGTGATAGTTTGTTTTTCCCTAATTCAAGATTGAATATAGTTTCAAGCAATGACCATTCAATACTTCATCTTGCCACAAGTGCTAATGAAACTTTGAATGAAGCAGATCTTAATGCTGATGTGTATACATTGGAAGATGGAGTACGCATTAATTTTCAACCATCTTCATTTGTAATGAATACAAAAAAATGGCAGTTGGAAAAAGAAGGTGAACTGGTAATAAGAAAAAATTTTGCTTCAGCAAAAAGCGTTAAGTTTTCACAGGGCTTCCAGGAAATAACGGTGGAAACAGAAGAAGAGTCCGGCAGCAATGCGAGTAATTTAAAAGTAAATCTTAAACAGGTAAACATGGGTGATTTTCTTCCGTTGGTCATGAAAAGACCGAGAATAGAAGGTCTTGCAAATGGCAATATTTACCTGCGTGATTTTTACAATAAATTTCACGCTGATGCAAACATTAAGGCAGAACAATTCAGGCTTGATGATGATTCAATTGGTGTTGTTATGCTGGGTGCAGATTATAACAGTGATATTGGTAAAATAAATTTTAATTATAAATCTGATAATGACCATTATGCTTTTAATGGAAGCGGTTATTATAATCTTAAAGACACCACCAGGATTCCGCTAAGCACAACAATGCATCTTAGTAATGCAAAAATTGGTTTGGTGAATCAATTTCTCAGTAATATTTTTTCCGGTATAGATGGCTTTGCAGCAGGCGACTTAACCATCCAGGGCGATCCTGATTCTCCCGATTTGCTTGGAGAAGTAGCCATAAAGAATACATCACTTACTGTTAATTATACACAAGTACGTTATACAATTGATTCGGCTCATTTTGTATTCAATAAAGGCTCTATTGATTTTGGAAGGTTTACGATGCGGGATATGTACAACAACAAAGCAAGTGTGCGGGGAATATTATATGAGAACGGTTTTAAGAATATGCGGTATGACTTTGATATGTCAACAGATAAATTATTATTGCTTGATACAAAAGCAAAAGACAACCGGCAATTTTATGGAAAGGCAATCGGCAAAGCCAGTTTAAGCCTGAAAGGACCGCAGGAAAATATGTTCATGAGTATTACTGGCGCAGTGAATGATACAACACATATTTTTATTCCAACTTCAAGTAGCCGCGAAAGCACTGAAGCTGACTTTATCGTCTTTAAAAAATATGGAACAGAATTAGAAGAAATAAAATCGGAAAGCAATACCAAACTTAATGTCGATCTTGATCTTACTGCAAACAATAAGGCTCGCATTGAAGTGATACTCGATGAATTAACAGGTGATGTTATCAGCGCAACAGGCAATGGCAGAATAAAAATTAATGTGCCTGCAAATGGCGATATGACAATGAGCGGCCGCTATAACATAGAAAGCGGAAATTATAATTTCAATTTTCAGTCGTTTATCCGCAAGCCTTTTGAACTGAGAGAAAATGCAGGTAATTATATTGAATGGACAGGCGACCCTTATAAAGCAGAGATGCATATAGACGCAGTGTATGCAGCAA
>WNFY01000866.1_pt1 | contig 43510 bp, 23 predicted proteins | sample 5400091 | NCBI WGS metagenome assembly WNFY01 (sample SAMN13153364, study PRJNA577476) | soil metagenome | isolation source: 60 cm soil or saprolite under grassland replicate 1 | place: USA:California | collected 2016-06-15 | reverse complement strand
GATGTGCAGTTGTTGATTGCTCGCCGTGAAGCCCGGCTCTCGTTTGAGAATCCCGCGGCGTTGAGTTTCATGTCGTCCGCCAAGGTTGTCGAGATATTTCCCGCGACTTCGGCGCGACCCACAGACGATTTCCTCAACGAGCTGCGGCAAATGATCTTCCAATCAAAACGCGGAGCCTGCCTGTCGCGTAGACAGCTTCGCGATTTCTACTCCGTGACGAATGACAATCCAATGGAGTGCGGGCATCTGGCCCACATGGTCAGTTGTCCTTCATGTCTTGACGAGGTGAACAGGATGCTTGGTTTGCCTTTGCTCTCAGAGCGCAATCCTACAGAAACGCTCGGCCGCGACAATCGTCCCAAAGGTCCAGGAGCGGGAGGTTCGAAAGGCGGAGGCGCTGGCATTGGCAGTTGGCGTCGTCGTGCCCGGCGGGTGTTCGAGCACAAGCCGCAGGAGCTTTGTGTCGCGGTTAATGGTTATGTTCAGGCATCGCAACCCGTCAATTCTGAGTTGAGCGAGCTGAATCTCAACATTGATCTCTCAGAAGAGATCTCGTTCGTTGAAGTTTTCAGTGAGCAGAAGCTTCGTCTGCTCATGTTGAGTGTCGATGATCTGCCGCCGGCCGGTCCCGGTGAGCGCGCGCAGCTCATTCAGATGAGCGATGGCCGCACGCTAGGCCTGAAACTCGAATTCCGCAGCCCCTGGCCGACGCTCCAGGTTGCCTATCACGATCCGACTTACAAGGAAGTACAGGAGCTGCTCGATAGTTCCACTTCGGAAGAGGCCGCCTTACCGTTAGTCCTGAACTCGGCGATCGATAACGGACCAATGTTCGAATCGGGCCGCGACGTGGGTCTGATGACGCGCCTACGTCTGGCGCTATTCGGCCGTGGGCTCTTCCTTCGTCCGGCAACTATTACGGCAATCCTCGCGCTCCTCTTTATCAGCGCATTCCTGCTATCGCGTTGGCATGCGAACAGACCGCCGCTCACCGCTGTTGATTTGTTGCAACAAGCCGCAGTCGCTGAACAGACCGCCGCTGCCAGAACTGACACTGTGCTGCATCGCATGATTACGGTTGAAGAGTACAAAGTAGGACAAGCTGTCAGCTTGTCCAGCGAAGCCAGCCAGTCAACTAGCGGAGAACTAATTGCTCGACACAGAGTTGAAGTTTGGCACGGCGGGGAAAAAGGAATAACTGCGCGGCGCTTCTTTGACGATCAGAACAATCTAATGGCCGGCGAGTGGGACCGCGCCGATGGGCGCACCTTCTATCATCACGGATCGAAGCCTGAAAAGAGAGCAATAGGAACCAGCAACACGCCGTTGAGTTTTGAAAGCGCCTGGCAATTGGATCTATCCGCTAAGAATTTCCAAGCGCTCGTTGGGAGCGATGAAAAGATTCGTGTCGAAGAAAACGCCGACCGGTATGTGTTCACCTATGACGCAGCGCCGAAACAAATCAGAGCCAGTGATTCAACTCAGGGCAATGACACAACAGACCGGCGAACAGGTTTTGTGAGTACTGCGCTCCAATCTTCGTCCCGTGGGGACGACGTGAAAATAGCCCAGGGCTTCAACCCTGGGTCACAGCCGCCAAATGTATCTGAGCCCCGGAGGGGCGACAGAATGTCCAAGCCGAACGCGGGCGCACAATCTGCTACGTTGCTCAAAGCGACGCTGACGCTTAGCCGCGCCGATCTTCATGCGATCGAAGAAACACTAACGCTGCAACAGGGTGGCGAGGTGCGAGAGTTTCGACTGATCGAAACCAGTTTCGAGCGCCGGCCGCCATCAGCGGTTGCGCCTTCGGTCTTCGAACCAGAACCTGAATTGCTTTCGTCCTCTGCACCCGAAACTCTAAACTCGAAACTAGAACCTGCCGCAGGCGCCCCTTCAGCGCTTGCCGCTTCGCCAGTTGCTGCTACGACAGAGCTTGAAGTTGAAGTTCTGCGTCTCATCAATCAGTCCGGTGCCGACTTAGGCGATCAAGTCAACGTGCGCCGCACTCCTGAAGGCCAATTACTGGTACAGGGAATTGTCGAGACTGATCGGCGCAAGGATGAAATTCTGCGCGCGCTTGCTCCGGTCGCAGGTAACCCCGCCGTAAAGCTCAAGGTGCAAACGGTAGCTGAGGCGCTGAAAAGGCAGAACCCCGAGCGTCAGCGAGGGGGCAGCGATTCTGTGACAGTTGAACGTCTCGAATCAAGCGGCACCAAGATCCCCGCCGATGCTGAGCTCCGACGCTACTTCGCCGCGAAGGGTTTGAGCGGCTCGCAATTGGATCAGGCTGTCAATCAGTTTGCCGGGCGAATGGTGGAGCGATCGCTTCAGGCTTTGCGTCATGCAGGCGCGCTCGATCGGCTATCTCAGAGGTTCTCGCTGGAGCAACTTCGCACGCTTGATCCTGATGCGCGAACGAAATGGCTCGGCCTGCTACGTTCGCATGCACAGGCGCTTGAGCGCGAGTTGAGTGGTCTGCACCGCGACCTTGGGCCATTCGTATCTTCTGAGGTGCCTTCTGGTGCTGAGGAGTCGATCAACAGCGACCAGGATTTGCAACAGGCCATTCATCGTCTATTCGAGCTTTGCTCGGCTACTGATCAAGCGGTTCGTTCTTCGTTCACGATTTCTGCCAGTGGCTCAAGCGCAGTGGCGGTGAAGTCGCCGCAGTTTTTTCGTTCGCTGACCGGAGCAGAAGCGCTGGTAAAAAGCATTCAAGCGGCTTCGTCGCGATAGAACCTCTTGGGTATTGAGGTCAGTACCACCTGCGGTAGCGGGTGGGTAGTCCCAATGACAAATGAAAAAATGTCGAATGACATATGGAAAAACGATCTGACGTCTGAAGGAGAAATCATCATGACCAAACGCCCCTTGTCACGCACTCTTCGCTTCGCTACCCACCCACTAACGCAGGCGGTACTGACAATTGTTTTCTTGCTGCTCACCGCTCACTGCTCGCTGCTCACTGTCGCCGCGCAATCGGCGACGGCGACGTTGAGCGGCACCGTCCAAGATCAAAATGGCGCTGCGATCCCGGGCGTAAGCCTCACGGTCGTGAACAAAGGTACGCAACTAAAGCGAGAGGCGACCACAAACGACGAGGGCTCCTTCACTGTGCCTTTGCTACCGCCGGGCCAGTACATCGTCAGAGCGAGGCGTGATGGATTTGCCCCAATTGATTTTACCGATGTGGTGCTGAACATCGGCGATCAGAAAGCGCTGCAGATTCAGTTGAAGGCAGGCGATGTGAATGCAACGGTGCAAGTTACAAGCGAACCGCCACTTATTAATGAATCACCGGCGGTTGCGACGACGATTGATCGACAATTCGTTGGCAACATGCCTCTAAACGGGCGCAGCTTTCAATCGTTGATCACTCTCACGCCGGGGGTGGTAACCGTGCCGGCAGGGACAAACGTAACTGGCCAGTTCAGCGTGAATGGGCAGCGGTCCAGCGCCAACGGCTTCACCGTGGATGGTGTAAGTGCAAATTTCGCCGCGTTACCCGGCGGCTTCGGCGGCCTTCAAACAAGCGGCAACCTTCCGGGGCTCACAACCTTGGGGACTACGCAAAGCCTCGTCTCCGTGGATGCGCTTGAGGAGTTTAAGGTGCAGACATCCAGTTACGCGGCTGAATATGGTCGGCAGCCCGGAGGCCAGATTTCCATTGTCACACGATCCGGCGGCAATGAGTATCACGGGTCTTTGTTTGAATACCTGCGCAACGATGTGCTGGATGCCAACGATTGGTTTGCAAATCGCGCGGGACAGCCGAGACCCAAAGAGCGACAAAATGACTTTGGGGGCACTTTTAGTGGGCCGGTATCCTTTCTAAATTTTGGTGACGACGGATCTAGCTTAGATAACGGGCGGAACCGAACTTTTTTCTTCTTTTCTTACGAAGGATTGAGGTTGCAACAACCGAACTTCAGGCTGACAAATGTGCCAAGTCTAACATTGAGACAACAAGCGCCAGCTGCGTTGCACCCTCTTTTGAATGCCTTTCCGCTTCCTAATGGGAGGGAATTGGTTATTCCGCCAGGACAACCTAATGCAGGACAGCCGAATGGTCTTGCCGAGTTCAGCGCCAGCTATTCGGACCCTTCGCGTTTGGACGCAACCAGCATCAGGTTGGACCACACAGTGAACCGGAAGTTAACCCTGTTTGGGAGATATTACAACGTGCCTTCCGAAAACATTCGGAGAGGAGCCGGTGATCTGAGCATGCTCACAGTTGGGTCCCTAAGCACTCAGGGCATCACGGTTGGTGCAACCGCGTTGCTTGGGCGAGTCAGTAACGAACTGCGCGTGAACTACACGAACAATGGCGCTTACAGCGCTGGGAAGCTCGACAACTTTGGCGGGGCTGTGCCGCCACCCCGTGGTTCGCTAATTCCTGGTCAATTTGATCCGGCCGATGCGGCGGTTGTGCTGGGTTTTCCTGGTATAACCTCATCGCCCTCGCCATCAATCGAATTAGCCGATCGGGCTGTAACGAGCCAGCGGCAGTTCAATATGATAGACAACTTTTCGTATGCGCGTGGTTCCCATCAGTTTAGGTGGGGAGTTGATTATCGTCGGCTCACTCCAATAGGTAGGCTCGGTCTCTATAATCTTTTGGTGCGTTTTCAATCCCGCGAGCAAGTAACTGCGGCAACGGCTGGGTTTGGTGGTGTCAGCGCCGCCATTCCGATAGAGCCTGTCTTTGTCAACTTCTCGGCGTATGGCCAGGATGTTTGGCAGCCCTCTAGGCGCTTGACTTTGGAGCTGGGGGTGCGCTGGGAAGTTAATCCTGCACCTTCTGAGGCGCAAGGCCTCAAGGCCGTAAGACTCAGCCAAGCGAACGATTTTTCCACGATGCAGGTGGTTCTTGGGAGGAAAGCATGGACGACAACTTACAACAACTTTGCCCCGCGGTTTGGTATCGCTTATCAGTTGCGTCAGGCGCCAGGACTAGAAACAGTGGTGCGGGCTGGCTTCGGGGTCTTCTACGATACGGGCAATGACAATAGTGCGAACCCCTTCCTAGGGTTTCCGAATGCCGGGGTAATAGGTGTTGCCAATATCACTTACCCTTTGTCGGCGACGCAGTTGGCGCCTCCCTCACTTCCTATTCCCCTTACACCACCATATCCCTTTCTTTCCACTTTCGATCCGGCTTTGAAGCTGCCCTATACCTTGCAATGGAATCTTGCCCTAGAGCAGTCGCTAGGCAAAAGCCAGGCGGTCACAGTCTCTTACGTCGGCGCGGCGGGCCGAAGACTTTTGCAGCAGACACCATTCATCCTAAGTACAATCAACCCGAATTTCGGGTTTCTATTGCTTACCAGAAACCAGGCCACCTCCGACTACAACGCGTTGCAAGCGCAATTTCAGCGCCGCCTATCAAATGGACTTCAAGTACTAGCTTCCTATACTTGGTCCCACGCACTTGACGAGGATTCAAGCAGCAGTAGTTTTAGTGCTGCGCAGCGCGGGAATGCGGAATTTGACATTCGTCACGTCTTTGCTGCCGCCGTTACCTACGATATTCCATCACCGGGACGCAGTTCGATCGTCCGAGCGATTCTGGGCGGTTGGTCGGCGGACACGAGCATACATGTTCAATCAGCTCTCCCGATTGATATCGTTGCAGCCACGATAATCAATCCGGCCGACGGCTCTCTCATCAATGTACGGCCTAACGTAATCCCCGGAGTGCCAATCTACCTCAACGGATCTCAATATCCCGGAGGAAAGATAATCAACAACACGGTACCCACCGCGGCTCAGATCGCCGCCGCTGGATGTGATCCAAACGAAGCGGCAAAGGGTGCGTACTGCACTCCACTAGCCGGACAATCGGGGAATCTTGGCCGGAATCAAGTGCGAGGACTAGGTGCCTGGCAGGTTGACTTGGCGGTGCGGCGTCAGTTCAAGCTACGAGAGAAGGTAAACCTGCAATTTCGGGCCGAGGCATTCAACATCTTCAATCATCCAAACTTCGGAACCGTGCAGACAGGTCTCTGGGCGGCAAACTTTGGGGAAGCGACGAACATGCTTGGGAGGCAGCTTGGAGGCCTCAATGCGCTCTATCAAATTGGCGGACCGCGATCGTTGCAGTTCGCCCTCAAGGTGGGATTCTGATTTGGAATCGGGGCTGGGACGCGGAATCGCGTGATGCTGATTATCTTATCGCTTTTTCTCCTTTGAGTAAGCGGAAGAGGTGGCGGTCGAGCCATTCATCGTGAGGATTGATCACTTTCTCTTTGTTCGGATAACGGTGGTGTTCGTACTGCCGCTGCCCATCGCGACTAAATAGGAGGAGAGGACGATTACCGTGAAAGCTATTGTGACAATCGTTGCTCTCTTGCTTGAAGCGGGTGCTCTTGCACAGCGCAGTTCTGGCCAGCAAGATATTATTGGCATCACCAAAGTTATTCAGCTTCAGAAGCGCTGGGGCGAATCGCGCTCGCTCTTTCCGGCGACCAACAATAATCCGATCATTCGGCGTGAGCCGAACGTTCCCGTAACCAAACAGGATGCAGCAAGTCAGTTTTTTGAAACGTTCATTGCGGCCGATCCTTCTAATTCAAAACGCCTGTTAGGTTGCAGTATGTACAGCGACGTGAGGCGATCAGGGTCAAGCCAAATTTGGAGCGGAACAATTGCCTTTGCATCCTCAGACAGCGGTAAGAGTTGGACATCTACACTTAGAGTCGAAAACGTGTCTAAAGCCTGGGACCCATCGTGCACATTTGGCATGGACGGCAAAGCCTATTTTCTCACAGATGTAAGCGAAGGCGACCTAAAGTCTGAAGACCGCATGTGGCTCTTTCGGTCAACTGACGGAGGAAAAACCTGGGATGCGCCAACAATTCTTGCACATTTGGAGCGTCCCTTCGTGACGGTTGAAAGCAGCAACCAGCAACGCGATCACGTTTATATTATCGGTACAGATCTGATCAGCAGACCCCAATGTTTGACCAATTACCACTCTACTGACGACGGCATCACTTTTCCCCCGCCTGTTAATGTCGATGGTGATGCAAGCGAGATTACGCCAACCCAGAACGTGTTGCTATCAGACGGTACATACGTCGTCGCGTACGCGGCGATTGAACCGGATGACCAAACTTTCCCGCCCAGCAGACCGAACGGCTCGCTAAAGGTTGTGTCATCGAGCGATGGTGGCGCGACTTTTTCTTCACCCGTGCCCGTCAGACAAGTCGTATGGGCGGCAGGAAGTGTTCCTAGCCTCGCTGTCGATCAAAGCGATAGCCCGTTTCACGATCGCTTGTATTTGGTATGGACTGACTATCGCACTCGGCGTGGTGAGATATTGCTGGCATACTCTGATGACAAAGGAAAAGGGTGGTCGCGCCCTGTCGTGGTGAGCGACGATCGGCAGCGAGCGGACCCAGCAGATGGTCCCCATAACACCATGCCCACGGTGGCTGTCAATCGGAATGGAGCTGTCGGTGTTATGTGGTACGACCGGCGTGAACACACGGACAATGTCGGGTATTGGGTACGCTTTACTGCTTCCGTGGATGGAGGCGAGAGTTTTTCGCCCAGCACTAGGATTTCGGACGCGCCGGCCTCGTTTGACCGCAGCCGGCTAACAGTCGAAGGCTTTGCAAGATCCAGCATAGTTTCCCTGCGTCCGAACAGATTTTTCGGCCACACTGCCGGGTTAGCGGCTGGTGCTGACGGCGTGTTTCATCCATTCTGGGTTGATAATCGGAGTGGCAACTTCCAAATCTGGACTGCACGGTTAACGGTCCAAGGCAAGGCAGTCCGGAACGGAAGTCCGGAACTCGCTGAACTCGACGATCTTACGGAGAAGGTTCGAGTCGAAGCGTTCGAAGCACGCGTCGATTGGAGAAGACGAACTGCGACCATTGGTGTATCAATTACGAATCGCTCTGGCGAGGTGATTACGGCGCCTCTGAAAATTCGCGCCATATCGTTACGCACTATGCTGGGTGCTTACACTGTGGCGGCGGCTAATGCAGACAACGCAGCGCACTACGGTGGTGCGATTTGGGATTTTTCGGGCATGCTCGACAGCGGCAAATTGCGTCCTGGTCAGACATCGAAAGTCCGAAAGCTAACGTGGAGGTGGACCAACATCTCACCCAAGGAATTCGAACGACTCCTACGCAACAACAGCATGCTCGATCAGGAGATTAAAGTTCTGGGGCGCCTGGAAAAGTAAGATCCGTTAACCCGAGATAAGGATGAGTTCGTCAGGTTCTTAAAGGCAGGTAATTGAAAGAAATACCGATTCTAAAGGACTCGTTCCACACTCAGACGAGGCGGCATTTTATATCAACTTAATACCCATGGAGTTCGCACAAATGAGCACGCTATTCAAAAGATTTTCTTGTGTTTTTCTACTGATAGGGCTGCTTATACCATCTTTCAGCCTTGCCCAGCAGAACGTTAGTTTACCCAAGATCAACTATAAAGAATATAAGTTGAAAGATGGCTTGACTGTAGTTCTTCACCAGGACCGCTCGACCCCAATTGTGGCGGTCAATGTCTGGTATCACGTCGGTTCAAAGAACGAAACTCCAGGGAGAACGGGCTTCGCACATCTTTTTGAACACATGATGTTCCAAGGTTCAAAAAACTACAACGATGGTTATTGGGGAGCGGTCGATGACATGGGAGGCAGTGTCAACGGGACGACCGACCAAGATCGGACCTGGTATTTTGAAACCGTCCCTTCAAATTTCCTGGAGCGGGCATTGTATTTAGAAGCAGACCGGATGGGCGGATTACTCGATGCAATGACAGAGGAAAAACTTGACAATCAGCGAGATGTCGTAAAGAACGAACGCCGTCTTCGATTTGACAATCAACCATATGGAACCGCATCGGAAAGGATCGGGGAGCTTATGTTTCCGGAAGGACATCCATATCACTGGTCGGTGATCGGTTCAATGGAAGATCTGAGTGCGGCCACATTGGATGATGTTAAGGGGTTCTTCCGCACTTACTACGCGCCGAACAATGCCGTTCTGGTTTTGGCTGGGGATTTTGATGAAAGCCAGGCGAGGATGTGGATCGAGAAATACTTCGGTCCGATCGCCAGAGCGGCCGATATTAAGCGACCAAATCCAACTCAGCCCACATTAAGCGGCGAGATCCGCAAAACATATGAGGACGCAGTTCCTTTATCACTTCTCAATATTGTTTGGCACACGACGCCTGCATTTTCACGGGACGAAGCCGCGCTGGATATGCTCGCTTCGATCCTTTCAACTGGGAGAGGTTCACGTCTGCAGAGCAGTTTGGTTTATGTAAAAGAACTGGCGCAACAAGCGAGTGCTTCAAACAATACCAGCGAGTTGGGAGGATTGTTTCAGATCCGGGTATTGGTGAAGCCGGGCAAAACATTGGACGAGGTAGAAGACGCGATCAATGACGAAGTTGAACGGATCAAAAAAGAACCGCCGACTGCCGAGGAAATGACTCGGGCCTTAAGTATTAAGGAATCCCAGACTATTTTTGGATTACAGACCGTCATCGGCAAAGGTGCTCGAATGAGCAGTTATACTGGCTACCTGAACAAGCCCGATTACTTTCAGGCGGATCTCGACCGGTATCTCAAGGTTACTGCGGCAGACGTGCAGAGGGTGGCCTCAGAATATTTGACCGGCAATCGTCTAGTTGTAGCCTATGTTCCAAGAAAGGGTGATGCACCGAAAGGTAATGCAGCCGTCAATAAGCCTACCTCGACCAGTGAAAAGAAAAAGGATGTCGCTCTGATCGCGCAGCAGAAGGCCGCGTTGCCAAAACCCGGTCCTGACCCTAAACTCTCGCTGCCGGGTATTGAAAAAACAAAGCTCTTAAACGGATTAAGTGTTTGGCTCGTTAAGCAGAATGAATTACCGATCGTTTCGATGAATTTAGTTCTAAACGCGGGAGGAGCACTCGATCCTGCTGATAAGTCCGGCGTTGCATCAGTTACTGCAAGTATGCTGAATCAAGGAACGACAAGCTGTTCGGCCCTGGAAATTGCCAATCAATTACAGTCCATTGGTGCCTCGGTCAACGCAAATTCCGGTTGGGATTCGGCGAATATTTCTATGCAAACCCTGACCAAGAATCTTGATGCCGCGCTGGGGATTTACGCCGACGTAGTTGTCAATCCGTCGTTCCCGGCGAATGAGCTGCAGGTCGTTCGTCACCGGACGATGGTTGGATTCGTACAGCGGAAGGCGAATCCGGGCGCCATCGCCAAGATGGTTTACAACAAGGTGCTATACGGAAATCAGGTCTATGGTCGTGATCTTGGTGGGACTGAAAATAGCATTAAGGCAATGACGAGTGATGACTTGGTCAGTTTTTATCAGACTAATTATCGTCCCAACAACGCAACCCTTGTCGTGGTTGGGGATGTCGACGGCAAAACGTTAATGGCAAAGCTAGAAAAGGCCTTTGCCAAGTGGAAGCCGGGCAACGGAACAAACGTAAATGTTGGAAACCAAGTAATGGTTGGCAAACCCGGTATTTATCTTGTTGATAAGCCAGGTGCGGCCCAGTCAACGGTTTCCATCGGTCAGGTCGGAACAAACCGCGATAATCCGGATTATTTTGCTTTGCAAGTAATGAATTCAATTTTAGGTGGCGGTGGATCCGCGAGGCTTTTTATGAACCTACGCGAGGACAAGGGCTATACCTATGGTGCGTACAGTGCCTTTACCTTTAGACGCGGCGATGGACCGTTCACGGCCGATGCAGATATTCAAACTGTTTCGACGAAAGAATCAATCGTCGAATTTATGAAAGAACTGAATGGCATTCGCGGAGCAATTCCTGTAACCCAGCAGGAACTTGAAAGTAACAAGCACGCGCTCATCCGTAGTTATCCAAGTGAATTCGAAACTGTTGAAGGCATCTCCACAAACCTCGCAAACCTAATCGTTTACGGACTACCTGACACTTATTTCAACGATTACATTCAAAAAATAAATGCCGTTACGCTTCAGGATGTCAATCGGGTTGGAAATAAATATCTCGATCCGTCAAAAATGGTCATTGTCGTGGTTGGCGATAGAAAGGTTATTGAACCGAGGCTGAAAGAACTTGAGCTTCCGATCTCAATTCTGGACCCAGACGGAAACGCGATCAGTCAATGATCAAAATTATCAGAGGAGAGCAACCTAAACGAGTCTCGCTACCTATGCGGCGGAGTGTTCCGGTTCCGATGGTGATGTCGTAGTGAGAGCGCGGTGCTTTTAAGCGAACCGAGACAGTCTGGTTCTTCGGTGCGTCAATCATGAATTGTTTTATTGATTCCAGGCAGAGACTTGGCCGCTGATAAACGCGGATAAGTAGAACAAAAGGGCATCAAGCAGATAACTCCGTGATCAAACCTGGATCCAACTGAACGGGCGGAACTCCGCTATCCTCCTGAAGTCTTTGGGGATTCCTGGTCAACACCGTTGTACCCATGCAGATCAGTTGGCAAACAGGGGTCTTTCCAACCAAGGCCCCACAAAGCACCTAAGTACAAGGTAGTGAGTTGATTATGGGCTGTTGTTGAGGCTGCACCGATTGGCAGATTAGTTGGCAATCGGAGGCGGAATTTGCACAGTTTTGGCGACCAGCAGCGGGATCGATGGCTCGTCGTCAGATCAGTTGGCAATCGGCGTTGGTCGAACATCGGGGGAGAAAGTCACCCTAACTGCTTTTACCCTGACAGCTTATCGCCTGTCGATGGTCGGACCGTTATTATCACACTTGTGGCAATTCGGCTGATTGCCAACTAATGTGCAAAAAGTTGCCAACTGATCTGACGAGGTACAACAGTCTCAGCTTTCTGGCGGTCTCTTCAGTGCTGAAACCATAACCGCCCGTGCCGTGATCGGACGAGTGCAGACATTCCAAAATTCGGCGACGTTCTGCGTAAGAGTGATGAGCCTATCGTTTCGGAGTCGGAGCAACCTGATAGCTTTTCGCACTCCCGCGTGGGCGGGATCTGATCGGATAACAAGACGGAGAAGCGGACCCGTATCGATGAGGATATCCATTAATCGTGATCAAAGTAAATATCTTCCCGCGAAAAACCAGCAGGCAAGGGCAGTACATTATCTCCATTGGCTGAGAGTTCGTCTAAGAGCTGGTCAACTTCGGCCGCGGTCATCCTGGGAGTTGGTGTAGGCTCAGATTCCATAAGAAGCCGTCTAAGTAACGTCTCGATTGAAATACCTAATTCGTTTGCCCGCGCAGCTAGAGCTTCGGCGGTCTCTGGTCTGATCTGGTGAAGTTCCGTTCCCATTTTGAAAACCTCGTTTCGGGTAGTGCGCTTTCAGAAATGAATAATACTCCTCTCGACAACGGAGCGACAATAGCTGCTGTTTTCGGGTTAAAACTGCGTTGCTAAAGCTTATGAACAAAGGGCGGGTAACCGGTGCTTACAGTCGCTATCATTCGGCATGCCCTACCTGACTTAACTTGCCATAAATCGAATTAAATTGCTTTGTCTGACCTCGCATGTTATTCATCTGCACGTCACACGGAAGTGATAAGTGGTCTAATGCATTCTGAAGTGCATTAGTGAGGGCGGACGGAGCTTTAGAAGACGATTATGCTGCCAGCGTTGATTGAAAAGGGCTCGGTCGATATGTTATACAGAGCCTACGTTATCTTTGACATTGATTGATCGTGGCGATTTAAGGCAACTTGCTCCACGTAAAAAACTGCTAAAGAGCTGCTGGGATCTTCCAAGCGTTAACGGAACCTCGCGCACTCTGAGGCGCGGGGCTTTTTTATTTTTTCCTCGCACCGACAACAGTTAACACGCCTTAAGTCTTAAGCACGCAATGAGAGTTACCGATTTACCTTTCCCCATGGGAGAGGGAAGGGTGAGAGTGCGGGAGCTTGCTGTCCGCTACAAGCCCTCATCCCCGACGCTTCTCCCAACGGGAAAAGGGAGACAATTCAGGCTCTGGCTGATGCGGGTCACGGTACCGCAGACGCAGAGGGGTAAGGGGAAGGGGGGTACGAGCTGGCCAACGCTTACCCTCATCCCCAGGCCCTTATCTCGATGGGCACGGTTTGGGGGCGCAGCCCCGAAGGAATCGAAAGCGCTGCCGGAAGGTCAGAGACCTTCCGCACATCTGGGTGGCATAGCCGGTAACTAGAGCGCAGGAGGAGAAGGCGATGGCAACGACAAAAGAAGAACTGACAGATTCCAGATTCCAGATTGCAGATCTCGGATCGAATGACTACGAATTCGAGACGCTCGCCTTGCACGCTGGCACGCCGCCTGATCCCACAACTGGGGCGATGCTTACGCCGATTTATCAAACAACGACCTATCGACAAGAAGCAGTTGGCCGGGACAAGGGATTCACTTACAGCCGCTCCGGGAATCCAACCGTCGCCGCGCTGGAAAGAAGATTAGCCGCGCTGGAAGGAGCAGAATTTTGCTCCTGTTACGCGACTGGTCTGGCGGCGACCGCGTCCCTGTGTCTGGCGTTACTTCGCGCCGGCGATCGGGTGGTGGTTTCGCAAGCTGTTTATGGCGGAACGGTAAGGCTCTTTCAACAGATACTTGAACCATTCGGCGTGGAAGCAGACTTCGTTGACACCTCAGATGAAGAAACGCTGAAAGCAACACTCAATGAAAAGCCGACGCGCTTTCTTTTCATTGAAACTCCAGCAAATCCGACTCTAAGGCTCACCGACATCAAGCTTGCGGCACGGCTCGCCAAGGAAGCGGAAACGCTACTGGTTGTTGATAACACCTTGCTTACTCCAGCGCTCCAACGTCCATTCGATTTGGGTGCGGACATCGTTCTGCACTCCACCACAAAATTTATTGAAGGGCACAACGCTACCGTAGGTGGCGCGTTGATTACTCGTGACGCCGAATTACATGAACGTCTGGCCTTCACGCGCAACGCTATTGGGGCAATCCAATCACCGTTCCCGGCGTGGCTAACACTTCAGGGTGTGAAGACTTTGCCGATGAGGATGGCGCGACATTCCGAGAGTGCTTTGCAGATCGCGCGGTTCTTGGAAGGTCATGAGCAAGTTACAAAGGTGATCTATCCCGGACTCGAATCCTTTCCACAGCTCGAACTAGCGCAACGCCAACAGAGAACCGGCGGGGCGCTCATCGCTTTTGAAGTCAAAGGTGGAGTTGAAGCCGGCATTCGCCTCATGAACTCCGTGCACTTGTGCGCGCTGGCAGAAAACCTCGGGGCGGCGGAAACAATTATTACGCATCCGGCTTCGATGACTCACGCAGACGTGCCGCCCGAGCAACGCCAAGCTGCGGGTATTACCGATGGATTGGTGAGGTTGTCGGTGGGGTTGGAGAATCCATTGGATCTGATTGCGGACTTGGCGCAGGCATTAAGGCAGTAGGCAGTAGGCAGAAAGCAGGAGGCAGAAGGCAAAAGGCACACGTCGGAGGTCAAAGATCAGAGATCAGAAAGCAAAGCAAGCGGTTTCAACTGGCAAGGGTATACGAGAGAAAAAGGGGCTTAATGAATCACAAGAACAAAATCGTCGTTTTGAAGTTTGGTAGTTCAGTACTTCGCAGTGAAGAGGATTTACCTCGGGTCGTTCATGAAATCTATAGCGCCTGGCGTGAGGATGAACAAGTGATCGCGGTGGTCTCGGCCTTTGGCGATACCACTGATCAACTATTGCGTCGCGCTGAAAGTATCTCGGGTCGTCCCGACAAGTCCGCGCTCGCTACCTTGCTGGCAACTGGTGAAGCGACGTCGTCCGCGTTGCTGGTGCTGGCGCTCAGCCGATCCGGGATTCCGGCGCGGGTGTTTGATGCCGCCCAAGTAGGTTTGCGCACGGTAGGTGGCCGGCTGGATGCCGATCCAATTGCGGTTGATTCGTCCAGGTTGATCAGCGAGTCACGAAAATCGGTGGTGGTGCTTCCTGGATTTGTCGGTCGCGGCGAGAGTGGCGACACGACGTTATTAGGACGAGGCGGTTCTGATTTAACCGCGCTGTTTCTCGCTCACCGTCTTTCGGCGCGCTGCGTCCTCGTAAAAGATGTCGACGGTCTTTACACCAGCGACCCCGCTTTCAAGGCTGTGCCTTCGTCGCGTTTTTCTCAGGTTAGTTACCAGACGGCGGCGGTCAAAGGCGGCGCAGTTGTCCAACTAAAAGCCGTTCGTTTTGCCGAGGCAAATCGGCTCCGTTTTTCAATCACCAGCATCGGTTCAAGCAGCGTTACGGAAGTTGGACCATTCATCGATCGCCTCGACCCGGCCGGCGCACACCAGGAACCTCTGCGGGTCGCACTCCTCGGATGCGGCACGGTTGGCGGTGGCGTCTATCAGAGGCTGGTGGCCATGCCCGATCTTTTCGAAATCACTGGTGTAGGCACGCGCACCGGGAGGGGCGCGCGGGCCGTTGGTGTACCAGAGGATCTTATGACGACTGATCTGGAAAGACTGGTCGAGGATGACTGTGAGGTGGTGATTGAGTTGATTGGTGGCACGCGGCGAGCAGCAGCGTTGGTCGAATCAGCGCTGCGCCGGGGTTGCGATGTCGAAATCGGCGATCGAAGCTGCGCAGGAACAGGGTTTCGCGGAAGCGAACCCCCAAGTCGATCTCGATGGTATAGATGCCGCGCAAAAGTTGATCCTGCTGGCCCGAGCGGCATTCGGCAGTAGTCCGACCTTGGATACCTTGCCCCGCAAGGGCATTACCGGACTAAACACGCACGACCTCAGACGAGCACGGGAACGTGGACAGACTGTGCGCCTGGTAGCGAGCTGTCACAAAAACGGCCGCGGGGTCGAGGCGTCAGTCGAACCGGTCACACTCCCTCTGAATCATCCACTGGCCCAGGTTCATAGTGCTGAGAATCGACTAGTAATTGAGCCGGAAGCCGGCGAGCCAATCGTCGTGTCAGGAACCGGCGCTGGCCGCTGGCCCACCACCGAATCAGTAATGGCGGATTTGTTTGATATCAGACGGAAGAGAGCCGCAGGTCGCGACGCAAAGCTGGAGTTTGCGATCGAAGTCAATGAAGAACTGGAGGAGTGTGTGGCATGAGAACTTCAACTCGCTGTGTTTACTTCGATACGTCCAATGACCCTTATGGAGCGATGGCGCCGCCAATCTATCAAACGGCCACGTTTCAACAACAGACAGCTTCTGAGTTTGGCGAATACGACTACACCCGAAGTGGCAATCCCACGCGCCATCTCTTAGAGCGGCAACTCGCAAATCTGGAAGGCGGCAAATACGCCTGCGCCTTTGCCAGCGGGATGGCCGCCATTACTGCTTTATGTCGGTTGGTGAAGACGGGCGAAGAGATCATTGCCGGCGACGATCTCTATGGCGGCACGGTGCGGCTACTGGATCAGATTCTACCGCAGCAGGGAATTAAGGTGCGCTATGTCGATACCAGTGATCTTTGCGCGGTAGCGAACGCCTTAACTGCCGAGACCAAACTGATTTTGATCGAGACTCCCAGCAATCCGCTACTTCGCATTACTGACATCAGACAAGTGTCCAAGTTAGCGCGGGCCGTAGGAGCTCTGTTAGCCGTCGACAACTCAATGTTATCGCCGGTGCTACAGCAACCTCTCGCTCTGGGTGCCGATGTGGTGCTGCATTCGGCCACTAAGTTTCTCTGTGGCCATAGCGACGTCACGGCGGGAGCCGTGATTACGAATGATCCGTTTGTGGATGAACGAATCTCATTTCAGCAGAATGCAGAAGGCGCCGGGCTCAGTCCGTTCGAATCGTGGCTGCTGCTCCGCGGCATGAAAACACTGGCACTGCGAGTCGATCGACAAAATGAGACGGCGCGGAAAATAGCTCACTTTCTGGAACTACATTCAGCCGTTGAGCAAGTCCATCATCCGGGCTTCAAGCATCATCCAGGACACGAGATACACCGCCGCCAGTCAGAGGGAGACGGCGCGGTAGTGAGCTTTACAACTGGTGACCCTGAGTTATCGGCCCGCCTGGTCGAGGCCACCCGGCTCTTTAAGATCGCAGTTAGCTTTGGCTCAGTCGGCTCCACCATCAGCCTGCCTTTTCATATGTCGCACGCCAGTATCCCACCACGATTGAAAGAACGATTGGCGCCGCCGACTGATCTCGTGCGGCTGTCAGTGGGAATCGAAGATGCGAACGATCTGATGGAGGATTTGGATCGAGCTTTCGTGATTGCGGCGGAACAATGCGCTCAGGCGAAGATCAACTTTGAGTACGAGGTGGCAGCGGTCTAATGGTCGAAGAAAGACTGGCTATCGATCGGGTGAACGGTTCGCGTAAGTTTCGGGTTGGGATTCTCGGAGCAAACGGAACCGTGGGTCAGCAATTCATTCAATTGCTGGGCAATCATCCCCAATTCGAAGTAACTGCTCTGGCGCCTTCCGATCGGCCGCAGGGGCAACGTTACGGAAACCTCTGCCGTTGGCGCTTGCCGGGCGAGATGCCGGAAGCGGTGCGGAATCTCGTGGTTGAAGCGCCTTGTCCACCGCTGGATTGCGATTTCGTCTTTTCCAGTTTGCCGAGTGACATTGCCCGAACCGCAGAGGAATCATTCGCCCGTTCTGGCTATCCGGTTATCAGCAACTCGTCCGCCCTGCGCATGGACGATGATGTGCCGCTCCTGGTTCCGGAAGTCAATCACGAGCATCTGGGTTTGCTAAAGAGGCAGCGCCGCGAGCGCGGATACAAGAATGGCGCCTTCATGGTCACCAATCCGAATTGCGTGGCGATTCCGCTGGCCCTGGCTCTCGCTCCGCTGCACGCGCGCTTTCAAGTTGCTTCAGTGGTTGTAACGACCATGCAAGCAATTTCCGGAGCCGGCTATCCCGGCGTAGCTTCCCTAGATATCACCGACAATGTGCTGCCATTCATCGATGGAGAAGAGGAGAAGATTGAGCGCGAGACATTAAAGATTCTCGGCAGGGTGCGTGATGACTACCTCCAGGATGCTTCGATTTCGATCAGCGCACAGTGCCATCGCGTCAACGTAAGCGACGGACACTTAGCTGCGGTCAGAGTCAAACTTGTCCGCAGCACCACGCTGGATGAAGTGCGTGATGCCCTCACCTCTTTTCGATCAGCGCCTCAAGAACTCGGTCTTCACTCAGCGCCCTGTCATCCAGTCATCGTTCGAGTTGAGCCGGATCGTCCGCAGCCGCGGCTCGACCGGAATGCCTGCGGCGGCATGAGCGTAACTGTCGGACGGCTCGCGCCGGACCGCGTGTTGGATTATCGGTTTGTTGTGTTGGGACACAACACGATTAGAGGCGCAGCCGGGGCAGCGATCCTGAATGCTGAGTTACTGATCGAGAAAGGTTATCTATAAGCGCGATGAAAGTACCCGACTCAGCGATTCGACACGATTGGTCCGTGAACGAGATCAAGCGTGTCTACACGCTCCCAATCACGGAACTCATCTTTCGGGCGCAGACAATTCATCATCGTTATCATCGTGCAGATGAGGTCCAGGCATGTGCACTGCTAAGCATTAAGACCGGTGGCTGTCCCGAAGACTGCGCCTATTGCCCGCAATCAGCGCGCTATGAAACCGGAGTCGAACGCACCTCGCTGATGACGGTTGAAGAGACTCTGGCTCGCGCGAGAAACGCGCGAGAGCAGGGAGCGACGCGGTTCTGTCTGGGAGCGGCCTGGCGCGACGCTCCTAACGGTGAAGCCTTCGAGCGCATTCTGGAAATGGTGCGAGGAGTTCGCGCTCTGGGAATGGAAGCCTGTTGCACTTTGGGTATGCTGAACGAATCGCAAGCCGCCGCATTGGCGAGCGCCGGACTTTCAGCCTACAACCACAATCTCGACACCTCGCCTGAGTTCTATCCAAAGATCATCACCACCAGAAAATACGAAGAGCGCCTGCTTACCCTGCGGCATGTCAGACGCGCGGGAATTACTGTGTGCTGCGGCGGCATCATCGGGATGGGTGAAAGCCGCGAAGATCGATGTTCGCTCTTGCAGCAACTGGCATCGATGCAGCCTCATCCGGAGAGCGTGCCGATCAATTTGCTGGTGCGCGTCAAAGGCACGCCGCTGGCCAATGAAGTTCCGGTTGACCCGTTGGAGCTGGTGAGAATGATCGCCACGGCACGCATCCTGATGCCCAAATCGAAGGTGCGTCTAAGCGCCGGCCGGACCTTTGTTTCAAATGAGACTCAAGCGCTCTGTTTTCTTGCCGGCGCCAACTCGATTTTCATTGGCGAGCGATTGCTTACTACGTCCAACCCGGAAACAGATCAGGACAAGGCTTTGCTTTCGCGTTTGGGATTGCGACTTACCGAACCGCAGATCCCGAGAGACATAGATCCAGCTTTTGAAATTATTTCCACGATAATTCCATGAGCCATACACACGAATTTGAGCGGCGGGTGCGAAACCACGTCGAGGAATTAGAAGATATCGGGATGCGGCGTCACCTGCAAATTGGTCGCGGCATCAGTCTGAGTTCTAATGATTATCTGGGGCTGGCGGCGCATCCGCGAGTGAAGCAGCGCATGGCTGACGCGGTGCTGCGTGATGGCGCAGGTTCGACCGGTTCTCGTCTGCTGAGTGGTCAGCGGGAGAGTTTTGTTCGCCTTGAGCGACGCTTTGCCAGATGGAAAGGCGCCGAAGCCGCGCTGTTTTTCGGCAGCGGATATCTTGCCAATCTGGCGGCCCTTTCGACTTTTCTCGAGCCTGAGGATGTCGTCTTCTCCGATGAACTGAACCACGCCAGTTTGATTGATGGTCTGCGCTTGTCCAAGGCACGCAAGGAGGTCTTTGCTCACCAGGACGTTTATGAGTTGTCTCGTTTGATCGAACGTTCGGAGACCAGGGGACAAAAGTTTCTGGTCACTGAATCCATTTTTAGTATGGATGGTGACGAAGCTCCACTAAGTGAGTATGCCGTGCTTTGCCGCGCGACCAATACGGCGCTGATTGTTGATGAAGCCCACGCGGTGGGAGTCATGGGCGCGAAAGGGAGTGGCCTGATTGAAGAGATTGGGATTGGCCAGGATGTGTTTCTTTCGATTAATCCGGCGGGAAAAGCGCTAGGTGTCGGTGGTGCCTTCGTGGCTGGACCAAGCTGGGCAATTGATTACCTCGTTCAGCGGGCCCGCAGCTTTATCTTTTCCACCGCGCCGCCTCCGGCCATGGCTGATGGATTGGACGCAGCGCTTGATGTCATTTACGACGAGCCAGAGTTGCGCACACGCCTGTTGAATCTCTCGGTAAGACTACGCGAAGCGCTGATTGAAAGAGGCATGGATGTTCCCGCGGGTTGCTCTCAAATCATTCCTGTGATTATCGGCGACGGTGCCCAGGCAGTGGATGTCGTCGAAATCCTGCAAATCCAGGGTTACGATGTGCGCGCCATTCGACCGCCCAGTGTAGCGCCCGGGACCAGCCGTTTGCGCCTTTCCGTAAATGTGACGCTCGACGAAGAAACGATCCTCAATTTCAGTCTGGCTTTGGCCGAAGCGCTGGAGCAGTACGCCGGAGTGGCTGCGTGAAGAATTATGCTCAGAGGCCTGTTCATCACCGGAACGGATATGGGAGTTGGCAAGACCGTTGTAGCTGCCGCGTTGATGCATCGCTATCGCCCGGAATTGAGAATGCGTTACTGGAAACCGATTCAGACGGGAATCGAGCAGGACGACGACACAGCCGTCGTGCGCACTCTGGGAGAATGCATACAGGATGAGATTCTCGATCAAGGTGTGAGACTGAAGCGGGCGGTCTCGCCACATCTGGCCGCGAGATTAAGCGGAAAGAAAGTAACGGTCGCTGCGATCTACGCAACATTAAGCCGCCAGCCGGATCAAAAAGTAAGCTGGCTCGTTGAAGGGGCCGGTGGCGCGTTGGTGCCGATCAATGAATCTGAGCAAATGATTGATCTCGCGTGGAAGCTCAGCCTTCCAGTGTTGGTAGTGGCGACCACCAGACTCGGGACGATCAATCACACGCTCTTGACCTTAGAAGCATTGCGGCGGCGGGCGCTAGTAGTCGCCGGAGTTGTGATGGTGGGCGACCGCGACTCGCACAATCGCGATGCAATCGAGCATTACGGCGCGGTCAAAGTACTTGGCGAGATGCCGCCTTTTTCAGAACTTAGGTCAGGCAGCATTAAGCAATGGGCCGCAGATGAACTCGATCAGCAGGGCGATTTACGCGATCATTTACAACTGGCTCATCATGCACGTCCGCAACTTATGCTGTGACACCCGACGCTACAGATCTGGTCGCGCGCGATCGCCGGTATCTCTGGCATCCCTATACTCACATCGCCACTGCGCCGCCGCCGTTGCCAATTAAACGGGCAGAGGGTGTCTATCTTTACACCGCCGATGGCCGCAAAATCCTCGATGGAATTTCATCATGGTGGGTGAATATTCATGGCCATAATCATCCGCGCCTGAAACTCGCGCTGGCTCGGCAGGCGGGCGAACTTGAGCATGTTCATTTTGCCGGTTGCACGCATCGGCCGGCAGTCGACCTGGCCGAAGCCCTCGTCTCGGTACTGCCACCGGGTCTGACTCGTATCTTTTATTCCGACAATGGCTCGACCGCAGTTGAGGTAGCGCTAAAGATTGCTTATCAGTACTGGCAGAACATTGGCGAGCCGAAGCGACAGAGGGTTGTTGCCCTGCACCACTCCTACCACGGCGATACGATCGGGGCGATGTCAGTTAGTGAACAATCGGTTTTCACTTCGTCTTTCTTGCCGCTCCTCTTCGGAGTTACGCATGTCGCGTCGCCCTATTGCTATCGCTGTCCGGTGGAACTCAAACGAGATAGTTGCCGTGTTGACTGCCTGGATGAACTGGAAAGAACCCTCGCTGAAGGTCGTGATATCGCCGCGGTAATCGTGGAACCGATGCTACAGGGTGCAGGTGGAATGATCGTCTGGCCCGCCGAGTTTCTGAAAGGCGTGCGCGATATTTGTGACCGCCACGGAACCTTGATGATCGCTGACGAAGTACTCACCGGCTTTGGCCGGACGGGGCGTATGTTCGCCTGCGATCATGCATCGATCAGTCCGGACATTATGTGTCTATCGAAAGCCCTTACGGCCGGATATCTTCCCCTGGGCGCTACTGCTACCACTGATGCCATCTTTGCAGCGTTTCAGAACGATGATCCGCTCAAGACTTTTTTCCATGGTCACTCATATACGGCCAATCCGCTGGCCTGCGCCGTGGCGTTGGAGAGTTTGAAAATCTTCCAGGAAGAACCACTGCTGGATCGAGTGGGAAAACTGGAAGCACAATTGCGGCAGCGGTTAGTGCCGCTCAGAACCTTACGGCATGTCGGAGATGTGCGAGTAATTGGCGGCGTTGCCGTAATTGAGTTGGTGCAAGAAAGGAAATCGAAATCCGCGGGCGGCTATCTTGATCGCGTCGGCCCTCGATTGGCAGCGGAGTTCCTGCGCCGGCGTATATTACTTCGCCCACTCGGCAACGTGCTTTACTTCATGCCGCCCTACATTATCACCGAAACGGAAACTGAATGGGTGATGGAACAGATTGCTGAAGTGATCTCGAACTTCTCGTGGTCGATTCGCTAGTTGAAATCGGGTGGGCCATGAAAGGAACCTGAAAGAATTGCCCTAAATCATTTACTTAATACGGTCTTCCCCTGACCATGACCAAGAGCCCCGACGAATGGCGTGAAGAGCTGCGTGAAATTGACGCCGAGCTGCTTTCTCTGCTTCAGCGGCGCGTTGAATTGGCGATCGAATTCCTGCAAATCCTGTCCAGCGCGGACTTATCTCTCGGCGATTTGGATCAAGATGCATTAAGACTTGGGATTCTGCTGTTGCCGGAGTTCGAGGGAAACTTTTCGCCGCTTGACGAGGGCGCGTCAAAGAAGATTTTCCGCCGCATAGCCGTCGAGAGTCGGCGCCTGGCTTATGCCAGTTTAGCCTCCGAGCCAGGCGATGAGAGAAAGCTTACGCCCAGGGAGCGCGAGATTCTGATACTCATCGCCGAGGATTTATCGTTGAAAAAGATTGCCTTGGAACTAAACATCAGTGTGAAGACGGTAGAGTCACACAAAATGGCAATCATGGAAAAGCTGAAGATCCGCTCAGTGGTTGGACTGACGCGCCATGCGATTAAGAAAGGCTTGATTGATCTGTAACGAGCTATCAAATGTCAGCCTCATTATTAATAATCATTGGTAACAGCCTAACTGATGCAGGTGAATAGCCCATTTTCCCTCGAGCCATCCTGCCGGGCTCGGCCGGTCTAGCTCTCCCCATCACTTCTACCTCTCAAAAAACTCTTCCGACCCTAGTATAGATTACGCTGACAGATTTACTCTCTGTTAGTAGAAGCGACTTTTTACGGGTGGTAGCGCGGATTTCGCTACCGAGACCGGTCACTTAATAACAGCAAGCTGCGGACGATGATAGATCCCCTCCAGCTTCCAACTGAGCGTGAGGACGTGTTCGTCGAGCGCTATACCCGTCTGCTCGGATGGTCGCTACATTTGACAGAAAACGATCGCGGATTGGCCGAAGACCTTTTGCATGACCTTTTTATTCAATTCACCGTCAACGAAATCGACCTTCATAAAATCAGCAACCTCGACGGCTATCTCTACACGATGTTACGCAACCTCCACTTAGCCCAACGCCGGCGCGACAGCCGGAACCGGCTGCAACAATTTTCAATCGTCGAATACGATTCGGCTGAGATTGGCTTACGCACGACCGATGCGCGCGATCAGATTCAGGCCCAAGACGAACTGCGCCGCGTCTGCCAATACGCCTGCGGGCGAAAAGACACGGCCAAAGCCGCGAGCGTCTTAATTCTGCGGTTCTTTCACGGCTACTACCCTGAGGAAATCGTTAGGATTCTGCGCGGCCCTCGCTCATTGGCCGATCAACTGCTGCGCCTGGCGCGCAATGAAGCGAAAGCCACTCTGGCCGACGGGGGACAGCTTGCGTACTTGAATCAGACTCCCGTGCCCGAAGTCTTGCCGACCGGGTATGCGCGGGGACTAGATGATTTTCTGGAAGAGCTAAGACAAACGATTTTCCAGGCGAGGAGTGGGAACTGTCTTGCTCAGCAGGAACTTAAGAACTGCTATTCGGCCGAAAGCGCAACTCCGATCCAAGGCTCGCAATTGTCTCATCTCGTCAGCTGTCCTGAATGTCTCGATCGAGTCAACACTCTGCTGGGTTTGCCTATGCTCTCCGAACGAAGCGCGACGGAGATGCTTGGCAGAGACACGCGCAAGCGTGGCGGTGGCGGACCCGGCGGGACGGGAGCCAGCGGAGGCGGCTTAACCCGTCAGGCGCTCAACAAACTGCGGCGTCGTGTGAAAGACACGCTGGTGCATAAGCCACGTGAGCTTTGCGTCTCTGTTAATGGATATGCGTTGGGCTCGCAGTTGGTGGGCTCTGAAAGAAGTGAGCTGAACTTAATCGTCGATCAGGACGAACATGTCAGTTTTGTCGAAGTATTCAGCGAACAAAAGATTCGCTTGCTGATGATGGCCATCGATGCATTGCCGCCGGATGGACCAGGCGAGCAAGTGACTCACGTGAGACTCAGCGATCAGCGGACACTGGAGCTGCGGTTACGTTTCCTGAGTCCCTCGCCAACCATCCAGGTTGTTTATGTCGATCCACACTTCAGTGAGCCACTTGAACCCGTCGCGCTCGATGATGATGAACCGCTTTCCGTCCTTGAGAACGCGACAGCAATAACGGTCGCCAGCGATGAATCAAGAAGCGACTTACCAGCCGCCGCCGACCTTCCGGCATTACGAGACTATTCGAGGCCGCGTCCTTCCATTCGCTCATTGGTCGCGTTGACAGCCGCAAAAGTCGCGCGAGCCGTCAAGGGAGTGGCGGGATCCAACTTTTGGTCGAAGCCGGCGTTTGTGACGGCTGTGTTTGCGGTCATGATGCTGGTCGCGACGGTAATGGTTTATCGGCATCGACCGGCATCAGCGCTCGTGGCCGCTAATCTCCTGAAGCAGTCGGCCGATAGTGAAGAAGCGATCGCCACCAACCGCAATCAGGTCGTACATCGGACTATCAATGTTGAAGAGCGCCGCGTAGCCCAGACCTCTAATGGGACGCAGACTTCAGGCTGTGATGGCTGTGGTGAACTCATCGCGCGCCGCAAGATTGAAATCTGGCAGAGCGCCGAGAAGGGAATTAGCGCGCGCCGGCTCTATGACGAAAAGAATCAGCTTATCGCCGGTGATTGGCGCAGGGCTGATGGTGTCCAAACGCTCTACCACCATGGCGCGCGACCCAAGCTCCAACTCAACCCTGAGAAAGGTGGAATCGCCGCGCTCAATTTTGAGAACGTGTGGCAGTTCTCGCCTTCGGCGAAAGAATTCAGTTCGCTAATCAGTAACACAAGTGCCCGCGTCGAAGAGAGGTCGGATACCTACATCATTTCTGCGGAACCTCTGAAATCTGCGGACGGCTATACGCCCTCTGGGAGCCCCTCTGTGTCCTCTGTGGTCAGTTCTGATCTTGTGCGGGCGACACTCGTGCTGAAGCGCGCGGACCTGCATGCGATTGAACAGACAATTGTCCTACGCCAACGCACCGAGACGCGCGAATACCGTTTCACCGAAACCAGCTTCGAGCAGAAGTCTCCGCCGACCGTCGCGCCTTCAGTCTTTGAGCCCGAGCCCGAACTGCTGTCTGCGGCCAAACTCGAAACCCCAAACTCGATACTCGAAACAGCTTCGCCGGCTGTGCCCCTGACCACTGTGACTGCAACGCCGGAACTTGAGGTCGAAGTTCTTCAGCGTCTGAACCAGGCGGGCGCGCTGCTCGGCGAGCAGGTGAGTCTTACGCGCACGCGCGAAGGACTCTTGCGCGTGCAAGGGATTGTCGAAACTGATCAGCGCAAACGAGAGATTATCAATGCTTTAGGCTCGGTCGCGAACGACCCGGCTGTCAGAGTTGAATTGCAGACTGTGAATGAAGCAGTCGCTCGCCAAAAACCTTCTACTTCGGGCGGCGTCACGGTGCAGCAGCTTGAATCTTCTAAAAGCACGATCACTGTTGACTCAGAGCTGCGTAAGTATTTCTCCAGTAACAAGGGTTTGTCGGGCGATCAGCTTGAGCAGCAGATTCGTGTATTCAGCGACCGGATGATGAGCCACTCGCGCCAGGCGCGACGTCACGCGCTGGCGCTGAAGCAAATCACCGAGCGATTCTCAGCGGAAGAATTGCGTTCGCTTGATCCGGCGGCACGCGCCCAATGGCGGACACTGGTGAGTGAACACGCGCGCGCGTTTCAGCAGGAGTTGTCGGCGCTGCGGCGCGAGCTGCAACCAGTCTTTGCTGCCGGCGGGGCTTCCGAAGAGCGGTCGGATCTTGAGATCGCATCCGAGGCAGACTTTGCTCGCGCCGCCCGGCGCTTATTTGATTTAGCGGCGGGTAATGATGATGCGGTGCGCACAGCTTTTTCCATTTCTGATGAAAATGCCAGCGTGGTGCGCATCAAGTCGCCACAGTTCTGGCGCTCGCTCGCCACCGCCGAAAGCTTAGCCGCGAGGATCGGTGCAGTAGCCCGACCGTAAGGGAGGGCGCAAGTCCCAGATGACCAAATGAGAAATGACAATTGGAAAATGGAAAATGAGTTCTTCAATCTTCTGGAGGTAACACCATGACCAGCCAACGCCCCTTTGCTAGCCGCTCGCTGTCGCTCGCGGTTCTGATTCTGCTCTCTGCCTTCTGCCTGGTGCCTTCTGCCTTCTCGCAGTCTACGACTGCGACGTTGAGCGGCACCGTCTCCGATCAAAACGGAGCAATCGTGCCGGGCGCGACAGTGACGGCTTTGAATACTGCAACGACTCTCGAGCGGCATGCGACGACAAATGACGAAGGTGGCTTTACGATTCCACTGCTTCCTCCAGGCACTTACAGCGTGACCACGCGCCGCGATGGCTTCGCCCCGGTGGAATTCAAGAATGTTGTGCTGAACGTTGGCGATCGGAAAGCATTGAAGATCGAGTTAAAGGCGGGTGACGTGAATGCAACTGTGCAGGTGCTAAACGAAGCGCCGCTGATTAATGAATCACCGGCGGTCGCGACGACAATTGATCGGCAATTTGTCGGCAACCTGCCACTGAATGGACGGAGCTTTCAATCACTGATTCTGCTAAGCCCGGGCGTAACCGTGACTACTGTCAATCAGGACTATGGGCAATTCAGTGTCAACGGTCAACGTGCGAGCACTAACTACTTTACCGTGGACGGGGTGAGTGCGAATATCGGGATCAGTCCCATACTAGGCTCGGGCACGAATATGGCATTAGCGGGTGCGGACCCGGGGCTGACCGCCTCCGGCGGCACGAATAGCCTGGTTTCGGTCGATGCCCTTGAGGAGTTCAAGATCCAAACTTCTACGTATTCTGCAGAGTTCGGCCGCCAGCCGGGCGGACAAATCTCTCTTGTCACTCGATCGGGCGGAAACCAATTCCACGGCACGCTATTCGAATACTTGCGAAACGAAGCTCTCGATGCTAGAAACTACTTCAACCAGAAACCTGCTTCCAAAACGCCGCTTCGACAAAACCAATTCGGCGGAACCTTCAGCGGGCCTGTTAAGATTCTCGGCCTGTCCAATACGCGCAGACACACATTCTTCTTCTTTTCATATGAAGGTCAGCGACTGCGCCTGCCAATCAACGGAGTCGTAAATGTGCCCTCCGTGCGGCTGCGGCAGGTAGCCGCTCCCGCTCTTCAGCCTGTGCTGAATGCGTTTCCGGTCCCGACCGGGCCAGAGTTGCTTGACGCTGCGGGCCAGCCCAGAGGGCGATCACCGTATAACTTTGCCGTGTCGAATCCCAGCACAATGGATGCGACGTCCATTCGAATTGATCAAAATATTGGTCGTAAGGTTAATCTCTTCGGAAGGTTTAACGATTCACCTTCCGACGGGATTACCAGTCATTTTAGAAAAACAATTAGATCTGTAAACACACGTACCTTAACAGTGGGCGCGACGTCGGCGTTCAGCGCGCGCTTGAGTAATGAGCTGCGGTTCAACTACAGCGGCAGCCAGGCCAAGCAAGAGCAAACAGTCGTACCCTTGGGAGGTGCTGCTCCGATTGATCCGAAGGTGCTTACAAGTGGCTATCCAGGCTTGGGTTTCTTGTTGATCCCTGGCACTTTTCTTCAGGTCGGCCCGTTTTCTGATAATCGTCAGCGTCAACTTAATATTGTGGACAATCTGTTGATGCTGCGCGGCGCGCACAGCATCAAAATCGGTATGGATTATCGCCGACTCTCGCCCACTTATGGTGCTCAGGATCAGCAATCTATGTTCTTCTTCAGCGAAGCTGCGGTCAAAAATGGAATCATCAACCTCCTGCAAATTACAACGTTTCAGCCAGCTCGCCCACGGTTTCAGAACGTCTCCGCCTATTTACAGGACACGTGGAAGAAGTCTCAGCGGCTGACGCTAGATCTTGGCCTTAGATGGGAACTGAATCCACCGCCTACCGAGGCCGACGGAAGAATTCCTCCACTGGCGATTGGTATCGTTGGCAACGACGTTTCGAAGGCAACGCTAGCGCCCCCAGGCGCGCCTTTCTATAAAACCTTTTACACCGCCTTCGCGCCACGGGTCGGGGTGGCTTATCAGTTGAACCAAAAGAGCGGGCGAGAGACCATCCTACGTGGCGGCTTTGGTGTTTATTATGATCTGGGAAGCGGGACGGCAGCTAGTGGCTGGCCGTTCAGTGCGTCTAGATCTCTGTCGAATGTTTCGTTTCCCGTCCCTGCGGCATTGGCCACGCGGCCGGGTATTGTACTGGTGACTTCGCTTCCGACCACCAGTACTGTTTTATCCGTAGGCCAGGATCTCAGACTGCCGTATACCCTGCAGTGGAATTTTGCCGTGGAGCAGTCACTCGGTACAGGGCAAGTGGTGTCGGTTTCGTATGTTGCCTCTGCCGCTCGCAGACTGCTGACCACGCAGTATCTAAATTTGGCAGCGGGTTTCGTCGGGCCGAGGCCGAACCCGAATTTTGGCGACATTATCCGCACATTTAATGGCCCGACCTCGGATTACAATTCCCTCCAAGCGCAATACAGAGCCCGGTTCAAGCGCGGGTTGCAGACGTTGGTGAATTACACCTGGTCACATGCGATTGATGAAGTGTCAAGCGACATCCAGAACGGAGTTCTTGAGCGTGGCAATGCGGATTTTGATGTTCGGCACAACCTTTCGGCCGCCCTCAACTATGAACTACCATCGCCGAAAGAGAGGTCGGTTCTAAAAGCTGTGCTTCGTAACTGGTCTGTCGACGCGATTGTGCATCTCCAATCCGGTCGGCCGGTGGATGTATTTTCATCTTCCTCACTCATCCTCGGTGGTAGGTTTTTTGTGGTGCGCCCGGACGTCGTTCAAGGCGTGCCACTCTACATCAAGGATCCGACGGTGCCGGGCGGGAGGCGGTTCAACGCAGCCGCCTTCAAATCTCCCCCCGATGATCCGAATTTTCCAGGATTTCCTGCCCGTCAGGGCACCTTCGGGCGCAATGTACTCCGCGAACTTCCGCTCTACCAGGTTGACGTTGCCCTCGGTCGTACGTTCAAGTTCTCTGAGCGGTGGAAGCTCCAGCTAAAAGCGGAAGCCTTCAACGTCTTCAACCATCCGATGTTCGGCAGCTACGGAACAGATTTCACTGTTCCCGCCGGGTTCGGCGTACCGTCCCAAACCTTAAACGCAAGTCTTGGTGGGTTAAGTACCATATATCAGTTAGGGGGTGGCCGCTCGATCCAGATGTCACTGCGCCTCTCCTTCTAGTATGGGAACAACGTCAAGGTGGTGATCCATTGGCGTGTTGTATGTCGGGTTAAGACGTCGCGACGATTGATCACACCTTGAGATTCGAGGGCCAAGCGGTTGGGAATCATCCGAATGGAGCGAACTTCCCCATTAGGTTCGGCAATGGCTACGGCAACAGTGTTAGTGTGAACATCCAGACCAATAGATCGGATTGTTTCGAATGCCGACCCTTCCCTTCGTTTGCGGCTCTGTGTTGTTTGGTAGAACTACTAGCAGCATAGCTCGCGATACCACGAAACACGAAACAAGGTGTCGGTCTTTTTTTTGTGTTTGTGATCGGGTAACGGCGACTATGATGCCGTTGCCCATAATGATCAGTTCCAAGATTCCTTGCCTATGGTTTGCTGCGTTGGCAATGAAAAAGGGTTATTTGGGGTACGTCGTTAATCGGAAGCGGATAAGAGTCTGCCCGGTTCGACGCTCGCACCAGGGGAAAGAACAACAGGTTATGAGAAGGTTAATGAGATGCTCGACTACAGCGGTCGCTTTAATGAGCCTTATGGCTGTCGCAACTGCCCAGCAGACGATCGTGGTGGGACCACCTATACATGTCAGCAAGAGTGAAGGCGACCGGGAACACGGCGAAGTAGTCATTGCAGCGAATCCTAAAGACCCGACCCAACTAATCGCTGCCGCGATGGTGTGGAACCAAGAGAAGAGCAGCATGAACATAATAAGTTATGTTTCCTTTGACCGTGGCCTCACGTGGAAGCCCGGTTTTGAGATAAATGAGGACAGTAGTTCCGAAAGTGATCCGGCCGTGGCCTTCGGATGCGATGGGACTGCTTATCTTAGCGGGCTTTCCGGAAAACTTTCTCTCGGCGGCCCTCGTTTGCAAGTGGAAACATACTTATATCGGTCGACGGATGGCGGCAGCACTTGGCTTAAAGCAACGGTTTTGGGAGAAAGGGACCGTGAGTATCTGATCGTTGATTGCTCTCCAAGCAGGTTCACTGGCGGGTTATACATGTATGCAGCTGGCGGCCTTGTCCTTTACTCCGAAGATCAAGGGCGGACATTCCGGGAGGTGAGACTGCAACCGTGGGGTGGTAATCGATGGTTGAATATTTCCGGCACGGCGGTTGTTCTTTCGGATGGCACCCTCGTTGTGGCATACCCAGAGCTAGACCTCGGTGGTAAGAAGGGCAGCGAGCAAGAGGAGATACCCATTTCTGCCTTTCGCGTCACCGTCGGCGGGAGGTCATTTACTGGACCCTTCACAATCACCAAGGCGAAAGGATTCCCTAGGTTTCCGAATCTAGCCGTGGACCTGAGTTCAGATTCTTTTAAGGATCGGATTTACGCCGTTTGGGTTGATGACACTTCAGTGAACTCCCAAATCATGTTCGCATATTCTACAGACAAAGGGGAAACATGGTCTGAACCGATAGTCTTGAACGACGATCAAATTGTTGCCGATAATGGCCCAGCGCTTAGGGACTCCATCGGAGAAGTGGCAGTGAATCGTAATGGTGTAGTCGCAGTAACTTGGTACGATCGTAGCAACAGCCATAATAAATCTGAGTGGAATGTACGGTTCACAGCTTCATTTGACGGTGGCGAGTCATTTCTTCCAAGCACCAAGTTGTCTGATGGGCTCTTTACACATGATTTCGCAAAGTCGCCTCCGTTCTCTGTATTCCTGAAAGGGACAGACGTAAAAGAGCTTTCAGTAAACCCGTATCAGTTCTGGTCATCTGGGGGAGACACGGCAGGATTGGTTAGCGATGCGGACGGCATTTTCCATTCGTTGTGGGTAGACCGTCGTACAGGTATTGCTCAAGTTTGGACGAGTTCCATCAAGGTAAGCGGTCAAGCATGTCGAAACGGCGATCCTGAACTTAAGGACTTGGAAGATATCACGCGCTATGTCACAGTAAGGTTTCGCGACCTGATGTATGATCCCAAGACTCAGAAAGTGTCAGCCTCGACCTACCTGATTAATACATCCGATAAGACTATTTTGGGGCCTGTTGTGATCCGGCTATTAGGATTCAGGCGCGGTAGCTTTCAAATTCTAAATTCAGACAACGGCCAAACTGGTCCTGGTGCCGTCTGGAACTATGCGTCGGTCATCAAAGACAATAGACTAGAATCAGGGCAGAAGAGTGGCATCAAACGCGTAGAATTTCGTAGTATTGATGTTGAAGAAATGTTGAAACCGCCCTTCCCGCGAAATCCAATCATTAGGGCAAGAGTGCTGGGCAAGATTGGAGCGTCCTAGGCTAGTAAGGCGAATGCGGGTCTTAGGCATTGATGATGGTTGGCCGCATGCTTACGATTCCGTCGGTGTCCAGTGGCCCATATGAATGATCCGGTGAGAAGCAGCGAACTGCCCGGAATGGAGCACCATTCCGTACAGCGAGAAGGGCCGCAAATTTGGTTTTGAACCGGCGAAGCCTCCAGCTAACAAAGGTATCGAATCAGCAACGCCAAAACCGTGAAAAAGCAGTAGGCGGAAAGCACAAGGCAGAAAGCAGTTGCTACGCCCTCCCGAACCCTCTCCTAGTCTGAGAGGAATCAAATGGTTTGCCTTTCATTCGTCCGACCTCAATTTCAGATAAGACCTTTCCGAGCGTCTGTATTGAGAGAACAGTCTAGCCACTCCGTGTTCTTACTCTGACGTCATCAGCGAATAACTGCGACCTCCTAGGGGTGAAGATGCTTGAAATAATCAAAGGAAATTGCCAAATGTGCAATAGCCGAACCTTAATTCTTCTCATCGGTCTTGTACTTTGCGGTACTGTCGCAAGTTCCGCTCAGGAAAAGAAGAAAGATCCAGCGCGGCTGCCGGCTCCGCCCGCAAGCGATGAGCGTTGGCAGGCGGGTTTGCACTACACCGTCCTCATTCCCGGTGAAGAGTCGAAAGCTAAACCCGGAAAGATCGAACTGGTCGAACTCTTCCTCTACACCAATGGGATCTCGAAACGACTGATGCCCTATCTCCAGAAGTTTCTGGCCGAGCATCCGAATGTCGAATACGTGCGCATCCCGGCGATCGTTTTTCCACACACCCGTGAACAGGCGCGAATGTACTTTACTTTGAAAGAACTTGGCCGAGAGGATTTGCACGCCGGCATGTTCGATTGGGTGAAGGAAGAGAATCGCTTTCCGGTTTACCACACACTCATGCATCCGGCGAAAGAAGCCATTCTCGATCTCAACCTGGCCTATGCGAAAAAGAATGGTATCGATCCCAAAGTCTTCCTTCAGGTCTATCAATCTCGAGAGATTGATAATCAGGTAATTACCGCCGAGATCGACACGCACGGCTATCACGTCAACGGAACCTCGACACTGGTGGTGAACGGCCGTTACAGCACCAGCCTGCAACGGCTCATGGCGCTGGATCCAAACCACCCGGATAACGACACGCCGCAGGATTTCGAGAGATTGATGAAGCTCATCGATTACCTAATCGCGTCGGAGTCGAAGAAGCCTTGAAACCCGGTCTTCCGCATCTTCCGAAGTCCTGCTAACCCTGAGGAAATAGAAGAAATCCCAACTGAGTGAAACGGCGGCAGCTTAAGGATGTCTATCTTCAACCCTCCGCAACACTGTATCGCGCGCCGCAGAAAGTAAGGCTGGATAATCAAGACTGTAGTGAAGCCCGCGCGATTCCTTTCGCGCCAAAGCACTTTCAACAATTAGTTCCGCCTACAGCACCGGTTAGAACTGATTGAGCAAGGCCGCACTCTTCTCCGGCTATATATATAAGGAGAGGCGGCTTCACTCTCGCTAAGCCCTAAAAATCAAAAAAATCTCGCTCCGCGTTTGGGTTGAGCCCCTTTTCAGGCGTTATATAGCTGAAGAGCAGGTAAGATTGCGGGCCGACAGAGTAAAAGTCGGCCAAGAACGCGGAGAGTCTTTTCCCGCTGGTGATAGGTCCTAGACCCCATGGCTTTTCATTCATAGGAATGCTCAAGCTTAAATCTCCATCGCCTTCGCACGAAGAGCTGTTCATGCAGCGTTATGAGCGGCTGCTGGGGTGGGCTCTGCAAATCAGCGACCAGGATCGCGCCCGCGCCGAAGATCTGGTGCACGACACATTCATTCAGTTCACTTTGAGCCAGCCGGCGCTCGATAACCTCTACAACGTTGATGGTTACCTCTACACGATGCTGCGTAATATGAATCTCTCACAAATTCGGCGGACGGTACGGTTGCGCGACGCCGCGCCTTCACTCGCTGACTTTGACTCTGCCGAGTTGGGAATCCGGACCATCGATCCGCGCAACCAGATTCAGGTGCGGGAAGAGCTGCGCTTGATCTGCCAATATGCATGTGCCCGAAAGAATTCGTCCAAGGCCGGCAGCGTGCTCATGCTGCGCTTCTTTCATGGTTACTACCCGAGCGAGATCGCCCGCATCTTGCGTACTACTCCGGCCGCCGTCGATCAATGGCTGCGAATTGCTCGCCGTGAAGTTCGGCTTTATTTAAGTGATCGAGAGAGCCTCAACTTCATCGGGGCCACAGAGGACATCGCGATCTCTTATCCGGGCACATCGTCGCAGACTGATGACGCGTTGGCCCAATTGCTGGCCGCGATCTTCAGTACGCCACGTACGGCCTGCCTGTCAAAAGATGATTTGCGCGAGAATTTTAGTCTTCGGGTCTCAGCCGCACTCGACAATAAGATTCTGAGTCACATCACCACCTGTGCGCATTGTCTCGATGAGGTCAACCGAATTCTGCACCTGCCGCCGCTGTCTGAACGCCATCCCGCGGAACGTCTGGGGCCGGATCGGGATTCGAATGGAGGAGACGGTCCGAAAGGACCCGGCTCGGGCTCAGCCGCCGCGTTCACGAAGCGGTCTCGCCGTCAATTAAAAGAAGTGATCGAGCACCGGCCGGCTGAGCTGCGGATCGCCGTCAACGGTTTTGTGCTCGGCGCGCAGAAGGTTAGCTCCGAAGTAAGCGAGCTATCGCTCAGCATCAGCCAAACGGAAAAGATTGGTTTTGTTGAAGTCTTCAGCGAGCAGGAACTTCGGCTGATGTTTCTTTCGATCGAGCCGCCGCCCGATGGACAGGCTGAGTACAGCCGCCGCGTAGATTTGAGTGATGGCCGCACCCTGGAGTTGGCTCTGCGGTTCTCCGACACCTGGCCGAATCTTTACGTCATCTATCGTGATCCCGCGCTTGGAAATGGGTCCATTCCTGACTCTGCTCTTGATACCGCGACCGCGCCGATTCCGGCGCAGCCGATGGCTGAACACAACGTTCCCTCAGTTAAGAGTTTCCAAAACAGACTGATTGCTTTTGTTGCCTGGGTACGCGCGTTCGATCCGCGATGTTTCCTGCGGCCTGCGCCGGTTACTGTTCTGATTGCACTGCTGATGCTGGCCGCAGTCGCGGTTCGTCATTGGCGAGCGCCAGCTCCACCACTAACGGCCGCGGGATTACTGCAAAGCGCTTCAGTCGCTGAAGACACTGCCGCCGCGCGAAGCGATCAGGTACTACACCGCACAATCAGTCTGGAAGAGAGATCTTCGACAGGCTCATTGATTGCGCGGCATCGCATAGATGTCTGGCAGAGCGGCGAGCGCGGGATTACCGCCCGGCGCCTCTACGATGAACGCGGTACGCTCATCGCGGGTGACTGGCGAAGATCCGATGGAGTGCAAACACTCTATCACCACGGCCAACGACCTCAAATCAAACCGGTTCCGCAGGGCGGCGCTGGCGCTCAAGCAATCAATTTCGACAACGTGTGGCAATTCTTACCATCCGCGAAAGAATTCTCTTCGTTGATTGGCGAGACCGCCACTGCGCATGTCGATGAACAACAGAACATATTCGTGATTAGCTTCTCTGCGAAATCTGCGGATGACTCCGCGCCCTCTGCGAGCACCTCCACGCCCTCTGCGGTTAAATCGGTAATTCGTCTCGTGAAAGCGACACTAACTCTAAGCAAGACCGATCTGCATCCGACTGAGGAAACGCTTCTCATTCAGGCGGGAGATGAAGCCCGCGAGTACAGATTCGTCGAGACCAGCTTCGAACGACGACCGCCCAACAGTGTCGCGCCCGCAGTCTTCGAACCAGATGTAGAGCTGCTTGGGAGTGACACGGGGTCGCGAAGACGCGTTGATACGGAGACCGTCACCGCGTCGCCGAGTCTCCCCGTCCCGGCGTCTCCGGTGCTGGCTACGCCCGCCCTGGAAGTGGAAGTGCTACGTCTGCTCAATCAGGCCGGCGCCGATCTGGGCGAGCAGATCAATGTCACGCGCACGCCTGCGGGTCAACTTAGCGTCCAGGGAGTTATCGATACACCGCAGCGACGGGATGAAATCCTGCGCGCGCTTCGTCCCGTGGTTGGCAATCCGGCGGTCCATATCGAAATCAACACGGTGGCCGAAGCGGTGCGCCGGCAGCCTCAAACATCGCCGCGCTCTACAGCCGTAACTGTCGAGGGCGTTCAGCCCGCCGCCAACTCGATTCCGGTGGATGCCGACGTGCGCCGGTATCTGAGCGCGCGTGGCATTTCCGATGGTCAGATGGATCAAGAGGTGCAGCGCTTTGCCAACCGGGCAATCAGCAAATCGCGGCAGGCGATGTATCACGCCGCCGCAATGAAGCGATTGGCTGAGCGCTTCTCGCCTGATGAGTTGCGCACTCTCGATGCAGATGCGCGCGCCAAGTGGCTCGCCTTGATTCGTCAGCACGCGCGCGCGTTTCAGGGTCAGAGCGCGGCAGTTCGTCAGGAGTTGGCGCCGGTTTTTAATGTGGCCGCGTCCGGCGGCGAAGCGAGTAGCGATCTCAGGAATACAGACGCGCTGATTCGCGCGGTCACGCACTTGTTTGAGTTGAGCGCCGCCAACTACAACGCGATTCAATCGGCATTCACAATCTCAAACGCCGGCTCGACGTCTACGAGGCTGAAGTCTGCACAGTTCTGGCGCGCGATGCGCGATGCTGAAAGCTTGGCCGAAAAGATCGCCAACAGTCCGTAGCGGATTATGATCCTCTCCCTCTGTGAGGGGACAACAGGGGAGGGCTTACGTGTCAGCAGACAAGCTACGCACCCTCACCCCAACCCTCTCCAAATGGAGAGGGAGTCGGCAGAACTGATCTCTGATTTCTTAACACTGATCTCTTGTTCTTGGAGGATTAACGTCATGACTCGTCAACGCCCCTTTTCCTTAATCGCAGTTATCGTTTTCCTGCTGACTGCCTTCTGCCTCCTGCCTACTGCTTTCAGCCAGACCGCGACCGCCACCCTCAGCGGCACGGTTGTCGATCAGAACGGCGCCGTGGTGCCCAACGCAGACATCACGGTTGAGAACATCGGCACTGCGCTCAAGCGAGAGACGACAACGAACGACGAAGGCTACTTCACGGTTCCGCTATTACCGCCGGCAACATACTCCGTAACCGCACAGCGAACTGGTTTCATGGTGACGCGACTTGAGACAGTTGTGCTGAATGTTGGTGATCAGAAAGCCCTGATAATTCAATTGAAGACGGGAGACGTGAAGGAAACAGTTGTCGTTACCGGAGAAGCGCCGCTGATTAATGAATCGCCGGCGGTGGCTACAATAGTCGATCGTCAGTTTGTAGGAAATCTGCCGCTGAATGGCCGCAGTTTCCAGTCATTGATCACCTTAACGCCAGGGATTGTCCCTGTGCCCAGCGTAACCAACGTTACTGGCGGTTTCAGTGTGAACGGCCAGCGGTCAAGTGCAAACGCATTCACAGTTGACGGTGTGAGCGCGAATTTTTCGGCCGACGCTCTTTCGATCCCAGGCCCCCACACCAGCGGCAACCTGCCTGGTTTGACCGCCTCTGGCACAACGCAAAGCTTGGTCTCCGTGGATGCGCTTCAGGAGTTCAAAGTAGAAACTTCGACCTATTCAGCCGAATACGGCCGTCAACCTGGCGGACAGATCTCTATCCTTACCCGCTCCGGTACAAACCACTTTCACGGTTCGTTGTTCGATTACGTGCGTAATGATGCCTTCGATGCGAACGATTGGTTCGGCAACGCCAACCGTCAGCCGAAGGCAAAGGAGCGCCAAAACGACTTTGGGGGGACGTTCAGTGGTCCCGTGCTCCTGCCTGGGTATAATGGCCGCAATCGGACGAACTTTTTTTTCTCTTATGAGGGACTGCGGCTACGTTTGCCCCGGTTTGCATTGACTAACGTGCCAACTTTGGCTCTCAGGCAGCAGGCGGCTGCGGGCGTACAGCCTATTCTCAACGCATTTCCAAAACCAAACGGAAGAGATCTTGGCAATGGGTTTGCTGAGTTCGTGGCTTCTTACTCCGATCCGTCTTCATTGAATGCGACCAGTCTTCGTATTGATCACACGCTTAACAACAAATTGACTCTCTTTGGAAGGTATAACCAAGCCCCTTCAGAATCCAATGAGCGCCGTGCATCTTACAATCTTGCTAATGTCACATCTCAGAGGCTCAAGGCTAAAACACTGACGATAGGTGTAACCGCGCTGTTCTCATCTCGGACTAACAACGAATTTCGAGCAAACTATAGCGAGAACGCTAGCACTATATCGATCAGCCAAGACAACTTTGGCGAAGCGATCCCGTCACCGCGGACGGTACTCATCCCAACTCAGTACGATTCTCCTACGGCTCAGGGCGCCGCGCTTTTCTCTATTCCCGGTTTTACTACCGATTTTGCGGTCGTCAATTTCGTCGATAATCGTAGCCGTCAGCGTCTGTTCAATCTCGTGGATAATTTCTCGCATCAGATCGGAGCCCACAATCTAAGATTCGGCGTGGATTGGCGACGGCTGACTCCGACTTGGGAGGTCAACGCATATCAACTTGTTGCATACTTCTTTGCGCCGGAAAGTGTGCTTAATGCCTCGCCAGACGGTGTGGCTCTGTCCGCTTTAGTCCCAACTCAGCCGATATACAGCAACTTTTCTGCGTATGCTCAGGATAAGTGGAGTGTGTCTCGCCGGTTAACGGTTCATGCGGGCATCCGCTGGGAGGTCAACCCCCCTCCGGGCGAGGCGAATGGCAACCTTTCACCGGCTGTCGATCAGATAGATAACCTTGCGACGATGCGACTTGTATCACCCGGCACACCACTGTGGAAGACGACTTACAATAACTTCGCGCCGCGAGTTGGGGTTGCATACGAGCTTAATCAAACGTCCGGCCGCGAAACGATACTGCGCGGTGGGTTCGGCGTCTACTATGATACCGGCAACGACTACGCATCGCGGACGTTAAATTCTTATCCGTTCCGAGGGGACCAATTTCTGTCGGGTCTCGTCTTTCCATTATTACCAAGCGACGTGCCGCCTCCGCCAATACCGATTCTGTCGGGAAGCTTAATTCCACCTTACGGCACTCTTCATGTTTTTGACCCCCATCTTAAGTTGCCCTATACACTGCAATGGAGCGCCGCAATTGAGAAGTCACTTGGTAAAAGTCAGGCTTTAACCGTGTCATATGTTGCCGCTGTTGGAAGACGGTTGCTCCAAGCAACGCGCCTGCGCCCGACAAGCATCAATCCAGATTTTCGATTTGTTTTTCTGACCGCCAACAGAGCGACCTCAGACTACCACTCTTTGCAGGCACAGTTTCAGCGTCGCCTATCGCGCGGGTGGCAGGCGCTTCTTTCCTATACGTGGTCTCATGCCATTGATGATGACTCTTCGAGTCTAGGTCTTTTCGTTCCGCAACGTGGCAATGCGTCCTTTGACATACGTCACAATTTCGCGGCGGCAATAACGTATGACGTTCCGTCTTACGCACGCAGTCGTCCCATCGGAGCAATAATAAATGGCTGGTCAATGGATAGCAGCATTCATGCGTATTCGGCACCGCCCGTGGATTTGAGTGCGAGTAGTCGAGTTGATCCGGCAACCGGAGCACTAATCAGCGTTAGGCCCGATTTGATCACCGGGGTTCCGCTGTACATCAACGACAGCACGGTACCGGGAGGAAGGCGAATCAACGCAGCGGCGTTCTCCTTTCCATTGGCCGGAACGAATGGAAACCTGGGACGGAACGTTGTGCGTGGATTGCCGGCGTGGCAGGTCGATGTTGCATTGAGGCGACAGTTCAAACTGTCGGAACGGCTGCAACTTCAATTCCGAGCGGAAGCATTCAATCTCTTCAACCATCCAAACTTCGGATCGGTTCAAACGAACATCTCGGCTGGCAACTTTGGCCAAGCTCAGAGTATGTTGAACAGATCACTCGGAGGACTAAATCAACTGTACCAACTCGGAGGGCCGCGATCCTTCCAGTTTGCGTTGAAGTTTCTGTTTTGAGTTGGGGCGCTGGCAGCAGTGAAGGACTCTCGACTGCCTCAGCCTTCAGTTTCTCAGCGGTTGACTGTTATTTTCGATTCTGGCGTGGAGATCACGACAAATGTCCGGCTTGTTACACCGGTTAACGAGGATTGCGCGAGACATGCCGCCTACTGCAAAGAGGACGCTTTTGCTGAGGTACTTGATCGCTGTTGTGGCCGTCTCCCTTTGGCTGAGCGGAATGAAGATTTCGGGACAACCTCAGGGCCCGTCACAGGTCGAGTATGTTGGTAACGTTGAGGTCGAGATGGACTTGGCTTGGAGCGGATATACGCCATTGATGTTTGTGCCTGCGACGCCGGAAGACCTCAAAAGACTGCAGGTTTCCGTTAATGGCGGAGACAAGGTCTTTGCCAGTGGGACAAACGGCGAAGGTCGTTTTCAGCTTGCTTGGTTCATAACGCAGGACCAGAAGACCGTCCGAATCAAGAGTATTGCCCTGCTACTGGTAGAAACACCGCAGGGAGAGCTAAGTCTTTTCGCCGATCTGGACGGCGATGGCCGTTTCTCATCGACGGAACGCTTTCAGTTCTCACAGATTTCCGGCAGATCAAAGTGGCGACCAGTTGAATCGTGGGATGCGGTAGGCGTGAAAGTGAATATTGACAAGCAAACCGAGCTCAGACTTCCGCTTCCGGGAAGTTTTCTCCAGTATTATGTCGTAAACATCTTTTGGAGCAAGTCTTATGATGAAGTGCGAAAACGAATCCCATATAACGGCGATCCGAGTTTGCGCTTTTTGTGGTATCCGCTATACCCCGTGGCAAATGGTGTCGTAATTATTGGCAGTAGAAAGGTGAAGGTTGAATTTGAAGTCGACCCACGCACAGGTGGAATGCTTGCCACTGGTTTCCGGGGAATCGATTGCGATGGTGACGGCAAGATTAGCAATGATACAGGTTCGATCGAATCAGCTTATTTATTTGATGGCGATGAAACGCCCGTCTTTCATGTTGGCGAACACTATCTGTCAATTGAGCGATTTGACAAGGCGACTGGAAGGATCACTTTAAGAGAACGCTCGGCATCCGATTACGGGCGAACTGAATTGATTAAGGGAGCCCCGCTGGCTGATTTTGAATTCGTCGATTTGAGCGGAAAGAAAGGAAGGTTGTCAGAGTTTAGAGGCAGGTACGTGTTATTGGATTTCTGGGGGACATGGTGCAGTGGATGTCGTGAGGAAATGCCATTTTATAAAGAGGCCTATAAAAAATACCGTGGGCACGGTTTTGAGATTCTGGGCATTGACGCCGAGGAAACCAGAGATCGGTTGGCAGCGTTCGTCTTGAAGAACGGCATCACTTGGCGACAAGCAACCGCTGAGAGTACCGAAGAGTTGGTGAGGAAGAAACTTCGCATTCAAGATCACGGATATCCCACTCTCGTCCTGCTGGATCCGCAAGGCAAGATCCTCTCGCTTGGACACGACGGTGAATTACCGTTGGGAGGCAAGGATCTCATCAGGACGTTAGAGAAACTCCTGTCGAAAGAGTTGGCTCCAGCGGTTCAAAAGCAATAGTGGAAATCAGTCCGAGTTGAAATCGGGCGGAGTTGGTCTTTCCACGCCTCGCCACCGTCAGATTTTCCAGAGGCCAACGATCATATGCTCGCACACCAGTACGATTTCCGGAGGTAGTCAATAGTGCAATACCAACTTAGGTTCCGAGTCAATCTGAAACGGTTGAGAGCAATACTTGTCCGCTTAATTCTAATTGCCCTAGCTTTCTGGGGAAACGCGGGTGAGAGTCGCACCTACTCCTTAGTCAAGGCTGACGTTTGCCTGCAACGACTATCCGGAGACGACAAGTCTGTAGGTTCCTCAATTCTTTCAGCCATCGCGCCATCAACACCTGAGATCCCCGTAAAGGGCCTCTTTTCGGTTGACAAAGCGAAACGCGGCCAGGTAATTCGAGCTGCCATCTTGATGGATATACCAAAGGGCCTCCACGTAAATGCCAATCGCCCGCTGAACAAGTTCGCCATTGCGACTGTCGCGAGGATTGTACCTCCTCGCGGACTCACAGTCGGACCGATAGCATATCCGGGAGCCACGGTGAGAAGACTAAAGGCGGTTAACAATGAGCGGCTGGGCGTCTATGAAGGTCGGACGGTGCTACGGTTTGAGCTAACGGTGTCGGCAACTTTTCCGGAAAGCGAGACAGAGGTAAAGGCTTGGGTCAAATTCCAGAGTTGCAGCGATGACGTATGCTTTCCGCCACAAACTCGAGAAATAGCAATGCCGCTTAAAGTTGTCGGCGTTGGTGATCGCGTCGAGCAGATTAATGGCGACATCTTCCGGGCACGGCGCAGAAAGTAAATAGGTCAGGGCGATTTTGGCCGCCCACATGAGCGGCTGAAGGTGACGATTCCGGCGGGCCGTTTCACCATTTTCTCTATCACCTCGTGCTGACCTATTCGAACTGGGCGACAGGGAAGAAGTACTTCTCATCCGCCGAACTTCCGCAAGACTGTATCGCGCGCATCAGAGAGTAAGTCCGGGTAATCAAGACTGTAATGAAGACCGCGAGATTCCTTTCGCATCAGCGCACTTTCAATTATTAGTTCCGCCACCAACGCCAGATTGCGCAACTCGATCAAATCAGGCGTGAGCCGGTAGTCCCAGTAGAACTGATTGATCTCATGTTGTAATGCGCGGATGCGAGACTGCGCGCGTGAGAGTCTTTTGTCCGTGCGGACGATACCAACATAGTCCCACATGCAGCGGCGAATCTCGTCCCAGTTGTGCGTGATGACGACCAGTTCATCAGCGTCGGTAACGTCTCCACTATGCCATTCAGGCAGCGCCCTGATTTCATAATCTCTCACCTGAACACTTGCCTTCCGGGCGGCACGGTGCGCGACGACCAGCGCTTCCAATAGAGAATTACTTGCCAGCCGGTTAGCGCCGTGAAGACCTGTGCACGCAACTTCACCGGCCGCAAACAAGCCATCAATTTCTGTTTCACCATCGACGTTTGTGACGACGCCTCCGCATTGATAATGCGCCGCGGGAACTACCGGAATCGCTTCGCGGGTCATGTCGAAGCCAAACTCCAGGCACCTGGCATAGATGTTAGGGAAGCGTTGCTTAATGAACTCAGAGTCTTTATGTGTGATGTCGAGCCACACACAATCAGCGCCCGTCCTTTTCATCTCAGCATCATTGGCCCGGGCCACAATGTCGCGCGGCGCCAGTTCACCGCGATCATCGTAGCGATCGATGAATCGTTCACCTTTGACTCCGCGCAACACGCCGCCTTCGCCGCGCACTGCTTCGCTGATCAGGAATGACTTGGCCCGCGGATGATAAAGACAGGTGGGATGGAACTGGATGAATTCCATATTCGCAATGCTCGCGCCGGCGCGATAGGCCATCGCGACTCCATCACCGCTGGCGATGTCGGG
>WNFY01000266.1_pt1 | contig 43535 bp, 38 predicted proteins | sample 5400091 | NCBI WGS metagenome assembly WNFY01 (sample SAMN13153364, study PRJNA577476) | soil metagenome | isolation source: 60 cm soil or saprolite under grassland replicate 1 | place: USA:California | collected 2016-06-15 | reverse complement strand
CACCCAGGTCCGCAAGCTGTCGGGAGGCCAGCGGCGCCGCCTGGACTTCGCCCTCGCCCTCGCGGGCGACCCTGATCTGGTCTTCCTCGACGAGCCGACCACCGGCTTCGACCCGGAAGCTCGCAGGCGATGCTGGGCGGCGATCGAGAACCTGCGCCGGCTGGGCAAGACGGTCCTGCTCACCACGCACTACCTGGATGAGGCGGAACAGCTGGCCGACCGGATCGCCATCTTGCGGGCGGGCCACATCGAGCTGGCCGGGACGACGCAGGAGGTCGCGGCCCTGGCCGGCCTGGCCACCCGCATCTCCTTCACCACACCGTCCGCGCTGCGCTGCGGTCAGGTCCCGCTGCCGGGCGGGATCGACCTGTCGGTCCGCGGGCCGGAATCGGTCTGCCATACCGGCAACGCGGCCATGACCTTGCGGATGCTGCTCGACTGGGCGCGACTGAACAGCCTCGGCGACTTGGACGGCCTGGCCGTGACCGCGCCCCGCCTTGAGGACACGTACCTGCAGCTCACCAGGGACCGGCCGTGACCAGGACGATCCGCCTCGCCGCCCGGCAGGCCCTGCTCGAGCAGCGCAGTTTCTGGCGCAGCGCCGAGTACGCGCTGTTCACCTTCGCCTTCCCGCTGATGATCCTGCTGCTGATCGGGGCGGCCAACGCCGGCTCGCACCTGCCGGGCACTGACATCAAGAGGACCACCGTCTTCGTGCCGGGCATCCTGGCCTTCGGCGTGATCGTCGCCGCTTACGTGAACCTCGGATCCAAGGTCGCGGTGCTGCGCCACGACGGCGTGCTCAAGCGGATCAGGACCACGCCGCTGCCGTCCGCGGCCTATATCGGCGGCCTGCTGGTGAGCACGGTCGCCACCGTGATCTTCATCACCGCGGCGACCGGGATGATCGGCTGGCTTGCGTTCGGCGCCGCGCCGCGCCCCGGCGAACTGCTCGCGCTGGCGGCCGGCCTGGTCCTGGGCACCGTGTGCTTCGCGACGCTCGGCCTGGCCATCAGTTCGGTCATCACCAGCGCCGAATCCGCCGGCCCCGTCGCGTACGCCAGCTTCCTGCCGATCGCGATCATCTCGGGCGTGTTCGATCCCACCTTCAGCGGGCTGCCGGACTGGCTGTCGCGGCTGGTGGACATGTTCCCGGTGAAGGCGCTCGCCGAGGTGCTGCAGAACGCCTACGTGGTGCGGCCCTTCCCGGCCTGGGACCTGGCCAACCTAGGCCTCTGGACGGCCGCAGGCGCCGTTTTCGCCGTCTGGCGGTTCCGCTGGCACGCCACGTGACCAGGCGTCAGGCTTACTCGACCCGCTGGCTTACTCGATCCGGTCCGCTATGGGCGTGCCGAGTTCCACGGTCCGCGACACGGTGCACAGCCGGTCATGTGATTTCCGCACCGCATCCGGTAGCAGCTCCCTGGCCTTGTCGCCGTCCTCGCCTTCGGGGAACCTGATCCGGAAGGTCACCACGATGTCGGTGAGACGGTTGCCCGCCTCGTCGCGGACCTTGTCCGCGTCGACGACGATCTCGAACTTCTCCGGTTCGGCCCGGCGTGACGTCAGGATGTCGACATCGACCGCCGTGCAGCCGCCTATCGCGGTCAGCAGCAGGTCGACCGGGGTGAAGTCGGTGCCTGCCCCCTTACCTATCCTGATCTGGCCGCCACGGTCGTTGGTGGCCACGTACTTGCTGTTCTCGATGCGCTCGAGCCGGACGCCGCGATGCGCGGAATCAGTCGTCATGCCGGCCACATTAGCGCTGGCTTTTCCTCTGGCGGGGCGTGCGGTGGCAGGGTTTACAGCCCGGGCTAGGTCGCACCCGGCGGATGCTTCACCCGTCGCCCTGCTCAGCGGGGTCGGGGTCAGGCTGGAGCCGCAGGCGGCGGGCAACGATGTCACGGGCAACGTCGGTCAGGCGCAGATCATTGACATAAGCGTAGGCGCGCAGCCGGATAAATGCCGCCGCGATGCCGACGCTGAGCTGCTCGGTCAGCATCCCGGTGGCCTGGTCGATCTCGGCCCGGTGCCCGGGCAGGTCCGGAGGCTGGCCCTCCAGACCAGGGCCGGCCCCGCCGGCCGCCTGGCGCCCTGACTCCAGCAACAACAGTGTCGCGGTATCGGCGAAGACCAGCGCCTCACCTAGCTGGAAAGCGTTCAGTGGCCCGGGCCGCGCTCGGTACAGGCCCATCACCCCGGCCCGGATCGCCCCCACCTGCAACGGGAACGCGAAGACCGCCGCCGCTCCGGCTTCACAGGCCGCCGCGGCGAACAGCGGCCAGCGGCGCGCAGCGCCTGCATCACCCAGATCCGAGGCCAGCACAGGCCCGCTAGCCTCAGCTGCATCCCGGCCCGGGCCCTCCCCGAGCGTCAGCTCAAGTTCGGCGAGGAGCTCACTGACTTCATCCGTTGCCTGCATCAAGTGAGCCGCCCCGGTACCGCGCGCCGCGATCAGCCACGCCCCGCTGACCGCAGCCGCCGCCACAGCCGCCGCGCACGCATCCCCAGCTGACACCTGCCCGCCCCGCTGGGCCGCCTGCCCCGCGACCAGCCCCCAGACCCGGCCCAGCCGGCTATCTGTCATCCCCGCAGCCGGGGAAGAGGACCACCGTGGCCGGATGGCGTCTCGCCATGTTGGGCGCAGCTGACGGCAAAGCCGGGCCATCCTTGACGGTCATCGGCTCCGCGATGCGGCTGTGAGGGAGTGACGCTCCTGCCTCTCCGGTCTGCTGCCGTGGGCTACCGCGCTCCGCTCCGGAGGATGGCGTCCCCGACTGCACGATAGTATGCGGCCAGCGCGTCCTGTGGAGCCGCCGCAGTGGCACGACCACCCGCCGGGAGCGTCTGGCGCTAGCGGCTGCCCCTTCCACGCTGGCATGCAGTGCCTCCCGGCGAGCGCCGCTTAACGCAGGCATCCCGCGCACCTCGTTGAGACCAGCACCTTCCGCGCCTGGGTAGCGGCCAGGCCAGGCAATGACCGGCAGTGCGGCATACGCGCCGCTGGCGGGCAGGTCGGGTAACCATGGCCGCCCGGAACCGCGGCGGCGCGGCCGGGGACCACGCCCGGGCCTGTCTTATGCTGTCCGCGGCCTCTTCTACGCTGGGATGCACCGAGAAGACATCGATCAGGCCCGTGGCCTCCAGAATCTGGCGCACCGGCTGCCGCGGAGCGGCAAGGGGCAAGTCACCGCCGTTTCGCCGAGTCCATTTCCGCACTCGCAGCAGCACAGACAGACCGCTGTAGCCGATGCCGTCCAGACCCGCCAGGTCGACGATGACCGATGGCCCGCAGGCCGCAACGGCTGCGATCAGATGGGACGCGACGCCCGGGGTATCCGCTAGGTCAAGCTGCCCGCTTACGGCGACGACTGCCTGACCGTCGGAGTCGCGGATGCTGAGTTCCACGTAAAGCACGGGGCTTCCTTCATGATCCGCAGTCGGGCGGGAGTCCGGGCCCGGCTAACTCGGTCAGACCGGATGTGGATGGTCATCGAGCTTCCCAGATGACCCATGGCCAATGCGCCTGCCGCCACAGCCCAAGTGGCGGCCGGTCGTGGCCGTCCGCGGTCCCGCCACCGGGCGCGCTGACCGCGACCGAAGTACGAGGGCGGGTTATCTGGCTGAATCCCAGCATCACATGCTCCCGGCATCTCGGCGGTCTCCGTCGACGGCGAACACAATCAGCCGCCGAGGTCCAGGGCAACGGCTTGAACTTACCACCGGCGAACCGGCGTTCGCCATCGGCCGCCAGGCAACGGTAAGGATCTCGACGCCGCCGTCCCAGGCAGTCGCTAGGCGCGCCCAGGGCATCACCCGGCCAGCAGCACGGCGGGGGACCGCCGGGCTCACCCGGCGAGCGACTGCGCCAGTGGACGGGCGTCCCGCCGCCGCGTCGCCGCGACACGATCTCGGCCGCATCCTCTGTGGATTGGCCGCTGGCCGGTGCTGCGGGGCAGTTCGGCATCGTGGCGGCAATTTTCTGGTTGCGCGCCTGCGCGTATGCTCGTGATCGAAGCGTGCCCGGCCTGGTCCGTGACATCGGCGTGCGGCGCCTGCGGCTGTGTCGTGGCCTAGGCCCGCGCCGGGACGGCCAGGCGTGAGAAAGCGCACGCTTACCTGCGCTGGCCGGACTTGCTGGCTGTTCCTAAGAGGGTGAGCGGGGATGGATGCGGAGCTGCTGTCAGAGACGTTCGTTGAGCTGACGGACACGATGGTGGCCGGGTTTGACGTGATTGACTTCATGCATGTGCTGACCGACCGTAGTGTGCAGCTGCTGGACGTGTCCGCGGCAGGGCTGCTGCTGGCTGACCCGCGCGGTGAGCTGCGCGTGGTGGCCGCCTCCAGCGAGACCGCCTGGCTGCTCGAGCTGTTCCAGCTGCAAAACGACGAGGGTCCGTGCCTGGACTGCTTCCGGACTGGCCAGCCCGTCCAGGCCGCAGACCTGGCCGCGGCGGCGCCGCGCTGGCCGCGGTTCGCGCCCGCCGCGCGGCAGGCCGGGTTCGCCGCGGTGCAGGCCCTGCCGATGCGGCTGCGCGAGCAGGTCGTCGGCGCGCTGAACCTGTTCCGCGCTGATCCGGGCGCGCTGGCCCCGGCCGGCATCCGGGTTGGCCAGGCGCTGGCCGACGTGGCCACCATCAGCTTGCTGCACGAGCGCGGCATGCGGCACAGCGACGTCTTGAATGAGCAGCTGCAGACCGCGCTGAACAGCCGGGTGGTCATCGAGCAGGCCAAGGGCAAGCTCGCCGAACGCCTCGGGGTGGACATGGACCAGGCCTTCGCCCTGCTCCGCGACCATGCCCGGGCCAGCAACCGCCGCCTGTCCGACCTGGCCCGGGCCTTCATCGACGGCACAGAGTCTCTGACCGGCCCAGACCCGGGCAGGACCCGCCCGCCCCGGCCAGCTACCAGCCCCAGCCCGTAACCCCGCCGCCGCACGCCCCCCAGCCACGGGAGGGAACCCGCGTGTGCTTCTCGCCTCAGGCGGACGTCGGCGGCGGCTTGCTGATATGCGCCATCGGCGTCGATGCTGTCCGCCATATCGGCCAGCGCCGCGAGTTCATCGCGCTGGCGTGGATCCCCGCGCTGCTTGGTGCCCACCAGTTCATCGAGGCGCTTGTGTGGCTGTGGCTCCAGGGTCATGTGCCGCGTGGGATCGGCCATATCGCGCTGTGGGTTTACCTGCTGGTCGCCTTCGTCGTGCTGCCCGTATTCGTCCCTCTGGCCGTCATCGCGGCGGAGCCGGCCCGGAGGCGAAAGCAGGTCATGGCGCCCTTCGCATTGATCGGGGCCGTGATCGCCGTGACGCTGTTCGCGGCGATGGTCCGTGGCCCGGTCGGCGTGAAGCTGGCCCCGTACCACCTCTCCTACGGCATCCGGTTGCCTGCCGGCTTGGTGATCATCGCGCTCTATGTCGTCGCCGTATGCGGGCCGCTGCTGATGTCGGGCTACCGCAACGTGGTGCTGTTCGGCGTCGTCAACCTGATTGCCGTCGTTATCATTGCCCGGCTCACCATTTCCGGGTTCGCTTCGGTGTGGTGCGGGTGGGCGGCTGTTTCCAGCGCCGCAATCACGCTGCATTGCCGCTTCGTCGGGCCTCGTCCTCAAGCGCCAGGTCCAGGTCTGACGGATTCATATCCGCCAGCTGACCAGCATCGTGATGAAGCAGGCGATCGCGCCGATGGATTAGGGGAGGTAGGTGACGGCCCGATTCGACAGCACGGCGACTGTCACCTGTGCGCTGGTCCGGTGGCGGAAGCCAACCCGCCTCAGGCGGCTCAGTGGGCCTTGCTGACGGCAAGACCTTGACCTGGTCAGGATGCGTGGCTGGATTCGGGTGAGCGCTGGGCTGCCTGCAGGCCGCAGATGAGGGTGTCGAGGCCCGAGGTGAAGCGTTCATCGCGGTCGTCGGCCCAGGCGTGGGCGCCGTACGCGGCCAGGGTGGGGAAACTGCTGGTCGGCAGGGAGCGGAGGAATGCGTGCAGTTGCTGTCTGGCCGCACTGTCGCCAAGGCGTCGCTCGGCGGGCGAGGCAGCGTCGGCCAGGGCGAAGCCGAGGGTGTAGTCGTAGATGAGGCGGAAGGCCAGGGCGGCCTGGCGGCCGGGCAGGCCGGCCGCGTGCAACGCCGCGAGGAATGCCTCGGCCAGGGCCAGGGAGGCAGGGCTGAGCGGGTCACGGATCTTGAGCAGGGCGGCGATGCCGGGATGATTCTCCAGGACCGCCCGCAACCGGTGCGTCAGCATGGCAACCTGCGCGATCGAGGACAGAGCGGGGTCTGCCCGGCAGTCGACCTCGGCGAGCACGGCGTCGAGGACAAGATCGTGGAGCTGTTCCTTGCTGCGGACGTGGCGGTACAGCGCGCCGGGAACCACGCCGAGGCGGCGGGCGAGGCCGCGCATGCTGAGGGCCTGCGCGCCATCCACGCTGATGACCGTGAGGGCCTCGGCGACGACCCGCTCGCGGGTTAGCGTGGGGCGGCTGCTCCCCCCGTCGTCCGGGGGGATGAACCAGAGCGAGCGCGGGTCCGAGTCTTCGGCCTGGTGACCTGCCATGCCTGCCTCCGGCCTGGCCGCGGTTGATGTGAACGATGTTCACCTTAATGTGCTCATTGTAGCTCGGAACTGAATGGTGTTCACTCGAGCGGCGCTCTTCCGGATGGCACGGATCGTCGGCGTAGCCGCTCAGGGTCGCGTCTCGGCCTGGGTGACGTCCGGGGTCCTCACGCCGAACCGGTCGCGATGGAGAGGAATTTCCCGGGGCGCTCACCGTCATTTGGCCGTGGCTTGACGCGGTTTGCTCGCCTGGCCTTTTGCTTCTGGCCGGTCTGGTCCATTGACATCGGATGTCGCGAAGATGTACCGTGACAATATCGCTCTGGACCCTGGCAGTTTGCCCCGCGGATACGGCGGGAGCAGCGCGGGAGCCGGAGTTTTTTACTTCCTGGCCGGTCCCTTAGAGGCTTGCCAGCCGGGAAAGAACGGTAACCTTCAGGAGCTATCTTCTCGCTTGCGCTATATGCTGTAGCGGACCGGCTACCCGCGCGTCAATTCGGCACTGATTGAGGAGCCGGTTATGGACATTATCTCATGGCTCGCTCCCGGCCTAGCTGATGGTCACAGACCGCGAGACTCCATTATCAGCGTGGCGAGCCCGTTGTTCTGCCATCTGGTCACCAGCCGGGCCGCTATGGCCGGCCGCAGGACCGCGCACCGGTGAGCGATCGCGGTCTCGTCGTGCCGGTGGACGGACGGCGGATGATCAGTACCGGCGTCGGCATCACTCTGGTCGTGGCCGGGGCGATCGTGCGGTTCGCTGTCCCTGCAACGTTCACCTATGCCCTGAATGCGCACGTTGTGAGTGTCATCGTGATGCTGGCCGGCGTCTTCGGCTGCGGGGTGCCGCTGCCCGGCAATGGAATGGTTGCCAGGACCAGCCGCCAGCGTGATGTTCGTCGAAGCCGTGACCGGGAGTCCGCGCTGCGGGAAAGCGAGCACCGGGCGGCGCACCGTGTCTTATGACGGCACGTCGCCGTTGGGCTCAGACCAGTCCCGGCCTGTCTTCCGCCTAGCGGGATGCTGAATCCGTCCGCCCGCGGGTCCGCTGCGCACGCCTTTGCCGCTTACCGTGAGAGACCGGAGCTGGTAAGTGCTGACGCTGGTCCGGTGACGGCCGGGCCGCGAGCCCGGCGCGGCCGCGTGATCCTTCGGGCCGCGGTGCCGGCTGCCCTGATCGCGGCGGCTTTCGGGCTGGCCCTCCCGCGGGTCGCCTCCTACCGTGCCGTGTGGGCCAGCATTGACACGATGACCTGGCCGTACGCGCTGCTGGTCGGCACTGCGGCCGCGGCCAGCATGGTGACCTACTGGATCACGATCCGGGCGGTACTGCCCTGGATAGGGCTGCGCCAGGCGGCAGCGGTCAGCCTCGGCTCCAACGCGGTGGCCAGCACCTTGCCCGCCGGCGGTGCCGTCGCCGTGGGCGTCAGCTGGGCCATGCTGTCCAGCTGGGGGCTCAGCACCGCCGACTACGTTCTGTACGCCCTGGTGACCGGGATCTGGAACGTCTTCACCCTCACGGGCTTGCCTTTCCTCGCCATCCTGGTGATGGCTACGGCCAGCCGACCCGATGCCACCATGATCACCGGTGCGGCCGCGGGCTTGGCCTTGCTCGCCGCCATGGTCGGCGGCCTTGGCCTCCTGCTGCACAGCGAAGCTTCCGCGCTCCGCGCGGGCCGCGTGCTGCAGTACGTCCTGGCCGTCGCCGCCCGGCTGACACGCCGGGCACCGCCCGCCAGCGCCGCAGGATCGCTGTCCGGCTTCCGCGACCGGTCCGGCGCCCTGCTCGCTGCCCGTGGCTGGCGGATTACCGCCGCCACCGTGGCCAGCCACCTCATGCTGTGGCTCGTCCTGCTGGCATGCCTGCGCGCCGTCAGCCTGTCCCAGGCCCAGCTGCCCTGGCAGACCTCCCTGGCGGCTTTCGCATTTATCCGGCTGCTCACCGCCATGCCCATCACCCCGGGCGGCCTGGGGATCACCGAACTAGGCCTGATCGGCGTCCTGGTCGGCGGTGCCGGCCACAAGGTCGGCGCCCAGGTAACGGCCGCCGTGCTGATATACCGGGCCGTCACCTATCTACCCTCCATCCCCCTCGGCGCCCTCGCTTGCCTCACGTGGCGGTACGCACCCGCGCTCATCAGCACTAGTCCGCGCGGGCTGCCCCGGACAGCGCCGCCTTCCGCACCGAATGGGATCGCAGGAACCCCGGCGTACGGCTGGAGACCCTCGACGGCCCGTACCAGTCACTGGTCCACCCGGTCGTCGACTACGTCCGGCACTCCCGGCAACCCGGTCGGCAGGCCGCTTTCCTGAGCCCCATCCCCGCCCGGCTCACGACACGACAGACCAGGCGGTCTAGCCACGGCCGCGCCGGGCTGGACAGGCCCGGTACCGAAAGGCGGATGAGGTCCCCGTCGCCGTACTGGGCGCTCTGTAACGATGAAAAATGGCCAGGGTACCCTGGGCCTAGCGACTATCGCCCTCGTCGCGCGAGCGTGCGCGCGAGATTGCGACTCCGGCTGCTCTGGCCCCCGGCGGCACCTGACAATCCAGGTAGGCCAGGTTGTGCGCCATGACGAGTCCTACCCGCCAGCCGAGACCAACGCCGCCTGTTCCGGCGGGCTGGATGCACCGTGAGCTCGCCGAGATGGATGACCGTGAGCTGCTGGGCATCACCGGTTCGCTGCCGCGCTTCAGCCAGCGGCGGATAGCGGCGTGCGAGCTTCTGGTCGGCCGCTACCGCGGCCTGGTCTGGTCCTGCGTCCAGCGATATAGGCACGGTGCCGAGTCGGCTGAGGACCTGATGCAGGTGGGGTACGTCGGCCTGGTCGCGGCGATCAACAACTTCGATCCGGCCGCCCGCTGCTCCCTGGCTACCTATGCCCGCTCGCTTATTAACGGCGAGATTAGACGGCACTTCCGGGACAAGCGCTGGCAGCTTCAGGTCGTCCGGCCCGTCAAAGAGCTGGTGATGCAGGCCCGTACGGCAACCTGGCAGCTGGCCCAGGAGCTCGGGCGCACGCCGACCGAGTCCGACCTGGCCGCTTCCCTGGGGGTCAGCGGCCACGATCTGCGGGATGCCCAGCTGGCTGAGATGGCTTTTCAGCCGACCTCGCTGGACACTCCGCTGGCCGGCCAGCCCGACGCGGCCAAACTGGCTGACCTCCTCGGCGAGGAGGACCCGCAGATGGATCACGTGCTCTGCATGCAGGTCCTCGCCACGCACTGGGGCGAACTGCCGTCGCGCGAGCAGAAGATCCTGCTCATGCGCTTCTACGGTGGCATGACCCAGGACCAGATCGGCCAGCGGCTCGGCCTCTCCCAGATGCAGGTCTCCCGGCTGCTCGGCCACGCGCTCCGCTATCTCCGCCCGCGTCTACTCGGGTTTGACGAGCCCGCAACCGCCAGGTAAGGGCCGCTTGCGCGCCACGGGCCGATCCTGGCGCCGCTCTGGCGGCACCAGTGCCTGGTTAAGCGGTGCCGCGTGGGGGTCGGCGCATCATCTTGCGCAGCGACATCATCGCCGTGCGCCACATGCCGCCTGGGGCGGGCCGCTGCGTGCGGTCGTGCCCGTTCGTGACCTCCGATGGCATGGGAGGGACGGCGCGGTCAGGGGATGAGAACGGCATGGGCGGGGCGGCGCCGTCAGGGGATGAGATCGGCCGGGGGACGGTAGTGACCGGATCCGTATCGGATGCAGCTGGCTTGGGCATGGTGCCTTCCTTCCGCAGGTGGGTCAGGGTGTCCAATCGTTACGGGTCGCCGCAAGGTCAGCGACAAGCCGGAACGCCGCGATGGGGGATGAGGAGCGTGCAGGCGCGGATGCTAACCGACGCCGAGCAAGGCGGGCGTCACAGGAATGATTCCGGCCGGGCAGCGTGGATCAGTTGCCAGCAGAGTCAGGCGATGCACGGCATTGCGAGCGTCATGAGCGCCGACGGTCAAGTCGATCGCGCCGATGTTCATGAGCTCCTCCGGCAGCCCCGCGAAGGTGGCCGTCGCAGGCGGCTGACGTCCGGTGCCTGATTACAAGCTACACTCGGACCATAAAACTAGCAAATGTTTTCCGGAATCTGATTACGTGTTAAGCTGGAGAGCTGGACCCTACTGACCAACCTGGCTCGGGTTCTGCTGTACGTCGCTCATGACCCGTGGTGCGCCTGCGCGACACCGCGGTCCAGCTTGAACTTCGCCCGCAGGGAAACGCGCCATCGGCGAGATCCTGACCCTTCTGACCGGCAGCAACACGATCGAGACCTGAGCAGGACGAGCCGCCGTGCGCCCAGGGTGGTTGCAGGCGAAGGGCGAACAGTGAGCCGGAGGAGGCACACATGGATGTGACAGACGTGTGGGTCGCGAATGATGAAGGTACCGAAATCATTCGCGCGCGAGACATCGCGGGCGTCAGCCTGGACTATGACGGAAACGTGACGGTGCGGTTGACCGGCGGAGACGGCGCGGTCGTGACGATCGCCGGTCACCGGACGCATCACGAGGAGCACCGACCTGACGACTTTCACCGTCAACTGGCCCGCGCCGTGGCTGACTTGTCGGACGCGGTGGGGACCTTCCTGGTGCGGGCAGTACACGACGAGACGCGTGGCTGGCAATGGGTCAGTGAGCCGCTGTAGTGACGCGCTGGCGCAAACGACCGGACTGCGGCGGCCCTGCCGCCCTGGTCCCCGTCGGCCCGGCTGGGCCGCCTAAAAGACAAAAACCAGAAGGCCGAACGGGCCGTGGTGCACGCCCTGGGCCCGGCGGTCGCCGGCCGACCGGGGGAGCTTCCGGGGCCGGCACGTCTGAGGGATCTCGGATCCCGGACCCCGCGTGATCAGCAAGCGGATTGGTCTTGCTCCCCTCTAGGCGCGAGGGTAAGAGCAGGGTATTGTCATAAATGTTGCTCCGGACCCCGGCAGCAGTTACGCCCGATAAATGGCGGGTTGTGAAGCGGGATCCGGAGTTTTTCATGCCCGGGACATTACGGGTGCAGGGCTATCGCCAGCGGGAGGCTGGAGCCCGCAGCAGATACTCGCACCGCGATTTATATGGCGGAGTCGACGACCAGGCCCGCCGATTCAGCGCAGCCTACTGGCACTGCCGCGTGTATTTTCCCGGTCTGGCCGTTGCCGTTGTTTTGTGCGTTTCCGGCATCGCCCAGAGAGGAACGACCGCGATGACTGTTCAGCTCGCTGCCTGTTATGAAGGCACGGAGCCATTCCCGGACGCTGGCGGCCCGCCACGCACGGTCGCGGGCGCGGTCCGGGTAGCGGTGACGCTCGCGATCGTCATCGTGCCGTTCGCCGGGCTCGGGGTGGCGGTATGGCTCGCCTGGGGCCACGGCCTGCGCCTCGCGGACGTGCTGCTCGCGACGGCTTTCTACTTGGTGACGGGGCTTGGAGTGACCATCGGCTTCCACCGGCTGCTCACCCACCGCAGCTTCACGGCGGCGCCGGCGCTGCGGGTCGTGCTGGCTATCGCGGGATCGATGAGCTTCGAGGGTGAGGTCATCGGCTGGGTCGCCATCCACCGTCGTCATCACGCCTTTGCCGACAGGCCGGGCGACCCGCATTCGCCTTACCGGTACGGAACCAGCCTGCCCGGGCAACTCCGCGGTCTCGCCCATGCGCACGTCGGCTGGCTGCTGCGGGATGACCCCACCCCGGCCGCGCGCTATGCCCCGGACATGGCGGCCGACCCTGCCATGCGGGCGGTCTCGGCAGCTTTCCCTGCCCTGTGCGCTGTGTCACTCGGGCCGCCGTTCGGCATGGGCTGGGCGATCGGCGGCTGGCACGGCGCCCTGACCGCCCTGCTGTGGGCCGGACTGGTCCGCGTCACCCTGCTGCAGCACGTCACCTGGAGTGTCAACTCGCTGTGCCACGTGATCGGCGCCCGCCCCTTCACTACCCGGCGCTACGACCGCGCCACCAACTTGTGGCCCCTCGCGTTGCTCTCCCTCGGCGAAAGCTGGCACAACATGCACCATTCCGATCCGGCCTGTGCCAGGCATGGCACCGATCCCCGGCAGGTCGATATCTCTGCCACTGTCATTCGCATCTTCGAACGCGTCGGCTGGGCGACCGGCGTGCACTGGCATGTTCCCGCCCGCTTGGACTGCCACCGCCGCGATCAGGGCCGGCCCCAGGCGGCACCGGTACTTCAGGACAGCGAAGCGCCAATCCCGCTGGCACCCTGTTTGACTGTGAACGTCGTTCACTATACGGTGAACAGTGTAGCTCGGAACTGAATAGTGTTCACCTGAGCGGTGTTCTTCCGGGTCGCCGAGCCTAAAGCCCGGCCAGATGCAAGGGAGAACCCATGACCGCTACGACCTCCATGACGAGCTGGGACCTGTTCGAGGACCTGCGCGCGGCGCAGGAGGAGATGATGCGGGCGACCAGGGGACGCGGCTGGTGGCCCGGCCAGCACTACGACGCCAGCGGCACCGCGGCCTGGGCGCCGGCTGTCGACATATCCGAACGCAAGGACGCCTATCTGGTGACGGCTGAGCTTCCCGGCGTCAAGGCCGGCGAGGTGGAGATCACCGTCGAGGACGGCCTGCTGACTATCCAGGGCGAGCGGCACTTCGCGCACGACTCCGCCGAGGAGAAGATGCACCGCACCGAGAGGTTCTACGGCGCCTTCCGCCGCTCGATCACCCTGCCCAGGCACGTGGAGGCGGACAAGATCGAGGCCTCGGCCCAGGACGGCTTGCTTCAGATCATGGTGCCCAAGGCACCCGAGGTACAGGCCAAGCGCGTCCAGGTGCGCGTCGGCCATGGGCGCACCGCCCTGAAGGCAGGTGCAGCGGCCAAGAACGGCCGCTGACTCCATGCCCCGGTCGCGGCCGCTCGGCTAGGGCCGCCGCCCGGGAGCATGACCCTCCCGCCGTCACCGCTCGGCACGACGGTGGCGGCGGGAGGCACACGCCCGTCACGCACGGGAAGGACGAAGACCATGTCCAGTACCATCGAATCCCGGACGGCGATGAGCCCGACGCCGCCCGCCACGCCACGGCTGCGCCTGCAGCCGGATCGGCCTACCTACACGCTCTTGGACGGCGGCTGGTGGCCCCGATCGGCCGACCCGGCCGCGGAGCTGCCCGGCCTGCGAGGGCGGCCAGCCGCACGACCGTACACCGCCAGCAGCCTCAGCCGGCCCTCACGCCACGCTCCTGCCTGCCGCCGGCCCGAGACACCCATGACCAGCCTCGGTGGCACCTCCCGTCATGCCGGGGGTCGCCCGGGAGCAGGTCCGCCGGCCGCCCGCTCCATCGTCAGGCTAGATGGCGCGCTGGACGTCGCTGCGGCCCCGGCACTGCGAGAACGCCTGATCAGCTTGCTTCACTCCGGCACCAGGCTGCTGGTTCTCGACCTGTCACGCGTGTCGTCCTGTGACTCGGCTGGGCTAGCCGTGCTGATCGGCGCGCAACGCCGCGCCAGAGTGCTCGGCATCGTCATGCGCCTGGCCGCTCCCAGCGTCCCGGTCGCGAAGCTGCTGCGCCTCACCGGCCTGGACCGCAGCATCACCATCTGTCCCGATCTGCGCGGCGCGCCCGCCGTAGAGCGGGACGAACCCGTGCACGCGGTCGGCTGACCACCGTCCGCAAGGGCGGCCTTCATTAAGGGCGAGGGCGAATCGATCGGCGGCCTGCTCGCCCTGGGCGGCCCTCCGACCCCCGCGCTGGCCCATCTCGACATCGACAAGCAGGGCTTCGCCTGGCTGCCGGAGGACGACTTCGTCCACCACTTCGCGGGCGACGTTGATCCCGTAGTCCCGGCCGGCCGCGTGGCGATGGTCTCCCACCCCGATGACGCGGCTCAGCTCATCAAGACCGCCGAAGCTGTCCAGACCGCCCATTGATCGCTTGTGCGGTACGGGCCGACGGGATTAGTGCCATGGCACAATGAGCTGACATGGAAGACGGCGGCCCATCGGTAACCGCCCGCTGGGTCGCGGCACACCGGCTCGGCTTCGCTCGGGTCGCTACCGACTACGGTGATCCCGCCGCCGACGAGGCCCTGGCCGCCGACGTGGCGGCCGGGCGGGCCGCCCCGGCCAGCCGGATGCACGACTACCTGGCCGCGCGCACCGCGTTCTTCGACCGGACCGTTACCGGCGCGCTCGGCCGCGGCGTGACGCAGGTCGTGGTGGGCGCGGCCGGCTACGACGGCCGCGCGTTCCGGTACGCCAAGCCGGGCGTCCGCTGGTTCGAGGTCGACCACCCCGCGACCCAGCGGGACAAGCTCGAGCGGCTCGAACGGCTCGGCCTCGAAGCGTCCCACGTGCGGTTTGTCGAGGCCGACTTCACCCGCGACCCGGTGGCCGGCCGGCTGCGCGCGGCCGGGCTCGCCCCGGACGCGCCCAGCCTGTTCCTGCTCGAAGGGGTCGCCGTCTACCTGGAGCCTGCCGTCCTGGAAGACGTCCTCCGGCAGTTCCGGCAGGTCGCCGCGCCCGGTAGCAGCCTGGCCATCAGCGTGTCCCTGTCCCGGCCGCGCGGCGACACCGCCCGCGCCCGCTTCCAGGCCACGGTGGCCGCGCTGGGGGAGCCGGCCAGGTCCACGTTCGAGCCCGCCGAGGCCGAAGCGCTCCTCGCCAGGACCGGCTGGCCCCTCGCGGCCGGAGCCAGCGACGGCCAGCCAACAGCCGGCGAGCGTGACCGCCTCCGTGCGGCCGGCCTGCTCCTGGCCAGCGCCGGCCCGCCCGCACCCGCGCCACCCCAGCCGTCACAACCACCCCAGCCGTCCCAGCCGTCCCATGGGCATAGCGGCACCCTGCCCCTATCGGCCCTGCTGTCCCAGGCGCTGGTCGCGTTCACGATCGAGTTCGACAACGAGGCCGAACACCGCCTCCCGCACCGCACCACCAGCCACGGGGCTTCCGGCCCCGGCGACGGCGCCCCGGCGCCGTGGCTGGTGTCGCTGGCCATGTGGGAGAACTGCATGCGGTACGTCACGGACGAGCCCATCACCGTCGGCGACCTCGAAGCCCGCGCCCGCACCAGGACCAACCTGGACGGCATGCGCCGGTGGGGTTACATCACCATCGACGGCACCGCCAGGAAGGCTCACAACGGCCGCCCGGGGCGGAACGCCGCGCTGCGCGCGACAGCGGCCGGCCTGCGGGCGCGCGAGATCTGGCGGCCGTTGCCCGGATTCATCGAGCAGCGCTGGCGCGAGCGCCTCGGCGCGGATCAGCTTAGCCGCCTGCGAAATCCCCTCACCAGCATGGTCAGCCGGCTGGATCCGGGGCTGCCCGACTGCCTGCCGATCCTCGGCGCGGCCCTGCTCAGCCAGGGCCCAGACCCCCGGCTCCCGCCCCGACCCGACGGCACCGCGCCGGAGGCGCTGCCGCTGTCCGCCCTGCTGTCCCGGGTCCTGCTGGCGTTCGCCCTCGAGTACGAGCGCGAAGCCGGGCTGTCCCTGGCGGTTGCCGCCAACGTGCTGCGCGTGCTGGGCGCCGAAGGGACCCGGCTGCGCGACCTCCCCGCGCTGACCGGCACCTCCACCGCGTCCGTCCGCTGGGCGCTGGGCATCTTGACCCGGGGTGACCTGGCCGCGGAAGAGCCCGATCCGGCCGCCAGCCGGGGCAAGGTCGCCCGGCTCACCCCGCGGGGCCTCGACGTACAGCACCTCTACCACGAACTCACCGGCACGATCGAGCGGCGCTGGCACGACCGCTTCACCCCGGGCGTGACCGGCGCCCTCCGGTCCTCGCTCGAACCGCTGGCGGCCGGTCGGCCGCCGGTCCTGTTCGGCGGGCTCGAGCCGTATCCGGACAACTGGCGCGCCTCGGTCCGCCGTCCGGCCACCCTGCCGCACTTCCCGGTGGTGCTGCACCGCGGCGGCTATCCCGACGGCAGCTGACCCGCTTGCGCACTCGTGAATCAGAAGGTTACTGTTTAGCTGGGCCTTGATCCCGAGGAAGCCGGTGAGAGTCCGGCACGGTCGCGCCACTGTGAGCAAGCGTCACGCTTGTGAGTCAGATCTTCGGGGCATCGCGCCGCTCCACTGGACGGAGGGGACGCACGATCCCCGGAGGAGGATTCTGAGATGGCCGTTCTTTCCACCCCGAGGGCTGCCGCCAAACCCGTTGCCCTGCCGATTTCCAAGGGCCTGCTCTGGCTGCTCGGCGCCGCGCTCATCGCGGTCGCGGTGTTCTACTTCATCGGCGTGGACCAGGGCGCGACGTCGGTATTCGGCAAGTCCATGGTCATCCACGAGTTCGTGCACGACGCGCGGCACTTCCTCGGCTTCCCCTGCCACTGACCGGCCGGGGTCTGTCGCAGGCATGGAGAAAAAACTCATTCTCCGCGGCGTCCTCGCGGGCGCGATCGCGGGCCTGCTCGCGTTCGCCTTCGCCAGGATCTTCGCCGAGCCGGTCATTAACCAGGCGATCAACTACGAGTCGGGCCGGGACGCGGTGATAGCCGCCCTCGACAAGGCGGCCGGGCTGCCCGCCCCCGACGAGGGACCGGACATCTTCAGCCGGACGATCCAGGCCAACGTCGGCATCGGCGTCGGGATGATCGCGTTCGGCGCGGCCATGGGCGCGCTGTTCGCGGTGGCCTACGCGCTGTACCTGGGCCGGGTGGGCAGCGTACGGGCCCGGACGCTGGCCCTGCTGGTCGCCGGCGGCGGGTTCGTGGCCATGTACCTGGTGCCGTTCATCAAGTACCCGGCCAACCCGCCGTCCATCGGCCATCCCGAGACCATCCGCCAGCGTGGCGAGCTCTACCTGGTCATGGTGGTGGCCTCGGTCGCGCTGCTGGTCCTGGCGGTCTGGGCCGGACAGCGGCTCAAGACGCGCTTCGGTACCTGGAACGCCGCGCTGATCGCCGCGGCCGGGTTCGCCGTGCTGATCGGCGCGATCATGGCGCTCCTGCCGGACCTCGGCCAGCTGGCGGTCAACCAGCACCTGTACGGCAACCACGCCACCGAGACGCCGCTGCCACTGAAGAACGCCAAGGGCGTCATCGTCTATCCCGGCTTCCCGGCCGACGTGCTGTTCAACTTCCGGCTGTACTCCATCGCGGCGCAACTTGTCCTGTGGGGAGCCATCGGGCTGATCTTCGCGCCGCTGGCGGACCGGCTGCTCGCCCCCGGGCCTGCCCGGGCCGAGCTGCGCCAGGTCAGGGAGACCGCCGAAGTGTGACCCGGGCCGTCCCGCCGACCGCCGGGGCCCGGCTGCTGGCGGACCTGGCCGCACTCGGCCCCTACTTCGCGGTGGACGTTCACCGCCCCGGCTCGCCGGTGCGCCCGCCGTGGCAGCCGCTCGGCGAGCTGACCAGTTCACCGGGCGCGCTGGCCGGCCGGATCGGCGAAGTACGCGAGCGGCTCGCCGTGGCGGCCGCGTGCCCGGCCGCCGCCGTCGAGTTCCGGGTGGCGGCCTCGATCGCGCAGCTCGGGCTGTGCGCCCGGCTGCTGTCCCCGGCCCTTGGTGCCGCGGCGGCCGGGCGGGCGCTGCCCGTCGACGCCGCGCAGGCCCGCTGGATACCCGTGCTCGGCGGCCCGTTCCGGCTATCCCTGGCCGAGGAGGCGATAGCCGCCGAGCCGGGTACGGCCGCGACCGCCGCCCTGCTCGCCGGTCCCGTCACCCAGATCGTCCGGGCCGTCGAGGCGATGGCGGTCTCGCCGCGCGTGCTCTGGGGCAACGTCGCCTCGGCCGTCAACGGCGCCGCCACCATGATCGCGGCGGCCCGGCCCGACCTGGCCGGCCCGGCGGCCGCGGCCGCGGCGGCGCTGCTCGCGAACCCGGCCCTGACCGGCACCTACCAGGGCCATCCGCTGCAGGGCTTCCGCCGCCGGAACTGCTGCCTCATCTACCGCCTGTCGCCCGGACGGCCCGCCTACTGCGGTGACTGCGTCCTGGGCCGTTAGCGTCCGCGTCGGCCTTTAACCCGGGCGCAACATATCGTCACGCGGCATCAACAATGCAGGGCTAACGTGTTCATCCGCTGCGCCAGACGGCGCAGCGCCAACGGGGATCAAGAGGGTCGCACATGAGCATGACCGTCTGGGATTGGTTCGAGCAGCGATCGTTTCACCACGGGGATTTCAGCGCGCTGGCCGACCAGGGCGCGGCGATACATCCGGCCGTCACGCTGATCCTGCCGGCCCGCGAGGTCGCGGGCACCATCGGCCCGATCCTTGACACGGTGGCCAGCCTGAACGAGCGTACCGGGCTGGTGGACCAGATCCTGGTGATCGACGCGGACTCGGCGGACGGCACAGCAGATGTCGCCAGGGCCCACGGCGCCGAGGTCTACTCGGAAAACGAATTGCTGCCGGAATACGGGCCTGCTCAGGGCAAGGGCGACGCGATGTGGCGAGCCCTGTCCGTCACCCGCGGCGATATCGTCATGTTCGCCGACGCCGACACACGTGATTTCGGCGAGCATTTCCTCTACGGCACGCTCGGCCCGCTACTGATGGTGTCCGGTATCCAGTTCGCCAAGGCGGCCTACCGGCGCCCGTTCAGCAGCGAGGGGCGGTACCTCGCCGACGGCGGCGGCCGGGTCACCGAACTGACCGCCAAGCCGCTGCTCAACTTCTTCTTCCCCGAACTCACCGGGTTCGTCCAGCCCCTGGCCGGCGAGTTCGCCGCCTCTCGGGACCTGCTGCTGCGCATCCCGTTCCTCACCGGGTACGGGGTCGAGATCACGATCCTCATCGATGTGCTCCGCGACGCCGGGCTGCCCGCCATCGCGCAGGTAAACCTCGGCTCACGGCAGAACCGGCACCAGCCGCTGTGGGACCTGACCAGGATGAGCTCCGCCGTGCTGCGTGCGCTGGCCCGCCGGGTCCCCGCGCTGGAAAACGCAGCCCCGGCGCCGGGCCTGTGGGGCTTGCCCGGACTGGCCGGACCACAGGCCTATCTGCACGCCGTCGCCACCCCGGACGGGCTGCGCTTGGACGAGCACCTCAGCGAACTGCCCGAACGCCCGCCCATGGGCCGCATCCTCGCGGAGCTTCCCGCCTACCAGGCGGGCATGTGATCCGGCGGCGGCTCGTATCCGGGCAGACCCCGAGCACGGGCGGTGCCGCAGCGGGGGAAGTGCTTCCTGTGACCCGTGCGCCGCTCTGCGGCGCCGGCAACCTCAGCGGTACGCGCGTTCAGGACGTGTCCGCGAGCACGTCAAGGATCGCCTGGCCGTACTTGTCCAGCTTGGTGTCGCCGACGCCGTTGATCTGCCTCAGCTCGCCCAGCGTCGACGGCGGCGAGGCCGCGATGAGCCGCAGGGTGGAGTCGTGGAAGATCACGTACGGCGGCATGCCTAGCTCCTTGGCCACCGACGTCCGCCACGCGCGCAGCCGCTCGAACACCGGCTCGGCCTGGGGTGGCAGTTCCGCGGCGGCCGGCCGTCCCCCCGCGGCGCCCGCGCCGGAACCACCGCCCGCTGGACCACGCCGTGCCCGCGGCGGGGCGGGGGCCCTGGGCGGATCGCGCCGGAAGGTGACCGGCCGCTCGCCGCGCATTACCTCCCAGCTCAGGTCGGTCAGCGCCAGCGTGCCGTGATCGCCTTTGACCGCGAGCAGCCCGGAGGCGAGCAACTGCCTGACCACGCCTCGCCACTCGCCCTCGGTCAGCTCTCCGCCGATGCCGAACGTGGACAGGGAGTCGTGCCCGTACGACTCCACCCGCGGCGTCTTCTTGCCGAGCAGGATGTCGATCGGCTGCCCGGCCCCGAACGAGGGACCCCCAAGTCGTCCCAGTCGCGCCACGGTGGAGAGCAGCTTCTGCGCCGCCACCGTGCCGTCCCAGACCGAGGGCGGCGTCAGGCACGTGTCGCAGTTCCCGCAGGCTTCCGCCGCATCCGTCTCGCCGAAGTACGCCAGCATCTGCCGACGCCGGCAGCCGGCCGTCTCGGTCAGCGCGAGCATCGCGTCCAGGTGCGCCACCAGCCGGCGGCGGTGCGCCAGGTCTCCGTCGGAGTCGTCGATCATCCGCCGCTGCTGCACCACGTCGGCCAGCCCGTAGGCGAGCCAGGCGGTGGCCGGCAGCCCGTCCCGGCCGGCCCGCCCGGTCTCCTGGTAGTAGCCCTCGACCGAACGGGGCAGGTCCAGGTGCGCCACGAAGCGGACGTCCGGCTTGTCGATGCCCATCCCGAACGCGATCGTGGCCACCATGATCAGCCCGTCCTCGCGCAGGAATCGCGACTGGTTCACCGAACGGGTCTGCGCGTCGAGCCCGGCGTGGTACGGCATCGCCACCAGCCCTTCGCCACACAGGAACTCCGCGGTCTTCTCGACCGAGGCCCGGGACAGGCAGTAGACGATGCCCGCCTCGCCCGCATGCTCGGTCCGCAGCAGGCGGAGCAGCTGGCGGCGCGGCTCGTTCTTCGGCTCGATCCGGTACTGGATGTTGGGCCGGTCGAAGCTCGCCACGAACTGACGCGCGCCGCTCAGTGACAACCGCGCGACGATCTCCGCGCGGGTCTGCTCGGTCGCGGTCGCCGTCACCGCGATCCGCGGCACCGCGGGCCACCGCTCGTGCAGCACGGACAGGCCCAGGTAGTCGGGCCGGAAGTCGTGCCCCCACTGGGCCACGCAGTGCGCCTCGTCGATGGCGAACAGCGAGATCGTGCCGCGGTCGAGCAGCCGCAGCGCCGATTCGGTGCGCAGCCGCTCCGGCGCCAGGTAGAGCAGGTCCAGCTTGCCGTCCATGAACGCGTACTCGACGCCCCGCCGCGAGTCGGGATCCTGGGTCGAGTTGAGGAAGCCCGCCTTCACGCCGAGCACGTTCAGCGCGTCGACCTGGTCCTGCATGAGGGCGATCAGCGGCGAGATGACCACGCCGGTGCCCTCGCGCACTTGCGCCGGGATCTGATAGCACAGCGACTTGCCGCTGCCGGTCGGCATGAGCGCGACCGCGTCGCCGCCGGCGCAGACGTGCTCGATAATCTGAAGCTGCTGGCCGCGGAACGAGTCGTAGCCGTAGACGCGGCGCAGCACCTCGGCTGCCGCGTCACCAAGGGGCGAGCCCACCCGGCGATTCTACGGGCAGACCCCGTCAGTCACGCCTCGAACAGGTGCCGGAAGAGCCCTGAGGGTCACGCATGAACTGCCGCCAGGCCACCACCAGGCTGAGGTCTTCCCAGCTCGCGGGCCACGCCGACTCGTCGGCCCGCACGTCCGGTCCGGGGAGGAAGGCCCGGACCGGGCGGGCGTCGAACTCCCCGCTGTCCGCCATGCACCCCATGATGGCCGAGGGGAAGGACATTTATGCCGAACGGGCGTGGTGCCCGCCCCCGCCATGCAATAGCGTGCCCAGGGTGGACGCCACGCTTGCCGATCGCCTCGTCATCCGCGACGTCGTCGAGACCTGGGCCAGCGCCAGGGACTCCGGCGACTGGGACGCCTTCAGGGCCTGCTGGCACGACGACGGCTACATGATGGCCACCTGGTTCCAGGGGCCGAAGGAAGACTTCATCAGGGTCAGTCAGGAGGGCGCCGCCCGCGGCGTGAACATCCTGCACTTCACCGGCGGCTGCCGGATCACGCTGAACGGGACCCGGGCCATCGCGCAGACGCGGATGACGATCATGCAGCGGGCCGAGGTCGAGGGCGTGCTGTGCGACGTGAACTGCCTGGGCCGGTTCTACGACTTCTTCGAGAAACGCGACGGCCGCTGGGGGATCGTGCTGCGCCAGCCCATCTACGAGAAGGACAGGATCGACACCGTCGACCCGGCCGCCACCCTCGTCCTGGACCCCGAACTCCTGGGCCGGTTCCCCGAGGGCTACCGGCACCTGGCCTACCTGCAGGTCCGGGTCGGCTACCCGGTCAAGCCCGACATGCCGGGCCTGCGCGGCCCCGAGGCCGAAGGGCTGGAGCGGCTGTACCAGCGCGGCGCCGCCTGGCTGGCCGGCGAGCCAACTGCCCCATAGGTGAGCGATTCAGGTGCCCGTCGTGTTCTGGCAGGCGGCTCCGGCGGACGGGGTAGCGAGCGAGTACGGGTTCACCGGCTTGCCCGAGGCCCGCACGATGTCGGGCGGGCCGCTCGGGTAGTCGGGGTGGATGTACCCGTCACGAGTGGCGCACCGCACGCCCGCGGTCGTGCCGCTGACGCTGTACCACGGCTCGAAGGAGCCGCCCCCCTCGTCGAATCGCGCGAAATCCACCGTCCCGGTCTGCTGCTGTACGACCCGCATCCAGTCGGCCGGGTCGCCCGGCGGCTCGACCACGTAGACGAAGATGTAGTCGACCGTGATCCGCAAGACCGGGGTTCCGGACTCGTGGATAACGCTGGCTTTCATCGTGCCGTGCACCTTGACCACCGTGGTGACGAATTTCGCGCTGCCCGGGGCGAACGTGGTGATCCACCCGCGCGTATTCTCTTCCTCCCCGTTCTTGTCCACCTTGGTGCTGTGCAGCCCGGCCAGGAATTCCTTTAGTTCCGATTTGATCAGCAGCTTCTCGAAGGCCTTCGGGGCCCCGCCGCGCAAAGTCGGCCAGTCCAGGTTTCCGGCGATCAGCATCTCGCGGGTCGTCTCGTAGGCCGACCGGACCCGCGCCGCGCTGTACGGGCCGTGCGCCCGGGCCGCGGGGATCGCAATCCCCGCCGCGCCGTTGGCCCAGTGCTCGGCGGGCGTGCCGGAGAACGGGTCGGCCGGCGGCCCGTTCGCGTCAACCGGGCTGGTCAGCCCGGGCAGGGATACGGTCGGGGCCGACCGGGCCGTGGTCGTGGCCGCCGGTTTCGTGGCCGCCAGGGTCCGGGTGTGGTGCCGGGACGGCGGGGCGAGGCGCAGCCAGGCGAATACGCCTCCGCCGACCAGGACCGCGGCCGCAAGTGCCAGCGACGCGAGCACCCGCGTGTCCTTCTTGCGCTGGGCTTTCTTTTCCGCCTCCCGGACCGCCACGAGGCGTTCCAGCGGCGACGGCTCTTTGCTGCCCCAGGCCCCGTCCGGCATGGCTGAGATTTAACACCGGAAGAATCGCCGTCAAGACACCCGGACGTCACGGTTGGATGTCAGGGCGTAATTAACGGGTCAGATCCTGGCGGCGGCCTCCGCCCAGGCCCGGGTGCTGTCCCGGGTCGGCGTGAACGAACGCAGCGGCTGGGTGGACCGGATCAGCGCGCGCATCCCGGCCAGGTCGCCGGGCGCCGCGCCCAGGGCGCGGGCCTGCACGAGCACGTTGCCGAAGCAGGTGGCCTCGGCGGGCCCGGCGATCACCGGCAGCCCGGTGGCGTCGGCCGTGAGCTGGCACAGCAGCGCGTTGCGGGCCCCGCCGCCGACGATGTGCACCACGTCCGCGTGCCGCCCGGACAGGGACTGGGCCTCGGCGATCGCGCGCCAGTAGGCCAGCGCCAGGCTGTCCAGGATGCAGCGCACGGTCTCGGCCGGCCCGGCCGGGACGGCCTCGCCCCGGCCGGCCAGCCACGCGGCGATCCGGCCCGGCATGTCACCCGGCGGCACGAACACGGGATCATCGGGGTCGATGACGAACCGCAGCCGGGGGACCCGCGCCGCCTCGGCCAGCAGGTCGTCCAGAGACGCCCCCGGCCAGCCGCGCACGCTCTGCTGCAGCAGCCACAGGCCAGTCAGGTTGCGCAGGTACCGGATCGTCTGGTCGACGCCGGCCTCATTGGTGAAGTTGGCGGCGCGGCTCGCCGCGGTCAGCACCGGCGCGTCGAGCTCCATCCCGGCCAGCGACCAGGTCCCCGAGGAAATGTAGGCGAAGTCCGGGCCCGCGGCGGGCACTGCCGCCACGGCCGACGCCGTGTCATGCGAGGCGACGGCGATGACCGGGAGCGGAGAACCCGGCCCGTTCGGCTCGGTCACCGGGCCGATGATCTCGCCCGGGCGGCGCAGCGGGGGGAAGATGCGCGGCGGGAGCCCCGCCTTCTCGATCACCTCCGTCGCCCAGGCCTGCGCCCTGACTTCGAGCAGCGATGTGGTCGAGGCATTGGTGATTTCCGCGCCGGGCACCCCGGTGAGCCAGTACGCCAGCAGGTCCGGGATGAGCAGCATGGTCGCCGCGTGCGGGAGCGTGGGTGCCGCGGCGAGCTGATAGATCGTGTTGAACGGGAGTTGCTGGATGCCGGTGGCCGCGTAGAGTTCGGCCGCGGGCACCGCCGCGTGCACCCGGGCCGGCACCCCCGTGGTGCGTGCGTCCCGGTAATGCACCGGGTTGCCGAGCAGCGCGCCCGACGCGTCGAGCAGCCCGAAATCCACGCCCCAGGAGTCGATGCCCGCGCTGGCCAGCGGGAACTGGCGCGCGGTCAGCCCCAGGCCGTGTCGGACGTCGGCGTACAGGCGGAGGATGTCCCAGTACAGCGTGCCGCCCGCGGCTACCGGCTCGTTGGGGAACCTGTGCACTTCGTGCAGGGTGATGCCCGAGTCGCTCACCTGCCCGGCCATCACCCGCCCGCCGGAGGCGCCCAGGTCGACCGCCGCGACGGTGACGCCGGTCATCGCAAGAACGCGGCCGCGACCCCCGCGTCGACCGGGATGAGCAGGCCGGTGGTCAGCGGCAGGTCGCCGGCGCACAGCGCGAGCACGGCCGCGGCCACGTGCTCGGGCAGGACCTCCCGCTTGAGCAGCGTGCGCCGGGCGTAGAACGCGCCGAGCTCGTCCTCGGGCACGGCGTAGACCGCCGCCCGCTGCGCCCCCCAGCCGGAGGCGAAGATCCCCGAGCCGCGCACCACCCCGTCCGGGTTGATGCCGTTCACCCGGACGCCGATGTCGCCGAGTTCGGCGGCCAGCAGCCGGACCTGGTGCGCCTGGTCGGCCTTTGCCGCGCCGTAGGCCACGTTGGACGGCCCGGCGAAGACCGCGTTCTTGCTGCAGATGTAGACGATGTCGCCGCCCATCGCCTGCTCGGTCATGACCTTCGCGGCCTGGCGCGAGACCAGGAACGAGCCGCGGGCCATCACGTCGTGCTGCAGATCCCAGTCGGCCAGGGTCGTCTCGAGCAGCGGCTTGGAGATGGACAGGCCCGCGTTGTTGACCACGAGGTCCACGCCGCCGAAGGCCAGCGCGGCCGCGCCGAACGCGGCCGCCACCGCGTCCTCGTCGGTCACGTCCGCGGTGACCGCCGCGGCGACGTCCCGCGACCCCGGGCCGTCGGCGCCAATCTCGTCAGCAACCGCCCGGGCCGAGTCGGCGTCGCGGTCGGCCACGACCACGCAGGCGCCCTCGGCGGCGAGCCGCCGCGCGGTGGCCCGGCCGATGCCGGAACCGCCCCCGGTGACCAGCGCGACGCGCCCGGCCAGCGGCTTCGGCTGCGGGCGGCGCCGCAGCTTGGCCTCCTCGAGTTCCCAGTACTCGATGCGGAACTTCTCGCTCTCCGGTATCGGCTGGTAGGCGGACACCGCCTCGGCCCCGCGCATCACGTTGATCGCGTTCAGGTAGAACTCGCCCGCCACCCGCGCGTTCTGGGCGTCCGCGCCGAAGCTGAACATGCCGACGCCGGGCACCAGCACGATGGCCGGGTCCGCGCCGCGCATCGGCGGCGAGGCGGCGTCCGCGTACCGCTGGTAGTAGGCGCGGTAGTCCTCCCGGTACGCCTCGTGCAGCTCGCGCAGCCGGCCCGCGGCCGCCTGGCCGGAGGCGTCCGGCGGCAGGTCGAGCAGCATCGGCCGGACCTTGGTGCGCAGGAAGTGATCCGGGCACGAGGTGCCGAGCGCCGCCATCGCCGGGTGCCTGGCCCGGGCCAGGAAGTCCAGCACCGCGGGGGAGTCGGTGTAGTGCCCGACCTGCCGGCGGTCGGTCGAGGCCAGGCCCCGGATCAGCGGGGCCAGCTCGGCCGCGCGGGCGCGCCGGCCGGCTTCGGGCAGCGGCTCGTAGCCCGCGATGACCGGGCCGAACGGGTCCGGCTTCCCGTTGGTCTCGATGAACTCCGCCGCGGTGCGGATGATCTCCAGCGAGCGGGCCTCGCACTCGGCGCTGGTCGCGCCCCACGCGGTGATGCCGTGCCCGCCCAGGATGACCCCGATGGCCTGCGGGCTGGCCGCGGCGATGGCGGCGATGTCCAGGCCGAGCTGGAAGCCGGGGCGCCGCCACGGCACCCACGCCACCCGGTCGCCGAAGCACCGCCGGGTCAGCTTCTCCCCGTCCGCCGCGGCCGCCAGCGCGATGCCGGAGTCCGGGTGCAGGTGATCCACGTGCGGCGCCTGCAGCAGGCCGTGCATGGCGGTGTCGATCGACGGCGCGGCCCCGCCTTTACCATGCAGGCAGAAGTCGAACGCCGCCACCATCTCGTCCTCCCGGTCGACCCCGGGGTAGACGTCCACCAGCGCGCGGAGCCGGTCAAGCCGGAGCACGGCCAGCCCGGCCGCCCTCAGCGTGCCCAGGTCACCGCCGGAGCCCTTCACCCACATCAGCTCGACGTCCTCGCCGGTGACCGGGTCGGTGGCGGTGCCCTTGGCCGAGGTGTTGCCGCCGGCATAGTTGGTGTTCCGCGGGTCCGCGCCCAGCCGGTTGGACCGCCCGATCAGTTCTTCGATCCGCGTCTCGCTCACGGTCTCAGCTTCCCCAGCCGGCCGGCGTCCCGCCCACCCGTTCGGCCATTATCTTCTCCCCGTAGCCCGACCGGGCGTAGGCCGCGACCGGGTCCGGGTCCAGGCCGGACTCCGCCCGCAGCTCGCCGAGCAGCGGGCGGACATCGGTGCTGAACGCGTCCGTCATGGCGGCGTTGGCCCCGAGGACATCCCCGGCCTGCTGGGCCGCTGCGAGCGCGTCCGCGTCGATGAGCAGTGCCTTGGCCGTGGCCTCCTGGACGTTCATGACCGAGCGGATCTGGGCCGGGATCTTGGGCTCGATGTTGTGGCACTGGTCGAGCATGAACGCGACCCCCGCGGCGGGCTTGAGCGCGTCCGCGTCGGCCACCTCGTGCATGATCCGGAACAGCTGGAACGGGTCGGCCGCGCCCACCATGAGGTCGTCGTCGGCGTAGAAGCGGCTGTTGAAGTCGAAGCCGCCCAATCGCCCGGCCCGTAGCAGCATGGCCACGATGAACTCGATGTTGGTGCCGGGGGCGTGGTGGCCGGTGTCCACCACCACCTGCGCCTTCGGGCCGAGGGCCTGGCAGTGCAGCAGGCTGGTGCCCCAGTCGGGGACGTCGGTGGTGTAGAACGACGGCTCGAACAGCTTGTACTCGAGCAGCATCCGCTGGTCGCCGCCGAGCCGGGCGTAGACGGTGGCCAGGGCCTCGGCCAGCCGGTCCTGCCTGGCCCTGATGTCGTCCTGGCCGGGGTAGTTGGTGCCGTCGGCGAACCACAGCTTCAGGTCGCGTGAGGAGGTGGCGTCCATCACGTCGACGCATTCGAGCAGGTGGGCGACTGCCTTCTTGCGTACCCGCGGGTCCGGGTTGCAGACGCTGCCCAGCTTGTAGTCCTCGTCCTGGAACACGTTGGCGTTGACGGCGCCGATCCGGATGCCGAGGTCGCCGGCGTGCCGGGCCAGCGCCGCGTAGTCGTCCACCTTGTCCCACGGGATGTGCACGGCCATGCTGGGGGCGACCCCGGTGAAGCGGTGCACCTGCGCCGCGTCCTCGGCCTTCTCCCACGGCGTGCGGGGCACTCCCGGCTGGCCGAATACCTTGAACCGCGTCCCCGAATTCCCGAAGGCCCAGGAGGGCAGCTCGATCTCGTGCTCCTTCAGCGCTGCCTTGACTGCGGTCAGGTCACGCATTTGGTGTTCATCTCCACTTTCAGTCCACGTGAAATATCTCGCCGACCCGCTACCTCCGGGATCGTGGATCTCTGCATCCCTTATCGAGGTGCAGAGATCCACGATCATCCGGTGTGCGAGTCAGAAGTTGAACTGGCCGATGTTGTCGGAGGTGAAGACGAACGGCGGGCCGAGCAGGACGGTCTTGTCCGCCCCGACCGTGAACGAGCCCAGCTTGCCCGCGGTGAACTTCTGGCCCTGCGAGCCGTTGAGCTTGTCCGACGCCGCCGCCACTGCCGCGTACCCGGCCAGGTAGCCGAGGTCGTTCGGCTTCCACAGCACGAACTCCTTGATAGTGCCGTCCGAGACGTACTTCTTCAGCGAGTCCGGCGTCCCGAGCCCGGTCAGCGCGATCTTGCCGCGGTACTTGGCGTTGTCAAGGACGGCCGCCGCGGCCGCGATGCCGACGGTGGTGGGGGAGATGATGCCCTTCAGGTTCGGGTACCGCTGGAGCAGCCCCTGGGTCACCTGGGTCGACATGGTCGGGTCGTCGTTACCGTAGACGACCGAGACCAGCTTCATCTTCGGGTACTTCTTGAGCTGCTGCTTCATGTACCCGATCCACGCGTTCTGGTTGGTGGCGGAGGATGCGGCAGACACGATGGCGATGTCGCCGGTCTGGTTGATCTGCTTGGCCAGCACGTCGACCTCGCTCGTGCCGATCTGGGCGGTCGAGGCCTGGTTGATGAACAGGTCACGGCAGGTGGGCGCGTCCGAGTCGTAGGTGACCACGGTGATCCCGCGCTTCATCGCGGAGTTCAGCGTGGGGCACAGCGCCGTCGGGTCGGTGGCCGACACGATCAGCGCGTTGGCGCCCTTGCTGATCGCCGCCTGGATGGCCGGGATCTGCGAGGCCGGGGTGGCCGCGGTGCCGCTGGTCTCCGTCCCGGTCTCGCCCAGGGCATGCAGGGCGGCGATCGCGCCGCCGGAGTCAGCGCTGTCGGCCGTGGTGAAGTAGTTGTTCCCGAGGTTCTTCGGGATCACGAAGACCTTCAGGCCCGTCTTCAGCCCGCTGCTGGTCCCGGAGCTGGACGACGCCGACGACGTTGACGTCCCCGTCGTGGAGGACGAGCTCGACGAACTGCACGCCGCGAGCAGGACCGATGCCATGAAGAGGGGTACGGCCAGGCCTGCCGTCTGTCTCAGTTGCATGTGCTGAATCCTTTCAATTTTCGGCTCTGAAAAGCTTGCGGATTCACGGGGCGGAGCCGCGGGCCGCGGCCCCGCGGTCAGGGGGGTGTGATCCCGGACGGGTTCTCGGATCCCCGGCCAGTGCTGGCCCGGAGCCCACCACCCCGCCCAGGGCGGGCCGGCAGCCACTCGCGCAGCCGGCTCGAGAAGGACGCCGCGTTGCGGCCGAAGACGGACAGGAGCAGCAGCGCGCCGGTGACGATCCCGGCGGCTTCCTGGTTGAAGTCGGTGAGGAACAGCGCGTTCTGGATGCCGGCGAACGCGAGCACGCCGAGCACCACGCCGGTCACGGTGCCCTTGCCGCCGAAGATCGACACCCCGCCGAGCAGGACAATCGCGACCACGGCGAGTTCCAGGCCGAGCCCGTTGTTCTGTACGGCGGTGTTGAGGCGGAAGGTCAGCAGCACGCCGGCCAGCGCGCACACCAGCCCGGACGTCATGAACAGGAGGGTCTTGTTCCGCTTCACCCTGATGCCGGCGAACTGGGCCGCTTCCACGCTGGCGCCCATGGCATACACCGACCGGCCGAACGGGGTCGCGTGCAGGACGATCCCGAAGACGAGCGCGAGCACGATGAAGATCGCGGCGGAGTAGGTGAGGTCGTTGCCGGTGAACGGGAAGGCGTTGACCCCCAGGTTGGTGTACGTGACCGGGAAGCTGGCGACCGTGTTGGGACCGAGCAGGATCGTCGCGATGCCCCGGTACACCGCGAGCGTGCCGATGGTCACCGCGAGCGAGGGGAGTCCCAGCCGGGTGACGAGCAGGCCGTTGATGGCGCCCGCCGCCAGCCCCACCACGGCGACCAGGAGGAAGATGCCGAGCATGGGCCATCCCCTGGCCCACAGGTAGCCGAGCAGGGCGCTGGACATGCCCAGGATGGAGGCGACGGACAGGTCGATCTCGCCGCTGATGACGATCAGCGTCATCGGCAGCGTCATGATCGCGATCTCGCCGTAGGACAACCCCAGGTTGAAGATGTTGTTGCTGGTGAAGAACTGCGAGGACACCGACGCGCCGACGATGCCGATGATCACGACCACCAGCGCGAGGCCGGTTTCCCAGCGCAGCAGCGGGCCTAGGGACGCGCGGATCCGGTCACTCATGGCGCGCTCCTCTCACCCGCAGCGCGGCGGTGAGCCTGAGTGAGATGAACCGGTCCAGGGTGATGGCCAGCAGCAGCAGGAAACCGAAGATCGCCTGGTTCCAGAACGGCGAGATGCCCAGCACGTAGAGCGCTGAGCTGATCGTGTTGAGCAGCAGCGCGCCCAGAGCCGCTCCCACCGCGCTGCCGCTCCCGCCGAAGATCGCGACCCCGCCGACCACGACGGCGGAGATCACCTGGAGTTCGTAGCCGGTGCCCGCGGTCGAGTCGATCGTGCCGTACTGGGCCGCCCAGAGCACCCCGGCCACCCCGGCGATCGCGCCGCTCACGGTGAAGGCCACGAAGACGCGCCGTCCCACCGAGATCCCGGCCAGCCGCGCGGCGTCCGGGTTCGACCCCATCGCGTACAGTTCCCGGCCGGACCGGAAGGAGCGCAGGTAGTACGCGCCGATCGCGATCACCACGGCGATCGCGATGGCGACGGTCGGGATGCCGAGCACGGTGGCCTTGGGAATCTCGAGGAAGGCGGACGGCAGCGAGTTGGCCACCACCTCCTTACCGCCGACGATCAGGATGTCGATGCCGCGGAAGATGTACAGGGTGGCCAGCGTCACGACCAGGCTCGGCACCCGGCCGGCCGCCACCATGATGCCGTTCAGCATCCCGCACCCCAGGCCGATGCCCAGACCGGCCAGGAAGGCCAGCGGGATGGGGAAGCCGGAGTGGCCGCCGAACAGGCTCGCGGACAGGTAGGCGGACAGGCCCAGCACCGAGCCTACGGACAGGTCGTAGTTCCGGCTGATGACGACCATCGTCTCGCCCAGCGCGAGCAGCGCGAACACCGTGGTGTTGACCAGGATGAACTGGATGTTCGTGATGTTGAGGAACCGGGGCTGGATCGACGCGGTCACGGCGACGAACAGCACCAGGACGACGATGATGCCCGATTCCCTAATCCGGAAGGCCCGCTCGGTGAGCTTGCGCGCGCCGGTACCCGCGGGCGCCGGCGGGCGCTCACTCTGCGAGACCAGCGTGGTGCTCACCGTTCCCCCTCGGCCGAGCCCGGTGAGGCCTGGCCGGTGGCGGCGGAGAGAATCTCCTCTTCCGAGGCCTCCGCGTGCGCGAGCTCGGTCATCAGCCGCCCCTCCCGCATGACCAGGATCCGGTCGCTGATCCGCAGCACCTCCGGCAGCTCCGAGGAGATCATCAGCACGCCCACGCCGTCGCGCGCGAGCTCGACCAGCAGGTGATGCACTTCGGCCTTGGTGGCGACGTCGATGCCCCGGGTGGGCTCGTCCACGATCAGCACCGCGGGCTTGCGGCCCAGCCACTTGGCCAGCACGACCTTCTGCTGGTTGCCGCCGGAGAGCATGGACACCGGGTCCTTGAGCCTGCCGTACTTGATCTTGAGCCGGGACGCCCAGTCGGCGGCCAGCGCGCGCTCGGCCGAGGCCCGGATGAGCCCCCCGTGCCGCAGCCTCCCCAGCGAGGCCAGCGCCACGTTCTGCTGCACCGACATGTCCATGACCAGCCCCTGCTGGCGCCGGTCCTCGGGCACGAACCCCACCCCGGCGGCCATCGCCCCGGTGGGCGAGCCGCGCCGGAGCCGCTGCCCGCGCAGCGTGACCGCGCCCGCGTCGTACCGGTCGATGCCGAAGATCGCCCGCGCCACCTCGCTGCGCCCGGACCCGACCAGCCCGGCCAGCGCGACGATCTCGCCGGCCCGGACGGTGAACGAGATGTCGGTGAACACGCCCTCGCGGGTGAGCCGGTCCACGGTGAGCAGCGGCTCGCCCGGGGCGACCTGCTCACCCGGCGGCCGTTCGGCCAGTTCCCGGCCGACCATGGCCCGGACCAGGTCGCCTGCGACCAGGCCCTCGAGTTCCCGGCTGAGCACCTGCCTGCCGTCGCGCATCACGGTGACCCGCTGGCACAGCGTGAAGACCTCTTCCAGCCGGTGCGAGATGAACAGGACGGCGGTGCCCGCGGCCCACAGCGTCCGCACCACGTCGAAGAGCCGGTCCACCTCGGCGGCCGACAGCGCGGCGGTCGGCTCGTCCATCACGATGACCCGCGCGTCCAGCGAGATGGCCTTGCCGATCTCGACCACCTGCTGGTCGGCGATGGACAGCCCGCGGGCGATCCGCGCCGGGTCGAGCTGGACCCCGAGCCGGGCGAATATCGCCGCCGCCTCCGTCCGCATCGCCCGCCGGTCGATCCGCCGGCCAGAACCCAGGGGCTGGCGGCCGATGAACATGTTCTCCGCCACGGACAGGTCGGGGAACAGGGCCGGCTCCTGGTAGATGACCGCGATCCCGGCCGCGCGCGCCGCTGCCGGGCCGTGCAGCGTGATCTGGAGGCCGTCCGCCAGCAGCGCCCCGGCGTCCGGCTGATACACCCCCGCGAGGATCTTCACCAGCGTGGACTTGCCCGCGCCGTTCTCGCCGACCAGGGCGTGCGCCTCCCCGGGGTACAGCTCGATCGACCCGTCGACCAGAGCCTGCACGGCGCCGAAGGATTTGGCCGCGTGCTGCAGCACCAGGACCGGCGCCTCCGGGACGCCCCCGCTGTCCGCGATACGGCCATCCGGGACTGCGCCGCTGCCCGGGACTCCGCCGCCGCCCGGGGTGCCGCCCGATGCTCCGTCCACCGCGCCTCGATCCTCCACCGTGCTCGATCCTCCGGCTCGCTCCCGACCCTCTCCGTCGCGTGAATGGAACGTTTCAATTAGGATCGTAGTCTGATCGCGACCGGCACGGGTGTCAATGACCCGGCTGCCGCTCGCCGCCGAATCGTTATCCGGCCGCGGCGTCTACGATGGAACGCCGGGGGCGGATTGAGCCAGCATGTGAAGGGTTAGGGTCCGGAGGGGCTGATGGCTGCGGGCATGAAGGACGTGGCGAGCCTGGCCGGGGTGGCGGTCGGCACCGTCTCGAACGTGCTGAACCATCCCGACCTGGTCCGGCCGCTCACCCGGGCCCGCGTCGAGGCCGCGATGGAGCAGCTCGGCTTCATCCCGAACGGATCCGCCCGCCAGCTCCGGGCCGGCCGCAGCCGCTGCCTCGGGCTGGTCGTGCTCGACGTGACCAACCCGTTCTTCACCGAGGTCGCGCGCGGCGCCGAGGACTACGCCCAGGCCGCGGGCTACGCCGTGATCTTGTGCAACTCCGACGAGGCCGACGACAAGGAGCGCAGGTACCTGCGCGTGCTGGAGGAGCAGCGGGTCCGCGGCATCCTCATCACCCCGGTCCACGGCCGGGCGCCCGAGCTGCGGCGGATCCGCGAGCGGGGCACGCCCGTGGTGCTGCTCGACCGGCCGGGTTCGGCCGGCCAGTGCTCGGTCGCCGTCGACGACCGCCGCGGCGGTGAGATCGCGGTCAGCCACCTGCTCGGGCTCGGGCACCGCCGCATCGCCCTGGTCAACGGGCCGGTAGCGATCCGGCAGTGCGCCGACCGGCGCCGCGGCGCCCTCCGGGCGGTGGAGCGGGCCGGGCTGGATCCCGCCGCCGTTCTCACCGAGGTCACCGTGCCGGCCATGAACGCGCGGGCCGGGGCGGCGGCGGCCGACGAACTGCTCGGCGGCGGGCCGAGACCGACCGCGGTGTTCGGCACCAACGACATGCTCGCCCTGGGGCTGCTGCGGCGGCTGGGCCAGGCCGGGGTGGCGGTGCCGGGTGATCTGGCCGTGGTCGGCTACGACGACATCGAATTCGCCGCCGACGCCGCGGTCCCGCTCACCTCGGTGCGCCAGCCCAAGTACCAGCTCGGCCGGGCCGCCGCCGAGCTCCTGCTCGACGAGGCCGACCGGCCCGACCAGCACGAGCACCGCCGCATCGTGTTCAAGCCCGAACTAGTCGCGCGGGCCAGCAGCGGCGCGGCCGCCCGCAACGGCGGCTAGCGCCGCTGCGTTCGCAGGACCACGGTGACCATCGGCAGCGTGAACTCGCCGCGCGCGGTCTGCGGCTGGCTGCGCAGGAAGTCGCCGGTCCGGGCGAGCAGCCGGGCCCGTTCGGCCTCCTCCATGACCAGGAGGTGAGAGTGCGTGCCGATGGTGGCCAGCAGCGAATCGGCGGTGCGAGCCATGCCGTGCCCGAACTCGCCCACCTCGGCCGCGGCGAACAGGTCCGAGCCCGCTCCGAGCAGCCGCTCCTGCCGGGACTGAGCCTCGCCGTCGCGCCACCTCGTCAGCGTGATGCTGGACTTGCGCTTGCTGATCTCGGCCAGCCCGGCCACCCAGCCGACCCGGTCGTCGTCCACGTTCCACAGCCCGGCGAGCACGCCGCCCGGCCGGAGCACCCGGGCGATCTCGGGCAGCGCGCGGTCCATGTCGAACCAGTGCATGGCCTGGCCGGCCAGCACGGCGTCCAGGCTGGCATCGGGCAGCGGGATCTGCTCCGCGCTCCCCGGCACCGAACGCACCGCGGGCATCGTCCGCCGCAGCTCGGCCAGCATCTGCGGGTCGGGGTCCACCGCGGTCACCTCGGCCCCCAGGCCGGCCAGAGTCGTGGTCAGCTTGCCGGTACCAGCCCCGATGTCGGCGACCCGGACCGGCTGGCGGTCCCGCACCGGCTCCAGCGCCCACCGGACGGCGGCCTCGGCATAGCCGGGGCGGTGCTCGGCGTAGGCGGCCGCCGCGGCCCCGAACGATGAGCCGTGCAGCAGCCTGTCCGCCGCTTCGGCCTCGCTCTCCGCGCGCTTCGGGTTATCCGGGGCGGTCTGCTCGCTCACCCGAGCGAGCCTATTCGGCCGGGTGCCGGGCGTCGTAGGCGGCCCGGGCGGCATCGATCTCGTCCAGGTGACTGTCCGCCCAGGTGACCAGTTCGCCGATGGTGTCGAGCAGGGTGCGCCCCATGGGGGTGAGCGCGTATTCGACCCGCGGCGGGATGACCGGGTGGATGGTCCTGGTCACGATGCCGTCCCGCTCCAGCCCGCGCAGCGTGACGGTGAGCATCCTGGCGGTGATGCCGTTGACGCCGCGATGCAGCTCGGTGAACCGCATCGTGCCCTGCCCCAGCAGGTCGATGACGTACATCGACCACTTGTCGCCGACGCGCTGAAGTACCGCACGCGCGCGGCAACTCGCTGGCTCGCCGGCCGGCCCCGGTTCGCCGTTCCCCGCCGGATCGCAGGCCGGCTCAAGCGGCTCGCGCTCCGGGTCGGCTGGCCCGGCTTCCACGACATTCCCTCCCTGGTATCACACCAGGTTACTTGCCCTGAGCTGCGATGTCCTAGTGCTTGACGCTTCAATTAATCTATACTTACTATAAGGAAGTAACACACGCGAGTAAAGTCGCGTACGACAAAGAAGCTTCTACCTGGAGGAAATATGAGCGAGACCGCCGTGGAGATTCCCGGCTACGTCGCGGGGACGTGGACGATCGACCCCGTGCACTCCGAGGTGTCCTTCGTCGTCAGGCACATGATGGTGAGCAAGGTCCGCGGCCGCTTCGACAAGTTCGAAGGGACCATCGTCACCGCGCCGGACCCGCTGCAGTCCAGCGTCACCGCCACCGTCGACCTGAGCTCGGTGAACACCGGCGAGCCCAACCGGGACAACCACATCCGCAGCGCCGACTTCTTCGAGGTCGAGTCGCACCCGGAGATGAAGTTCCGCTCCACCGGGGTCCGCCCGGACGGCGACAACTTCCTTCTCGACGGCGAGCTCACCATCCGCGGCACCACCAAGCCGGTCACGCTGAAGCTCGAGGTGAACGGCTTCGGCCCGGATCCCTTCGGCGGGACCCGGGCGGGCTTCTCGGCCAGCGGCGAGATCAACCGGATGGACTTCGGCGTCAGCTACAACGGCCCGATCCCCGGCGGCGGCGTCGCCGTCAGCGAGAAGGTCGCGATCACCATCGAGGCCGAGGGCGTCCTCGACAAGAGCGAGTAAGAGACCAGGCCCGCGCGGGCCGGGGACCGCAGGCCGGCCCCGGTCCGCGTTCGCCTTCCAGGGGCCGAACGGTCCGGGCCATCCGTCCTGGCTCAGCCGCTGACGTCGTGCTTGACCAGGTAGTCGAGGTAGATCGGGCGCAGCGCCTCGGCCACGTCGCCTTCGCCGGATCCGATCGCGTCGTCGAGCAGCACCGACAGATGGGTGACGTCCCGCCCGGCCTCGTTCAGATGCCCCTCGGATGCTTCGGCCGCCGGGATGGCGCGCAGCAGCTGCCAGAAGAACTCCACGTCAACATGGTGCAGCGCCCGGCGCACGGCGAGCGTGTGCAGCTCGTGCGAGGAAAGCTTGTCCAGTTCGTCACGGGTCACGCGTGGACTCTATCGCTTGCTCCCGGAGGCCGCGCCACTACCCGCCCGTCCCGATCACCTGGCGCCGATGCGGCAAGCCGACCGGTGGCGTCTCAGGTATGTGACGTGTGGTGTCCTATTGAAGCCTGGTGCTTGAGAGGTGTTACGCCAGTGGTTTAAGGTGAGCCCAGCACTCGGAGTGTTCTCTGAGGCTAGTATTCGGTCGTGATGCTGAAGTCGGTTTCTATCGGCCGAACGCGTCCCTCGCCCTCATATGGTGATTCCTTCGGTTAAGGAATAGATAACTGTTTTGCCATGATTCACGGTGATTTTCGCCGGTTGTTAGATTCTGTCGGAAAGCGTCTCGTATCGCGGGACGTTCACACTGGCGTGACCGGCGGGCCTGGGGGGACGGACTGGGGCTGACGGCACGCGTGAGCGAGAAGGATCGCACATGCGTATTCCCTGGTCAGAATGGGGACCATCGAAGAGATCCGGGCGCGGGTCATCGCCCGGAGGCAATCGGAAATGGCGGCTGCTGCTGGTGCCGGCGATGGGCATCGCGGTCGTCTGCCAGCTGAGCCTGACGGGCACGGCGGGGGCGGCGACCGCCGCGGCCACCGCGGCCACCGCGAAGACCGCAGCCTCGGGCGGCGTCGCGCCAAACGGGACGAACGAGCTTGACTGCAACGGCTGGAGCAAGGCGTACGGCACGGTCAGGAAGCTCGCCGGCTCCACCTGCGCGGACCCGGTCACGATCGAGAACGGGAAGCGCTCCCGTTTCGAGGACAACGGCCACTACATCGGGCACGACGAGCCGAGTGTCAAGTTCATCTCGAGCACCCCGGGCTCCGGTAACACGATGACCTACCTGACGAAGATCCCGGTGGACCCGCACCAGTCCCCGACCCCGTCCGGCAGCGTCACGAACTACGGCCAGCTCTCCATCGCGCCCTGGTTCGGCCTGCCGATGTGCGACCCGAAGTCCTACCCGCAGAACGCGTGCACCCCGGACAGCGACACCAACACCGGTCTGAACGCGCCGACCGACGCCGGCTCCGCGTTCATGGAGCTGCAGCTGTACCCTCCGGGCTACACCCCGTTCGTCGATTCCGAGAGCTGCAGCGCGACCAAGTGGTGCGCGGCACTCAACATCGACAGCCTGGAATGCACGTTCGGCTTCGCCACCTGCAACAACGACTGCATCGAACCGGTCAACTTCGCATTTCTGCAGACCAACGGCGTCCCGGCCGGACCGCCGAGCCCGCAGCTGACGAACGTGCACACGTTCCTGCCCAACGCGCACACCCTGATGATCAATCCGGGTGACACCCTCGCCGTCTCCATCTCGGATCCGCCGCAGGGATTCACCACGACAATACGAGATTTGACCACTCATCGGACCGGGACCATGACCGCCAGCGCGGCCAACGGCTTCATGAACACCAACATCGCCGACTGCACGGGCACCCCGTTCACCTTCCACGCCGAGTACAGCACCGCCAAGCAGCAGAACCAGGTGCCATGGGCCGCGCTCGAGGGCGGCGTGCTGATGCAGCAGGAGATCGGTCACTCCGAGGTCTGCAACTCGGTGAAGAACCAGGACCCGTTCACGTTCAGCACGACCTACAGCGACCCGAAGGTCTTTGACACCTGCGTGGGCGGATCCGAAGGCCCGGGCCAGACCGGCGAGGGTCCGTGCGACCCGAACACGGGCATCTGCCAGAACCCGTCGACCGAAGGGCCGAACGGGCCGGTAGCATGTCCGACCAACGACTCCACCAGCGGTGCGAACTGCGAGTTCGCTGACGGTAACTGCTTCCGGAAGGGGACGCGGCCGGTCACGATCGACGGCGTGCCTGCCACGGAGTCGTCGGACGCCAACCAGTGTTTCGACAACAGGTACCAGAACGGTGACCTGGACTTCGACGGACTGTCGTACCAGGCGTCCGCGTGGCCGAACGGGACCAGGAACCATCCGACCGCGTTCGAGTACGCTGGGCCCTTCCAGGCCGGCGGGAAGCCGTACCCGCAGATCCAGTTCGAGACCAACGTCGGCGCGTCGGAGATCCTCTGCGACACCGCGACGGGTAACGGCTGCACCGTCCCGCCGCAGGGGTCGAAGTTCTACCCGTTCTGGTCGCTCAGCCTGCACCCCGCTCCGTTCGGGGCAGACCGGACCGGGTGCGCGTGGAACTTCGGGAACGTGCTGCCGAATACCTTCAAGACCTTCGGCAAGGACGCCCAGTACGGCACGCCCGACGTGGCCAGGTTCGCTGGCACGAGTACCAGTGCGGTACAGGCCAATCCCGAGTTCGCCGGGGCTTGTCGTTTCCTCTGACCGGTAGACCGGTAGAGATGAGGGCGCCGGGGTGCCCCGCCAGCCAGGCGGGCACCCCGGCGTCGATTACGCCCCCGAAGTAATAGATCATCCCTTAATCGTTCAGGGTGCCCTGGGCTTCACCCCGCCCTGGACCGACGCCGTAAGCTGCAGCGCGACGAAGTGGTGCGGGGCCATGACCATCGACAGCCTCGAATGCACCTTCGGCTTCGCGACCTGCAACAACAACTGCATCGAGCCGGTCAACTTCGCGTTCCTGGCGACCAACGGCGTCCCGGCCGGGCCGCCGAACCCGCAGCTCGCCAACGTGCGCACGTTCACCCCGAACCGCCATACGCTGATGTTCAGTCCCGGTGACGTGGTCGTGACCTCCATCTCAGACCCGCCGCAGGGGTTCACTGCGGTGGTCCGAGATCTGACCACCCACCAGACGGGGTTCATGACCGCGAGCGCGGCGAACGGCTTCATGAACACCAACATCGCCGACTGCTCGGGCACCCCGTTCACCTTCCACGCGGAGTACAGCACCGCCAAGCAGCGGAACCAGGTCCCGTGGGCCGCGCTCGAGGGCGGCGTGCTGATGCAGCAGGAGATCGGTCACGGCGAGGTCTGCAACTCGGTGACGAACAAGGACCCGGCCATCAATCCCGCCGGAGCCACGGGCTACACCGACCCGAACGTCTTCGACACCTGCGTGGGCGGCGCGGAAGGCCCGAACGCCACCGGGGAGGGCCCGTGTAGCGGTGCCATCTGCCAGAACGCCACCACGCAGGGACCCAACGGTCCGGTGGCCTGCCCGACCAGCAACGCCGCCAGCGGAGCGCTGTGCGAGTTCGCCGACGGCTACTGCTTCCAGCAGGGAACGCGGACCGCGTTCATCAACGGGTCGCCGGTCACGGAGGTAGCGCGAGCCAGCGAGTGCTTCCAGTTCAGGTTCCAGAACGGCGACCTGGACTTCGACGGCCAGTCTTACCTGCCGGACTGGCCGGACGGCAGCCCCAGCCATCCGACCACGTTCCAGTACATCGGGCCGTTCACCACGGGTGGTCATACCTACCCGCTGGTCCAGTATGAGACCGACGCCGCAGGCTCGGAGAACCTGTGCACCGTAGCGACCGGCGTGGGACGCACCGTCCCGCCGATCGGCGCCAAGTTCTATCCGTTCTGGTCGCTGAGCCCGCTGTCCGGCAGGATGGGAGGTCACTCGGCCGGGTGCGTTTGGAACTTCGGCAACGACCAGCCCAACACCTTGCTTGACTTCGGTAAGGATGCCCAGTACGGCACGCCGAACCTGGCCAGGTACGGTGGCACGCTGATCAGCGCGCCGGCGCCGAATCCGCAGTTCACCGGCCGCTGCAGGGGCTAAGAGGCAGAGTTAGGCATCCGCGGCGCCCCGCCGGTCGGCGGGGCGCCCTGGAAGCATTCCGGGCTAGCGGTGCAGGCAGCCGGACACGGCTGCCGCGATCGCCCGGACCCCCGGGTGCGCGGGCAGGTCGTCGAGCAGCACCGGCTGCCCGTCGGCCCCGGTCAGCGGGATCCGCCAGTTGGGGTACTCGTCCACCGTGCCCGGCATGTTCTGCGGCCGCCGCTCGCCCGCCGCGTCGGCCAGCGACACGCCGATGAGCACGGCGGGCGTCCGGGTCAGGAATCCGTAGAGCGCGGCCGTGAACTCCTGCGGCGACGGCGCGCCCGCCCGCGGCAGCAGGCCCTCGCGGGCCAGCATGGCGAGCCACCCCGCCAGTTCCGCCTGGGCGGCTGCCCGCTCCTCGGCCTCAGGCCGGGTCAGCAGGCCAAGTTCGGCGCGGATGGTGACCTGCTCGCCGGTGAGGAACGCCGCGGCCGGCGGCATGTCGTGCGTGCCGACCATGGCCAGGCAGCCGCGACGCCATCCGCCCGGGCGGCGCGGGGTGCCGTCCGCCCGCCTCTCGAACCACAGCATGGAGGTGCCCAGCACCCGGCGCTCGGCCAGGTACTTCCGCAGCCAGGGTTCCACCGTGCCGAGGTCCTCGCCGATCGCCACCGTTCCCGCGCGCGCCGCCTCGGCGGCCAGCACGCCTCCCATGAGCTCGTGGTCGTATCGCACGTAGGTGCCCAGGTCCGGTGACATCCCCGCCGGTATCCACCACAGCCGGGCCAGCCCCATGACGTGGTCCACCCGCAGGCCGCCCGAGCCGCGCGTGCACGCCGCGATCAGCTCGGCCAGCGGCCGGCCCGCCTGCGCGGCGAGCCAGCCCGGGTGCCACGGCGGCAGCGTCCAGTCCTGGCCGAGCTGGTTGAACTCGTCCGGCGGCGCGCCCACGCTGATCCCCGGCACGATCACGTCCTGCCAGGCCCAGGCGTCGGCGCCGCCGGGATGCGTGCCGACCGCGAGGTCGGTGATCACGCCGATACTCATGCCGGCCCGCCTGGCCGTCTGCTGCGCCGCGGCCAGCTGCTCCGCCGTCAGCCACTGCAGCCACTCGTGGAACGCGATCCGGTCGGCCAGCTCTCGCCTGAGCGCGGTCACCTCGGCCGAGCGCGGGTCGGCCAGCGCCGCGGGCCAGGACCGCCAGTCGGGACCGTGCACCTCGGCGATCGCGCACCACGTCGCCCAGTCCCCGGTGGCACGGCGGTCACGGGCCAGGAACGCGTCCAGTTCGGCCCGGCGGCTCGCGGTCAGCGGCACCGCGCGGATCAGTTCCGCCGCGGCGCGCTTGGCGGCCCAGACCGCGTTGCGGTCGATAAGCGCCGCGGTGCCGCTGGCCGCCCGCAGCGGCGCGGCCAGCGCCTCTACCCGGGCCCGGTCCCCGGCGCTCAGCCCCTCGTATTCGGGGATGTCCTCGATCCGCAGGTAGAGCGGGCTGATCTGGCGGCGGCTCATCGGCAGGTACGGGGACGGGCTGACCGGCGGCCGCGGCTCGGCCGCGTGCAGCGGGTTGACCAGCACGAAATCCGCGCCCAGGTCACCGCCGCTCCAGGCGGCGAGGTCGGCTAGGTCGTGCAGGTCACCGTGGCCCCAGGAGGCGCGCGAGCGCACCGAGTACAGCTGCACGGCGAACCCCCAGCCGCGGCGGGCCGGCCAGGGGGCTACGGGGGGGCGGGCAGCCCTCCCGGCCCTGCTGATCTGGGGGGGATCGTTCCCCCCGGGGCCCATGAGCGCCGCCAGGACCGCGGCCAGCGTCTCGTCCGGCACCTCGACGTGCTGGCCGCGCCAGTTCTGGTAGGAGACCGCCACCCCGTGCGCCTGCGCCCGCCGCGTGAGCTCTGCCCGTCCTGTCACCGCACTAGTCTGCCCGACGCTTTCCGCCTCCGGCCAGGACCCAACCGAAGGCCGGTCATCGCAGTCTTAAAGGGCAGAGGATGCCGTAAACCGCGGATCCCAGGACATAACGGGATGATCGAGCATGAAGTACCTCACCATGATCCCGAAGACCGCCCGCCGGACCGCCGCGGTTATCGCCGCCGCCTCTGCCGCCGGGCTGATCGCCACCTCCGCCGCCGTCGCGGCCGGCTCGTCCGGCTCGTCCGGCGCCGTGCTGGCGGCGGACACCTCGCACGCCGCCCCGGCCGCCGTCCGCGCCTGCACCGCGGACGACCTCGGCGCCTGGGTAGCGGTCAGCCAGAGTGACGGTGCCGCCGGGACCATCTACTACCCGCTGCAGTTCACCAACCTGAGCCGGCACGCCTGCGCGATGCGCGGCTTCCCCGGGGTGTCCGCCGTCGACCGCAACCTCCATCAGCTCGGCAGCCCGGCCAGCCGGGATCACGTGATCCCGGTCCGGACCGTGGTGCTGGCTCCCGGCGCGACGGCGCACACCATCCTGGGGTATGGCGATGTCGAGGTAGCCACCACGCCCGGCTGCCACCCGACCTTCCGCACGTTCGAGCTGCGGATCTACCCGCCCGGCCAGTACCGCCCGACCTACGCCGCCTTCGACCTGGAGGTGTGCTCACACATCGGCCCCGTCTACATGGGTATCGGGCCGGTCCAGGCCGGCGTGGGCACGCGCAGCGGCTAACCCGGCCAGTACCGCCCCGCGGGCCGGAAGCCCGCGGGTCGGTTGCATGCCCGCTACGAGGCCGCAGGCTCCAGGACGAACACCGGGATCTCACGCGTGGTCCGCTGCTGGTACTCGGCGTAGGGCGGGTAGGCGGCGACGGCTCGCGTCCACCATTCGGCCCGCTCCTGCCCGCTGATCTCGCGGGCGACCATGTCCTGCTTGTGCGGGCCGTCCTGGAGTTCCACCCGCGGGTTCGCGCGGACGTTGTAGTACCACAGCGGGTGCGTCGGCGCGCCGCCCCGGGACGCCACCATGGCGTAGCTCCCGTTGTGCTCCACCCGCATCACCGGCGTCTTGCGTACCTTGCCGCTGCTGACGCCGATGTTGGTCACGATCACCACCGGCAGGCCGGTATCCCGCAGCGTCGTGCCCTTGGTTCCGCCCGAACCCTCGTACA
>WNFY01000631.1_pt1 | contig 43543 bp, 42 predicted proteins | sample 5400091 | NCBI WGS metagenome assembly WNFY01 (sample SAMN13153364, study PRJNA577476) | soil metagenome | isolation source: 60 cm soil or saprolite under grassland replicate 1 | place: USA:California | collected 2016-06-15 | reverse complement strand
CCCAGGCTCGGCACCAGCGCCAGGCGGCCGAACAGCGCGACGCTCTGGGCGTCGGCCCAGTGCAGGTCCTCGAACACCAGCACGCCCCTGCCCGCGCCGATGAGCAGGTCCTCGACCAGGGCGACCGCCGCGCCGAGCAGCTCCTCCTGGCTGTACTCCCGGTCGCTGCACGGCTCGAGGTGGGGCAGGATCGGGCGCAGCAGCAGCCGCAGCGGCTCCTCGCGGTCGGCGAGCCGCTGCGGCACCTGCCGCCAGCCCGAGACGCTGGGGCCGATCGCCTCGAGCAGCAACTGGAACGGCCTGGCCGGCACGCCCTGGCTCGCCTGCCCGGCGAGCAGCCGGGCGCCCGCCGGCAGGGTGGCGGCCAGCTCGCGAAGCAGGCGGGTCTTGCCCACGCCGGCCTCGCCGCTGACCAACACGACCTGCGTGGCGTCGGCGGCCAGCGCTCGCTGGAGGCGCGCCAGCTCCATGCCGCGCCCCACCATCACCGGGCAGAGCCCGGTCCGGCCCGCGAGCATATGGCGAAGCGTAGCAGTCACCTCCTCGACTAGCCTCGGTTCTCGGCGGTCCGCCTCGGCGCGGTGGTCCGCCGCCCTGGCGCGGCACGGCTGGTGGGGCGTGACGACTGTCTGGCTGCCCGGGCGGCACGTGCCGCCCGGGCCAGACGAACCAGTCGCCAGGCATCGGCTTCGGCCCGGTACCGGCGGATGCGATCGGCGGCGATTGCGCTGGTAGCGTCGGGGTACAGCATGGTGGCTCCTCGTGGTCAGGTCATCGCTTGGCTCCGGTTGCTTCGATGATCGGCTTCTGAGGTAGGCGCCGGCATCGGGCAAGTGCCTTATCCGTGGCGCTACCAGGGAGTATTCGTCGTGGGACCGGCTCAGCCAGGTATCCCAACGCCCTCGGCGGAGGTGGCCGCGGCGGTGCTCGCCGGCGGGTCGAGCCGCCGGATGGGCAGGGACAAGGCGACCCTGCGCGTCGGCGGCGTCGAGCTGGCACGCGCGGTGGTCGAGGTCGCCGGCCGGGTCGCCGACCCGGTCGTGGTGGTGGCGCCGCGTGGCCACCCCGCCGCGGCCCTGGCCGCCCGGGCCGGGGCCGGCTGGGTGCCCGATCCGGGAGAGGGCCCGCTGGCGGCGATCGCCGCGGCGCTGCGCGCGATCGAGGCGCCGTACCTGCTGGTGCTGGCCGGCGACCACCCGGACCTGCGCGCCGCGCTGCTGGCGCTGCTGGTCGCCCAGCGGGCCGGCGGCGCGGCGGTCGCCTGCCGCCGCGGCCCCAGGCTGGAGCCCCTGGTCGCCGTCTACCAGCGCTCCGCCGCGCTGGCGGCCGCCGCCGCGCTGCTGGACGGCGGCGCGGAGCGGTCGCCGCGCGCTCTGCTCGGCGCGCTGCGGGCCCGGGTCGTCGAGGAGCCGGAGTGGCGGCGCGTGGACCCCGCCGGCGCCTCCTTCGTCGACCTCGACGATCCCGACGACCTGGCCGCGTTCCGGGCGATGCCGGGTGGCGAAGGCCGCCCGATTGGGTAGGGTGATCGCACCCAGGCGCCTGCCCGAGGCGCGGCATGCCCGACCGGAGGACGACCAATGGAGGAGTTCATCGAGAAGGTCCGCTCGCTCCTGGGCCCCGGCGCGCCCGTCGTCGGCCCCGGCGAGATCGAGGCGGTCCTGGAACTGGCGCGCGTGGCCGCGCACTCGTCAGAGCGCCGCGCCGCCCCGGTCACGGCCTACCTGGTCGGCATGGCCGTCGCCGGCGCCGCTCCCGAGGCCCGCGAGGCGTTCATGGACGACCTGGTCGTGAAGCTCGAAGCCCAGCGATAGGAGCCGTTGATGACGGTTGACGTCAGGCTCGACGGGCTGCTCGACGAGGCCGGCGCGCTGCAACCGCGCACCATCGCGCTGCGGCGGTCGCTGCACCGTCACCCGGAGGTCGGGCTGCAGCTCCCGCGCACCCAGCAGGCGGTGCTGGACGCCATCGGCGACCTCGGCCTACGGGTGCGCACCGGCAGGTCGGTGACCTCGGTGGTGGCGGTGCTGGACGGCGCCCGCCCCGGGCCGACGGTGCTGCTGCGCGGCGACATGGACGCGCTGCCGCTGGCCGAGGACACGGGCTTGGAGTTCGCCTCGCGGGTCGATGGCGCGATGCACGCCTGCGGCCACGACACCCACGTCGCCATGCTGGCCGGCGCCGCCCGGCTGCTGGCCGCGCGCCGCCAGGACCTGGCCGGCCGCGTAGTGTTCATGTTCCAGCCCGGCGAGGAGGGCCTCCACGGCGCGCGCTCCATGCTGGAGGAGGGCCTGCTCGACCAGTCGGGCGACGGCGCCGCGCCGGTCGGCGCCGCCTTCGCGCTGCACATCAGCACGCAATACGAGTCAGGGACGCTCAACCTGCGGGCCGGCCCGACCATGGCCTCCGGCGACCGCATCGAGATGGTCGTCCGAGGCCGCAGCGGCCACGCCTCGGCCCCGTACCGGTCGCTGGACCCCGTCCCGATCGCCTGCGAGATCGTTCAGGCGCTGCAGGTGCTGGTCACCAGGACGGTCGACGTGTTCGACCCGGCGGTGGTCACCATCGCCCGCATCGCCGCCGGCACCACCCACAACATCATCCCGGAGACGGTCGAGATGTCCGGGACCATGCGTACGCTCTCCGAACGCAACCGGGAGGCCCTGCGGGCCCGGGTCGTGCAGCTCGCCGAGGGCATCGCGGCCGCGCACGGCGCCACCGCCACGGTCGACGTCGAGGCCGGCTACCCGGTCACCGTCAACGCCGCCGGCGCCGCCGAGCTGCTCGGCGGCGTCGCCGCCGAGCTCGTCGGCTCCGACCGGGTCAGGCCCCTGCGCGATCCCGTCATGGGCTCCGAGGACTTCTCCTACGTGCTCCAGCGAGTGCCCGGCGCGATCGCCTTTCTCGGCGGCTGCCCGCCGGGCGTCGACCCGGACGAGGCGCCCCCCAACCACTCCCGCCAGGTCGTATTCGACGAGGACGCGCTGGCGGTGGGCGTGGCGACCTACGCGGGCGCGGCCCTGCGCCAGCTCGCGGCCGGAGGGTAGCTTGGGGGCGTGCCAGCCCAGGAGCAGATCACTTTCTACGAGGCCGTCGGGGGCGAGGAGACCTTCCGCCGGCTGGTGGCCCGTTTCTATCGGGGTGTGGCGGCCGACCCGGTCCTGCGTCCGCTCTATCCGGAGGAGGACCTGAGCGGCGCCGAGGAGCGGCTGCGGCTGTTCCTGGTCCAGTACTGGGGCGGGCCGAACACCTACAGCCAGCGGCGGGGCCACCCCGCACTGCGCATGCGCCACGCCCGCTTCGCGATCGGCCAGGCCGAGCGGGACGCCTGGCTGCGGCACATGACCGAGGCGGTCCAGTCCCTGGAGCTTCCGGCGCCGCTCAGCGGCATACTGCTCGACTACCTCGCCAACGCCTCCCAGGCGCTGATCAACCAGCACGGCGGTCGCTCGCCAAGCTGACGAGCCGCCCGCCCGCCTTAGCCTTCGGGAACCAGAGAGGCGGCCCGTTCGTGCCGGGCCGCCTCTCGCTGCCTACGTTCTCATCCTCTCCGTGTTCTAGGGGTCGACGACCACCTCGCAGCTGTAGGTCCCCGGCGCCAGGTTGTTGAGCACCTTCGGCGTGCCCTCAGGTAGGGGCTCCACGGCGGGGTCGCCGGTGCACTGGACCGTCGCTGTGGTCACGCCGGGCCCGGCAAGCGACTGGAAGCTCACCGTGATCTTCGACAGCGGGGTGTCGCTGGCGGCGAAGGTGGCCTCGTTGCCGTCTCCGCAGGTGGAGTTGGCGCTGACGCTGACGTCGTGGGCGGTCGTGTCGTTGATGGCATAGCCGGTCGGCGCGGCGGTCTCCTGGACTGAGTAGGTGCCAAACGCCAGGTGATCGACGCAGACCGTGCCGTCGCTGTCGGTCGTGAACGGGCTACCAGGAATCGGTGTGCCGCCGGATGTCACCGAGAACACTGCGCCCGCCAGCGGGGCGTTGCCCTTGGTGGACGTCTTGGAGATCTTGATCGCTCCGAGCTGCTGCTTGTCCACGTACACACACGTGACCGTGCTGTTTGGAACGACCGTGATGTTGGCCTGGGCGGGGTTGGTGGCGTCCTGGCTGCCGCTGCCCCCGTTTTCTGTGGTGCAGGTGAGGCTCTCCAGCACGAAGTTGGCGGGTAGGCTGCCCTCGGTGACGGTGTAGCTTCCGGCCGGCACGTTGGCGCAGTGTTCGGTGTTGGCCGTGCTGTCCGAGCTGGTGTTGCCGTTGTCGTTCAGCGTGAAGCTGGACGGCGTGGTGTCGGCGGAGCAGTCGGGCGTGGGCGGGGTCGAGCCGGCGGACGGGTTGGGGATCGTCGAGGTGAAGCTGAAGTCCTGGTTGATGCCGCGCGGGTCGGTCCGCTTGATGATGTTGACCGTACCGCAGTTGCTGATGTTGATGGGCTGGGGCGCGATGAAGTCCTTGACCTCGGCGCTGAAGGAGGTGGCCGCGCGGCTCTTGAGGAAGGTGCTACCGAAGGCCGTGCAGGTGCCCGCCGGGAACACGCCCGCGGCGGTCAGGTTGATGGCCGCCTCGCCGAACAGGCCGGTGGTCAGGATGCGAGGAGCATTCGGGGGAACGGGGTCGGTGACCGTGCCGGTGTTGACCGCTCCCTCGGCCTCCCCGGCCGCGGTGAGGTTCACCCGGTTGCCCCAACAGGGCAGCGAGTTGCTCGAGAAACACTGGCTGGTCGCGCCGCTGGTGACCCAGCGGAGCAGGCCGAGGGTCGGGGTGCCGCTGCCGCCGAAGTCGTAGGTGACCAGCAGGTCGCCGGCGGTCCGGACCAGCGCGACCGGCCCGGTGGTGGTGCCGGTGAACCCCGGGGTCGGGTGCTGGTTGATCTCCAGGTCCATATTGGCCGAGCCGATGTTGACCAGGCGCTCCCAGGCCAGGTACAGGAAGTTGTCGCCGTTGGCGAACTCCGACCCGATGTAGAAGCGGGTCAGGTCGTTCTTGTTGGGCGGGATCGAGCCGGTCACTACCTTGGTGTTTGGATCGTCTTCCTTGGTGCCCTGCCCGAAGGAGTTGTCGCTTCCGCCGCTGGGCTGGTCGATGCCGACGACGCGGTTGGGGGCGTTGGCCCAGTCGGTGTTGCCGGGGGTGTCGACGACAAGGTTGCCGTCATTGCCCTCAAAGGTGCTACCCGCCAGGTTGGCGAACCCCGGACTCATCAGAGCAAGGGTCAGCACTACGGTGATGGCGATTGCGAAACCGAGCCGCCGGCGCACGGCACGCGGCCGTATCGACAGTCTCATAGAAGCCCTTCCTTCCCGATCTCAAGTGGGGGAACAAATGGTGACGAAATGAAGACATGGGCACTATAAAAATGGGGGTGGGATGGGATCCCCTCCGCCCGACGCGCCCAATTTGGGCTGTGGAAACGTTCCTCGCTAGAACGTCCCTGGCAACCTCGTGGTGATTCCGCTGATCGTGTCGGTCAGTGTGACGTCGGTGAAGGCGACCGTCATCGGCGGGCTGCACTCGGGCTGGAACGTCGCCGTCACCGACAACGTGCCCTCGGCGATACGTCGCATGGCCTCCCCCTTTCCTGCTTCCCCCGAACGTACCGAACCGGCGGGCCGGCCATGCCCCCCTTTTCCGTCTCCGGCCGTGCCCGCGTGCACTTGGTCTGCTTACGTGTTCATATGCATCCTCAAGCTGGGGGTCACAGGCCAGCTAAACTCCGTATTCAGGGTTAATGCAAAACGCTGTAATAACCTAAGCAGGCGCTCCCGGCCGGAGTGGGGAGCCCTTATCCAACGGCTGGAAGCGCCATCTCATCACGCCATGCCTGTAACGACTTGACGCGGTCGAACGGTGAATTAGACAGGTCCCGCAAAGTTCCTCTGGCCATCTCCCCGCGGGACCGACCCGCCGTGCAGCTGTGGAAGGGACGGCTCTGGCGTACCAGTCCCAGCAACCACGGAGGAGGCGCTCGATGGCTACCGATCCCCGTCGGCGTCTCCTGCAGGCCGTGCGTCGTCTACGGGGCAATGTGACCGAGATTCGCCATGCTGCCGAGGCCCTCGAGCGGGATGCCGACTACCGGACGGCGGGCATGCCGATCCCTCAGCGGGTCTGGCAGGCGGTCGACACCCTCGAGCAGTGGGTCCAGACCATCCGGGCCAGCCCGCCGCGGCGCCCATGGCGACCACCTCCCGACCCTTGACACCACAACTGAGCGTTTCTCCACTCGGTATCACAGCGGTAGCATGTCGGCATGGCCATGACGCTCAGGCTCACTGGCGAGGAGACCGCTCTACTGCGCCGGCAGGCCCAGCGCGAGGGCCGCTCCATGCACGAGGTCGTGCGGCTGGCGATCCAGGAGCGCATCGCCAGCCAGGACCACACCCGGGGGATACGCGCGGCCGTTCGTCGCGTGGCGACTCGGGACAAGGAGATCCTCGACCGCCTCAAGGATGCCTGACGGATCCTGATGGAGCACCTGACGGTCGAGGACCTGTTGATCATCGCGGAAGCGACGATCGGCCAACCGGCGGTCAGGGACATCGGTCTGCTTGACTCGGCCGCGCACCGGCCGCGGGCCAGTGCCTTTGGCAAGGATGCGTACCCGACCGTCTCGATCCGCCTACCGTCGACGGGGCCGTCGAGCTGGTGGTGGCGGTGGCTGGCGGTCACATCGAGCTGGGCAAGCTGACCGAGCGCTTGGCGAGGTGGGCGCGCAAGCTTTGAACTTCCAACCCCGACCTACCCGGTCCGGCGTTCGCCTTGGAGCAACTCCCGCGCGCGCAGGAACACCTGGTCGAGCATCGCCTCGGTGAGACGGCCGGTCGAGGTGTTCTGCTGGCTGACGTGGTAGCTGCCGAGGAGCGTGCGGCCGTGGGGGAGGGCGACCTCGGCGCCGTGGGTGAATCGGGGTTTGGGGCGGACGGGACCGAGGTGGCGCAGCGCGGTGTCCCAGGCGTAGCTGCCGAGGGCGACGACCACCCGGATGGCGGGCAGCAGGGCGAGCTCCCGCTCCAGCCACGGGGCGCAGTTGTCCCGCTCCTCGGGCAGCGGCTTGTTGCCGGGGGGCGCGCACTTGACCGGCGCGGTGATGTAGCAGTCCCGTAGCTTCAGACCGTCGTCGCGGGAGACGGAGGTGGGCTGGTTGGCGAAGCCGGTGCGCCACAGGGAGGCGAACAGCCAGTCCCCGGAGCGGTCGCCGGTGAAGATCCGGCCGGTGCGGTTGCCGCCGTGCGCCGCGGGAGCCAGGCCGAGGATCAACAGGCGCGCGTCGGGGTCGCCGAAGCCGGGGACGGGCCGGCCCCAGTAGTCCCAGTTCCTGAAGGCTGCGCGCTTCTCGCGCGCGACCTGCTCGCGCCATGCGACCAGGCGCGGGCACCGGCGGCACTCGATCAGCTCCCGGTCGAGCCGCTGCAATTCCTCGCCTGTGGCCATCGGGACAGCTTGCCACGCGAGCGGAGCAGGATCATTCCGACCGTACCTGGCCGAATTCCTCGACCGGCGTTCTCCGTGTCGTAACCCCCCCGCCGCTCCGCGGTCTGGTTCAATGCGGATCTCAGCGCGGCGCGGGAGGGTACGTGAGCAACGGAGGTCAGCGGGACCAGGCTCCCTCGAACCGGGCGGAGGCCGCGCCGGCCCCGGCGGTGCCCTGGGCGTGGGCTCGGACGCCGCCCGCGCGGCTGGCGCGCTCGGCGATCCAGCGTGGCGCGCTGCTCCCGATCCTGCACTTCATCTCGCCCTACACCGTGGTCGGCAGGCGCAATCTGAACCAGCTCAAGGGCCCGGCGGTGTTCGTGGCCAACCACCAGAGCCACTTCGACGCGCCGATCTGCCTGGCGGCGCTGGGCGGGCGCATCCGCCGCCGGCTGGTGGTGGCCGCGGCGGCGGACTACTTCTATTCGACCAAGCTGCGCGGAGCCGCGGCGTCGCTGGCGCTCGGCACGGTGCCGTTCGTGCGCACGGGAGCCTCCAGCCGGAGGTCGCTGGCAATGCTCAAGGAACTGGTCAACAGCGGCTGGTCGGTGCTGATCTTCCCGTCCGGGTCGCGCGGCAGCGGTGCCACCGCCTTCAACTTCAAGCGAGGCTTCGCCTACATCGCCGTGGACGCCCAGGTGCCGGTGGTGCCGATGTACCTGCACGGCCCCGAGCAGGTCATGCCGAAGGGCTCGTTCATCCCGCTCCCAGGCGGCGTGGTGGTCGGGATCGGGCAGCCCATCCCACCGGGGAAGGACTACGACGAGCTGGTCCGGAAGGCGGAGCTCGGGGTCGAGCAGGCGCAGGCGATGGTCAAGCGCTGGGAAGGGGCGTAGGCGCTCCCGTGCCCCACAACCCGTTCGCCAACGACCTGTTCCTTCCGGTGCTGCTCCGTGTGGTGGTGCTGCTGCTGGCGGGGTTCGCGGCCGTGCTGGTGGCACGTCGCCGCTGGTCGCTGCGGGTGCTGCGCCGCTCGACGCTGGTCCTGCGCGCACGGGTCTGGTTCCTGATCGGCCCGCTGTTCGTGGTGGCGGTGTTCATCGGCGGGTTCGTGTCGTTCCTGCTGGCGACCTACGTGATCCTCCAGGGCTCGTCCGAGATCGTGCGGATCGCCGGGATCCAGCGCCGCTACGCCCTGCTGCTGATGCTCTGGGGCGAGATCGGCCTGCTCGTGGCCGCCTTCGTCGGCGGCTACGTGGTGTTCCTGCCGTTCGGTTTCCTGATCCTGCTGACGCTGCTGCCGATCCTGTCGCGCGACCTGACCGACGCGCACCGGCAGGTCGCCGACACACTGTTCGCCTACATCTACATCGGGCTGCCCATGGCCTACATCGTGTTCGTCAAGTCGGCCGAGCCCCTGGGGCTGAACTTCCTGGTGGTGGTGACGATCGCCGTGGCCGTCTCGGACATCGGCTCCTGGGTGGTGGGCAGGGCGCTCGGAGGGCCCAGGCTGCTCGACGAGATCGCCCCGGGGAAGACGTGGTCGGGGGCGCTGGGCAACCTGCTCGGCGCGGGCGTGGCGGTGGCGCTGCTGTGGGTCGCCGTCCCCAAGAGCTGGTCGATCGCGGTGGTGGTCGTGCTGGTGGTGATGACCGGGCTCGGGAGCCTCTGGGGCGACCTCACCGACGCGTTCGTGAAGCGGGCCTTCTCCACCACCGCCACCAGCACCCTGGTGATCGGCTACGGCGGCGTACTGGACCGGGTGGTCAGCCTGTTGATGGCCTTCCCGCTCAGCTATTTCGCGGTGCTGGTCACGCAGCGGATCATGAGGTGACGGCGATGCCTGGGAGCGGCTCGAGCAACCCTGGGGATGCCCGGGTGAACCAGCGGCGGTAGGGTTGGCAGCATGTCTGGTTCCCCTGTCATACGGCTGCGCGGCCTGTCCAAGCGCTACGGCGACGTGGTCGCGCTGGAGGGCCTGGACCTGGAGGTGGCCGCGGGGGAGTGCGTGGCCCTGATCGGCCACAACGGCTCCGGCAAGACCACCACGATGCGGCTGGCCTCGGGCCAGCTCGAACCGACCTCCGGCAGCGTGACCGTGGCCGGCGTCGACATCCACCGGGCGCCCGACGCGCACCGGGCGCGGGCGGCGCTGGCGTTCGTGCCCGACAGCCCGCTGCTGTACGACGACCTGACCGTGGCCGAGCACCTGGAGCTGGTCGGCCTGGCGCACGGCGTCGGCGACGAGCTCGACGAGCGCATTGCCGTGCTCCTGGACGTGCTCGACCTGGAAGAGCGCCGCGACTTCCTGCCGGTGCAGCTCTCCAGGGGCATGCGGCAGAAGACCCAGCTCGCCTGCACGCTGGTGCGCCCCTTCCAGGTGCTGCTGCTGGACGAGCCGGTGGTCGGCCTCGACCCGCCATCGCAGGAGAGCCTCAGGGAGCTGCTGGAGGAGGCCAAGTCCGAGGGCATCGCGATCGTCCTGAGCACCCATCAGCTCCGCTTCTCCGAGGGGCTCGCCGACCGGGCGGTGGTCCTCCACGACGGGCGGGTGATCGACGCGGGCGACTACGAGCCGGTCGTCGCCGGAGATCACGCGCTCCGGCTCGGCCTCCGGTGACCGGCGCCACCGGCGCCGGCCGGGCCACGGGATCAGTTGGGGCCGGCGCGGCCACCGGGCCGGTTGGAGCCGCCCGATGAGCGTGGCGGCGCGGCCGCTGGCGCCTGGCCCGGTGCTGGCCCGGCTGCGGGCCAGGCGGCGCGCGCACCGCCCGCCTGGGCAGCGGTCGGACCGGCTCATCGGCGCGTACGGCGCGGTGCTGTACGTGGTGATCGGGGTGGTGATCGCCTTCCGCCTGCTGCGCCAGCGGCCGGCGACCGGTCCCGCCTCCACCTGGCTGACCGGCGGCGGGCTCGCGCGGATCGGCGTCGCCACCCTGCTGCTCGGGCTGCTGGCGGTGCTGCGCCACGCCACCTGGCAGGGGCCGGTGGTCTTCAGGCTCCCTGAGGTGCAGTGGCTGCTCACCGCGCCGATCGACCGGGCGGCCCTGGTCCGGCTGCGACTGGCGCGCGCCCTCGCCGCGGGTGTGGCGCTCGGCGCCGTGCTCGGCCTCGGCGCGTTCGTGCTGCTGGAGGCCGAGCTGGGCGTGCCGGCGCGGCCGCTGCTGGCCGCGTCGCTGCTCGGCCCGGCCGCCGTTGGGCTGCTTGGCGTGGCGCTCGGCTGGCTGGTCGAGCGCTCACCCACCGCCTCGCTGGTGGTGCTGCGCGCCAGCCCGCTGGTGCTGGCCGCCGCGGCGGTGGCCGCGCTGGTGCCTGGCGGGGCCGCCGGAGCCAGCGCGGTGCTGTGGTCCGGCCCCTGGGGCTGGGCGGTCGGCCCGGTGGTCGCCGCCGCCGGGGGCCGCGTGCCCGGCTGGCCCGTCCAGGCGGCGCTGCTGGCGGCGGTCGCGGTCGCGGCGGCGTTGCTGGCCTGGAGCCGGGCGGGCGCGATCACCACCGAGGAGCTGGCGCGCCGGGCGACGGCGCGGACCGGCCTGGCGGCCAGCTTCTACAGCCTGGACGCCCGCGGCGCCGCGCAGGCGCGGCGGCGGGCCAACCGGACGCTGCTGGGCGTGCGGCGCGTGCGGCTGCGTCGGCCCCGCCGGCGGTGGCTGGCGATCCCCTGGCGCGACGCGCTGGCGCTGCTGCGCGCCCCGGCCAGGCTCGGGTGGGCGCTGGTCCTGGTGGGTGCCGGGGTGCTGGCGGTCGCGGCCGAGCCGGACAGGCGCGCGGTGGTCGGCGCCGCCGTGCTGGCCGGCTACCTGGCCGCGGCGCAGTTGATCGAGCCGCTGCGGGCCGAGGCGGACCAGCCCGACGCCAGCCGGCAGCTCCCATTCGCCTGGGGCGACCTGCTGCTCTTCCATTGCGTAGTGCCGGCGGTCGGGCTCGCCGCGGTCGGCGCGCTGGCCACCGGCGTCGCCTGGGGGGCCGGCCTGCTGGAGGGCCCCGCGCCGTGGGTTGCGCTGGTCGCCTGCCTGCCGCTGGCCACGGTGCTGGTGCTGTGCGCTGCCATCGCCGGGCACCGTGGGCGGGTCTCGCCGGGCACGCTGTCGACGGCGTTCGGGCTCGGCGAGTTGGGCGGGCCCATCTACCTGCTCGGCTGGATCGCGCTCGGCCCGCTGCTCGCCGAGGTGCTGGTGGCGGTCACCGCAACGGTGGTGGTCGACGCCGGCCGCCGGCCGGGCGCGCTCGCCGGCGCGCTGTCGACCGCGGCCATCCTGGCGGCCGCGTTCCTCGCCGGGCTGATCGGCTACCTGCGGGGACGTCGCGCGCCGGCCTGACCGGGGCCGGCCTCGACCTGGGCAGCGCCGCGGCGCGCGGCGGGCGCCAGGTACCGGCGCCTGCCCTCCTGGAAGGCCGTCCGTCCCACTCGCAGCAGCAGCACTTCCGCCGTCACTCCAGCCACCAGGTTGATGAGCGCGGCGGCCAGCGCCGCCACGTGCGAGGTGCCGGCGGTGAACGGCGCCACCACGGCCATCAGCACCAGCGCGGACGCGACCAGGGCGAAGCGCTGCAGGGGACGGGGGACCAGCAGCAGCAGCAGGTGCAGCGCGCCGGTGAGCAGCAGGGTCGTGCCGGCCCACATGACCGCGTAGCCGGCCAGCAGGACGGTGGCCAGCGTGCCCGTCTCGTCGCCGGCCAGCCCGGGCACGCCGACGACCCGGCTGATCAGCACGCCCACCAGCACGATCAGCGCCACGATCAGCGTGGTCGCGCCACCGCCGGTCCACAGCCTGGCGCCGTCGACGATGGCTCGCGACTGGCTGCCGGGTTGGTCCACTGGAGCCTTCATCGCCGCGTCACCATCCAGACCTCCCGCGTAGAGCGCGACGAGCGCCGCAGCGCTCGCCGCGCCTGCCCCCCCGATGCGCCGGCCAGACCTTGCCTGCCGGTCACTTCTCCCGTGTTGTCGTCCGCGCCGGGCCGCTCCTGTAGCCTGCGCGGTCAGCACCCATACGGAGCACGAACGGGGAGGGAGATGCGCACCACCGAGTTCGGCATCGACACGGCCGGCCGGACCGTGGTCGACCTGACCTCGCGGGTCGGCGCCTTCTTGCGCGAGGCGGGCGGCGAGGATGGGCTGCTGCAGGTGTTCGTGCCGCACGCCACCGCTGGGCTGATCGTGATGGAGACAGGCTCGGGCTCCGAGGAGGACCTGGAGGATGCCCTGGACCGGCTGCTGCCCAAGGACGACCGCTACGTCCATCGGCATGGCAGCCGTGGGCACGGCGCCGACCACCTGCTGCCGCTGCTGGCCAGCCCGTCGCTCACCGTCCCGGTGATCGGCGGCCGCGCGGCGCTCGGCACCTGGCAGCGGATCTGCCTGCTCGACCGCAACAACGACAACCCCCGGCGCCAGGTCCGGCTCTCGCTGCTCACCGGCTGAGGCCGCGACTACCATCGCGGCCATGAGCAGAAAGCCCAGGCCAGGAGCGCGGCCGCCGCCCTCCGAGCCGGCGGGTTCCGCGTCGCGGGGGCCGGCGGCGGAGATGCCGGCGGCGGAGACGCGGCCGGCGGGTGACGGAGCGGAGGGTGAGCGGCCGCCGGCCGCCGCCCGGGCCAGGACGGAGCGCGAGCAGACGCCGGCGCCGCTCCGCCACGACGTGCGCCTGCTCGGCAGCGTGCTCGGCCAGGTGCTGCTCGAGTCGGAGGGGCCGGAGCTGCTCGCCGACGTCGAGCGCCTGCGCCACGCGGCGATCGAGCTGCGCACCGGCGCCGACAGGGGGGCCCAGCTCGACCGGGTGGTCGCCATCGTCGCCGGGTTCGACCTGGACCGCGCCGAGTCGGTGGCGCGCGCCTTCACCGTCTACTTCCAGCTCGTCAACCTGGCTGAGGAGCACTACCGCGTCCGCATCCTCCGGGAGCGCGGCCGCCGGCCGGACGAGCCGGTGCGGGAGTCGCTGGAGGCGGCGGTCGCCGAGGTCCGCGGCAGCGCCGGCGAGGCCGCGCTGGCCGCACTGCTCGAGCGCCTGGAGATCCGGCCGGTGCTGACCGCGCACCCGACCGAGGCCAGGCGCCGGGCGGTCGTCGACGCCCTGCGGCGCATCAGCGAGCAGGTCGAGCGGCTCGACGACCCGCGCCTGTCGGCTTCCGAGGAGGCCGACGCCCACCGCCGCCTGCTGGAGGAGACCACCGCCCTGTGGCGGACCTCGCAGCTCCGGCGGCAGCGGCCGACCCCGCTCGACGAGGTCCGAACGGTCATGTCCGCCTTCGACGAGACCCTGTTCCGGCTGGTCCCCGAGCTGTACCGGGAGCTGGACCTGGCCCTTGGCGGCGAGGCGGCCGGCGTGCGGGCGCCGGCGTTGGCTCCCTACCTGCGCTGGGGGAGCTGGGTCGGTGGCGACCGCGACGGCAACCCCAACGTCACCGCCCAGGTCACCAGAGCGGCCATGGCCATCCAGGCCGAGCATGTGCTGCTCGGCCTTGAGGCCGTCACCCGGCGGGTCGCCCGGTTGCTCAGCGCCTCCGCCGCCTCGACCAGGCCGTCGGAGGCGCTGCTCGAATCGCTGGAACGCGACGAGGACGAGCTGCCGGAGGCCGCCGCCGAGATCCGGGCCCGCGCTCCCGACGAGCCGCACCGCCGCAAGCTCGCCCTGGCGGCCGAGCGGCTGGCGGCAACGCGCACCCAGCGACCCGGCGCCTACCTGTCGGCGGAGGTCTTCCTGGCCGACCTCCACCTGGTGCAGCGGTCGCTGGTGGCCGCCGGCGCGCCGCGGCTCGCCTACGGGGAGCTCCAGCACCTGGTTTGGCAGGCGGAGACCTTCGGCTTCCACCTGGCGTCGCTGGAGGTCCGCCAGCACGCCTCGGTCCATGCCCAGGCGATCGCCGAGCTGGCGCCGCAGGCCACCGGCGACCTGGAGGCGCTCGGCCGCCTGGCCAGGGACGGCTGGGCCGCCCCGCCGCCGATCGACCCGTCCGCGCTGGTCGCCGAGGTGCTGGCGACCTTCAGGGTCATGGCGGAGCTGCAGCGGCGCTACGGGTCGCAGGCCTGCCGCCGCTACGTGGTGAGCTTCAGCCGCTCCGCCGCGGACCTGGCGACGGTGCGGGCGCTGGCCAGCCTGGCCGTTCCCGACGGCTCGCTGGAGCTGGACGTCGTGCCGCTGTTCGAGTCCCGCGTCGACCTGGGGGCCGCGCCCGCGGTGCTCGACGAGTACCTGGCGGTCCCGGGCGTCGCCGAGTGGCTGGACCGCTCGGGCCGCCGGGTGGAGGTCATGCTCGGCTACTCCGACTCCGCCAAGGACGTCGGCTTCCTGGCCGCCAACGTGGCCCTCTACCAGGCACAGGGCGAGCTGGCGGCCTGGGCGCGCCGGCGGCGCGTGGAGCTGACCCTGTTCCACGGGCGCGGCGGTGCGCTCGGCCGGGGCGGTGGGCCGGCGGGCCGTGCCATCCGCGGCCAGGCCCCTGGCTCGGTGGCCGGCCGCTTCAAGGTCACCGAGCAGGGCGAGGTCATCTTCGCCCGCTACGGCAACCCGGCCATCGGCCGCCGCCACCTCGAGCAGGTCACCTGGGCGGTGCTGCTGGCTTCGACCCCTGCCCACCAGGCCATGCTGGCCGGCTGCGAGCGCCGCTTCCTGAGCGACGCCCGCCGCATGGCCGCAGCCTCCGAGGCGGCCTACCGCAAGCTGGTCAGCCGGCCCGGCTTCGTCGAGTACTTCATGCGGGTGACCCCCATCGAGGAGCTGTCCGAGCTGGCGATCGGCTCCCGGCCGGCCCGCCGCAGCGCCGGGGCGGCCCTGGAGGATCTCCGCGCCATCCCCTGGGTGTTCGCCTGGAGCCAGAACCGCTGCAACCTGCCCGGCTGGTACGGGCTTGGCGCCGGCCTCCAGGTGCTGGTCGACGAGCCCGGCGGGGTGGAGCGGCTGCGGCGGATGTATGCGGAGTGGCCGTTCTTCACCTCGCTGATCGACAACGCGGACATGAGCCTGGCGAAGGCGGACGCCCTGATCGCAGGGCTCTACCTCGACCTCGGCGGCCGGCCGGAGCTGACCGAGGCCATCCGCGACGAGTTCCGCCGCACCCGCGCGCTGGTCCTGCGGGTCACCGACAGCGACCGTCCGCTGGCCAGGCGGCGGATCCTGCGCAACGCCGTTGACCTGCGCAACCCCTACGTGGACGCGCTCTCGTTCATCCAGGTCCGCTTCCTCGAAGAGCTGCGCGCCGGCGTCGCCGATCCCCAGCGCGCCCGCCGCGTCGCCGACCTCGTCCGCCTCACCGTCAACGGCGTCGCCGCCGGCCTGCAGAATACGGGGTAGCACCCGAGGGAGGAGGCCATGCCGGCAACGGTGCTCGAGGGGTCCGGGGTCCCGATCCACCTGTGGGCCGATCCCCACGAGGTGGAGTCGGTCGCGCTCGACCAGCTCAGGCGGATCGCCGCGCTGCCGTGGGTGTACCACCACGTCGCCGCGATGCCCGACGTCCATTTCGGCAAGGGCGCCACCGTCGGCTCGGTGATCGCCATGCGGGGAGCGGTCGCGCCCTCGGCGGTCGGCGTCGACATGGGCTGCGGGATGGCCGCCATGCGCCTGGACCTTGGCGCCTCCGACCTGCCCGACGACCTCGGTCCGATGCGCGCCGCCATCGAGCGGGCCGTCCCTGTGGGCTTCGCCATGCGCGAGCAGCCGCTGGAAGAGGGCGAGCGGCTGTGGCGGGAGTTCGACCAGCTCAGCGGGCCGGTTCGGGACCTGTTCGGCCGCGCCAGGCGGCAGCTCGGCACCCTGGGAGGCGGCAACCACTTCATCGAGCTGTGCCTGGACACCGAGGGCGGGGTCTGGATCATGCTGCACTCCGGCTCCCGCAGGGTCGGCCTGGTGCTGGCCGAGCACCACATGGCGATCGCCAGCAGACTGGCGCACAACGCCCAGCTCCCCGACCCGGACCTGGCCGTCCTGCTGGAGGGCACGCCGCAGATGGCCGCCTACCGGCGCGACCTGGAGTGGGCGCAGCGCTACGCCACCGCCAACCGCGAGGCGATGCTGCGGCTGGTCCACCACGCCGTGGCCGCGACACTGGGGCGCCATGCCCGGGTGGTGCGCACGGTCCGCTGCCACCACAACTACGTCGCCGAGGAGCTGCACTACGGCGAAGTCGTCCTGGTCACCCGCAAGGGCGCGATCCGTGCCGGGGCGGGGGAGTGGGGCATCGTCCCCGGCTCGATGGGCACCAGCTCCTACATCGTGCAGGGGCTGGGCAGCGCCGAGTCGTACGAGTCGGCCGCGCACGGCGCCGGGCGCCGCATGAGCCGCAACAAGGCCCGCAAGACCTTCTCGCTCGCCGACCTGGAGGCGCAGACCGCCGGCGTCTTCAGCCGCAAGGACGCCGGCGTGATCGACGAGATCCCCGGCGCCTACAAGGACGTCACCGCCGTGATGGCCGCCCAGTCCGACCTGGTCGAGGTCAAGGCCCGCCTCAAGCAGGTCCTCTGCGTGAAGGGCTGAGCGTGTCCGGGGCCGGCGAGCGCAGTGGCGCCCGCCGGCCCTCCTCCCTTGCCTCGCACGGCGTTCGAGCAGGCGGCGGTCGTAGCATGCTGTCGACGACGAGCGGAAGGACGCACGATGAGGCAGTTGTGGAAGGGCGAGACCGAGAAGGCGATCCGTAACTTCCCGATCTCGGGGGAGCGGGTGCCCGGCGAGGTGATCCACGTGCTGGCCCGCCTCAAGGCCGAGGCCGCCAGGGTCAACGCCGAGCTCGGTGGGCTGGACCGGGACCGGGCGGAGCGCATCGCCGCCGCCGCCGAGGCCGTGGCCGCCGGCCAGCACGACGACCAGTTCCCGGTCGACGTCTTCCAGACCGGCTCCGGCACCTCGACCAACATGAACGTCAACGAGGTCGTCGCCACCCTCGCGGGCGAGGACGTCCACGCCAACGACCACGTCAACATGGGCCAGTCCTCCAACGACCTGTTCCCCAGCGCGGTCCACATCGCCGCCCTGGACGCTGCGCAGAACGTCCTGCTGCCGGCGCTCGACACGCTCGGCCGCTCGCTCGCCGCCAAGGCCGAGGAGTTCGCGGACGTGGTCAAGCCCGGCCGCACCCACCTGATGGACGCCGTCCCCGTGTCGCTCGGCCAGGAGTTCGCCGGCTACGCGACCCAGATCCGCCAGGGCGTCGAGCGCGTGCGTGGCGCCCTCCCCCGCGTCGGCCAGCTCCCGCTGGGCGGGAGCGCCGTCGGCACCGGGCTCAACGCGCACCCCGAGTTCGCCACCAAGGTCCGCGAGCGGATCGCTGCCGCGACCGGCCTGCGGCTGTCGCCGCCCGCGCACCCCTTCGAGGCCCAGGGCGCCAGGGACGCGCTGGTCGAGCTGAGCGGAGCGCTGAAGACGGTCGCGGTGAGCTGCACCAAGATCGCCAACGACATCCGCTGGATGGGCTCCGGCCCTCGCGCCGGCCTCGGCGAGATCAACCTGCCAGAGGTGCAGAAGGGCTCCTCGATCATGCCGGGCAAGGTCAACCCGGTCATGTGCGAGGTCCTGACGCAGGTGTCCGCGCAGGTCATCGGCAACGACGCCGCCGTCACCATCGGCGGGATGTCGGGCAACTTCGAGCTGAACGTCTACATCCCACTGATGGCGCGCAACCTCCTCCAATCGATCATGTACCTCGCGGCGGCGTGCCTGCAGTTCGCCACCAAGTGCGTGGACGGGATCACCGCCAACGCCGACCGGGCCAGGCGGCTCGCCGAGTCGACGCTGGTGCTGGTCACCGCGCTCAACCCGGTGGTCGGCTACGACGAGGCGGCGGAGATCTCCAAGGAGGCGGCCGCCAGCGGCCGGTCCCTTCGCGAGGTCGCGCTCGAGCACGGCGTCCCCGCCGACCTCCTCGACAAGGCCCTCGACCTGCGTGCCATGGCGCACGGCAACGGCTTCGCCGACATCGTCCCCCGCCCCGAGTAGCCCCGGCGACTCGGGGCGGCGCCGCTGGTCAGGCGGCGCATTCGCCGACGCCCACGGGGGCGCGCCTCGAGCCGACCTGGGTCAGGACTGTCCGCAGCTCGGAGTTGGTGAGGGCGTAGCCTTCCTGCGGGTCGACCGTCGAGGCCGCGAACACCACGCCGATGGGCCTGCCGGAGCGGTCCACCACCGGGCCGCCGCTGTCCCCCTTGCGGACCCTGGCGCGCAGCACGTAGATCTCGCGCCGCGCCAGCGACGACGAATAGATGTCCCGGCCCACCGCTGTGGTCCTGGCGACGACCCGCGCCCCGACCACTTTCTCGCTGCCCCCGCCCGGGTAGCCGATCACCGCGCCGGTTGTCCCAGTCGGCACCGCGCCGGCCAGCCGCAAGGGGTCCAGGCTGATCCCGGGCACGTTGAGCAGGGCCAGGTCGCGCCTGGGGTCGAACCAGACGACCGTGGCGATCGCGCGGGACCCGTCGGTGGTGATCACGCGGTGTCGCCCCGTGCCCGCCACCACGTGGGCGTTGGTCACCACCAGGTGCTGCTCGACCGGGAAGCCGCTGCCGAACAGCAGTCCGCCGCACCCCTGGCTCTCGATCTGGACGGTGGCGGCGGCGGCGTGCTTGACGCCCGGGGTCGCCAGCGCGGCCGGCGGTGCCCCGGCGGCCGCCGGCGGCCGCAGGTTGGCGAAGACGTCGGGGAAGGGCGAGCGGGCCAGCAGGCCGCGGAGCTGCGAGAGCGCGGCCGGCGGCCGGGGCGCGATCCGGTCGATGGTCCGAAGCACGCTGGAGTCGGTCAACGCCCTGGCGAGCGGCGAGAAGGGCACGCTGCCAAGTGTGAGCGCCACGAACCACACGGCGATGACGGTCACCCCCACGGCCACCACCGCGCCGCCGACCGCGTCCACATTGCCGCCGACGCGGCCGGTGATGGTGGACCGGAGCTGCATGCCGAAGCGGGTGGCCAGCGAGTGGCAGACGACCGCCACCAGGAAGAACACGACGATGCCGACCAGCAGCCGGCGCAGGGAGTCCTCGGCCGAGATGAACAGGCCGACCCGTGCCGCGGCCCAGGCCCCGAGCGCGAGGCCGACCAGCAGCCCGGCGTAGCCGAGCGTGACCACCGCGAAGCCGCGCCGCCACCCGCTCACCGCGGTGGCCGCCAGGAGCAGCAGCAGCAGCAGGTCGATCGCATGGAGGTTGAACGGCATTGCTCGTCAGTCCCTCTTGGCCAGGAAAGGCGTCGAGGCGCGCGATCGCGGGGATCGCGTCGCCGGCTCCCTGGGAGGGGGCCTCGCCTCACATTCACCCTAACTGAGGCTGGCCCGGAACGTACGACCCCGGCCGTATTTGTGGATAACCACTCCGCAACGGCCGCGCCGCCGAATGCAAACAGCCCTAATCTGGCGACACGTTGGTGCCGATCACAGCCATCGAGGCACTTCCGACCGGCGGTCCCCGGTGGCGTGACCGGGGCCGCGCTGGGGGGCTCGATCGCGATGGACCCAGAACATGATGGTGCTCGTGCCCCGCTGTCACTGGCGGCGGCGCGAGCGATGTTCCGTGCGCCTCAGGCGTCCAACGTGTGCTGGGCCGACGTGGAGCTTCCCGACGGCAGTGTGCGCGCCTGCGGTCGTCCGGAGGCGACCAATCTCGGTCTGTGCCCGGAGCATCGACTGGAGTTGTTCGGGCTGGAGACGCTCCCCCCTGGCTAGTGTGCCGGCGCCCCCCGGGACCACGCGGCGATCTTGACCTTGGGCCCCTGGGGGGCTCGCTCTGCCATCCTGTATGGACCCAGCCGCGCGGGCGTCCGGCCTGGCGGGAATCTCCGCTGGAGCCCCGCCGGTTATACCCTGGGGGATCCACGGAAACATGATGTGAGGAGAGAGACATGGCGACCGAGAAGGCCATCTTCGCCGCCGGGTGCTTCTGGGGTGTCGAGGCGGCGTTCCGCCAGGTCGAGGGCGTCCTGGAGGTCACTTCCGGTTATTCCGGCGGTCACACGGAGCATCCCAGCTACCGCGCGGTGTGCAGCGACCGCACCGGCCACGCGGAGGCCGTGCAGGTCGAGTTCGACCCCGCCAAGGTCTCCTACGACCGCCTGCTGGACGTCTTCTGGCAGATCCACGACCCCACCCAGGTCAACCGCCAGGGGCCGGACGTCGGCACGCAGTACCGCTCGGCGATCTTCTATCTGACGCCCGAGCAGGAGACGGCGGCCAAGTCCTCCAGGGAGCAGGCGCAGGACGGCCTGTCGCGGCCGATCGCCACCGAGATCACCCAGGCGTCGACGTTCTGGCCGGCCGAGGAGTACCACCAGCGGTACTTCGAGAAGCACGGCTTCGTCGGCTGCCACGTCCCGGAATTCAAGTAGACCGGCCATGGCGCGGCAGCTCTTCCACTGCACCCACGGGCGGGAGGATCCGGAGCGGGCGATCGTCCCGTTCATCGCCGCCAACGTCGCCCTGGCCGCCGGCCAGGAGGCGATCGTGCTGCTCACCATCGAGGGCGCCTGGCTCTGCAAGCGCGGCTACGCGGAAGGGATCGAGCTGGAGGGCTTCCCGAAGCTCGCCCAGCTCATGATGGACTTCGCCGACTCCGGCGGTGAGATCTGGGGGTGCAGCGCCTGCACCACTCCCCGTGGCATCACCGAGGACGACCTGATCCTCGGCGCCAAGATCGTGGGCGCCGCCACGATCGTGGAGGCCATCGCCCAGGGAGCGACCCCGGTCGCTCTGGGGTAGGCGCCCCAGCCTCGGCGGCTCAGCCGTGGGCTTCGAGGCGGCCGCGCAGGTCCAGGTCGGTCGCGGGCACGATCGCACCGCAGCGGGTGCAGGTGGAACGCGTGTGGACGTGGCCGCCGCAGCCAGAGTGCAGAGCGGTCGCCGACGAGGGGGTGGCGTAGTGCCGCAGACCCCAGGTGGCCAGGCTCGCCAGCACCGGCGCCAGCTCGCGGCCCTTGGGGGTCAATCGGTAGGCGCGCTCGGCGTCCCGCTCGGCGATCCGCTCGACCTCGAGCAGCCGCAGCCGCTCGGCGAGCAGGTTCGAGGGGATCCCGGGCAGCGCCCGCTCGAGCTCGCCGTAGCGAGCCCCGCCGAGCAGCAACTCGCGGACGACCAGCAGCGTCCACCGGTCGCCGATCACTTCCAGCGTCCGGGCCACCGGCCCGGAGACGCCATATCGCTTGGGCACATCGGCACCGTATCACCAGCTCGCCAGGAACCCGCACGCCGCTCCTCTGGCGCACGGGCTGGTCCGTTCCCCGACGCCCGCGCAAGATTTTACTTGACTATCTGAAGTGACAAGGCCGAACCTGGCTGGCATGTCGATGATCACGGTCACCCCGTCCACGTCCCTCGACGACCTGCTGGCGCCGGCCCAGCGCATCCGCGCGGAGCGCTACGGAACCCGGATCACGTACTCACCGAAGGTCTTCATCCCGCTCACGATGCTCTGCCGTGACCATTGCGGCTACTGCACCTTCGCCAAGCCGCCGGCCAAGCTCGCCGGCGCCTACCTCTCCCCGGACCAGGTGCTGGAGATCGCCAGGGCGGGCGCCGCCGCCGGCTGCCACGAGGCCCTGTTCACCCTGGGCGAGCGGCCGGAGGACCGCTACCCGCGGGCGCGCCAGGCGCTGGAGGCCATGGGATACGCCTCGACCGTGGAGTACCTGGCCGAGGCGTGCCGGCTGGTGGTCACCGAGACCGGGCTGCTGCCGCACGCCAACGCCGGCGCGCTGGCGGTCGGCGAGCTGGCCAGGCTCCGCACCGTGACCGCGAGCCAGGGGATGATGGTCGAGTCGCTCTCCGAGCGCCTGCTGGAGCGGGGCGGCCCGCACTTCCACTGCGACACCAAGCTGCCCGCGCGCCGGCTCGGCACCCTGGCGGCCGCGGGCGAGCTCCAGATCCCGTTCACCACCGGCATCCTGGTCGGCATCGGCGAGACCCGCGCCGAGCGGCTGGAGGCGCTGGCCGCGATCGACGCGGCCCACCGGCGCCATGGCCACGTCCAGGAGGTCATCGTCCAGAACTTCCTGCCCAAGCCGGGCACGGCGATGGCCTCGGCGCCGGCGCCCTCCATGGAGGAGTACCTCTGGACGATCGCCGCCGCCCGCGTGCTGCTCGACCCCGCGATCCACCTCCAGGCGCCCCCGAACCTCACCAGCGACTTCGGCGCGCTGCTGGAGGCCGGCATCGACGACTGGGGCGGTGTCAGCCCGGTCACCGCCGACCACGTCAACCCCGAGCGTCCCTGGCCGGAGCTGGACCGGCTCCGCGAGGTGACCGAGGCCGCCGGCTTCGCGCTCGCCCCGCGCCTGACGGTCTACCCCGAGACCGCCGCGACCCCCGAGCGCTGGCTGGACGAGGCCATGCGCTTCCCGGTGCTGAACCGCTCCGACTCGGAGGGCCTTGCGCGCGACAGCCGCTGGAGCGCCGGGGACCTGGAGCCGCCGCCGGCGCTGATACAGCGCAAGCCCGTGGGCCGGGGCGCCGCCACTCCGAGCGCCGGCGGCCGGGTGGGCGAGGTGCTCACCGGGGTCCTCGCCGGCCAGGAGCCCGGCGAGGACGAGCTGGTGGCGCTGCTGGAGGCCCGAGGGCCCGAGGTCAGTGCCGTCGCCGAGGTGGCCGACGAGCTGCGCCGGCGCGCCTCCGGCGAGGTCGTCACCTTTGTCCGCAACCGCAACATCAACTACACCAATGTCTGCACCTTCCGCTGCCGGTTCTGCGCCTTCTCGAAGGGGCCGAACAGCCTCAACCTGCGCGGCGCGCCGTACCTGCTCGGCCTCGACGAGGTCGCGGGCCGCGTGGTGGACGCCCATGCCAGGGGGGCCACCGAGGTGACCCTGCAGGGCGGCATCCACCCCAGTTTCGACGGCGACTACTACATCCACGTCGCCCGCGCCGTGAAGGACGCCGTGCCGCAGATGCACGTCCACGGCTTCACGGCGCTGGAGGTTCACGAGGGCGCCCGGCGCCTCCAGGAGCCGCTGCGCGACTACCTGCTGCGCCTCAAGGACGCGGGGCTGGCCAGCCTGCCGGGCACCGCGGCGGAGATCCTCGACGACGAGGTCAGGGCGGTGATCTGCCCCGACAAGGTGACCACCGACGAGTGGCTCGAGGTCCACCGCACCGCCCATTCCGTGGGCCTGCGCTCCAACGTGACCATCATGTTCGGGCACGTCGAGCATCCCAGGCACTGGGCGAGGCACATCCTGCGCACGCGCGCGCTGCAGAAGGAGACCGGCGGGTTCACCGAGTTCGTGCCGCTGCCGTTCGTGCACATGGGCGCGCCGATCTACCTCAAGCGCCAGTCACGCCCCGGGCCGACCTTCCGCGAGGCGATGCTGATCCACGCCGTGGGCCGCATCGCCTACCACGGCGTCATCGACAACATCCAGGTGTCGTGGGTCAAGATGGGCGCCAGCGGGGTCCGCCAGGCGCTGCTGGCGGGCGTCAACGACCTGGGCGGCACGCTGATGGACGAGAACATCAGCCGCGCGGCCGGCGCCAGCCACGGGCAGATGATGGAGGCCGACGACTTCCGGGCCATCGTCGAGCCGCTCGGCCGCCGGCTCGAGCAGCGCACCACCCTCTACGGGCGGACCCACACCGAGCCCGCCCCGGCTCCGGCCGCCTGACCCGAGCGCCCGTGGCGCCCGGTCAGCCGTTCCCGCCGTCTCCTCCGCCGGCCCCTCCGCCGCCCCCCTCGGTCGAGCCCGGCTTGACCTCGATGCGCTTGGGCTGGCTGCTCTCGGTCTTGGGAACCTCCAGACGCAGGACCCCGTTGTCGTAGTTCGCCTGGATGCGAGAGGCGTCCACGTCACGAGGCAGGCTGATCGAGCGGCGGAACGAGCCGTAGCGGCGCTCGATGCGGTGGTAGGAGCGGTCGCTCTTCTCCTCCTCGGAGCGGCGCTCGCCCTGGATCGTGAGCACGCCCTGGTCGACGGTCACGTTGATGTCCTCGGGCCGCAGCCCGGGCACCTCGACGTCGATGTGGTACGCGTCCTGCGTCTCGGTCACGTCCAGCGCCGGCATCCAGCGCCGCGGCGCTGGCTCCTCGCCCTCCTCGCGGCCGAACCAGCGGCTCACGGCCCGGTTCATCTCGTCGCGGAACGACTGGAGGTCCTGGAACGGGTCCCAGCGTGTCACCGACATGCGGTCCTCCCTGCTGGCGGGGTCTTGGCCTCCTAGTACCACACGTTGGCGAGGACAACCAGGGCTGGAGGATCAATCGCCAGATTCCAGTTCCGTCACCCTCCGCTCCGCCCGCTCCAGCGCCTCCCGGGCGGTCCCGGCCACGGTCTCGGCGTCGATCGCCTCCTCCACCGCGTCGCGAGCGCGCCGCGCCGCGCGCTGCGACCTCGTCTTGGCGGTGTCGGCCGCCTCGCGAGCCTCGTCGGCGACCCGCCGGGCCTCCTCAGCCGCCCGCCGCGCCTCCTCGGACGCGCGGCGCGCCTGCGCGGACTCGCCGGCCAGCCGCCGCGCAGCCTCGGCGGCCTCCGACTCGGCCTCGGCCGCCTGGTCGGCGGTCTCGCGAGCCTTGCCGGCCACGCTGGCCGCCGTGCGGGCCTCCCGCCGTCGCTGGTCGCGCTGCCGCCTGGCCGCGTCCAGCTCGCGGCGGCGCGCCGGGTCGAGCTTGACCCGGCGCCGGGCCGGGCTGGCTGGCCGTTCCGGCGCCTCCGGCTCAGGTGGCGGCTGCAGGAGCTGGAGCCCGGCCACCTCCCCGAACCCGCTCGGCGCCGCCAGCTCGCGGTCCAGTGTCCCGGCGCGGACCGCCGCCGCGGCGGCCTCGGTCGACGAGGCCGACTGCAGCGTCGCCGCGATCGCGTCGCGATGCGCCTCCGGCGAGCGGCCGCTCTCCTCCAGCACGCTGGTGGCCTCGGCGAGCAGCCGCTCCACCGCCCGCCGGCGCTCCGAGCCGGCTGTCCGGAGCGCGCCGCCACGCAGGCCCGACAGCGCGCGCCGCTGCGCCTGCCGCAGCCGCTCGCCCGCCTCGACGAGGTCGGTCACCAGCTCCGGGCGCCGCCGCGCGGCCTGGTTCACGGCCCAGGCCACCACGGTCGGGCGGCGCAGCCCCGCCACCCGCTTGGCCGCCGCCGCGTCCCCGTCCTTGCGAAGCTGCCGCGCCAGCTCGTCCCTGGCCGCCACGAACTCTTCAGGCGGCAGCCCGTACAGCCGCTCGATCCCCGCCTCCACGTCCATCCCGCAATGGTGACGCCTCCGCCCGCCCGCCGTCGGCTTTTCTGGTGGTGGCCGGTGACGGAGTTGCCGCCCGGTGGTGGAGCCGGCAGCGTGGCCACGTGGCGCCTGGCCACGCTGCCGGCCCTCGGGATGAAGGGTTGCCAGAGGGCGGCCGCGGGAAACCCCGGGCCACCGGCGTGGGTGGGGGCGCTCAGCCGCTGGAGGCGGCGGGGAGCAGGGGGAGGAGGCGCTCGCGGATGGTCGCGTACGAGAAGTGCTTGGCGCCCACCCGGTAGTTGGTCTCGACGGCCTCCTCGTGGCGGCGCGGGTCCTCGAGCCAGGCGGCCGCCTGCTTGATCGCCTCGCCGGAGAGCTCGCCGTCCTCGATCTCGATACAGCGCACACCGGTGGGGGCGATGTCGCGCGCGTAGACGGGATAGCGGTTGACCAGCACCGGGCGGCGGTAGAAGAACGCCTCCAGCAGCGCGTTGCCGAAGCCCTCGTAGCGGCTGGGGTAGCTGACCAGGTCGGCGGCGGCGTAGGCGTCGGCCAGCAGGGGCTTGCCGGGCTCGTCGGCGGGGTCGACGGCGGCGGGCACGAAGCGCAGGTCCACGCCGAGCCGCTCGGCCTCGTCGCGCAGGAACTGGCCGTAGCGCGGGCCCTCGTCGCCCTCCGCATGGCTGACGACCACCTTGACGTGCTCGTCGGCCAGTTCGTAGGCGAGCTGCAGGGTGGTCTCGATGCCCTTGCGCGGGACCACCCTGGTGGGCTGGAGCAGGAGCACGTCCTCGGGGTCCACGCCGGCGGCCTGGCGGTACGCCTCGCGGTCGCCGGGGTTGGCGGGGCCGCGCTCGAAGTCCATGACGTTGGGGAGGAGGGCGGAGTCAAGGTCCCTGCGCCGCTGCAGCTCGAGCTGGGCTGTCGACTGGATGACGACGTGTTCCAGGTTGTCCAGGGCGGGCGGGAAGGCGGTGGCCAGCAGGTGGGGGACGACCGTGCGGCGGAAGCGCGCCCGCTCCCAGGAGAAGTCGTGGTGATGGCCGACGGCGGGCAGGCCGGTCTCGGCCAGCAACTGGCCGACGGCGAGCCCGAGCGGCAGGTTCATCGGCAGGCAGAGGACGTTCTCGGCGATCAGTACGTCGACGTCGAATTCGTCGACGAACCGGCGCAGCGCGTCCTTCAGCTCGCGCGTGATCGAGTCCATTGCCGCGGGCGTGGCGGGCGACCAGGTTCCCTGGCCGAAGGCGGCCTCGGTGATGCGGACTATGGCTGGTGCCTTGAAGTGGGCGAGCGGGTGGGTGGTCCCCGGGTGGAACCGTTCCCCCAGCTCACCGGCAAACCATGCGACGTCATGCCCCGCTTCCTCTACGACGTCGGCGACCTTGCCGGTCTCCAGGCTGACGCCGTCGGTCCCGTGGAAGCGCGTGGACACTACTCCGACGTTCATCGTCCTCCCCAATGATCGATTGACTTGCTGAAGCTGCCGCGCACAGGGGGACTCCTCGATACTTCTAACCGATTGACCAGTCCACTACACGACCTTCTGACGGTCGTTCGATAACAGCCTGGTTTCTGGATGACGGTCGACATGTCGACAAGTGGTGAAGCGCTAGACGATCCCACCGATCAGGGCGCCGATGCCGAGGATGAGCGCATAGGCGACGATGCCACCACCGATCATGGTGGTCCGCAGCCAGCCCGGGATCTTCGGCCGCCCGAGCACGTGGTAAGCGATCACGCCGAGGAACGGTACCACCAGCACCACGGCGACCCAGGCGATGGTGGCGCCGCGGCTGAGGTCGTCGCGGCGCGCGAGGTCCCACAGGGCCAGCGCGATCCACGCCGCGAACAGCGCGAAGGGCAGCAGGTAGCCGTAGAGGCCGAAAATCACCTGCAAGGCGGATGAGGCCAGGATCGGGACGCCGAACAAGGTGGGCTCCTTGCGGAAGGTGGCGCGCTGGCCGGCGGGCGGCGCCGGCAGGGCGATCTGGTCGAGGTCGACGCGGTGGTCGCGGTAGATGTCGACCGCCGGTCGGACCGAGGCGGCCGCGCCTCCAGGCATCTGCGGCTGCGGTGGCGCCGGCGGCGCGTCCTGCGAGCGGTTGTGGGGGAACGCGTCGCGGTTGGCCTCGGCCACCAGGCCGAGGCTCTGCAGCGTGGTCGAGAGGTCCATGCGCACCGGCAGGCGCAGGCCGTGGCAGGACTGGAACGCCTGCAACCCGACCGGCACGGTGCTGCGCACGCTGTTGCCGCTGAAGCAGTTGCCGGCCCCGGCCGGCCCCGCCAGCGCGAGGTCGGCACGACCGGACCCGGAGATCACGTTGTCGCGGACCTGGTTGCCGGCCGAGGTCCAGAAGTGCTCGTCGAGGTTGGGCGTCACCAGGATTCCGTGGTTGGGGTGGTCGAGCACCCGGTTGCGCTGGACCAGGGCGTCGTTGCCGCCGGCCAGCACGATCCCGTTGCCGAACCCCGACCACTCGACGTGCGCTCCGGGCGCCGCCCGGTTGCCGTTGGCCTGGACGAGGTTGCCGACGATCCGCACGTCCCGGAACGGCGGCAGCAGCTCGTAGTCGCCGGTGTTGGGCACGATCCCAGCCCAGTTGCGCCGGAACACCGAACGGACGATGTCCAGGTCACTGGCGTTGGTGCCGGAGTAGCCGAGCGCGTTGCCCTCGGAGACGACCCCGTCGATCACCGCGTTGCAGGGGTTGCACTGGCCGATGTAGAAGCCGGCGTCCGGCGACCCGGAGGCGTAGGAGCGCTCGAACACGCCGTCGCGGCTGCCGAACGCGTAGATGCCGTAGTCGCCATTGGCCGAAGCGGTCACGTACGAGGCCCGGTAGCCGGTGACCCCGGTCCAGAACAGCCCGTTGGCCACGGCGTCTCGCACCGTCAGGTTCTCGACGGCCACGCCGTCGGCGGTGACGCTGATGGCGTTGGGACGGCGGAACTCGCCGTCGACCACCACCTGGTTGCGATCGGTGCCTCTGATCACCAGCGACGGGATGGTGACCTTGACCTCCTCGCGGTAGACGCCCGGACCGACCAGCACCAGGTCGCCCGGGCTGGCCGCGTCGACCGCCGCCTGGATGGTCCGGTAGTCCTGGGGCACCCGCCGGGTCACGCCGCTGGCCTTGCTGGCCACCGGCAGGTCCCTGCCGGTGGTGGTCTGGCTGGTCTCGTAGCGGACGTCGCCGACCACGATGGTCCCGGCCATGCCCTGGCCGTCCTTGGTGCCGTGGAAGGTGCAGTAGAAGCGGTACACGCCTGGCTTGGAGAGTGTGAGCGTGGCCGCGCTCCCTGACCGGATGGTCGCCGGTGTCGACCAGCCGCCGTTGGCGGCCACGGCGTTGTGGACGGCGCGGCCCCCGTTGGAGAAGCGCACCCGGGTTCCGGCCGGCACCCGGGTGACGTCCCGCTTGTAGAAGTTGTCGAGCATCTCGATGTCGAGCGCGCCGCGCCGCTGCTGGCCACCGCCGCCGCAGCCGGCCAGCGCGATCGGGATGCCCAGAGCCAGCAGCGCACACCACCCCAGGCGCGTGGGCCGCGCCGGCGCGGCCCCCCTGGTGGCTCGCGTCAGTGATGGCATGAAGGCTCGGAAGCTCGGTTGGTGACCGGCCTATCTTCTCGCCGCCAGCGCCTGGAGGGCCAACGCGAAGGTGCCGTCGGTCCGGCAGCATTGCGTACGCGCTTCATGGTATTTCCGGGCACGCGGCAAACCTTGGTGCAATTCGGGCCCGCGTATCCGCCCTACCGCTGCAGGCGCTGCTCGGCTTCGCCGAGGTCGATGTCGCCGCGGGCGAGCGCCTGGAGGATCTCGACGCGATCGCCGGAAGGGGGTGGTGGGGGCGCCGAGCCCTTGTCGAGCCCGAGCTTGCCGAGCAGGGCGTCGAAGCGGAGCCTGGCCGTCGGGTAGCTGACCTTCAGGTAGTTCTGCAGCTCCTTCATGTTGCCCCTGGAGGCGAGGAACACGCGCAGCAGTTCGCGCTCGTCGCCGCTGAGGGCGCAGAACTCGCAGGCCTGGAAGTCGCCTGACAGCTCGGTGCCGCAGGCCTGGCAGCTCAGCCTGGTCAGGGCGAGCGTCTCGCCGCACACCGGGCAGTCGTGGGGTGGTCTCCGGTCGCTCATCGGTCAGCCGTCACCGTGATCTTGCTCATGTTCGCGTCGATGTCGAGGGTTGCCGTGCCGTCGCCGATCTTGACCTCCTCGCGCTCGCCGGGGCTGAAGCCGCCGACCACGCCGTGGCCGGGCAGGGTGAGCTTGCTCAGCTCGGGCCTGGCGCGCACCAGCACACTGGAGCCCTTCTCGAGATGGAGCCTGACCGAGCCGGCGTCGCAGCGGATGCGCGACGCGCCCTCGGTGAGCAGCGCCTCGATCCGGATCGAGCCCGCCGCGACCATCGCCTCGATCGGCCCGCGGACATGCTCGATCCTCGCGGAACCGGCGCGCACGTCGAACCGCAGCGGCCCGGTGAGCCCGTCAGCGCGCAGCGTGCCGGCGGACAGCTCGACCTCGAGCGGAAGGTCGGGCCGCATACGGACGGTCAGCTCGCTCTGGCTCCAGGAGCGGCGCTCCCAGGGCTCGCCGCTGGTCCATTCGGCCCCGGCCCTGGGTGGCCTCGGCGGGCGAGGGGGTCGATAGGATCGGCCCCCGAAGTCGGGTGGGATCGTCAGGCGCCAGTTCCGCAGCCCCCGGTTGAAGACGAAGCCCGGCATGTCGGACTCGTCGAAGGCGCTCTCCACGATCAGCAGGTCACCCTCGCGCCTGGCGACGTGCGGGCCCTCGGCGACCGCCTCGCGCACCGTGGGGTCGCCGACGATCCGGGCGGAGCGGAAGTTGCCCACCACGCGGACCCGCTTGACGCCGGCGTCGGTCCCCGCCGGCGGGGGCGTGTGGTCACGGGGGCGCTCGCCGGTCGCGGCGCCGGGCTCCTCGGACGGCTGGTCGTGCTCGGACCCCTGTTCCTGTCCGGCCTTCTCTGCCTGGTCCAGGAGCGAGGCGGCCTCCTCAGGGCTGAGCCGGCCCTCGGCCACCTCTTGCAAGATCGCTCGCTGCACTTCGTTCATGACTACAAATGGAAACGCAAACTTTGAGGATTGTCAATAACTAGTTCCCATTCTTCGGGACGAGTTGCTGCGCACGGGCTGGGCGTTGTTGGGGAGCCCACGCACCGTCCCCTTGATAGCATGGAATATCGTGGCACGATGTAATTCACGCACGGTGGAGGGAGGCGAAATGGAAGCCATCTTCTGGTTCGTGTTCGGCGCGGTCGCCGGCATGGCTGTGCTGCCGCACCTCCAGCGCGTGGCGGCGCAGGTCCGGCAGGCGCTGGCCGACCTGGACCGGCCCGGCCCACCCAGGCGCTCCGGGCAGTCCAAGCACCCAAGCCCCTGGTCGTAGCCCAGTTCGGTCGCCCCGAGTCCTGAAAGCCAACGTTACGGGGTTCGTCGAGGCGTTTGCGCGTTCGGCTGGCCGGCGTCGAGCCCGTCCCACAGCGCCTCCAGATGGGGAGCGAAGCGACGCAGCTCCTCCAGGTGCAGGGCGGAGAGACGGGCCAGGCGCTCGGCCCCGTCGGCGCTGAGGCGAAGCCGCACGGCCCTCGAATCTCCGGAGTCCTGGTGGCGCTCCACCAGGCCGGCCGCCACAGCGCGGTCGACCAGCTCGACCGCGCTGTGATGGCGGACCAGCAAGTAGCCAGCCACGTCCCGGATGGTCGGTCCGGCACGGTCCGGATGTCCGCGGATCGCGAGCAGGAGCTGGTGCTGCGCTGGAGTAATGCCAGCCGTCGCGGCCTGGTCGGCGCTCCAACGCAGGAACCGGCGCAGCCCGGTGCGAAAGTCGAGCAGCCGCTCGTAGTGTCGTTGCTCCAGCGTCACGACCCAACTCTATCGTGCGGCCGGCTCGGCGCGGCAGACCTGGGAGAAGGAGCAAAGCTCGTCGCACCGGCCATGAGAGGGGAAATTCGCAGGGTGTCAAGTGTATCGTGACGCGATGTGGATCGCCGGCAGGCATCAGGAGGTGGTGACATGTCGGCACGAGTAGCGGGAGCCACGCGTCCCGCTTGGCGGCAGACCGTCTGGGGTGAGCTGTCGGCCGAGTTCCTCGGCACCTTCGTGCTCATCTGCTTCGGCGACGGCGTGGTGGCGATGGCGGTCGCCGCGCTCAACCAGTCAGGGCGCGGCACCGCGATCTTCGTGGCCAGCTGACCCTGGCGCTGGCGGTGCGGCGCAACTTCCCGTGGGCCAAGGTGATTCCCTACATCGTCGCCCAGGTGGTCGGCGCCTTCGCCGCGGCCGCGCTGGTCTACCTCGTCTACCACAACGCAATCTCCAGCTACGAGACAGCCCACAACATCACCAGGGGAGCGCTCGGCGGCTCGGCAGACTCGACCGCGACCTTCAGCATCTTCGCGACCTTCCCCGCGCCGTACTTCCACGCGAGCATCATCGGGCCGCTGATCGACCAGATCGTCGGCACCGCCTTCCTGTTGATGTTCGTGATGGCCCTGACCGACGCGCGCAATCAGCCGCCGCGCATGAACCTGGCCCCGCTGCTGGTCGGCCTGGCCGTCGCCGCGATCGGCATGTCCTTCGGCGCCAACGCGGGCTATGCGATCAACCCGGCCCGCGACTTCGGCCCGCGCCTGTTGGCCTGGTTCGCCGGGTGGGGCAAGGTCGCCATACCTGGCATCCACAACTACCTGTGGGTGCCGATCGTGGGGCCGTTCGTCGGCGGCGTGGTCGGCGTGCTCGTCTACGATCTCTTCATCCGCGACGTGCTGCGTGCCCGCGGCGCGCCGGAGGCCGTCGAGGTCGAGGCCGAGGGCCGCACCGTCAAGGAGGAGGCGGAAACTACCTGACGCGAGGCGCTTGGTCCGCCCCGGCGCCACAGCCGATAAGCTGGCCGGCGATCCATCGCCGGGGCCGTCCAAGCGCCGTTCCCTCCGTTCCTTGATCAGGGGTGTCGCCATCCGCCGCTCGACCGACCAGCTCGCCGATGCCTTCCGTGCCCGCGCCGGGCGCGACCCGGAGGGCGTCTGGTTCGCGCCGGGCCGCGTCAACCTGATCGGCGAGCACACCGACTACTCCGACGGGTTCGTGCTGCCGGTCGCCATCGACCGGGGCGTGCTGGTGGCCGCGGCGCCGCGCGACGACGGCCGGCTGCGCTGCTGGTCGCTGCAGGAAACCGAGGCCGCCGACCTGCGTCTGGAGGCGATCGGGCCCGGGAAGGTCGAGGGCTGGGCCGCCTACCCCGCCGGCGTCGCCTGGGCGCTGGGCCAATCCGCCACGGGCGGGTCCCAGCGGCCGGCGCGGGCCGGGGCCGAGCCTCCCGCGCCGTTCAGCGGCGCGGACCTGGTGGTGGACGGGAACGTCCCGGCTGGCGCGGGGCTGTCGTCGAGCGCGGCGCTGGAGTGCGCCACGGCGCTGGCGCTCGCGGAGCCGTCCGGCGCCCTCGGCAGGCTCGGACCGGTCGAGCTCGCCGCTCTGGCGCGGCGCGCCGAGGTCGAGGTCGTCGGCATGCCATGCGGTGTCATGGACCAGATGATCTCGATGCTCGGCCAGGCCGGCCACGCCCTGTTCCTCGACACGCGCACGATGGCCACCGAGCAGCTGCCGCTGGCGCTCGAGGCGGCCGGGCTGCGCCTGCTGGTGATCGACACCCGCGCCACCCACCGCCTGGTCGAGGGCGCCTACGCGGAGCGGCGGGCTTCGGTGGAGAGGGCGGCGCGGGTGCTCGGCCTGCCCGCCCTGCGAGATGCCACCCCCGCGCTGGTCGAGGCGTCCGCCGCCGCCCTCGGCGACCCCGGGCTGCGGCGCGCGCGCCACGTCGTCACCGAGAACGCCCGCGTGCTGGAGACGGTCGAGTTGCTCCGGAAGGGCGCGCTCGACCGACTCGGGCCCGTGCTGTCCGCTTCACACGCCTCGATGCGGGACGACTTCGAGATCTCCTGCCCGGAGCTGGACACCGCCGTGAGCGCCGCGGTCTCCATTGGCGCGCTCGGCGCGCGGATGACCGGCGGGGGTTTCGGCGGCAGCGCGCTGGCGGTGGTCCCGGAGGCGCTGGTCGACCGCGTGACCACCGCGGTGCTGGCCGCCTTCGAGGTCGCCGGCTTCCGGCGGCCCGAGATCATCCCGGTGCTGGCGTCCGGCGGTGCCCACCGGGTCGCGTGAGGATCGCTCCATATGGGAACCATCCGCGCCGCCGTAGCGTCGAACCCCATCAGACCGAACAGCCGGATCGACGAGCCAAGGTGATGCTCCATGGGAAAGCGGATCATTGCGGTCGCCGTGGGGGTCCTGGTCGCGGTGGCGCTCGGCGTCGGCGGGGTCCTGGTCGCCAGCAGGAGCAGCCAGCGGACCCCGGCGACGCTGCCGGCGCTCGACGTCTCGGGCTCCGGTGACCAGGCCGCGACCTCCGCGCAGGCGGCGCCGGGGCGGTCGAGGTCGGTCGACGGCAACGCGGAGTCCGGGATTTCCCCGTCGGGGAGGGTCCAGTACCAGGTGCGTGGCACACTTCCGGACCTGCCACGATCCGCCAGGGCATGGACCCTCCCCGACCAGGTCACCAGGGCACGGGTGGCCGCGCTCGCCGGCAAGCTCGGGCTGTCCGGCCAGCCGGCCAGGAGTGGGCGGACCTGGACGGTGGTCGACGGCGCGCGGCGGCTGTTCGTCAACCAGGTGGCCGGCGGGCCCTGGACCTTCAGCGCGGGCAGGTTCGTCTGCGGCGCCCCCGTGGGCGGCATCGGCCCCGTGGGCGGCATCGCCCCCAGGGTGGACGGCTGCCCGGCCCTGCCCAGCCCCGCGCCGGCGGCGAACCAGGCTGCGCCGCCGACGCCGCCCACGCGGCTGCAACCGCCGCGCCCGCCGGCGCTGCCCGACCGCGCCGGCGCTGAGCGCATCGCCCGCGACCTCCTCGGTCGCGTGGCGGCGCCCATGACCGGCACCGAGCTGCAGCTCGTCCAGAGCTTCGACCGCTGGTCCGTGTCGGCCTTCCCCCGGGTCGGCGGGCAGCCGACCGCCGGGTTCATCTGGACGGCCGGGATCGGCGCCAAGGGCGAGGTCCTGGCGGCCACCGGCTGGCTCGACAGCCCGCGCCAGGGCGACGACTACCCGCTGATCACCGTCCAGGAGGCGCTGCGGCGCCTGCGCAACCGGCAGGTCGCCAGCCCGATCATCGACGAGTCGGGCTCGGTGCCGTGCGCCAGGACCGACCAGCCGCAGCCTCCGGCCGCAGGCTGCGGGCCGGCCAGGCCGCTGGAGCTGCAGGTGACCGGCGTGCGGCTCGGCCTGCAGTTCGCCACCACGCTCGCGCAGCCGGGCGGCGCCTCCAAGCAGTCGCTCGGCTACCTCGTGCCCGCCTATTTCTTCCAGATCAACGGGAGCTGGGAGCGCCAGGTCAGCGTGATCGCCGTGCAGGACCGCTTCCTGGCGACCACACCGCCGCCGACCGCCGTCCCGCTGCGCCCCGGCGGCTGAGGCCCGGCAAGGCCCCAGGGCAGGCGAACGGCCCGCCGCCACCGGGCGACGGGCCGTTTCGAGTGATGGTCAGGACCGGAAGACCAGCACCTTGGTGCCGACAGGGACGCGAGGGAACAGGTCCACGGAGTCCGGGATGCGCATCCGGATGCAGCCGTGGGAGGCGTAGGTCCCGATCGAGGCCGCGTTGAACGTCCCGTGGATCAGGATCCCCGGCGAGTTCAGCCGCAGCGCCCTGGTGCCGAGCGGGTTGCCCGGCCCCGGTGGGATCACCAGCGGCATGCCAGACCCCCAGCCGCCGGGGGCGGGGTTGTGCCAGCTCGGGTTGACGATTTTGTCGATGACCTTCCAGGTGCCACTCGGCGTGGTGAAGCCGGACTTCGCGGTCGCGACCCGGTAGCGCTTCACGACCTTGAGGCCCTTGTAGAGGGTGAGCTGGTTGATGCCCTTGTTGATCGCGATGGTCGCCGCGGCCTCGCGGTCGGAGACGAGCGGTCGCTGGACCCTGGCGGGCATCGCGACGCTGCCCGGCTGCCCGGCCGCCAGCGCCGAGGCCACCATCGATGTGCCGGCCGCCTGGTCCAGCGACCAGCCGTTCCGCGCGTGCCGCACGTCCAGCCGGCCGTTGGTCAGCTCGATCGAGGCGTTCTGGGCGCCGTGATCGACCTTGCCGGCCACCGACTCGACGAACGACGCCACCTGGGCGCTGTTTTCGCTGTAGGGCATCGGCACGTCGCGGTTGGTCGACTGACCGGTGGCCCGGTACCAGAGCTTGGCCATCCAGGAGAGCCCGCGACCCGCCAGCGCCCGGTCGACCGTTGGCGAGACCTCGGCTACGAGGCCGAGCTGTGATGGGGTGACGGTGAAGCGCCGGTTGTTCGCCACGACCGTGATCTGGCTCTGGAGCTTGGGCGCGACGTGCCGCTGGACCGCCTCCAGTGCCTGTTGCCGGGTCATGCCGCCGACGTTCACCCCGTCGACGTGCATTCCTTTGAGCATCCGGTCAGCACTGCCCTTCACCCGAGCCGTCGCGGCCACGCTGCCGACCGCGACCAACCCGACGGCGAGCACGGTGACGATCAGCACGCGCCGGCTTGCGAGTCCAAGGCGCTTTCTCAGAGGCTCCATCTTCCCGATCCTCCGTTCCCGCGAGACACAACGGTCTGCCTCGTCGCGGGCCGCCCTGGCGGAATCCCCCTCCCGCCGCTACGCCCACTGCGTGGCGAGCGCGACGATCAAGCGTGCTCTCGGTTGCGCGAACGTCGATCTGAAGGCGAGATCTCTTGGTGCGCCGCCCCGATTGCAGGCTTTTGTCACCCTGGGCAAGCGCGCCGAATCGGCTGAGTGCGAGGTCACGGTGGCCCTGGACCGTGGGCTGGATCGTTATGAAGCGCTTGGTGCGAGGGCCCGCTGGAGCCCCCGCGGGTGGTCGCCGTTCGGCCCGGCGGGTGGTCGCCGGCCGCCTGCTCCACGATGATGTCGTGGTGCGTGACGAACAGGCCGCCGTGGAGCCGGCCGTGGCGCTGCGGCGCATCGCCTTCCTGCTCGAGCGGGCGCTCGAGCCGAGCTTCAAGGTGCGCGCCTTCCGGCGGGCGGCCGCCACCGTCGACGGCCTCGACCTCGCCGAGCTGCGGCGCCTGTCCAGCGGCGACGGCCTGCGGGCTCTTCCCGGCGTCGGCGAGGTCACCGAACGGGTGATCCGCGAGGCCCTCGCCGGCGAGGTCCCCGTCTACCTGCGCCGCCTCGAATCGATCGAGGGAACGCCGGTCGTCGAGGGCGCCGCCGCGCTGCGTGCCGCCCTGCGCGGCGACTGCCACTGCCACTCCGACTGGTCGGACGGCGGCAGCGACATCCGGGAGATGGCCGAAGCCGCGCGCGACCTCGGCCACGAGTACATGGCGCTCACCGACCACTCGCCCCGCCTCAAGGTCGCCCGCGGCCTCTCCGCGGAGCGCCTGCGCGAGCAACTGAAGGTGGTGGCCGCGCTCAACGAGGAGCTGGCGCCGTTCCGGATCCTGACGGGCATCGAGGTCGACATCCTGGAGGACGGCTCGCTCGACCAGGAGGACGAGCTCCTGGAACGCCTCGACGTGGTGGTCGCCAGCGTCCACTCCAAGCTGTCGATGGACCGGGCCGCCATGACCCGCCGGATGGTCCGGGCCGTGCGCAACCCCCGCAGCGACATCCTCGGCCACCCGACCGGCCGGCTGATCACCGGCGGCCGGGGCCGGCGGGCCGAGTCCTCGTTCGATGCCGAGGCGCTGTTCGCCGCCTGCGCGGAGACCGGCACCGCCGTCGAGGTCAACTCGCGGCCCGAGCGACAGGACCCGCCCAAGCGCCTGCTGCGCCTGGCGATCGAGGTCGGCTGCCTGATCGCCATCGACACCGACGCGCACGCACCCGGCCAGCTCGACTGGCAGATCAGTGGCTGCGAGCGCGCCTTCCTGTGCGGCGCCACCGCCGAGCGGATCGTCAACGCCCTGCCAGCCGAGGCCCTCCTCACCTGGACCGCCTCCACCCGCTGAACCCGCGGGAACCTCCCGCGGTCCGCGGCGGTCGAGGTCGTCGGCCAGCCGGTCGACCAGATGGCCAGCTTCTGCGGCGAGGGCACCCCTCTGGCGGGTCACCCCTCCAAGGTGGCGAGCCGCTCCATCAGGGGATCGAGCAGCGCCCGGCCGGCGGGCGTCAGCGCACGGTTCCCCCACAGATGGGTCTCGGTGCTCCGCAGCGCCGGAAGCAGCGCCGCCAGCCGACCGGCGGCGTGGCCGCGGTCGTCGACGCCCGCCTCGATGCAAGCCCGGTACAGCAGCGCCACGTTGCCGGATGCGTGATAGGCCGCCAGCAGCCGCCCCAGCGGGCGCTGCGCTCCGCTGAGCGGCGACCAGTAGCCGCGCTCGTCCGAGCCGTCGTCGACCGGGCCCACCCGCCCAGCCAGATGCAGGTACTGGTGGGTCGCCCCGTGGACCAGCGCCTCGGCGAACGCCGCGGGCTCTCGCGGCGCGGACAGGCGGAGGACCCCCGGCCACTCGACCGACACGCCGCTCCGCGGGAACGCGGGCTCGACGCGCACCACCACGACATCGCGCAGCGCCCACTCGACCCAGCGCAGGTACGCCGGAGCCGCGCGACCAAGCAGCGCCAGCGCACCCTCCAACGACGACACCGTCTCCGGCCCCAAGCCGCCAGGCATCACACCGTCGCCAGCCGGCGGGTAGCCGATTACCGGCTCTGCCTCGGCCAGCAGCGTCAGCCGCTCCCGCTCGCCAATCACCGGCAGCAGCTCGGCGCCTCCAGCCTGCCAGGTCGCCTCGGCGGTCAGCGTCGCCTGGTGCTCGCCACCCGGGCCGCGAGTGGCCACCCGCACGCCCGAGCCGTCCACGCTGACCACGACCAACTCGGCGGTGGGGAACAGGCAGCGGCCGAAACGCAGCCGCACCGGCTCGTACAGGAAGCAGCTCCACGACGAGATCGAGCTGCCACTGGCCGTCAGGTGCAGTGCCGCCACCACCGCGGTCCGCTCCGGCGCGGGATCGTCGCCCCGCAGCGAGCGAGCCACCGCCCCGGCCCAGGGATCCCAGGCCGCCCGCAACGTCAGCGCGCTGGTGGCGGTCTCCAGGGTCTCGGCGAGCCCATGGCCGCGCAGGCGAAGCCGTTGCCCGTACCGGTCCAAGAAGCGCTCGAGCAGCGCCCGCCCCTCGCGGACCGCGATCGCCTCGGCCACGTCGTCGGCCCTGTCCCCGTGGGGGTGGGACAGGGCGCGCAACAAGGTTGCCGCTGACCAGGCGACACGACCGTCCAGCATGAGGCGGATCAGACTACTCATCACCTTCTGCGCAGTACAATGCTGCAATAACCGTAAATGCGCTGGTTCATCACGCGCGTCCTGGGCTGCGACGCCTGTGTGGTTCGCCTCCGCTCGTGGCGGCCGCCGGGGCGTTCGCCCACAATGAAGACGGTCAACCGCCCGCACCACGACGAAGCATCGAGGAGCCGCACATGGCCACGACGGAGACCCGCCCCGACCTGGCCGACACCGACACCCACGAAGGCGACGGCTACGCCCACTACGCCCGCAAGGAAGAGATCACCCGCGCGGCCATCCAAGGCGGCACCATTACGGCACTTTGTGGTTTCCGATTCTCCCCGGTGCGTGATCCCCAGCGGTTCCCGGTGTGCCCGAAGTGCAAGGAGCTGGCCGCCATGCTCTGGGACTCCGACTGACGACAGCCAAGGTGCCTGCCCTCGCTGACCAGTGGCCGTGGGGGAACAAGGCAACGATACTCACGGCATGCGGCAGATCCTGTGTCCGGTTGTCGTGGGGCGCCACGAGGAGCTCGACCTTCTCCAGGCCGCGCTCGATGAGGCCCGAGCGGGCCGGGGCCGCCTCGTCCTGATCCGGGGAGAGGCCGGGGTGGGCAAGTCGCGGCTGACCCTCCAGCTCGAGGCGGCGGCGCGGTCGGCCGGGATGCAGGTCCTTCGCGGCCGGGCAGCGGCGTCGAGCTCCTCGGTCCCGTTCCGCCCGTTCGCCGAGGCCCTGCTCGGCGCGACGCGCGCGGCCGGGCCTCCCGAGGCGCCTGAGCTGGCGGCGTACCGATCCGTGCTCGGCGTCCTCATCCCGGAGTGGTCCAACCAGGGCCCGGTGGTCGCGGACCAGGGCCTGCTGCTCCACGAGGCGGCGCTGCGCCTGCTGCGCGTGCTGGCCGGAGCTGTCGGTGCCCTGGTGACGCTGGAGGACCTTCACTGGGCCGACGCGGAGACGCTGGCCCTGGTCGAGTACCTGGCCGACAACGTCGCCGCGGAGCGCCTCCTGTGTTTGGCCACCATGCGCTCCGACGAGCCGCTTCCCGCGCCGCCGTTGCCCGCCCGACTGGTCACGCGACGCAATGCTCCGGTCCTGGCTCTCGAGCGCCTCTCGGACACCGAAGTGGAAGCCATGGCCAGGGCGGCACTCGACGCGCCAAGCCTCCCGGACGGGTTGGGTCATCTTCTGGCGTCCCGGGCCGAGGGGGTGCCGTTCCTGGTCGAGGAGGTCCTGGCCTCCTGCGTGGCAAGCGGCGCGCTCGTACGGGCGCGCGGCGTCTGGGAGCTGCGGACCGATCGCGCGCCCAGGGTCCCTGAGACGTTCCAGGGGATGATGCGCGAGCGCCTGCGGAGCCTCGGCGAGCGGGACCGGCTGGTGTTGGGGGCGGCCGCGGTGTTGGGGAGGCGCTTCGACTGGTCCCTGATCCCCGACGCGGCGGGCTTGGACCGGGGAACCGTCCTGTCCGCCTTGCGATCGGCGGTGAACGCCCAGATCGTTTCCCCCGAGGACGGCGCCGGGGGCCCCGCTTTCCGCTTCCGTCACGCGCTCACCCGAGACGCCGTGCTCGACGACCTCCTCCCTCCCGAGCGGGCGGAGCTGGCGGCCCGTGCCGCCCAGGCGACCCAGCGCGCCCACCGGGGCCTGCCAGGGCCGTGGTGCGAGCGGGCGGCGGACCTCCGGGAGCTCGCCGGGGACCGCAAGGCAGCGGCGCGCCTGCTGCTGGAGTCCGCCCGCAGGTCCCTGGCCCGCACCGCCCTGGCCAGCGCCGAGTCGGCCCTGGACCGCGCCCGGTCCCTCGCCGGCGACGACCGGGACCTGACCGTGGAGGTGGACGAGGCCCTGGTGGAGGTGCTCTCGCTGGCGGGGAAGCCCGACCGCGCCGTCGAGGCGGGGGAGCGGCTCGTTGCCTCGCTCGCGCATTCGGATGCGCCGCCCGGGCGCGCAGGGAAGGCGCGGCTCTCGCTGGGCCGGGCGCTGGCGGGGGCGGGAGCGTGGGACCGGGCGTTGGACGAACTCGACGAGGCCGCCCGGCTGGCGCGGACCGCCGACGACGATGGCCTGCTCGCCCCGGTATGGTCGTTCCGGGCACAGGTCGAGGTGTGGCGCGGCGCCTACGAGGCGGGCATCGAGCTCGCCTGGAGCGCCCTCGCCATCGCCGAACGGCTCTCGCTCTGGGAGGTGGCCTGCGAGTGCCTGGACGTGCTCGGACGTCGGGCATCGGTGCGGGACTACCAGCGGGGCGTCGAGGTCTTCAGGCGGGAACTGGAGATCGCCCAGCGGGCCGACCTGCGGCTGTGGAAGATCCGGGCCCTGCTCGAGCTGGGCACGGCCGAGATGACGTCCTCGGGAGACATCGCCGATCTGGTTCGAGCGGAAGAGCTGGCCGAGCGCGAGGGGGCGGTCCTGGCGCTGGCCCTCAGCCTCCAGAACCAGTGCTGGCCGCACCTGCTGGCGATGCGGTGGGACGACCTCGCCGCGGCCAACGAACGGTGCGTGGAGCTCTGCCGCCGCTTCGGGCTGGGGCTGCGCCCCCACGCGTTGATCGTGACCGGCCTGATCCACGCAGTGCGGGACGAGACCCAAGAGATGGAGGCCGCACTCCGAGAGGCGGAGGACGCGACCGACGACCCCAACATCCACGGTGCCGCGTGGGGCTCGCGAGGGACGCTCGCCCTGCTCCGCGAGGACCGTGGTCGGGCCGTCGACGCATTCGAGCGGGCCGCCGGGCTCCTTCGCCGAACCCAGGGGGTGACCAATTGGTACTTCCTGGGAACGCGGACGGTCCTGACGGAACTGGAGGGCCGGGGCGGTGAGGAGGCCCGGGTCGAGTTGGGCGGCATCGGGGCGCCGCTGGCCTATTGGAACGAAGCCTCCCTCGACCAGAGCGAGGCCATCGCGCTCGGCCGCGCCGGTCGTGCCCGGGACGGGGAGGCCGCTGCTCAGCGGGGCGCGGAGCGGCTGAGCCGGGCGCACTGGCTGCGATGCCTGCACGCCCGGCTGGTGGCGGAGGCGGCCATCGCCGACCGGTGGGGCGACCCGGTCGAATGGCTCCGTCAGGCCCTGCCCGTCCTCGAGTCGGCCGGGCACGATCGGGTCGTGGCGGCCTGCAAGGCCCTGCTCCGCAAGGCCGGCGCGCCGGTGCCCCGGAAGGGCCGCGGCGGGTCCGAGGTCCCGACCGATCTCCGGTCGCTGGGCGTGACCAGCCGGGAGATGGACGTGCTGCGCCTGGTGGCGGATGGCCTGTCGAACCGGGAGATCGGGGCTCGGCTGTTCCTCTCCCACCGCACGGTCGAGACGCACGTGGCGAGCCTGCAGCGCAGGACCCGGGCCGGGACCCGGGCCGGCCTCGTGGCCCTGGCCTCGGCCGTGCTCGCGCGCGAGGGCTCGGACTGACCCATCTGCGCCGCTAACTCCGGGTGCCCAGCCGCTAACTCCGGGCCGCTTCCGGATGTGCCCGGCACCGCTTCCGACGCACGCTCCCTCCAGGCCTCCAGAGCAGGTGAGGGTCGTCGAACAGGAACGGCCCCTGGTCCCGGAGGCAACGAACGTGCGACGAGGAAGCAGGAGGAGCCATGGCATCCAGCAACGTCGAGACCTACCGCGCCGGTCACGAGGCCTTCAACCAGAGGGACTTCGAGGCCATGACCAAGCAATACGCCGACAGCATCGCGTGGACCGATCACCCGAGGGGCCGGACGTTCAGGACGCCTCAGGAGTTCAAGGACGACTTCCTGGCAGGGTGGGTCGGGGCCTCCTCCGATATCCAGATCACCGGCCCCCGCTACATCGACGCTGGCCAGACGGTGGTGTGCACCTTCACCGCCGCCGGCACGCAGGACGGGCCGCTCGGGCCGCTCCCCGCCACCGGCAGGGAGTTCGCGCTCCCGCTCTGCGAGATGTGGCACTTCGACTCGAGCGGGCGGGTCGTCGGCGGGGACCTCTACTACGACCAGGTCTCGCTGCTCACGCAGTTGGGCCTGATGCCGCAGCCGTCCGGCGCGTAGGCGGTTTCGCGAACGGAATGGAAGCGACACGGTTCCGGATCACAGGAGAAGGCTGATGTCCCAGATGCTGGACCCCACGTTCTACCGCACCCCGGCCGATGCGATTGCCGCGCCGCCTGAGCGGCTGGCCTACGTGGCCGCGTACGACCCGGCTGGCCAGGTGAAGGATGCCCTGGCGGTGATCGACTGCGACCCGTCCTCGTCGGACTACGGCGGGGTGGTGGGCTGGAGCGAGCTGCCGACCGCCGGCAACGAGCTGCACCACTTCGGCTGGAACGCCTGCTCCAGCGCGCTGTGCCACCAGGGGCACGGCGACCACGGCGCCCCGCTGGAGCGGCGCTACCTGATCGTCCCCGGGATCCGCTCGTCGCGGACCTACGTGCTGGACACCAAGCCCGACCCGCGCAACCCGAAGGTGGTCCGCACCATCGAGGCCGAGGAGCTGGCCAGCAAGGCCGGCTACTCCCGGCCCCACACCATCCATTGCGGGCCGGGCGGCATCTTCATGTCCGCGCTCGGCGGGGCAGGCGGCAACGACGGCCCGGGCGGGGTCGCGCTGCTGGACCACCAGACGTTCGACGTGATCGGCGCGTGGGAGCGCGACCGCGGCGACCAGTGGTTCGGCTACGACGTCTGGTGGCACCTGGACTACGACACGGTGATCACCTCGGAGTGGGCGACCCCGTCGATGTTCGAGAACGGCCTGGACCCCGAGGACCTGCTCGGCCGCCGCTTCGGGCACCACCTGAACT
>WNFY01001194.1_pt1 | contig 43606 bp, 35 predicted proteins | sample 5400091 | NCBI WGS metagenome assembly WNFY01 (sample SAMN13153364, study PRJNA577476) | soil metagenome | isolation source: 60 cm soil or saprolite under grassland replicate 1 | place: USA:California | collected 2016-06-15 | reverse complement strand
GCGATGAAGAGCCTTCAAATTATACAATGAGGGATGGACATGGCGTGTCTCCGTTCAGAAAACGAAGAGGCCCTAAGCTCTAACAAAAGGAGAAGAGAAGATGGGAGATGGCAATCGTTCTTACTTTTCCAGGTGGGTTTTTCTTGGTGGCAGCCTGCTGTTAATCCTTACTACTTGTGGATCAAATAACGCAACAGGAGACGGCGAGATGAAAAATCTCACACCCACCTCCACGCAGAGGGCTCCCCTCTCACTCGATTTCAAATGTAATGATAATCCGGCAGGAGGATTTTACGTCAACAGCTCATATGGACGGGTATGCGTTCAAACGGCCCCCGGCGCTGCTTTGACCATCATCGTGAGATTCTGCAATGGTGCCTTAGATCCAAGTAACGAACTCAAGGGAACCGTGTACGCCGATAGCCAGGGCTATTATGAATGGAACTGGAAGCCTCAGCCAGACTGCAAGGGACATCCCATCTGGAAAGGTGATGTGGTTGTAAAAGCACAACTCCATGGACAATCTGCGAGCTTTACGACTTCCTTCTTTGGTGATTGATCGAGACAGATGTAGGAGAAGGCTGGTTTTGAGCCAGGCAAGACCAGGTCTCCTATGAGAGAGCATCTCTCACCATGTCATCACAAGACGGCACCTCATCGACACAGACCTGTCACACTTCTCTTCTTTCCCGCATTTAGACGAAACATAGGTTAAGATTGCTGATTGCGCTTCGGTGGATCTGGCTTTTTTGGTCCAGTAATATGAGGCTTGTGCCCACTGCGCCCGCCTTTTGCAGCCTGTGGACGCTGCTGACCACCGCCCTTCCCGGTGGTCTGTTTTTTGCCCTGTCTCAGCACAGCCTGAGCGTCGTCTGCATATCCGTGACTGACCAGCCATGCGCCAGCACGCTCATGCAGATCGCGTAGGGCAGAACTGCCAGCAATCATCATCCACATTGATCTTTCTGGATCTGCGGGAAGTGCATCAGCATCCCACTGTTTCTCGTCTATAAGAAATCTTTGTACCTGGTTGATATCCAGTGTGCGTAACACGGCATCCAGCCGCTGGCGAAAATTTGCGTAATTTGACATGAAAGCCACCTTTATCTCTTATTTTCAGCACTTGAGTACCATTTTGCCTTTTCTGTCTACGATATAAGATGGTAGAGGTATTGAGCCCAGAGTTGATTAAGCAGTCCCATCCACATATTCATATGCTCCAATGTCACAGGACTGCTCCTGTCCATCAGGTCGTTTCACACCGTGCTGGTCGGTTGAGATACCATTGACAAGGCAGGCGTTAAGTGGAATCCGGTCGATCGCCGGACTGCCCGCGAACAACGCATGAACCTGGGTCAGTTTACCACTCAGTGTAGGATCAATCCCCAGGTCAGCATGGGGATCAACTGAAACGTCTGTGAGACGCTGCTTGCCCGGTGTAAAGGCTGCACCAGAAACATTCTGAACCAGATTGTAGCCATCCGAGGTGAGCGGTCCCGAAATGTCCGGGCCAGTGTCAGCATGGTTCCCGGCAAGAATGCTGTTTCTCATCTCCACTTGACCAAATTGGTTAGATTTGTAAGCTACAATCGCAATACCACCACCCTCGCTAGTTGCTTTATTACCGTAAATCGTACAAAAGATGATGCTGATTTGACTATCTCCTTTCGCTAGAATGCCACCTCCATGAGCTGCCGTGTTGTCAGAGATAGTACTGTTGGTAAGCGAAACAGGTCCCCCATGATTGAGCTCGACGGCAGAGCTGTCATTAATATCGCTGTAAAACTGGAAGGGTCTGTGATGACGGCTATTTTTGATGAGCTCGACGGCAGAACTGTCATTAATATCGTTGTAGCCATTATTGATACCACCCCCCCAGCCATCAAGCGCATTATTGAGAGATACTATACTGTTACTAAGCGTAAGCGTGCCACCATTGACATTGTAGATGCCGCCACCAAAGCCACCGTCAGATGTACTATTGTCAGAGACTTTGCTATTGTTCAGTGTAAGAGGACCATGATTATTGAAAATGCCGCCGCCAGCGAATGCGGTGTTGCTAGAGATCCTGCTATTGATGATATTGATCGTACCTCCGTAATTACCGATACCACCACCATAAGCCTTCTGTGCCATGTTACTAGAGATAATACAGTTATTGATCGTGAGTATGCTCATATTGCTAATACCACCGGCACCAATATTTGTTGTATTACCAGAGATCGTACTATTGTTGAGGACGAGTATACCATTATTACCGATACCACCACCAGTCAAGAACTTACTATTGTTGTTAGAGATCGTACTATTGTTGTTAGAGATCGTACTATTATTGAGGGTGAGCGTACCGTTATTAGTGATACCACCAGCACCATCATAGGTTGAGTTGTCAGAAACCGTGATGTTGGTGAGGGTGAGTGTACCGTCATTGATAATTATACCAGCACCTTTTTGGATCTGGTTGGTCCCTTTGAAGGCCAGGCCGGAAATGGTTACGGAGGCCCATTGCTCCACATGAACGACATTAAATTCACCATCGCCAATGATTGAGAGGTTCCCCACGCCAGGACCACGAATAATCAGGTCCTGACCAATGCTTAGACTACTCATTAGTTTGATTATACCCTTCAAATGGTCATCAAAGGTGACTATGCCCCCTCCTTGCCTGGCCATATCAATAGCTTGACGCAGCGACCCTGGCCCATTGTCAGCGAGATTGGTGACTAGGGTGGGATTCGGCGGAAAGAAGACCTCTCGATATTGGAATCCTGTGAGTATTAGCAACAGCACCATCAGGATGCAAACTGTCGCCACGCCAGCGCGAAAGCGCGTCTGATGTGCAGCGCTTGCCTGGAGGAAAGTTGCTTCACTCCCGCTTGACGTGTTACGCCTGGCCCACACCTTTGCATCTTTGAGCTGTGTACCTCGATACAATCGATCCTGTGGTTTGCCATACCGCGCCCATTCTGCCGCATCTTCGCTGATAGTTTGTTGACTGTGAACATCCTCACGTGCCTCATCTATCCAATCGGACAGGCGCGTCCATTCGCGGATCACTGCCTCGTGGCTGACTTCCACTGTCGCTACTCCCGATACCGTGTTGGTGGTGAGCAGACGTGCAGAGGTGAAAGCGCGAACGACCTCATCAATGATGACCGTTTCTTTAGGATTGGACAGCAGCAGTTCGGAACGCGTGATGCGGCGTCGTGTCGTCTCCTGCATCGTCGCGCCTGGCTCGATCAGACGCAAGAACAGGACGCGCGTCAGCCTGCGATGCTCCTCCGATGGCAAAGAGGCGTAGGTAGCTTCGGCATGCCTTGCCACAGCACCCTTTACACCGCCAATCTCGTGATAGGCCTTGAGGGTCATCTGGTGGTCACTCCGTCGCTGGAAGAGCTGATCGAGCGTAAATTGTAAGAGCGGTAAGGCCCCCACCTGCTCCTGCACTTCGAACAGCAGGTCGCTCATGAGATCGCCCTCAAACGTTAACTGGACATCAGGCAGCTCAGCAGGTTTCTCGATCACCTCCCGTAGCCCTCTGAGATCCATCGGAGGCACAAGCCTTTGATTGGACTCGATCAGTTTGCATAGTTCCAGGTAGTGCATCGGTCGATCGTAGAAGTCAGCACGCAGGGTCAGGATGAGGATAGTTGGGCCTCGCAGCTCTGTAACCGCTGTAACCAGCAGGTCGAGGAAGTGTTGCCGCTCATCTTCTGAGGTTGTCTGCGTGAACACTTCCTCAAACTGGTCAATGAACAGTACCACTCGCGTTTCTGGTGACTTTCCCAGGTAGCTCGCTAGCAGGTGCAAACCATAGGCTGAGCCGTCTTCCAGGTCATCGCGAATCGTTTTTAGACTCCGCTGTGGCAATTGCCTCGCAAGTGAAACTGCAAGTGACTCGATGGGATGGATCCCTGGTAGAATAGGATCCAGGTAGACCCATTCCTGACTCCCAGGCAACCTACCCCCTTGCAAACGAGGAAGTAAACCTGCCATCACAACACTCGATTTGCCCGATCCACTTGGTCCAACAACTGCCAGAAGCCGCGCGCTCTGGGTATGCACCTTATCTGTGATCAGAAATGCATTCAGCGCACCTGCCAGTTCGTTGATGAGCGTGTCACGCCCGAAGAAATCGTGTCGATCTTCACTGTAGAACGCCTTCAAGCCTTTGTAGGGGTTGTGGGGTTCGAAAGGCGGTTCTGCGGACTCGTTGGTCGTGGTAATAGAGACCGCTGCTTCGTTAGAGGCAAGCCGGACCTCCTTAAGCTTTGTTATGATCTCGTCGAACACACGATGATCGTTGTTCTTCCGTGCGTCAATCGTGGCAAAGAGTTCGCCGTGGTCAGGGGGAACGCACTCCTGCCAGTACTCACCCTCTACCCAGACCGCACAGATATGACTCTTATAGATTCCAGCAATCTGCAGCGCCTTCTGAACATGGCGTGAGGATCGTGCTTCAGGAGAAGCGATCAGGAGAACTGCCTGAGCAGTACGAATGGCCTCTTGCCACGCTTTTCTCTGGTTCTCTGCCCCTTGCCTGCGTAGAGTGCGGGTGCTTAAGACGGTAATGCCTCGCGCTTGCATATGCGCCCTGAGATCTGTCACGAACTCGCGCTCTGCATCCGCATAGGAAGAAGCGAGAAACACACAGGGAGATGTAGAGGGTGCCAGTGGTTCATTGCGGTCCGCGATCAGCCCAAGTTCTTCAGAGGTCTTTTCCAGGACGATGCACAATCTCTCACGAAAGTAAGCGCCGGGTACCGTGATACCACGCTCCCACCGACTTACCGTTTCGAAATCCGTGCCTAACATCTCAGCCAGTTCACTCTGCGTCCATCCTTTGAGGTGGCGGGCACGTCTTAGCCGCTCATTGGGAACATTTTCTTCAAATACCATAACCAATGATCTCCTCGGCAACTGCTCCTCTGAGTCGGTTCTCTCCCCTCTGTCACTTCGACACTGTTTTACCAGAACAAAGTATACAAGAAAACGAGGAAAAGCGCAAAAAAGACTTAACTTGTCAAAAAAAATCTAGAACTTATCCAAGCAAATCCTGGTAGATGAGGATATTCTCTGGCAAACTACTGATGTAGTGATTGCATATCTCACTTCTCATGAATAGGTGATCACCCTATTATTGCCAGCAACAGATGTGGCCGGGAAGATAGATACACAAGCAGTGCCAAAAAGGAAGTTGTACTATGACACGACAAAAAAATACCATCGACTTGCATCTAGAGAAAGCATCTGGCCATTCTTATATTGATATTGATGTCTGTGAACTTCAGCAGCATAAAATCACCCTTCCTCGATCGTCGGATCTTCCCCTGGAAGCTATGAGTGTCTCTATGCTTGCAGAGCGCTGTATAGACGAAATGAGCAAATATCGACGTGGAGAGGCTCATACCGAACGTTATTGTATAGAACTGTTCCGGCGTGCCCTGGTGCAGCGGGATGCCCTGGCCTGGGAAGTCATGCAAGAGCGTTTCCATGAAACGATGCTACGATGGATGTGTGGTCATCCTATGAGAGATATCGCGTGTCGCTTTGATAGCGAGGAAAATTATGTGGCTCAGGCGTTTGCCCGCTTCTGGCTGGCGACTACAGGTAATCAGCAGGTGGAGTTTCAGTCTGTGGGTGCTGTATTGCGCTATCTACGCATGAGCCTGCACAGTGTTATCCTCGATGCGTTGCGAGTCTATTCGCGACCCAAAGAGGTATCTCTGCCAGAGGACGGCGATCCAGAAGAACCATTCGTGGAAGATACCCATGACGGGCATGAAGTGTGGGAAGCCATCCTGCGCCTGCTTCCTGACAGCCGTGATCAGCGTGTTGCCTACTTGCTCTTTCATTGTGGTCTCAAGCCAGGAGAAATTATCCGCTTCTGCCCACAAGAGTTTAGTGACGTGCAGGAAGTCTATCACCTGCGACGCAACATCATGGAACGGCTGCTGCGTCATGCAGATTACCTTCGTTGGCGGCTGGGCTAATAAATATAATGGAGACATACGTGAAAAAGAGTCTTTCTCAACGTTGTGTTCTACGTAAAGAGTCAATTACCTGTTGATATCACTCATGAAGCATGAAAGAACAGAGGAGATAGCTATGAAAATTTGGTTTATGGCTGGTAGCCATCCCAAAGACTATGAGCATGGCATTGATACCAATACTACCTACGAAGGTAAGAACGTCGCCTACCTTAAGTCTGTAGTTGACAATGCAGCAGGCTTTGGAACGCTCATGCAAATGTTCAAAGCCGATGATTACCGGAACAAACGCATGCGCCTATCCGCTGCTGTGAAGTCGGAAGGTATTGAAGATTGGGCCGGGCTGTGGATGCGCATTGATGGCCCGGACCAGAGGTCAATTGGTTTTGATAACATGCAGAACAGGCCAATCAAAGGGACAACCGACTGGCAAAAGTACGAAGTGGTCTTAGATGTGTCCCCTGAAAGCGTCAACATCGCCTTCGGCATCTTGTTAGACGGGAAAGGGCAGGCATGGCTCAGCGAAGTTCAGTTCGAGGAGGTCGGGGCTGACGTGCCAACAACATCCCTTGAGGAGAGCAAAGAATTGCCAGATAAACCGGGAAACCTGGATTTCGCGGAAGACGAGGTGTGAGGAAATATTACACAGTTTCTGGAGCGAGTATCGAGCTAAGATACTCGCTTTCTGTTGCTTTCTTAAATCGCTATCAGTTCAACCGCGTCAGCTCGTCGGGCAGCTTATTCGAGAGGATCTGACGCATAAATGGGACTTCACGGCGCAAAATGCCGACCTCTTCTTGTAAACGCTGGCGGGTCGATGTCAGTTCCAGGAATTGCTGCTTGCGTTCCTCCTGGATATCTAAGAAGTAGGCGATGAAGTGCGACAGATCTTCTGGTTCCTCCGGCAGGTTGGCATCGACATCTTTTTCATCCGACGCTTCCAGCAACATGCGCAGGTATTCGCTAAAAAGGTTGCGCGCCTGTTCCATCGATGGCATAAGCTCATGCTCTGGCTCGGCATCATCTTCGTATGGCTCTACTATGCCGGAGAGATAAGGTCTGTCGCGATTCTCGCTAATAATACGAAAGCGCCTTGTACCGACCGCCATGAGGGTATAGCGACCATCCTCCAGGCGATCCAGATTACGTATCTCCACCATCGTTCCAACTGAATACGGCTTCTCGTTGAGGTGCTCGCTCTCTGGCCGGGCCAGCACAATGCCAAAGGGTTTATCATCGCGCTGACAATCCATGATCATCTGACGATAGCGCATTTCGAAGATGTGCAACGGCGATACTGTTCCAGGAAAGAGTACTAAGTTTAACGGAAATAACGGTAACTCAATCGCGGCTGCAGACATCGAAGTCCTCCTCTTTTGTTAAAAAACCGCCACCGCCAGGGGTACAGACAATCAATATATCGCCTGTTTGCACATCCAGGGTAACTTTTCCAGGAAGCGGCGTGACAGTTCCCGCGTGTTCAAGACTATTGCTACCGGTTGCTCCATCTTCACCGCCTTGTAGACCATAGGGTGCGTGGCGGCGGCGATCCGTAAGCAAGGTGATGGTTGCAGGGGCCAGAAAACAAAGTTCACGGCACAACCCATCACCACCTCGATAGCGGCCAGAGCCACCAGAACCATAGCGCAAGGCGTAACGACGCACACGCACAGGCAGTTCCATCTCCAGGGCTTCGATAGGCGTATTGCGTGTATTGCTCATATGCACATGCACACCTGACAGGCCATCTGCGCCCGGTCGAGCGCCCATGCCGCCGCCCATCGTTTCATAATATGCAAAGATTCTATCGTGCTCAGCATCATAACCACCAAGCGTAAGATTATTCATCGTACCCTGTGACGCTGCCGGAACACGTTGCGGGGCAAGTTGCGCCAGCGCGCCAAACAATACATCTACTGTCCTTTGCGATGTCTCCACGTTTCCCGCGGCTACAGCAGCAGGAGCGCGAGGATGCAATAGCGATCCCTCCGGTATAAGAATAGTAACCGGCTCCAGGCAACCCTGGTTCGCAGGAACATGCTCACCAACCAGGCAGCGGACGACATACAAAACACTGGAATACGTCACAGCCTGCACTGCATTGACACAGCCCACGCTTTGCGGGGCACTACCATTAAAATCTACCAGCATTGTTCCATGTCTGATCTGAATACGTACAACAACAGGTAAGTCATTGACGCCCCAACCATCATCATCCAGGTAGTCTTTATACTGTACCTCACCAGCAGGAAGTTGTGCAAGGGCAATTCGGGTAAGTTGGGCAGAATAGGCAAGCAGCTGAGCAGCATGAGTTTGCACCATGTGCGAACCATAGCGTGCCACAATCTCCTGCAGGCGTCGTTCACCTACGCGAGCTGTGGCGATCTGCGCGTCCATATCGCCGCGCCGCTCCGAGGGCGTACGCACATTGCGATAAAAGAGCGTCAACACGTCTTCATTGAGGACGCCACGACGCGCCAGCTTGATAGGAGGAATAATCACGCCTTCCTGGTAGAGTTCGCGCGACATCGGCATCGATCCCGGCGAGATGCCACCAATATCGGCATGATGGGCACGACTGGCCACAAAACCGAGCAACTGTCCACTCTGCCCATCGGGATCATCCGCAATAAAAACCGGCTTCACCATCGTGATATCAGGCAGATGTGTCCCACCGAGATAAGGATCGTTGAGCACAATCAGATCGCCCGGCTCGAACGTCTGAAACTGGTCGATAGCGGCACGTACCGAGGCAGGCATGGCACCGAGATGTACAGGGATATGAGCAGCCTGAGCAATCAAGCGTCCCTGAGCATCAAAGCAAGCGCAGGAGTAGTCTTTACGCTCTTTGATATTTGGAGAGTAAGCTGTGCGTCCGAGAGTCACACCCATCTCTTCGGCGGCAGAGGCAAAAAGATGCTTAAAGATCTCAAGCGAGACGGCATCGAAGGGCTCTTGTTGAGTAGAAATACCACTTTGAGGCGTCTCCGTTGTGTTGCGCTGTGCGGTGATATTGCCCCATGCATCAACGACACCCTCCCATGCTGGTGGGAGCAGAATAGTGCTATCATCCTGTACCAGCAAGGCCGGTCCTTCTACACGGTTGCCATGTTGCAAGCGAGCGCGTTCGTAGATGCGAGCCTGGTGTATGCCAGTCGTAAAGGTCATAGGGCGTGTGGCAAGTATGGCGTGTTCAGAGGATGGATCTGCCGGTGGCTCGGTAGGCAACTCAGGTTGATCGAGTTGTAGTATGGCTTTTACGCGAATAGCCACAAGTTGTACAGGCTGCTCAGGATGACTATGACCAAAACGTTGCTCGTGCAGGGCATGAAAACGAGCGAGGGTGGTGTTGATATCTTCGGCTGCCGGTGTTGTTAACTCGTACGACTGACCAGGATAGCGTAGATCCCAGAAGCGCTGCAAGGAGAGTGCGGCAGCGGGATTGGATTGCGCGGACACATGCTGAATTTCGTGCTGCATATCGTTACGCGCACGCTCTTCAAGAGGTGTAAATGCGGCTTCAAGTGTGTCGGCAGCGAGCGTGTGTGTATCCAGCATAACGGTCTGCACATAGTCTTTGACGATAGGTGCCAGGATCATACCCAATGCCGAAAGCACGCCAGGATAGCGGGGAATGAAGACACGCGGGATGCGTAGAGCCTCTGCCAGTTCGCAGGCATGCAACGGACCAGCACCACCAAAGGGCAACAGAGTGAAAAGGCGTGGATCATGTCCCTGTTCGAGCGAAACGGTGCGCAGAGCACGTTCCATACTCGCATTCACCACACGAACGATACCCAGCGCCGCTTCCTCTCCACTCACACCCATACGCTGTGCCAGCGTAGCCATGTGCTCTAAAGCGCGTTCAGGATAGAGCTTGAAGCGACCACCCAGAAAGTGGGCAGGATCGATACGACCCAGGACCAGGTTGGCATCAGTAACAGTGAGCTCATCACCTGTACCATAGCAAGCCGGACCAGGGACAGCGCCAGCGGAATCGGGCCCAACAGTCAGAGCATTGCCAGCATCCAGACGCGCAATTGAGCCACCGCCCGCGCCAACAGTATGAATTGCAACCGTGGATACACCAATGGGGCAGCCAGCCACCACCGCTTCAGCAGTCTCAGGAATGTTGCCACGACAAAGCGCAACATCTGTAGATGTGCCGCCCATATCCAGCGTGATGATCTGCTCGTGTCCAGCCAGGCGAGCGACATGAAAAGCGCCGATGACACCGCCAGCCGGACCACTGAGAACGGTACGTACAGGCTCTTGAGCGGCAGTTGAAGCTGAGATGCTACCACCAGACGATTGCATAATGCGCAGAGGCCCTTGCAATCGCTCTTGTAATCGGTTGAGATAGCGCCCCAGCAGTGGCTGGACGTAAGCATTGACAGAGACAGTACTGGTACGCTCGTATTCGCGGAACTGGGGCAGAATCTCACAAGAGAGCGAGAGATAGATCTGTGGGAAATGTTCTCGTAACAGGGAAGCAAGCATTTGTTCGTGGATAGGATTGCGAAAAGCATATAGCAGGGAAACGGCGATACTCTCTGGCTCGCAAGTAGCGACCTGTTGCAAGAGTGCTGCAAAAGCTGCGTCGTCTGGCGCCTGCAAGATCGTGCCATGGTGATCGAGGCGCTCGGCGAGTTCCAGGCGCCGTTCACGCGGAATAATAACCGGCGGACGCTGCTGCATCAAATCATAGAGAGAGGGACGATCCTGGCGCGCAATCTCTAGCACGTCAGCAAAGCCCTGTGTTGTAATGAGAGTAGCACGCGCACCTTTACGCTCCAACAGGGCATTCGTGGCAACCGTCGAGCCATGAATCACAACAGCATTTGTTTCGACATTGAGCGCCTGCATGCCCGTAAGGAGACTCTGAGCGGGATCGTCTGGCGTACCAGGGACTTTATACAAACGCAACTGAGCAGGCGAGGATGGTTGTGGAGGAATAAAGTGAACAATATCAGTGAAGGTACCACCGATATCAACGCCTAGCAATCCCTGAGTTGTTTGTTCACTTTGCATCTGTAATTCCTCATGTTCCCTTTTGCATACTAGCAAAGAAGCGATATAGTCTCTCCATTATGCTCGACAGAGTATTTTGCAGCTTCCATGACTGCGATGTTGCGCCGGGCCTCCTGTGGCGTGATGGCTAAAGGTTCGCCAGAGTGCAGGTGATTAGCGAGGTTGCGATGGAAGGCATACTGTGGCATGGGGGGAAGCATCAGGTGTTGTTCATGAATGATGTCCCCGCTTTCACGGGTGAAGACGCTGAGGTCTGGCAGAGCTTCAGAAGGTGCCAGGCGTTCTTCGATCAGGTCTCCGGACCAGCGACGAGTTTTCACGATTTCCTGGCGCCAGTTACCGACGATGGCACCATGCTCGCCTAAAATGTACCATTTAGGTTTGAGGGCAGCGGCAATGTCAGAATGCATAAATGTCGCCTCCTGCCCATTGGCAAAACGCAGGTAGACACAGGACTGATCGGCGTTGGTTACGTCATGCCAGACGCGTTTATGCTCGACGCCGCGTACGCTCACCACGGTATCGGGGATGAGGTTGAGAATCCAGTCCAGGTAGTGTGAGCCCCAGTCGTAGAAGACACCTCCGGAGATCGGCTCGTGCGAGTGCCAGTAGTCACAGGGATGCGCATAGCCACCGATAAAGGTCTCGATATGGAAGACCGGGCCGATGGTGTCGCGCTTGAGCACTTGCTGGATAGCGAGGTAGTCGGGGTCCCAGCGACGGCACTGGTAGACCGTCAGAACACGCTGCATCTCTTCAGCAAGATGGATCATGGCGTTGGCTTCAGCGGTAGTCAAACAGAAAGGTTTTTCGCTTACTACGTGTTTGCCCGTGCGCAGCATCTGCATGGAGATGTCGGCGTGGGTGTTGGGTGGAGTTGAGACGATTACCACATCGATATCTGGATCTTCTGCTACTTCGGCGAGGTCGGTACAGGTACGTATTGCCGGGAATGCCTGACGTGCAAGTTGTAAACGGGACTCGTTGCGGTCACAAACAAGCGTATATGCAAGTCCCGGCACATTGCCGATGGCAGTGCCATGTTCAAAACCAATCGCGCCATAGCCAATCATCGCCACATTTGCCGTTCGCTCTTCCGTGGCTTCTCCTGCGACATAACGAATAGCACGCCCTACAATCTGTTCAAATACAGGATGAGTTTTTGTCTCTGCCGCGGTGCCCAGAGTGGTGCAGAAGACGCGGCCTCGTCCATAGTTGCGCACGTAAGCCAGAGTATGGGTTGCATACTGCCATGATGTTTGCCACAAGACCCGGGCATCAGGCGGAATTATCGTGAGTAGATAAGCAGATTCCAGGACGGCAAAGGCAGGATCAATGCGGCGTGTTATGTAGTGATCAGGAGTAGCAACGCGAGCAATAATCTCGCAACGCGGCGTCCGGATACCTCGAACGGAGCCAAGGAGTTCTCCTAGTAGTTCATATTCCTGGTACGCTTCGATTGCGTCACCAAGGCAGAGCAGGCCACCACCACGTTCGACAAAGGTACAGAGAGTTTGCTGATACGCGATATCGATGGGACCTATATCACCATTAATCACCACTATGCGAGAAGTTTCGACGAGGGACAATTGTTCGTGCGAGAAAACGGTAAGGATACCATCGATATCAATCATGACACACTCCTGTGATAGTGCGGATGCTCATGCGAATGGTCGGGCCAGTGCTGATGGTTGTGAGTATGCATTTCGCCCGGAGGTGGGAGTTCATCCGGCGAGTGAGTGTGTGTTCCCTCAAGGTGATGCGGATGGTTGTGACCAAACCACTTGTGTTGAGGATTGTAGTTGGCAACGAGCAGGCTCTCGCCGTGATGCCAGCGATCACGGAAGATATCATAGTTCTTCTTGCTCTTTGTTGCGCGCTCATCCTCGCTTAAGCTAAGCCACTCGCGATGGGGATGCTTCTCGACTCGTTCAGCAACCAGGGGAGTAACTACAGCACGGTAGCCAGACGTTTTGAAGAAGAAGCTGAAGTAGATGTCCATCAAACGATAGAAACGGAATTTTTCATCGATCCAGCCAACTTCGGGTAACAGGGCACGACGGAAGGCCAGCAGGTAGCCTTCGATGGCATCAACATCCGGTCCGGATGCCTCACGAAATTCGCGTAGATCGTCCGTGACCAGCCCGTATGGCCCCGCCACGCCTACATGTTCATCAGCAAGGGTTACATCCAGCGGTTGCCAGATATCTCCGGTCACTTCAATGGATGTGTCCAGCAAGACGACATAACGCCCTCTGCTGGCACGCATTGTCGCGTTGCGTCCGGCTGCGAAACCGAGGTTGTGATCGGCAAAGAGGACCTGTAAACCGAGCGGCTGACCCTGTTCCGCAATAAGTTCGCCCTGGCGTGCCAGTTGTTGGAGGTAAGACAGAGTATCATCGGTCGAGCCATTCTCGATGATAACAAGTTCGAGGTTACGCTGTCCGGCATGACGACAGATACTCTTGATACAGCGTTCCAGATCCTCACGGCTATTATGTGCTAACAGATTTATGGAAAACTCAAAGAGATCTGGTGCATGCGTATTATCGGGTGCGTCAGTAGAACTCGATAAGACGATGAATTCATCTTCAGGGCGGCGGGGCACTACCAATGTGCCACGAGGCGTATCTCTGACGGTATAGCCGGCCATACTCAGTTCCTCGCGTACATGATCAGCGTGAGGATAATCAGCATGCTGGCGTAGAGCTGAGCGTTCCTCTACGCGTTCAGCGATCTCAGTTGGGACAGCCGCAAGGTATGTCTGCGGGTCGAGCCGCTTCAGAGGACGATCGCTCTGAAGATAGTTTTTCAGATTGAAGCCAAGAATGCGATCAAAATCAAGCAGCAAGCGTATTCTAGTGGTAGGATCAAGCTCGTTTGAGCGCAACATAGTCCAGACGACCGCCATAGCACGCGACATATTGAGATCGTTTTCGACCTCCGCCAGGAAGCGATCACGCCAGGGAAGCTGCCCGAGTGGTTCATCAGAAAGGGCCAGTTTTCTGTCGGATTGAGTAAAAAGTCGATAGGCCTGGTCCTGCAGGCGCTCCAGGGCGGTCTGAGCAGCTTGCAGAGCACGGAATGTAAAGTTCAAGCGACTGCGATAAAGAGCAGTGGTATAGAAATAACGCAGAGCCATAGGATCAAAACCACGCGCCTCGATTTCTGAACGAGTATAAGCATTGCCCGTGGATTTCGCCATCTTCTGTCCATCTGCCAGCAGATGTTGCGCGTGAATCCAGTAGTTGACGTATTGCTGCCCCGAAAAACCCTCACTCTGCGCAATCTCATCCTCGTGATGCGGAAAAATATTATCTACGCCACCAGTATGCAGGTCAAAATGTGTACCCAGATAACGCATAGACATGGCAGAGCATTCAATATGCCAGCCGGGAAAGCCGCGTCCCCAGGGACTATCCCAGGCCATCTCGCGATCCGGCTCAGCAGGTTTCCACAAAGGAAAATCTTCTGGATTGTGACGATCGGTATCCACCCCTTCGCGCACACCTGCAAGCATACCTTCGAGTAGATTACCTGACAGTTTGCCATAGTCGGGGAAACGCTTGACATCGTAGTACACATAACCGTTGACTTCGTAGGCAATGTTTTTCGCCAGCAGGCCCTCAATGATGGTAATCATTTCAGGAATATGCTGTGTTGCACGCGGGAAAACGTGTGCGGGCAGGATATTTAGAGCGCCCTCATCCTCATGGAATGCTTCAGTGTAAAACTGCGCGATCTGTAATGACGTTTTACCTTCCTTGCGTGCCTGAGAGATCATCTTGTCTTCACCACGATCCAGTAGTTCTTGGCGCATATGTCCCACATCGGTAATGTTTTTGACGTGCAGGACCTCGAAACCGCGATACTCAAAGATGCGCCGCAGCCAGTCCGCCATCGTAAAGGTGCGCAGGTTGCCGATGTGAATATAACGATAGACGGTCGGGCCACACGAATACATCTTGATCTTATGTGGTTTGCGTGGAACAATCTCCTCGATCTGCTTTGTCAGGGTGTTGTAGATTTTCATGGTAGAGTCGAGCCTCCGCGTGAGGAACCTTTCCAGGAAGGGTTACATATATAGCCAAAGAAATGGACACGTATATCCTACGAGCATTCACAAGTATTTGTCAAGCCAGTTTAAGTCCCGTAGAGGCATGCCTTGCGTGTGCCGGGTCGTTGGGGAGGACCTCCCTCATGCTCAACGGGGTTGTTCGCGGACGACCCGGCACACGCAAGGCATGCCTCTACGGGTCAACATAGGCCCCGATTCCGTTAAATATGATACAATGCATCAGATTTAATATAAGGAGGTACAGTTTATGCCCGATATTCGTTATGTATGCCTATCGGATATGCATCTGGGTGCGGATAATAGCGTATTAACCGCCATACAACAAAACAGTATTGAAACTGCTCCTATGCAGACCGATCCTGTAATGAGCCAGTTTGTAGCATGTTTGCGGGAATTGATGCGCCACAATGAGAGAGCCGAAAAGCCAATACTGGTGCTGAATGGCGATATCCTGGAGATGGCATTAACCGATGTAAATAAGGCTGCGATGGTCTTCGAGCGTTTCATTGAACTGGTGTTTCCGCCAGATGGTGAGGCGTTATTTGATAAGAACATCATTTATATCCCTGGCAACCATGATCACCATATCTGGGAGAATGCCCGCGAGACGCAATATGTGAACTATATTCGGGGTATCGACGCAGGAAAAGAACTCCCGGTGCCCTGGCATACAACTAAAATGTTTCGACCCGATCTTGTACGTGAGTACTTCCTGACGAACCTGATGCAGCGCTATCCGCACTTACGAGATGCGCAGGTTAATGTCGTCTACCCAAACTACGCACTGCTAAGCGAGAATGGACAGAAGTGCATCATCTTCAGTCATGGCCACTACGTCGAGTCTATCTATTCACTGATGAGCACGCTCAATACCATGTTCTTCCCGAAGCGCGTACGCCCGAAGGTTGTGTGGGATCTGGAGGCCGAGAATTTCGCCTGGCTCGACTTCTTCTGGTCCACGATAGGGCGCTCCGGCGATGTCGGACAGGATATCGGCATCTTCTATACCAAACTACAAGACAAGAAACAGCTTGAACAACTGATCAACAACTTTTTGAGCAGTCTGATAGATAAGACACAGCAGCCGAAGTTATTTGAGGGCATTGAAGTAAAAAGCTTAGACTGGCTCGTAGATCGAGTGCTCGAAGGCAGATTTTCTCTGGAAAAGAATAAGACCGCGCAACCACTCAGTGCCGATGCGCTGCAAGGCCTGCACTCGTACATGGAAATCTTCTTACTTGAACAGATACGTATCGAGAACAAGCAACAAATACCGCCAGACATCACCTTTCTGTTCGGGCATACCCACAAACCTTTCCAGCAGCAAATGACCTTCGCGGGCTATCCCGCCCCCGTCACCGTCTATAATAGTGGAGGCTGGGTAGCAGACAAACTACAGCCCATGCCCATCTATGGGGCAGCAGCACAGCTCATTGACGAAAACCTGAATACGGTCTCACTGCGCATGTACAACCAATCTACCAATGACGCGGACTATACTGTACATGTCGAAGAAGTGGCCAGTGAGAGACATAGCCCCTTCTATGAGTATCTTCATGAGCTGGTGAACCCATCAAGCGATCCATGGAAAAGTTTTTCGCAGATCATTGCAAATGCGGTGAAGCAACATGAACAGGTGCTGCTGAAAAAGATTAACCTTTGATACACTACTACATCATCTCGCGCACGATCGTATTTACACGCCTGCCATCAGCACGGCCCCTGGTTTCTTTAGAAGCTAAAGGCATTACTTTACGGAAGTCTTTTCCGTTTTCTGCTATCAGGCGAGCAACAATCGCACGGAGATCATCGTCGCTCATCTGAGCGGCCTGGAGGTAAGTCTGGAGTATCTCCATCTCACGCTGCTCTTTTTCGACCAGGTCGGTGCGCCCACCCTGTTTGTAGAGGGGAATGGCCTGATTACGCTTCTTCACTTCCTGTTCCAGGACTCTTAAACAGTCTGCCTCAGTAAGTGGCTGGCCATGCTCAGGATTTTTCCGGTCGGTGCGCGCCACCTCAAGATTATGAATAGCGCCCAGCGCCATACGCAATGTATCGAGCTTCACCTGGTCGCGTGCGCGCTGTGCATCCTGTATATCTTTACGTAATTGTTGCTCTATTGGAAATTCCTGTCGTGCCATAAAATGCTTCTCCTCACATAGTAATAATGCCAACATATGGCATGTAGTATACTACAAGGAAGCAGAAAAAGCACCCATTTTTGTATCGAACAGTAGGGGCGCGATTTATAAGCCCGCGAACGTTATGATTCTAATACGCCACGGGCTTATAAATCGCGCCCCTACCGGTATTGCGCCCCTATCCGTGATACAGTGTAATCACATAAGCGTCGATAGAAAACCTATGAACGAGCACGTATGCGCGCAGAGTCGCCCAGGGGCCGGACCATGCCTTTTTTGGAGGCTCCTGAGCTAAGACTGCGCAGAACTTCCTGACAGCAAGCTAACACCAGCCACATCGAGTACATGGCAGGCCGCTAACAAGAACCTGTCAGGTACTCCACACTCAGCCATAGCCTCCTCCTGTTTCAAGGGGCGCACTCGGTTCTGTGACATGAACGACTACCTCCCCCGATAACACTTCGTGTGGCCCTGTAAGAAGCGCTCGCAGTTCTTGCTCACGCGCCCAGACTACAAAGGACTTGTTGGCTTGTTCTGCTGCTGCCTGGTTGTCAAAGAGAGTAATGGCCATCACCACGTTCTTCTCCAAGCTGAAAATGTTGTAGGACACAAAGCCTGGCAGCGCGGTGAGGGTGGGGAGCAAGCCCTCCCTGGCCCGTCGGACGATCTCATCCGTCCCGCCAACATGCGTGCTGCGTCGTACCGTTACATACATAGGTGACCCCTTCCTTCGTCAATGGTCTGGGGGTCTTCAATCACGCCCCCAATAACATGCTGTTATACGCGCCTCACCTATAAGTGAGCACAATCTACAACGAACAACACTTCCAACAAAAGCAGTATAAGGAGCATTACAAGAGACAAAGGAAAAACGAAGGGAAGTACCTGAAGCAGTAGCGAAGAGGAGAAAACAGATCTGGGCCCGCTACCGCAAAAACATGCAGACACTGCTTCACCCTGTGGAATTAACATAACAATGATACCTGATAATCGTTGAGAGTGCAACAAGCACACTTCCCACAGGAATAGATATGAATAAGCACCACGAGGAGAATCGTCTCTCCTGGAACGCAGCCACCATCGCACATAATAGCCATAAAGGAGACCAGGCAAAGTTTTTCCGCGAAGGTTGCAACAAGCTCTACCGTGATGGCAGATGCTCTATTGTGTAGATAAAGCAGTGCAGAGTAGCCATATCACAGCATGAGAACATGGTATCTTTGTAGATACCATGTTTTTTGTACTGCAAGGTAGAATTAGCAAAAGGGATCTGACCCGAGGAATTTTTAAGAGCGAGTATTACCTTTGTCACGTCTCAGACGTTTTTGCAGTGTTTCAGTCCCCTCAAGCGGGTCGTAAAAGAACAAAGGTTCTTGCCACCCTCTCAGAGGAACAGTATAACACGAAACCTAAGAGGCCAGGTGAAGATGTATTAGGGAAGAAGGTCATAGTAGGTAGACCTGCTACTGTCTATCTACGTTATTGCTGATGTATAAGAGCAATCTGAAAAACTGGTTGCACTTTTATGAAGCACAAGACTTATCAGGAATCTATATACTCGGGCGATCCAGGACTTGTTTATCAGATTTTCTAATAACTGACGCACCCGTCTCAGTTATTCATTTTCATCTTCCCGGAGGATACAGATGAATCACGACACCAGTCGTCTAAGCAGCGCAGCTCGCTCTGAGGTAATCGATACTCTCATTAGCAAGCTCAATGCACAGTATGTCTTTCCTACAGTTGTAGAGGAAATAGCGCTGTCTCTTCGTCAGAAACAAAATAGCGCTCTATATGACGAAATTTCAGATGGGGAAGAGCTTGCTAGAACCCTTACAGCGCATTTACAAGAGATAAGCAGAGATAAGCATCTCGCCGTTTTCTACAAAAACTCGGAAGATGGGAGCTCCACAGACACAATAGCTGCGGGCCACTGCGGGGACACAGGAGATATGGGAGCTATATTCAACTATGGATTTGAGAAAGTGGAGCGGCTGGCAGGGAACATTGGCTACCTTAGCATACATGCCTTCTTCTCACCCTCAGTAGGGGTCAGAGCAGCAATTACCGCCACGGATTTTATTGCACACACCAATACACTCATCATTGATCTGCGTAAGTCTGGCGGAGGCGAGCTGTCAATGGTCAGTTTCCTTGCCAGCTACTTCTTTACGCCGGAACCAGTACACCTGAACAACATCTACTGGCGAGCCAGCAACTGTACACAGCAATTCTGGACCCTGCCCTATATACCGGGTCAGCGTTACGTTGATAAACCCATCTATATTCTGACGAGTCGAACTACATCCGCGGCAGCTGAAGAGTTTACGTACGATCTGCAAAGCCAGAAGCGCGCGATCGTTATAGGTGAAGCAACGGCCGGTGAAGCCAATCCACTTGAAATGTTCCAGCTCACAGCCCGGTTTGATTGCCAGATACCTGTGGGGCGTGCCATCAATCCTATCACTGGTACAAACTGGGAGAGAACAGGCGTCATACCCAACATTGAAGTGCCACAAGAGGATGCATTCAAGACAGCTTATATGCTGGCCCTCCAGAACGTGCGAGCGGGCTTCAATGGCACGTCAACCCTATGCCAGAAAAAACTTGCGGAAGAGGTACACCACGTCCTTGCCGGACTGGAGTAGCCTACCACTTCCCCAATTCATGGTATACAATGAAGGAAACAATCCGTCCTCACACAATGAAGTGTTTATAAGGAGCAATCTCATGGCAAAAGTTTTTGAGAGTGTAGTATCACGTGCGCAAACGCCGTTTACAAACGAGCCACTTGCTGACTTCACGAACGATAAAAACAAACAGGTCCAGGCAGAGGCATTAGAACAGGTCAAAAGTGAACTGGGGCGCACCTATCCGCTAGTTATCGGGGGCAAGCATATTACGAGCGAGGATACGTTTGCTTCCATCAACCCTGCACAACCAGAGCAGGTCGTCGGCTATTTTGTGCGTGCTACGGTTGAGCAGACCAACGAGGCCGTACAGGCCGCAGCGACTGCTTTTGAGACGTGGAAGCGTGTGCCCGCGGAAAAACGTGTGGAGTATCTTTTCAAGGCGGTCGATCTGTTGCGTGAGCGCCGTTTCTATATGAATGCATGGATGATATACGAGGTTGGTAAAAGCTGGGTTGAGGCTGATGCTGATACCGCGGAGGCGATCGACTTCCTGGAATATTACGCGCGTGAGATGATGCGTCTGGCCGGTGAGCAGCCTATCACACGTATCGCAGGCGAGGATAGCCAGCTCGTCTATATCCCGCTCGGCGTGGGGGCTGTCATTCCACCCTGGAACTTCCCATGCGCGATCATGGCAGGTATGACCAGCGCGGCTTTTGTAGCGGGCAATACCGTTATCCTCAAGCCCGCAAGCACAGCGCCAGCTATTGCCGCGCAATTTGTGCGTATCCTGGAAGAGGTAGGGTTACCCGCGGGCGTCGTTAATTTCCTTACGGGATCGGGATCAGTGGTCGGCGACGCGTTGGTTGATAATCCCCACATACGCTTTATCGCTTTCACGGGATCGCGCGATGTTGGCCTACGCATCTATGAGCGCGCCTCAAAGCATCAGAAGGGGCAACGCTGGCTGAAACGCTCTATCCTGGAGATGGGCGGGAAAGATGCAGTAGTCGTAGACGAAACCGCCGATCTAGAGTCTGCTGCCGATGGCATCGTAGCTTCGGCCTTTGGTTTCCAGGGGCAGAAGTGTTCCGCAGGCTCACGCGCAATTATCGTCGAGCAGGTGTACGACCAGGTCCTACAAAAGGTGATCGAAAAGACGAAAAAGCTGACCGTGGGCGATGTTACCCGGCCAGATACGTACATGGGTCCGGTCGTCGATGAGAACGCGATGAAGAAGATTGTCGAGTATATCGAGATCGGCAAAGGCGAGGGGCGCCTGGTAGTCGGTGGTGGACATCACGGTCCCGGCTACTTTATCGAACCCACCGTTATTGCTGACGTAGATCCTCATGCACGCATCGCGCAAGAAGAGATCTTCGGGCCAGTCCTGGCCGTTCTTAAAGCAAAAGATTTTGACGATGCCATCTCTATCGCCAACGATACCGAATATGGCCTGACGGGTGCGCTCTATTCAGGCGATCAGCAGCGTATCGAGCGGGCCAAAGAAGAGTATCATGTCGGCAACCTGTACTTCAATCGCAAATGTACGGGTGCGCTCGTAGGCGTCCATCCCTTCGGTGGCTTCAATATGTCCGGCACAGACTCGAAAGCGGGTGGGAGAGACTACCTGCTGCTGTTCACGCAGGCAAAAGCCATTTCAGCAAAGAAATAAGGGAAAGGAGCAGCCTTTGGTAGCCGCTACACAACTGCGTCCTGGCGTATGGCAGATCTCGCTGCCATTCCGGGGCGAACCCGAGATCGTCGGGTCCTACCTTTTCAGCGGAAGGGATGAAATTGCGCTCATTGATCCAGGTCCTGGTAGCATGCTTGAAGCACAACTGGCCGCTATTCGCGAGGCCGGATTTGATCCCGCAGATGTTACACACCTGCTCTTGACGCATATCCACCTGGATCACGCGGGCATGACTGGCTCACTGCTACGGCATATGCCGAGAGCGACTGTCTATGTACACAGCAAGGGTGCCCCGCACCTCATCGATACATCCAAAGTTATAGCGAGTGCAGAGCGGATCTACGGCGATCAGATGAAAGAGCTGTGGGGGACAATAGAATCAGTGCCCGAGGAGCGTCTCAGGATCATAGAGGGTGACGATATTCTGACTATTGCCGACCGTCGTCTGGAGGTCCATTACACTCCCGGGCACGCTGTCCACCACGTCATCTACTTCGATGTGCACTCTGGAGAGCTTTTCTGTGGAGACGTGGCGGGAGTGCGCCTGCAAGATGTTGACTACGTGCGACCTCCAACACCACCACCCGACCTGGACATCGAGGCATGGTCTGAGAGTATCGACAAATTGAAACGCTTGCGACCCGATGTGCTGTATATAGCACACTTTGGTCCAACAAGAAATGTCACGCAGCACCTTGAGCGGTTGAGGGAAAGACTCTACGCCTGGGGTGATTTTGTACTGAGCGCGATGCGCGACGGTAAGAGCGAGGCCGAGATTATCGAGTTGCTTATCGCGCACACTGAGCCAGAGTTACAGCGTGCAACAGGCGATCCTCATTCTTTGAAGAGATATGAGATCGCGACGAATTATGCGATGACGGTGCAGGGGTATATGCGGTTTTGGACAAAGAAGCATCCAGAGCGCCTATAGACGTAACTCTTCAGGTCTCCTCGCCACCTGCGGTGGCTCGCCCTGGTTGTGTGGGTGGTACAGTTGGCAGCCTCGGGGCTGCCAACTGTACCACCCACACAACTCCTTAGCGCAACACAACTATGCGCCCGAGCATTTCTGCTCTACCTTCAGCATGGGACCATCTGCAGTTCCATCGTTCGGGTCTAAATGATCCCAGTGTACAAGCTGGGCTGGTGGGATCAAATTTTTGAGGATAGTATACACACTATCGGAGCTGCCGGTCTGCTTCTTCCATTGCAAGACACGCGCTGCCGCTGCACTCACAATCGGGGCTGCAAAAGATGTGCCTATCCAGTAGGCCCAGCCGTTCTGGTTGGGTGGTGCGTAATATTGTTCAGGTGGATCAGCCGGGACAGCCGAGAGCGGCGGATAGAGGATGCTGCTGTAGATGCCTATCGGTGCATCGCTGAATGTTACCTGGGGATGATCGCTGCCAGGATCAGCAGGATTCGCAGGAACTACTTCTCCTGTAACTGGAGGCGTATCTGGAAGCTCACCACCCCATGCAGCAATGCTATGTGAGCCGGGATAACAGCTATATGAGGCCGCAGTGCCATTTTTAGTCACAGCGCCAACAGAAATGATGTTGTCCATAGAGTCACTCAAGAGCGCCGGATAGAGCGCCTTAGGACGTAGAGAGCCAGTGGGCATTTCACGCCCATCTCCCTCGTTGCCAGCAGAAGCCACAATAACGACGCCTGCATCCGCAAGGGATTGGAGCGTCTGGCGCAGCAGTTCCGGCAGGATGTTATCGAAACCGGAGTTCGGTAATCCTGGCTTAGCTGTTGCCAGGGTAATGCCATTGTTCTGTGCCTGATCGTCGGTAGGGATTACCAGACTCAGGTTGATGACAACTGGCTTGCCGAAAAGATCCCCTGGCTTATTTGTATCTGGATTCGGGTTTAAAACACGATTGTAGATCTTCTGCAGAGCCCATGTCAGCGTTTGCATATCACCCACACAGAGATCATTGAGCACACGAATACACTCAATGTTGGCATCAGGAGCGATATCACGCACAATTCCGGCAATGAATAAGCCATGATCTGAGATTAGCATGGGATAATGCTCTCCATAGACGTCCTTGCCAACCGCGGCACCGTTTGTGTGCTGCATAAGGAATACCCCTTGCACGCCGGACAACAGGCTGTAATCAAACGTCACTGTTTCATTGACATTATGCAGGAGCCCATTGCTACTCCCGGCATTTTGTGCGGCGTTGGTGATGACTATCCGTTCGGGAATTGCATCCAGTATAAAGACCTTCACACCATCACCCGTCGTTTGTAACTGTTGTTCTAGATCAGCCAGCCCAATGTGAGGGTTCGAGCAAGAATCTGTCACAGGCGCAGGAGGTGTAAGTGGGCAGCCGTTGGTGACCTGAGAGCCTCCACACAGCCAGGTTGGGGCAGCAAACTCGATGTGCACTCCACCCTTATTAAGATCAAGCACTTGCTCGTTGAGGGTGTTAACAATGGGGCGAATAAGAGGCCTGTTATTCTGATTCTTGCTGTCCCCCTGCACAGGCTCCTGGATGAGGTGAAAAAAGCCAGTAATATTGGTCTGGATCTCGCCAAAGTCTTTTTTAATGGCATCCTTTAAACCGAAGAGATAGACCCCGTGAGGCACCTTCGAGCTACCGTCAGTGTTGACGTCGCTGAAAGAATGCTGCGCTCCCGGATCTGGAGGCGGGTTATCCCTGTCATCCAGAAAAGTGAGCTTAATAGGGGCCTTGTTGTCCGGGTCAAGCTGACGATTGAGGAAGGTGCGATACTTCAAAGGACCAACATCACCAACGAGACGAAATGCAGCCCAGAAATAGGGGTGAGCATACATTGAATCGGTCTGGAGCAAGAGATTACATTGAGCGGCTCGCAGCGCCTGCACCTTGCTCTCTCCTTGCAAAAGATGCTGATAGAAATGCTGCATCAGTTCGTTGGTCGAGGCATCTTCTACGGGCCACAGGCTGATGACGAGTGAAGCTGCCCCGGCAGCGAGGAAGGCCCGCGCCAGGCCCAGTTGTTCATCGCCTCCCCCGCTCAGAGCCAATCCGGTTTCACAACCGCTCAAGGTGACCAGTTCACAATGCTGTAAATTAAGGCTGAAGGCATCAATGGCATTTAACTGCCCATCGGCTAAACGCACATACGAAAAATTGGGGGCATCCAATCTACTTTGCCCGTGCGTTGCGAGATGAATGATAGGACAGGTTGAAGCTTGCTGGATCAGCCGCGCAATCGTGGCTTCTTCTTCAAGATAGCAGTCCCCTCCTAAGAGTGAGGCTATCGTTCTTGCCTCATCCTGGACTCGTTGCAAATGCCCGCGATCCGAATACCCAAACACTAATGGAGACTGAGCTGCCGGGTCGTTTTGCTGGCTATTGCGCAGAGCAAGATGTGTAAGCAGACTGCTTGCCGGAAGGTAGTTTATCTGGTAATCCTCGATCAGGAAGCGAGAACCGTCGTAGAGGGCGTGAAACGGCAGTTCATGGAGCGAATCATAGGGGACAATGGTCAGGTATCCCGACGAAGAAGGCAGCAGAGATGCGACAGGAGCGATCAAGAGATTATAGAGCTCTTTCAGCAAGCGGCGGATTGCCTTCTGTGAGCCTGGTGCACCAAACCAGCCCTGCGCTTGAAAATTGGCATGAAGGATAAGTAACAGGTGTTCCAATCTGGTCTGTCCGTCCGGCAGCTCATGGACCATCAAATCTCTTGCGGTAATGGCAAAAATGACAAGCTTGCCCCGGTGCATATAGTAGGACAGGAGCAGATGATCAGCAGCAAGATGCTGGCGCACCTGCGCGATATCTATTCGCTGTACCCTGGAAGGTGCTTGCCCTGGATGCCCGGCTTTCCTGGAACTAGGAGCAGGTGACCTTGTCGGCATAATTGCTTCGTAGAGATAGAGGCGCTCAAACAACTCGTTCAGCTTCTCCTCACAACGCTTTAGCTCGGTCACTATGATATCTCTATTCAGTTCTGGCGAGAGCGAGGGATCAATCTCTGCGAGGAGCGTGCTATATTTGCGATGTTGCTCCTGCCAATCTCTGAGTTCGTATTGTGTGCGCAGAACCATCGGAGAAATGGCATTTCCTGCTTGTTCGTCCTTTTGAAGTGCCGCACCAGATCTGCTCAGATGCTGGCGAAGAGCCATTGATCGTGCCTGCTCAAGATAGTAAAAAGCCTCCTCCGGTCGAGACTGCTGGAGGCGCAGCGCAATCATATCCTCATAGACAGCCCAGGTTGTGCGCAGAAATGAAGGTGAGAGATCATAAACAAGATCATCAAGAATCCGCTCAATCTGAGCAATTGCTGCTCCATAGTGCTTTGCTGCCTTCGAAAGATTATTCTGAAGAGCAAAAATTCCTCCCAGAAGATAGTGGCTTTTATAGATTTCCTCCTGCAAATTATGCTGACGTGCCTGTGAGATAACCTGCCTGCATAACAACATCGCCTCCTGGAGCAGCGCCGTTTGCTGCTTCTTCTCCTGAAAGATGGCTGGCTGCCGCGCATTAGTCATCAACGCGCTGGCCATAAGGAGGCTGGCCTGAATGGAGCGAATGACAAGACCCTGAGCATCATAATACTGCTTGACCTCCTGAGCCCGTGTATAGGCTGGCACGAATGCTTCCATCTGGAAAAAGATTTCTGCCTGCTGGAGCCTGGTAGCAAATGCGTATGGTTCAAAGCCACCATGAGTAAAGAGTTCCCATGCTTCATCGAGGATGCCAATAGCTTCTTTTAGCCTGTTTGCGGCCACCAGTGCTCTCGCGTGTTCGCCCAGTGCATTGCCGATATTCAATGAGAGACCGGATTGCCGATAGGTCTTCACTGCCTCTTCCGACACCAGGCAAGCCTCTTGCGCCCTATTCAGTTTAATAAGACAATTTGCCATGTACAGCTTGAGTTCAGCGAGAAAGACAGGATTATCTATATTCTCCTGTAGCATGCCATCACGAGCGTGGTAGCAGTGCCGTAATGCCGAACCATAGTACCCCTGCATATAATCAAGATTAGCCAGCTCATACTCTACAAGATTAGCCAATGCTGTTTCTTTGAGGGCTGTAGAATTTGCCTGCGCCTGTTGTAGAAGCGTATAGGCCCGTTCAAGATCGCCGAGGCAAGAGACGTTTCTGGCCAGGTTGATCTGAGTGACCGGTATAGGTCGCTGGATAGCAATCTCATCTTGATCGGTGACAGCAGAAAAAATTACCAGCATATGTTCGTGAAGCTTGATCGCATCCTGGTATCGCCCTACAAATTCATAGACTACCGCCGCATTATTATTGATAACGCCGACCCAATACTGTTCACCCAATTGTGAGAAAACAGAGCAGGCCTGCTCTGTGGCTTGTAGTGCATTTTCAATACGACCAAGATATCCCGCTGCTGAAACCCAACTGATGCGCGAACGCGCCCAGTTTCTTTGATCTCCCAGGGACAAAAATTCCTCCCCGGCAGCGTCTAAACTCACCAGCGCAGCTTCATAATGCCCAATCTGCACCAGCGCATCCCCCTTTGCTTTGAGGCCGAGCGCATGCGATGAAAGATGAGAACTACATTCGCCGAAGAAGCTCAGCAGTTCAGCTATCTTGAGCGAGAGAAAAGGGGTGTAGAGGAGGCGCAGAGCTTCATCCGCCAACCATTCGCCAATGGTTTTATGGTCGGATAGTTCTGTGATATGCTCCTGTATGTAAGCACGGCCTTCTTCCAAAGAGTGGTCGCGTAAATACTGCAAAAATAACTCACGGTCCATATGCGGCATTTGCTCTATTGCTTCTTGCCCAACACCGTAAGAGAAAACGCCACAGCCCCAAAGTCATCCGACTGTATTTCGGAGAGCATCTGCTGGTATACCTGCTCGACCTCCTGCTGCGTAGTCACTCCTGCATTGACCAGGAACGGTAGCACGAGCCGATACGCCTGGACAATATCCTGGATGACCTCTCTATGAACGGGCGTGCCAGATGAGAAATTCGTCTCGCTCACCACTTGCTGTACCGACTGGCAGCCAGCGTCTTGAACGAGCTGTTTGAGTACCGGAGTAATACTGAGTAGCCGTCCCTCAGGAGAGAAACTGCGTCGGGTGAGGAAGAAAGCCTGCGCAATCAGCCCACCAAGCTGAGCAAGCGCGGAGCTATTGGTAATGGGCAGTTCGGCTTCAGTAAGCTGAATGACGCCGCCAGGGCGAGTGACGCGTACAAACTCGCGGAGTACACCCGGCCAGGCTTCCGCAGGAATAAGACCCACAATATAGCGCACATTGACCAGGTCGAATGAGTTATCAGCAAAGTCCAGGCGCTGGAAGGGGTCCATGACAGTGAACGCGACGTTTGCGATACCGCGTTCTCTGGCCTGCTCCCGTGCATGCTCCACCTGTCGGGCATCGCGCTCGATGCCAATGATCTCGACATCCGGAGAAATCTGCCCCACGCTCGTCGCCCACTCACCTTTTCCAGAGGCAACATCAAGCACGCGCTGAAGAGGAGAAACAAAAGAATCCGCCAGATCTGACAGTGCCTGGGCACGTGTCTTGAGAGCAGGGAGATCGAAGTGAAATAAGCGCGGCACGGTTCCATCCCCTTCAGAGGCAGGAGAAAGAGGCAAGCTCTGCTGTGCTCCGATTGATGGAGCTATCTGGGAAACAACACCTTCCGGTTTTTGCCCCCATGCAGTGAGGGTATAGACCAGCCCGTGGAAACTCTCCTCTAACATCTCCACTGAAAGTTGTTGTTGCAAGCGCGCAACCTCTTGTTGCGTCGTTACACCTACAGCCGTGAGGAATGGCTGCATCAGCTCGAAGGCGACGGTCAGATCTTGATAGCCGCTCTGCTGCTGTTCAGCTCCTACAGAGAAATCCAGGAAGCTTGCTCGCTCCTGGATATTGACACAGCCTGCATCGCGCAGGAACCGTCTCAGCCACGGGGAAATGCCAAGATTTCGCCCGTCGGCAGAGAAATCCAGTCCACTTCTCCGCGCTGCCTGCAACAGCAATTTCATGAACTTTTCATATGCAAAGCTGGTAGTCACGCCCCATTCGCTCCCAGTAATACGGATGATACCGCCGGGTCTCGTAACACGCATAAATTCCTTGAAGAGCGGCGCGAATGCCGCTGCTGGAATGACCTCTTCTATGTGGCGTGCATTGACCAGGTCGAAGGACGCATCGGGAAAATTCAAAGGCTGAGTAATATTGCCGACCTGAAAGCTGACGTTGTCTAAACCACTTGCACGCGCCTGGATGATGGCGTAGTCGATCATATTTTGGCTAATGTCAACGCCAGTTACATGCATATAACGATAAGTCTGGGCCATGCCCAGCACCCACCCTCCAGGGCCACATGCGACATCCAGGGCGGTACGGATATGAGCAATCGTCTCTTCGGATTGCTCTGGGAGGAGTCCTCCCATGGATCTGGTAAAATTCCGATCTTGCTCGATCAGATGCACTCCCTCCGCCTGACTGTCACCGAGAATGTAGTAATTTCCAGTGAGAGAGGGATCGTAGCTAGCCATAGCATAACTCCTTATATGGTCTCTATCGCTTTAGTTTAATAAATATTTTCTTGAAGTAGCTCTTCTTCGAGCTGCTGCCATACAAACAGTTCTGCCTGCCTGCGTGAGAGTGGACGTGGTTGATTGAACGACTCTTTCATGAGGGTTACTATGCGCTGTTGTAAGGTGGCGAACCGCCTTTGCTGCTCCTGGTAAGGGGGCATTACACGCAGCTTAACTTGTTCCGGTGGATAAAACTGCTCTGGTGTAAAAGCCAATGCGATCAAGTCCGCGTAGTCGGCAATCAGCCTGAGACGGGCTGCCGAGTTAAAATACCTGGGCTGAGTACTAGAGACCACGAGACTCCCTGCAACGCAGTTTGCGTACATGATGGGGTAGGCGGCTACACTCACTTCATCCCCCACTGGATAGGCGGGCAGCAATGCTATCCTTTCCCGTAGATCATCAATGGTCTGGGGGCGGCATGTGGACACCACATACCCCGCTAGCGACTCAATGCCCAGGAAGATGAACTGCTGGTCCAGATCTTTCGCCCAGGGTGGGGTTCCTAATCCCATGATTTCCCGTAGACTACGCACCACGCCATTATCAGCAGGAGGCATGCATTGCGCCAGAGTGATTACCAGACCTATCTCCTGGGGATCGAGTCGCCGCACGGCATTTTGGAGCACTTTCTGACAAAGTGTCCAGAACAACAGAGAGACAGGGGTTGTGGCACGCACCTCATACATCTGCCGGATAAACGCTATATCGATTTCATCGGAGGAGGTGCTGGCATCTTCTGCAAGATTGCCGTACTCGCTCATCAGCAAGTCTGCGAACAGCTCCTGCTGCTCTTTGGGAACAGCTCGTAGTAACTGGCGAGCGTTATGTGGACGCGGCTGAGACTCTCCATTCGCCCATCGGGTGAGCGTCACTGGATTGATGCCCACCTCGACAGCAATACGCTCGCGTTCGCGTGAGTTACTGATGATGACCTTAAGCAGATCATGCCAGGAAGATGGGAGTGACATTTCTACATCCTCATCTGTTCAAAGCTCCTAAATAAACTGATGCAAGAGGTAATCCATCCAGGTGTATAGTAACAGAGAAAAGACAGAAAAGCAACCAATTCGCATTCGCTGCTATTCCCGATCCGCAACGATTGATCCCACCCGGTCGCCCAGAGTCGGATCTCTTCGGCTCAGGATGACTGCATAGATGAGAGCCAGGATAACGATTCCAAGGCCAATCCAGGGGAAGAGGTTATATGGTGCAGGCTGGTTTGGTTGCACGAGTGCCCACAGCGGGAAGCCAATCGCAAGCACCCCAAGGAAAGGCAAGATCAGATGTTTCACGAGAGAGAACTGATCTCGATGATATCTCCTGTAGTACAAAGGCAATGCCAGATTCGAGACCAGGTAGACCAGTGACACCAGGATTGTACCCAGTGTGGCAATTTCTCCAAAGAAAGTTACAGGTAGCACAGTCCAACCAAAGATGTACGTGATGGCCAGGCCAATACCTACAAAGGCCAGAAAGCTCACCCACGGAGTGCGCCTCCTGGGATGCAACTTTGCCAACCACGAAGGCAACAGCCCCTCACGGGCGGCATTAAAGATCAGGCGCGCCTGTGAATTTGAGCCAGCTATCATGGCACTCATAGTCGAAGTGAATCCGGCAATATAGGCAAGCAGCGCCAGAATGACAGAGATCTTCTGGGCCGCATCAATGAACGGAACCTCTGCTGATGACAGGGCTTTGACGTCGTAGTTAAAGGTGACAACGGTGGCGTACATAAACACCACGTACGAGAGCGCCATGAGCAGGATGCTGGCGTAGATGGCTCTGGGCACGTTGCGGCGTGGATCTGTGGTCTCCTCGGCAAGTGCCGCGGAGTTTTCCCAGCCGATGAACATATAGATGGCGACCGGAAACCCGAGTCCAAACCCTGCCAGCCCACCCGAGATATTTCCCGGGTTGAAAGGAGCGAGGGAGAGATGCGCCGCATTGGTGACCAGTGCGACTATCGACACCAGTATCAGCACAGCCATTTCCAGGGCAAAGAAGTAGCCTGCCCACCTGGTGGAGAGTGATACGCCTCTAACCATGAGGAAAAAGACAAGTGCGACAAGGAGCAGGGTGAGCAACTGCCAGGGTATGTTGATGTGCGCATACTTTTGCAGAATGATCTGCGTCCAACCACCAGAAATATCGATAACTGAGGACATGGCAACGATATAGCCGACGCTAATAACGAGAGTGGTGGTGACGGCCATTACGGGCCCAAAGGTCTTGCCGATAAAGGTGATAAACGAGCCAGTAGACGGAATCGCACGTGAGAACTCGGCCAGGGTATTGCCAAGCAAAGCAATAGCAACCGCCGCCGCGACAATGATAAGTGGAGAGGCAATACCGGCTGCCGTTGCAATGAGCGCCGAACTAAAAAAGAAACTCATCGCCGGAGCAATATTAGCCATTGTAGATGTAGCAATATCCAACAGATTCAGAGCTCCACGCTCCAGACGTTGAACCTCCACTACAGGGCCTGATGTTTCTCCCCCGACGGGAAGTGCAGGAGGCAGTCCCTCGGACATAATCATTACCTCTTTTCTCCCATTCCCTATCGTCGTAGGAACGGGCACGAAGTTAGAACCTTCCTCATCTTATACAGGGACAATGTATACAGAAAGTATAGATTACAAACAGTAATAAAACTAGTGGGAGGCTTTTCGACGCCCGCTAGCAGTCACAGTTAGTGATAGGGATGTCAGATGGTAACTGAATTTTGCGCCAATTGGATGAATCAAGCCAGCATATCTTTGGGGAAGGACTATCAACTGCGGCTGGAGAGCAACTGATTATCAACCTGGAATACGCCCAGGTTGACCAGTGTGGGACCTATATCCTGCAATGCATGAATAATCAGCCTGTGAGCTTCTTTCTCGCCAATGATGGGAGAACAAAAATACTGGCAGGTAGCAATCAGAGCGGTGAAGCCTTCGAGGAGGATCTCACGAGACATATGATCCAGTTGTGAACGCTCTACAATCTGCAAATAGCCGCTAGAAGCAATCTGTAAGCTGGCAAAGGCAGGAAAGGCAGAGGAACAATCATCAAGGATATCTCGTAACACCGTCAGTGCTTCCTGCGGTCCCACAAGATGAGCGACAGCCAGCGAGACACGGTGTGTGCCCTCGACGAGCACCTGCCATTCCCAGGGCGCAATGAGTTGTCTGGCTTCGTGCGCTGCAATGATATTGCTATCGATGACGCGTGGAGGATAGGGCAGCACAACAAGTCCATGTTGATGGAGATGCATAAGAACATCATCTAGATGTTTCTCATACTCACTGTCAACCGTCACATCAGCAGTTATAACGCCGCGATCGAAACGGAGGAAAGCATGGCCCCATTCCCGAATCTCGCCCAGGATAGAACGTGCGTCACCCCGATTCCCAACAATATGGACCACATTGCCTGCCCGAAAGTAGAGATGGGCTATGCTAAGACGCTCAGTGTTGCGCAGAGAGAGGCGGCCAAACGCTCGCATCCGTCTGATCTGCTGAACAATATTTGCCAGATCACGTAATGAACCTTGCCATGAAACTCCTAAAGGACTTGTCTGGGACACAGCAAGCTACCGCCTTTTACCAGGCTACAGAGCAGCCTTCCGGAAAATACAACTAAGCAGGACACGGCCATCTGCCCAGACAATGATACAAAGAAAGGTCATACAATGTCAAGCAAAGATCCTCAGAGAGTACTACTGGCTACTCTTCTTCAGCTAAGATAACTCAGAGAGTTGGTACACCCGGTCGCAAAATTCACAATGGCCTACCAGTTTTCCATCCTGTCGCTGCACAGCAGAAAGACGACGCGCACAGCGGCACACGTAACCGTGCAAGCGAGCAGGATTACCGAAGACCAGGGCCTGCGAGGGAACATCTTTCGTCACGACCGAGCCAGCGCCGATCAGCGCAAACTCACCAATAGTCACACCACATACAATCACTGAGCCAGCCCCAATGGACGCTCCATACCTGACAAGCGTGGGAGTAATCTCCCAGTCATCGGCACTTTTAAGCTTGCCATCGGGAGTGATAGCACGCGGGAACATATCATTAGTAAAGCACACATGGGGGCCAATGAAGACGCCATCCTCAACCGTTACACCTTCAAAGACGGAGACATGATTCTGGATTTTGACGCGCGACCCGATACGCACATGGGACTCAATATATACACCTTTCCCTATATTACACTGCTCACCGATCTGGGCGTACTCGCGTACATGCGCCTGGCGCCAGATACGTGTCCCGGCTCCAACTTGAGCACCCGGCTCAACCTCTGCCGAAGGATGGACATAAAAAGATGAAGATACCATTCCCACCTGCCTTTCTAGTCAAAACTCTCAGTAACTCTTAAGATGCTCTCTTCTTGATTCCTCGCCGCCTGCGGCGCTTCGCAAGCCGTTTTATGGATGGGTGGTGGATCGGCGGCCCAGGGCCGCCGATCCACCACCCATCCATAAAACGGAGCGAGCCGCCGCAGGCGGCGAGGGATCATGAATAGCTCCGTTTATATTATACGCGCCTTTCCCACCCATGTTTAAGAAATGGGAACAAATTCTACACCATTAGCGATAATCGCCTGGCCATCTTTTAGAAGGCTAGAAGGCACCTGTCCCTTTTGGCGTCCCCAGGCCTGTGGGACCATTGTAGCCGGGTCCTGCTGTGCATAGATAGCCAGGGACACAGGTCCCATTACTCCCCTGGGTGACAGGATTCAAGTTTGCGGCATGGCTATACAGATATGAGCTATCAACTGTTTTTGCATTGCCCGCCAGCGCGTAAGTACTGGCAATGATGGGTGATGATGCGCTTGTTCCGCCGAAGACATTCCAGCCATTGCCACCGTAGGTATGGTAGACTGCAACGCCCGTTGCAGGATCAGCAACAGCGGAGACATCTGCGACGGTCCTGTTGGGGCATCCACTGTCCTGTTGCCATGCGGGTTTGCTGACATACCGACTGCATCCACTCCCAGTCCCATTCCAGGCAGCCTCGGTCCAACCGCGAGCGTTACCTGCACGCATCAGCGAGGTCCCGCCGACTGCCACGACTCCCTGAAATGCGGCTGGCAGTTCTACACCATAACCATCGTCGCCAGAACTGGCAGTAATGATTACGCCCGGGTGACGGTAATAGCGAGCAGATGTTTGAGTAGATTGACCATCTTCCTGTCCACCATAACTATTGCTGATTGTGTTCGCACCCAGGCGTACGGCGGTATTGACGGCTGTGCCCAGGTCGTCGAAGGAAGAGCTATTGGCCTCAACCAGCAAGATGTGGCAGTTGGGGCAGATCGCACTGACCATGTCCAGGTCGAGCGCAATCTCGCCAGCCCAGCCCTGGTCGGCCCGTGGATAGCGTTTGCCGCCGCGCTGGTCTATCTTTCTGAAGCAGCCATTGGCGGTTGTACACGCTGGCAAACCAAACAAAGAGCGATAGACCTTCATGTCCGCTTCTGCTCTTGGATCATCGTAGGCATCGACGATGGCGACGGTCTGACCCTTCCCGGCTGTTGCCGATGGCAGCCTGTACGCATTCTGGAGATCGCTCGGGATCAGTCCGTGAGGAGTATTTGTCACCGCATGCGGACTATCGAGCTCATGTGTTTGCTTAAGCAATGACCAGAAGGCTGTATCGGCGACGCGGACATTGCCCTTACCCAGAGAGACAGTCGAACAGCCGCCTTGCAGCGCATTCGCCCTCAGCAGGGGAGAACCACTGTGCAAAAACGTAAGTTGATATTCGGCGATGACGTACATGGGGCAGACATGATGTGCCGGTTCCGCAGGCAAGGAGAGGATTTTATGATAGATGTCTCGCACCAGTTGGGCCTGTGTGATGTTCGCTTGCTCTCCACCGTTGGCGGATGGAGTCCCTACGATCTCTAACATATTTGGTGCTACCCCTGCTGCATAGGAAATAGAAGAAGTGAGGGCTCTCTCTCCTAACAACATTGTCGTTACAATGAACAGTAATACGAACCAATATCTTGCCTTCATAGAGTTTCCCTTCCCTTTCAAACAAATACACTTTCCCTCTTCGCTGCATAGAGTGCAACGACGTATCCTTACTTACAAGGTACCTCTGTGTACAAACTGATCAATAAAATGTGCCCGGACGAACGAAAAAGAGGAAGGGCCTGCGTTGCCCTTCCCCACGATCTGGCCGATGATTAGAATGCGCCGGTTCCGTCTGGCGTTCCCAGTCCCGTCGGGCCGTCATAGCCCTTGTTCGAAGTGCAGAGATAGCCGGGCGTGCAGGTCCCGTTGTTGCCATAGGTGATATCGTTCAGATTTGCTCTATGGCTGTACAGATAAGCGCCATTGATTTTTGCGGCATTTCCAGCCAGCGCATAGACACCGGCGATAATGGGCGACGCTGCGCTGGTACCACCGTCAACAGACCAGTCACTATAGCTCTGATAGGTATTGTAGACAGCAACTCCGGTGTCAGGATCAGCAACGGCAGCGACATCGGCCACGGTCCTATAGTGACACTTGCTATCTTTCTGCCACATTGGCTTGCTGACGTAGTGGCTGCACCCACTGCCCGATCCGCCCCATGCGCTTTCGCTCCAACCACGTGCATTGGCAGCCTGACTCAAGGAGGTTCCACCAACAGCGATCACGCTATTGAATGCTGCCGGAAGCTGAACGCCGTAGCCATTGTCACCCGCGCTGGCAGTGATGGGAACGCCGGGATGATCGTAGTAGTGAGCCATGGCGGTGGCATCCGAGAGGTTCTCCTGACCACCATAACTGTTACTGACCTCTGTCGCACCAAGACGTACCGCTGTGTTGACCGCGTAACCAAGATCGCTAAACGATGCGCTATCAGCCTCGACCAGGAGAATGTGACTGTTGGGAGCGGTAGCACTGACCATGTCCAGGTCAAGCGCGATCTCGCCAGCCCAGCCACCATCGGCCTGCGGATACCGCCTACCACCACGCTGGTCCACTTTTTTGAAGCAGCCATTGCTGGCTGTACAGGCTGGCAAGCCAAACGTTGAACGATAGACAGCCAGGTCAGCCTCGGCGTTCGGATCGTTGTAGGCATCGACGATGGCAATGGTTTGCCCCTTGCCAGCAATAGATGAGGGCAGCCGATATGCGCGTTGCAGATCGTTCGGCGTTAATCCAGAAGGTGTACCTACGAGTGCATGTGGATGAATACCCACAGGTTTCAGTATAATAGCCAGGCAGCTTGCGAAACCCACGGCAACCTGATCACATGCATGGACTTGTTTGTAGCCAGTTGCGCTCAAAGCTGTGATGTTTGAAGAATGGCTGGATGACTGAGATGCAAAAGCGGATGTAGAATTTATTATCATAAAGGATAAAAAGGAAAGGAATGATAAGGCAATAAGTAATTTTTTCATTGTTTATTCCTCTTTTTATTTAAAAGCTCGCTCTGCGAGAGATATTCTGCCTATATCGGCAGGAGGTTCTTTTCAGATGAAGGAATCGTTCTTCCTGCCCTACTTATTCTTTCGGCAGAAACGCGGAAAAGAAAAGGGGAATTTCAGTTCTTTTTCCTGTTCAAAATACGTTATCTCTGGTACAGTAAGGGTAGGCTCAAATAGCCTACCCTCAAGTAAAGAAAGGACAAATGCGCCTGTTCTTGCAGAAGAGCGAGCGCATATATACAAATGGCAACAGCAAAATATCTTGTAACCGGTGGCGCAGGGTTTATCGGTTCGCACATTGTTGCGGCACTCTTAAGACAGGGAGAGTCGGTACGCGTACTAGATAATTTCACTACAGGGCATCAGATAAACCTGGAAACCTTCAAAGGATATCGGGGGCAGGTGGAAATTCTTCATGGCGATTTGCGCGATAGAGAGATCGTGAAGACGGCAGTGGCAGGTACAGAAGTGGTATTTCACCAGGCTGCCGTAGCTTCAGTACCGCGCTCCATCGCTGAACCGGTAGAGTCATTAGAAATCAATGTCAATGGCACTCAGAACGTGCTTATTGCGGCACGAGACGCAGGTACAAAGCGTGTCGTCTTTGCCAGTTCCACAGCTATCTACGGTGATACGCCAGTGTTTCCCAAAGATGAAGAGATGGCTCCTGCTCCAATATCACCGTATGCTGTACATAAACTTAGCGGAGAGTTGCTCTGTGCAGTGTTTACGCGCATCTATGGACTTGAAACTGTAGCGTTGCGCTATTTCAATGTCTTTGGGCCAGGGCAAGATCCGGCCTCAGAGTATGCGGCAGTCATTCCACGTTTTCTTACAGCACTTCTTAAAAAGGAGCGTCCGATCATCTTTGGCGATGGCGAACAGACGCGTGACTTTGTCTATATCGACAATATTGTGCGGGCTAATATGCTAGCAGCTACAGTTCCCGCTGCTATTGGACAAGCAATAAATATAGGCTGTGGAAAACGGATCTCCCTCAATGCAGTGCTGCAGATTGCAGGCGAATTGCTGAGCACACATGTTGAGGCCGAATATCGAGAGGCACGAGTTGGCGATGTACGTGATAGTGTGGCGGATATCAGCAAAGCACAAAAGTTGCTAGGCTATACACCAGAAGTCAATTTTAGAGAAGGTCTGGCACGCACGCTCGACAGCTTGCGGGCAGGACAGAAGGCCTTCCCGTAGGGGTCGGGCTTGCCCCCACCCGGCCCATGAATCGCCAGGCAAAAATAAAAGAAGAGCAGTGTTTGCTCTTCTTTTATTTTGTCATTTACCATGAGTTGTCAACTAGCCAGAAACAACACGCAAGGAGCGAGTGGGTACAGTAGTAGGATTGTCTTCTTCATCAGTGGAACGACGCATTAACGTGTAGCCGACTCCCGGCACAGTAAGAATATAATAAGGATTGCTGGGATCCGACTCAATCTTCTGACGCAGATGGCGTATATGAGCTTTTATCAAAACAGCATCTCCATCACCATCATAGCCCCATACATGTGTGACAATCTGGCTAGCAGTACACACATCATTTGCGCTAATAGCGAGCAAGTGGAGAAGTTTGCTTTCAGTTGGTGTCAGACGGCTTGTTTTTCCATGTATTGTTACTTCATTATGAAGAGAGTCTACACAAATGGGACCAACTGTGACGACAGAAGATGGCCGACGCTCCAGGGTAGAACGTGCTCTCCTGCTTACGGCACGTATACGAGCAAGCAGTTGAGAAGGGAAGAATGGTTTGCGCAGGTAATCATCAGCCCCCGATTCCAGACAGCGAACCTCGTCTTGCACATCTTTCCCATCAGTCACGACCAGTACCAGAGCATCATGTATATCGCGCAGCTCACGGCACACAGCCAACATATCCACATCCTTAAGTGCTGTATCCATAATAACGAGATCAGGCCTCTGCTCTATCCACTCGCTCCTGGCACGCTCAGCGGTATAGGCGCGATGCACTTCATAGCCCAGTGTTTTTAACCAGCTCGTGAGCATCTCGACTAGATCGCGATCACTGTCAACGACCAGTAACTTCATTATGTCTCCTCTCTACTGTGATCCATTACAACACGCCTTACGTCACTCACCCACAATGGCTTGGCAGTATAATATGACTAAAGTAAAACATACGAAGTGTTCACTTTTCAATTACGCACAATCGATAAATCTGGATGTCTTGCTGTACTAAAATTAGTCCTGAAAAGACTAGACAAGGTCAGCAATTTATGTTAGTATAAACACCCTCCAGAAGATACTATAACCCACCTGCCATTAAATTGCAATGAAACAAGAGGCAATTCCTCACAAATTTTAGAGAACGCGAGCATTGGCCATTCATCAGAAGGTCATGAGCAGCCCCACGCCTATACCAAGCAATCCACCAGCCAATACCTGTATAGGGGTATGACCTATGAGTTCGCGCAGACGCTTTTCAGCAAAGGGATGGCCTTGAAATGCTTCATCAATCATCTGATTGAGAATGCGAGCCTGAATACTTACTGCACGGCGCACGCCAGCAGCATCGTACATAACGATGCTCGCCAGCACAACAGTGATAGCAAACGCTGCTGAGCCAACACCTGTTGTCCGTGCTGTCGCAGTTGCAAGCCCGGTTACCAGAGCTGAATGCGAACTGGGCATCCCTCCTGATGAAACAAGACGACTAAGCACGAGCCTGCGTTCCTTAAACAACTCGTAGACAGTCTTTGTGACCTGTGCAACAGCCCATGCGAGAAACGCAGCTAGCAGGACACGATTATCAAGAAGTGAGTTATTCATAATGCACTATAGCATATCTCCCCTTCTAAAGATCAAGGGGCTGTATTGACAACGTACCAGTACTATCAACACTCAGCTGTTGTACAGTCAACTCTGCTTTTTGCAGGAGTTCATTGCAGTATTGCGCCAGCTTCATACCCTCTTGATAGTGCTCTAATGCTTTCTCAAGAGGCATCTGTCCATCTTGTAATGCGGCAACAGCCGTTTCGAGTTGCGCGAAAGCTTCCTCGAATGTCAAATTTTCCATTCATCACCACTAATTTACATATTTAAGGACGAACTTCAACAGGGATATGACCATCCCGTACCTGAATAGTCAGTGTATCACCCACGTGTACCTGTTGCACACCAGTCACAATGCTCTGATCAGCATCTCGACGTACAACTGCGTATCCACGCGCAATGGTGAGCAGAGGGCTTAATGAGTGAAGTTGCAAGGCAATACCACGCAGTCGTTCATTACGAAGAGAAATACTATGCTGCATGCGTGCCTGTAATCGTTCAGTGATATCGTCAAGTTGCTGTCGACGACTATCTATCATAGTGAGCGGGCTGGCGCGTTGCAGATCACGCTGTGTACGCCGCAACTGATCTTTCAGATCGTAGAGACGCTCCTGCATGAGATCGATTAAAAGCTGTTGTTTTTCCAGAACGTCCGCGCGCCACTCCTCAACGTCCCGTACGGCAGCGGTTGCGGCTGCTGTAGGCGTCGAGGCACGATAATCCGCTACAAAATCGGCGATCGTGAAATCTGTTTCATGGCCAACACCACTGATGACCGGAATACGCGAACGAGCAATGGCGCGTGCCACGATCTCCTCATTAAAGGCCCACAGTTCTTCTATCGAGCCACCGCCCCGGCCAACAATAATCACATCAGCCTCACCATACTCATTGAGTAGATCAAGTGCTGCGGCGATTGAAGCTGGAGCATCAGTTCCCTGCACAAGCGAGGGAGAGAGTATAACCTGCACGAGTGGATAGCGTGTACGCAATACACGCAACATATCGCGTAGCGCAGCAGCTTGAGAAGAGGTCACAATACCAATCACAGAGGGCTGAGCCGGTAATGGACGCTTGCGCTCTTCATCGAAAAGCCCTTCAGCAGCCAGGCGTGCCTTCAGTTGCTCAAAGCGCTGAAAAAGTGCTCCTTCGCCTAGCAGCCTGACACTTTCAGCATAGAATTGCACTTTACCGTCGCGCTCATAAAAGGCAACCCGGCCATTGACAGCAATTGCCATACCGTTACGGAGTTCAGGCGCGGAGGAGCGTGAGCGAGCGTATTTGAAAAACACACAGGGAATCTGAGCATCCCCCTCTTTTAGCGTAAAATAGCAATGCCCCGAAGGATACGTTTTACAGTTAGAGACCTCACCATGCACCCATATATTTTGCAGGATGTCATTTGCCTCCAACAAGTCTTTGAGATAGAGAGCAAGTACTGAGACGCTAACAACAGAGGAAGCATCCAGATTGTCTGGAAGAAACATGTTGTCTATGCCTCCCCTGAGCTATCAATGATCATAAGTGGTTGGCCATATTCCACAGGCTGCCCATCCTGTACAAAAATTTCGACGACCCGGCCCGCTACCAGTGACTCGACTTCGTTGATTACATTTAGCGATTGGATCGTCCCTACCAACTGACCAGCTTTCACATGATCGCCAACGGCAACCAGGGCCCCACCCCTGGGCCTGGCCCAGGTATGAAAGATACCAACCAGAGACGCAGTAACAGGATACTTCGTTTCATTGGCAGTCCTGACAGCGTCCCCTGTACTCCTGGTTGATGCAACCATTACCATCTGCTCATTGTTCTCAGAGGCTCTTGCTTTACGTAAGACCAGGCGTGTCTTGTGTGGTCCTTCCCCACCATGCTTTACCTCTATTTCAGTAACATCACTACTATCGAGCAGCCGTACAAGGCGTTGCAGTTGCTCAACACTTATATTGTTGGCGGCATCGTATTCGCCATTAGAGAGCGTATCCCCATCGCGGGGATACTGTCTGTTGCCATCCATAAAAACCTCAATCCTAGGTGCTCGTCCCCTGAACGGGACGAGAGGAAAGAATTGCCGCCCGTAGGCGGGAGTGTTTTGGACGGACACTCCAAACCGTAAGGCACCCGTTGCCGGGTGTAGTAGCGGTCCTCTCGACAAGGATACCAGGCGGGATATGTCCTGCTCACTGTGGCTACCCTCCACCACTGGTTAAAGCAGGACTCCTAGGGCTTGGAACTGAGGCGGCATTCCAAGGTAGGTGCTTGACCGCTTCCTGATATCGTAGTACTCTCACGAAACGGAACGGTGCCCGCTAGCTCAGCGTCCCGTTCTCAAGTACTCAGTCTGGTCAGCAGCAGCTTGTGGGAGACGGGCAGAAGTCACCCCTACCCACAAACCCATCCCCTTCAGGGGATAGGGTCACTGACGTATACATCTCCAGATTCTCTTCCTACACACGCTCTACGTATGCACCCGTGGTCGTGTTGATGCGAATAAGATCACCAGTTGTCAGGAAAAGTGGAACCTGCACTATAAGTCCTGTCTCGGTTGTCGCCGGCTTGGTACCACCAGTAGCAGTGTCACCTTTAAAACCAGGCTCAGTGTAGGTAATACGCAATACAATTTTCTCCGGCAATTCTACCGATATCGGCTCATCGTTGTAACGAACAATATCCAGTTCCAGATTGTCGATCAGGTAGTTTTTGGCATCGCCGAGTTGTTTTTCCGTCAATACAATATCTTCAAAGGTTTCAGTATCCATAAAGTGATACTGATCATCATCCTGATATTGATAGGTTACCCTTGAGCGATCCAGTTCCAGGCGTCTGAATTTATCGCCAGCATCGCATGTACGATCGAAGATTGCTCCACTGCGTATATTGCGCAATTTCATGCGTACAATAGCGCCACCACGTCCTATTTTGACGTGCTGCCACTCGATAATACTGCAAGGCTGTCCCTCAAATTCAATAGTCAGGCCCCTTTTCAGGTCACCAGTTGATATCATAATAAAAAGTCTCCTTCAGCGTTGGATCACCAGTTCAGTCGGTGATTGTGTTAATACTTCAACGCCATCTTCTTGTACCAACACACAATCCTCAACCCGTGTGCCAGTCCAGCCAGGGATGTAAACGCCAGGTTCAACTGTCACAACGCAGCCTATCGGCAAGAGAACATCTTCCGGTGCGCGTGGTGAGAGATTCGGTCCCTCGTGGATCTGTAATCCCACGCCATGACCAGTGCTATGCACATAATACTCAGCAAGGCCCACTACATCCAGCGCATTACGCGCCAGGGCATCGGCGACAAGACCAGACATACCGGCTCGTAAGCCCGATTCACAGGTTTTCATTGCATTGAGAACTGCATCATATACTTCACGCATACGAGGTTCGGAAGGCTCGCCCAGGCAGATGGTACGAGTCATATCCGCGCAGTAGCCTTTGTAGCGGGCACCCATATCTATAGTGATTAATTCACCACGCTGAATGTGACGTTGGCCGGGATGTGCATGCGGCATAGAGCCGTTGGGACCGGATGCAACGATAGTTTCAAATGCCAGACCGTCAGCGCCTAGCGCGGTCATTACACGCAGAATCTCCCACTGAATATCTTTTTCCGTTACGCCTGGCTGAATCCAGTTACAGATGTGTGCAAATGTTTCATCCGTAATAGCAATAGCGTGCTTGAGCAATTCAATTTCATGCGGTTGCTTGACCAGGCGCAGTCTATCTACATAACTTTGTGCGAACGGTTGGAGTGTATATACGCCATCACCGCTATTGCGCAGCTTCTCATACTCCGCGTAGCTGATTGCTGCCGACTCGAAGCCGATCTTTTTCCAGCCATACTTCTGTGCCTCTGTAGCAATAGCGGGCGCATACTCGCGTGAGGCAGGAACGAGGATCTCCCAAGCAGCGGCATCCCTTTGGGCCACTTCTGCATACAAAGGGTTGGTCAGCAGGATCTGTTCTTGCTGTCCCACCAGCAATGATCCCGCGCCCTCGGTATCATCGTTGAGCCAACCGCTAAGATAGGAACGGTTTTGCGGCTGCGTTACCAGGAAAGCGTCCAGATCTTGCTCGGCCATCCATGTACGTAGTTGATGAATAGATTCTTGGCTCATACTGATTTCTCTTTGCTCTGTTCACATACTATTTTCGACCGGGCATTCAGGGGCAGCAAATACCGGCGTCAGCCTGATCCAACGATATACTCACGACAGATATAAGCATTCCCCAGTGCTAATTCAATTGACCTTTTTGGCTTTCCCGTGTACACTAAAGCGCAC
>WNFY01000342.1_pt1 | contig 43626 bp, 43 predicted proteins | sample 5400091 | NCBI WGS metagenome assembly WNFY01 (sample SAMN13153364, study PRJNA577476) | soil metagenome | isolation source: 60 cm soil or saprolite under grassland replicate 1 | place: USA:California | collected 2016-06-15 | reverse complement strand
GTTGGCCAGCAGTTCATACGGATCTTGCGGCGCGCGCAACGAACGCCCGTTGATGGCCAACAGATAGTCCCCTTCCTTTACATTCACTCCGGGCTCGGTCAGAGGCGAGCGCGTTTCGGCATCCCAGTTTTCTCCGGGATAGATTTTCTTGAACCGGTATATGCCGCTGCTATCGGTTTCAAAGTCTGCGCCCAGCAGGCCGACTTTCACGGCGGGGACCTCGGGATAATCGCCGCCTCCGACATAGGTGTGGGAATTGGATAGCTCGCCGATCAATTCTCCCAGGATGTAGGTCAGGCTGTAGCGGTCGGCCACATACGGCAGGAGCTGCGCGTACTTATCGCGCTCCTTCTGCCAATCGACCCCGTTCATGGAGGCTGCGTAGAAGTAATCGCGCTCCTGGCGCCAGACTTCATCGAACATCTGCTTCCATTCCTGGGGAGGGTCGACCTCGGCGCGCATGCCGCCGAGGTCTAGTTTGCCATCGCCCACTTTTTTCTGGCCGTCGGGCTTGGCGTCAATGATGCCGTAACTGTGATCTGGCCCTGCGTAGAGAAGTTTTGACCCATCGAAGGCAAGGGCAAAGCGCTCTACGTCTTCGATGAGGACCTTGTCTTTTCGCTCTTTCAGGTCGTAGACATGGAGCGCGGTGGTTTCGCCGGCAAGCGGCCCCGATAAACCCTTGATCGGAGTGCTCGAGTAATAAATGAATCCCTTGGCGGCATTGAAGGAAGTAATGTTGGAAGCAGGCATGGGTAGCGCCACGACGCGTCCCTGGATGCCGTCGAGATCGATGCTGAATTCTTTTGGCTTTTCTTTCTCCTTGTCACTCTCCTTGGTGGCGGCTTTGCTTTCCTTCGGCTGTTCTTTGGATTTTGGCTGCTTGCCCGTTTCCGGTGCGGTTAGGGTGTCGGGATTTTCTTTTTTGATCTGGGTCTCATCGCTCAGCGCCGGGAATGGCGACGGATCATCCTTGCGGAGGGTCACGACATAAACGCGGGTTGTCTTGGGATTGGCGAACTCGAAATCCACATTGCCCAGCACTTCGTTGAAGTCGCGATCAGAAAGAAAGTAGAGATACTTCCCTTCCGGATCGAAGACTGCGGTATTGCTGTTCGTCATGTTGGTGGTGACCGGAGTGATTTTGCGGTCGGCGAGTGAATAGACCTTTACAACCGAATAGTTGTTCTCGGCATTTTCGTCGAAGACGATCCATTTGCTGTCCGGCGACCAGGAATAGTTTTGGATCTCGTTGAACCTGTTTTTGGTGATCTCGACCGGCTTCTTATCGGTGATGTCGATCCACCACAATCTCAAATCCTTGTCCGCCCACGCGATCTTCTTGCTGTCAGGTGACCACACGGGTTGAAACTTAAATCCTTTGTAGCCACTGGTGATCTGCTGCTCGACGCCCATGCCATCCTGGGGAGCGATGTAGATTTCATCTTCGCCGCTGCGGTCGGAAACGTAAGCAATCCAGCGTCCATCGGGGGACCAAGCCACCAGCTTTTCGCTGACGCCGGGGGTCCGCGTCAGGTCACGGACGCTGCCTTCTTTGGCTGGCACCGTGAACACATCGCCACGCGCGGAAAAAACCGCTCGCTTGCCATCGGGAGAGATCTCGAAATCGCTGACACTCTTGCCGACGTTTACCCAATGCTTCATGGCTTGGGGACGCTCGGAGGGCAGGTTGATCTCTAGCTTCTTCGCTTGCTTCGCCTGGAGATCGAAGCGGTAGAGGTAGCCGCCGTTTTCAAATACGACGGCATCCGGGCCCAGGCTGGGCCACATCACGTCGAAGTCGGTAAAGTGTGTGATCTGAGTGATCTGTTTGCTCGCAATGTCGTAGCTATGCAGATTGAGCCGATGCTCCGGACCGCGGTCTGACGTAAAGTAGATGGTATTGTCGCGCCACATGGGGAAAGTGTCGGTCCAATCCGTGTGCGGCAGATCTTCGACCGTGTTGTTCTTCAAATCGTAGATGGAAATGGCTTGCGCCAAACCACCGGTATAACGCTTCCAGGTGCGGAAGTTGCGAAAGATTTGGTTGTAAGCAATCTTGTTTCCGTCGGCGGAAAATGAGGTTAGGCCGCCTTCGGTCATGGGCAGCGGCTGAGGCAATCCGCCATCAAGACTCACGCTGTAAGGACGCTTGGTCCAACCGTTGGAAGTGTCCTGGGTAGTCAAGAAAAGAATACGTTTGCTGTCAGGAAACCAGGTGACAACCTGGTTATGAATGCCCATGCGCTCGCGCAACGGGGCCGCCGCTCCTTGAAAAAAGGTGAGTTGCCTGGGCTGGCCGCCTTCTGCCGGCATTACGTAAACATTGAAATTGCCATCATATTGGCCGGTAAAAGCCAGCCATTTCCCATCCGGAGAAAATTTGGGAAACAGCTCGCGCCCCGGGTGAGTGGTTAGGCGCCGGGCTACGCCTCCATTGCTAGAAACCAGCCACAGATCGCCGCCGTAGTAGAACGCAATTTTATCGTTGTGAATGTCAGGGAAGCGCATCAGGCGCCCTTCGGTCAGGTCCTGGGCCAGGAGCGTGCATGTGGTGAACACCAGACCTACGAAAGCCATCCGGTTAACGAAGGACATTGGGGAATTTCTCCATCGATGAATTAACAGAAATGTTCGGGAACGACGATCCGGGATCCAGTGCGCCGGGTATTGCAAGCTATCTATGTTCGCAATCCTACAGGTTCACGGTCAACAGAAACAGCGGTACTCTGTCTTTGGACGGAAGCCGGATGAAAAGGAAAGCTGGCCCACCTTGGTTATAATCGCCTTCTACCTTAACCAGATTCCGCAAGGAGCCCATTGGCACTCGACGAGAACATTTACCAACTAAGGCTGGAAAAGCTCAAGCAGATCCAGGCCCTGGGACAGCCGCTTTATCCCAGCAAGTACCCCTTCACTCACACCATCCCGCAGATTCTGGCGGAGTTTTCGCCAAAAACAGCCGAGCAACTGGAGAGTCCGCGGGTCAGCGTACGAGTAGCCGGGCGAATTATGACAATTCGCCTGATGGGCAAGGCGGGATTCGCCCACCTGCAACAGAATGGGCAGAGGCTTCAGATCTATGTGAAGAAAGATGCTGTGGGGGATAAGGGCTTCGAGCTTTACAAACTGCTCGATGTGGGCGATCACATCGGAGTGAGCGGGTATCTTTTTCGCACGCGCACAGGCGAGCTTTCTATCCATGTAGAGGAGATGACATTTCTGTCCAAGGACCTGCTGCCGCTCCCCGAGAAATGGCACGGGCTCACCGATGTCGAGTTGCGTTATCGGCAGCGCTATGTGGACTTGTTCATGAACCCGGAGGTGCGGGAGGTATTTCTCAAGCGCGGTCAGCTGGTGCAATCGCTGAGAGGTTTTCTGGGAGAACGTGGGTTCGTCGAAGTCGAGACCCCGATGATGCAGCCCATAGCCGGAGGCGCGGTGGCGCGTCCGTTTGTGACCCATCACAACACGCTCGATATGGATCTGTATTTGCGCATCGCTCCGGAGTTGTACCTAAAACGCTTGACCGTGGGCGGACTCGACCGCGTATATGAGATCAATCGCAATTTCCGCAACGAGGGGATTTCGACCCGGCACAATCCTGAATTCACGATGCTGGAGTTCTATCAAGCCTATGCGGACTTTCGCGACGTGATGTTTAGTACGGCGCTTCAATGAGTCAAAGCCTCACATGGCTTACGATCCCAAAGAACCAACCGGCAAGACAATCGCGAATTTGTTTGAGGCTGTGGCGGAGGAACATCTGACGCAGCCGACCATTATTTACGAGTTTCCGACCGCGATCTCGCCGCTCTCCAAGCAAAAGCCGGATGAACCGGACTGGACCGAACGCTGGGAGATCTATGCAGGGCAGATGGAGATTGCCAATGGCTTCAGCGAATTGAACGATCCAGTGGATCAGCGGCGGCGGTTTGAAGGGCAATTGGCGGAGCGGGAGCGTGGGGATGAAGAGGCGCATCAAATGGATGAGGACTACATTCGGGCGTTGTCGTACGGGATGCCTCCGGCCGGAGGCGTCGGAGTTGGGCTAGATCGGCTTTGTATGTTGATCACCAATTCGCAGAGTATTCGTGAAGTGATCCTGTTTCCATTGCTCCGGCCAGAAAAACCAGCCCCCATCGAGGGCACAGAAAGCACCGAGGAGCACGGAGGAAACTCTTAAGATTTCACTCGGTGAGACTCCGTGGCCACTGTTCTAGTGGTCAAGATTTTGTTTTTGAGGTGAGCGATGTGCAGGAATATTAAGAATCTTTTCAATTTCGATCCTCCGGTAACCGAGGAAGAAGTGCGTGCTGCGTCACTGCAATTTGTCAGGAAGATCAGCGGTTTCAACAAGCCGTCCAAAGCCAATGAAGAGGCGTTTCACGCAGCCATTGAGGAGATCGCGGGCATCTCGTCCCGCCTCCTTCGTTCGCTTGAGACCACGGCTCCGCCCAAGAATCGGGAGGAAGAAGCCGCTAAAGCCAGGGCTCGATCCGCAGAGAGATTCGGGACATAGTTCAAGTTTTGCTCGAACCTTAGTATGCACTAGAAGCAGTGCACCCATCGCTCTATGCTAATCGTAGTTTGTCTCGTTTCTCGCGGCGCTATCGTAACGTGCACGCCACCGTGGACGCTGGGTCGATAGCGCCTTGCTGTTTAACCCGCAGTCTTCTCCGACCACTTCCAGGCTGTAGACACAATTTGTTCGAGCGTCCGCATGGCCTTCCACTTCAGCAGCTGTTCGGCGCGGGACGGGTCCGCCACCAGTCGAGCTGGGTCGCCCGGCCGGCGCGTGGTTTCTTTGGCAGGAACAGGTTTGCCGGAAGCCCTTTCCGCGGCTGAAATCACCTCGCGGACCGAATAGCCCCGCCCTGTTCCCAGGTTCATCGCCGTGGATTCGCCTTTCTCGAGATACTCCAGCCCGAGCACATGAGCTTCGGCCAGGTCGTTGACATGAATGTAGTCGCGGATGCAGGTACCGTCAGGGGTTGGGTAGTCGTTGCCAAAAATTTCCAGGGCTTTACGTTTGCCACGGATGGCTTCAAAGGCCACCGGAATCAGGTGGGTTTCCGGATCGTGAAGTTCGCCGATCATTCCACCTTCGTCGGCTCCGGCCGCGTTGAAGTAGCGGAAACTCACGTAGCGGAATCCGTAAGCCCGGGCGTAGGACTCCAGAGCATACTCGAAGGCCAGCTTGGTGGCCCCGTAAGGGTTAACCGGGTTACGAAGCGTGTCTTCGGAGATGGGAACCTTGTCCGGTATGCCGTAGACCGCGCAGGTCGAAGAGAAGATAAATTTCCTGATCTTTGCCGCCACCACGGCGTCCAGCAACTTGATCCCAGTAACGACATTATTGTGGAAGTACTTCTGCGGGTTCGTGCCGGACTCCCCCACGTAGGCATGGGCGGCGAAGTGCATGACCGCGTCGACTCGCGGGAGAACCGAAGCTAGTTCGGCGGCATCAGTCAAGTCTGCATGAATAAACTCGAACCCATCCGCCAGCGATTGATGTCCTGTGGACAAATTGTCATAGATGATGACCTCATAACCCTTGCGCCTCAGCGCATGGGCTGCGTGACTGCCGATATATCCCGCGCCACCTGTTACTAGAACGGCCACTCGTTCCTCCCGTGCTTTGAGCATCCATCATAGCGTCAAACGCGAAACCTGCGCCGGGGCGGGGACTCGGGCGCATTGTCGAAACGGCAAAGGAAGGGTCAACGGTGAGGCTACTTTCAGGTTCCCGGAGACCCGATGTACATGACCTTTCGTGCGCCCCGCTGGTTACCTTGAAGGAACGCACGTTCCATGCCAATAATCGTACGATGCGAATTCTCATGGTTGAAGACTCGGCCATTGACCGGCGGAAAGTCGGCGGCTACCTCAAAGACTGGGGTCTCGACCATATTATTGTGAGCACCGGAACGGAAGCCGCGGAAATATTGGATCAGCCGGATCCGCCCAACATGGCCCTGTTGGATTGGATGGTTCCAGGAATCGACGGAATCGAACTCTGCCGGCGTATTCGCGCCATTGGCATCACAGGAATCTACATCTACACCGTGATGCTTACCGCCAAGAATCGCAAACAAGATTTGCTGACCGCCATGGAAGCCGGCGCAGATGACTATTTGTCGAAACCGGTCAACGCGGACGAACTGCGGGCACGCATACTCGTGGGCAAACGAATTTTGGATCTGCAGAATTCCTTGAAGTTTGCCGCCAGTCACGATCCTCTCACTGGCCTGCTGAACCGCGCAGAAATCCTGGACGCGCTGCATCGGGAATTTTCCCGGAGCGGCCGTGAAGGCCGTCCCGCCGTCCTCATCTTGGCCGACATCGACCACTTCAAGCGGATCAACGATTCCATGGGGCACAATGCCGGCGATGTCGTACTGAAAGAAGTCGCGCGGCGGTTGAAAATGGATTTGCGGCCTTATGACATGGTGGGGCGGTATGGTGGCGAAGAATTTCTTTTGATTCTGCCGGGGTGCGACCTGCGGGTGGGAGTCCGCCGCGCCAATGAAATCCGCGTGCTGGTTTCCAAGGGCTCGATTGCCACACCCTTTGGGACGACTTCTCCCACCGTGAGCATGGGTGTGACTGTAACTTCTTCCGGAGACGACCATACCGTCGCGGAACTGCTGCATGAGGCTGATGTAGCCATGTATCAGGCCAAGAAGAAGGGGCGGAACCGGGTGGAGGTATTTTCCGCCTCCACCTCGGCGGCCTCCAGATAGCAACAAGCCTTGTCCCCCCAACGAGGAAGAGCCCGCCTGTGTCCGCCAGGAACAGCTTCCAGCTCGCCTGGTCCGCATTTGTAAATAATGTCCATTATATTAGTAGACATTATCGCCTACTTCCACTATACTTCTCGGCAATGGCCATTCCATTCCCTTCTCGCTGTTGTTGTGCGCTGGGCTGTTCTCCGCGCTGCGCGGATCGTGACGGGCGTGAGGTTGGAATGTAGCTGACAGCCAACTCAAATTTTTTCGCAAAAGGCCCGGATGATCCCAATCCCGGGCCCTTTTACTTTTTAGTCATCCTTCAGGAGAGGAAATGCAAAAGCGAGGCAGATTGATTTTGGCAGTTTTACTATGGGCGGCGACAACTTTGGCATACGGCCAGGACAGCGCTTCGAACAACGTTGTTTCGGAGCGGCAGGAGATTGAGCTGCTGAAAAGGCGGATTGAGGAGTTGGACCAGAGGATCCGCATTGCTGAGAGGAAAGATGAACTTAAGGCGGAAGATGACGCGGCGAAAGCCAAAAGCGGGGTTGGCCTGGACGAGGTCTCCAAGAAAGTGGTTGGCGTCGAAAACCGGGTAAAAACTCTGGGACCATTTGCTTTCAGTGGAGACTTGCGATTGCGGCACGAGTCGTTGATCGGCAGTGGGCCCGTCAATGGCGTCGAACCGGAAGCCCGGAACCGGGAACGCTATCGGATCCGACTGAACCTCGCGGCCAAATTGAACGACGAGATCTCGGGAGGATTGTCGCTGGCATCGGGCGACTTGGGAGACCCACTTTCGACCAACTCGACCACAACCGGGTTCTTCACCCGCAAGCCGATCGCAATCGACAAGGCTTTTGCCTCCTACCGGCCGAAGTTCTTCAAGCCATTCTCCGTCACCGCCGGGAAATTTGGCTACACCTGGTATCGCACTGAGCTTACGTTTGATAACGATATCAACGTCGAGGGCGCCAGCCAGCAGGTGTCATGGGACTGGAAAGATAAACCTCTTTCGCATATCGCAATCATAGGATTTGAGCTTCCATTGTTGGAAGCCAGCGGAGGACCGGATTCCGACATCTTCGGCGGGCAGTTTCAAACCGGATGGAACCTAGGACCGAGGCTGAAGGCCACCGCCGACATCGCCTATTACGACTATCGTAATCCCAACGCAATTGCCCAGAACCAAACGAACGGCAACGGATTCGCCACGCAAGGAACGAACACCGGACAAGGTGGAAACTTCGGGTTCAGCGCGGCTAGTCTCAGCAACAGTTTTGGGGTGATTGCCGGCGCGCGGCAATTCGGCTCCAAGTTCGGCATCGTGGACACGATCTTTCAGTTGGACTTCGATACCGGCATCCAGCGCTTCCCTCTCACCACTCTGTTCAACTTTGCGCAGAACACCCGGGCTTGCGAAAACGTGGCCGCGTTCGCTGCCGCCGGCGTGGCCATAGCTTGCAATCCACGCGACCGGCAGGGCTATTGGGCGGAAGCGCAATTTGGGCAAACCAAGCGTAAGGGCGATTTGCGGTTCGGCTATACCTTTGCCCGGATCGAGCGCGAGGCCGTGGTTTCCGCCTTCGACGCCAGTGATATCCGGCAGCCCACCAATGTGGCCCAGCATCGCGTTGAAGCGGCGTATTCGGCGAATGACAATGTCACCCTCAACCTCACCACCTGGATCGGCCGCCAGCTCATCACGGCACAGACGCCCGCGGAAGAACGCTGGCTAAAACGTGTTCAATTGGACTTTAACTACAAATTTTAAGAAATCGGGAGAGTACTGATGAAATCCATAAGAACTCTTTGGAGTCTGATTGCCCTGGCGATCACCGCATTTGCTGTCTCCGCGCCCGCACAGATCAAGCTGCTCAATGTCTCCTATGATCCGACCCGCGAGCTGTACCAGGATTTCAATGCATCCTTTGCCAAGTATTGGCAGGCGAAGACGGGACAGACGGTCACCATTGAACAGTCGCACGGCGGTTCCAGCAAGCAGAGTCGCGCAGTAATCGACGGCTTGCAGGCCGATGTCGTGACCCTCGCCCTGGCTTACGATATCGACGCGATCTCCCAGAACACGAAGCTGCTGCCTCCAGACTGGCAGAAGCGACTGCCGGACAACAGCACGCCCTATACTTCGACCATCGTGTTCCTGGTACGGAAAGGCAACCCCAAACACATCAAGGACTGGGATGATCTGGTGAAGCCGGGGATTTCAGTGATCACGCCGAATCCTAAAACTTCGGGAGGGGCCCGCTGGAATTACCTTGCAGCGTGGGGATACGCGCTGCAAAAGCCCGGCGGCAATGAGGCCAGCGCGAAAGATTTTGTAACCCGCCTGTATAAGAACGTACCCGTGCTGGATTCCGGAGCTCGCGGCTCAACTACGACCTTTGTACAGCGGGAGATCGGCGACGTGCTGCTGGCCTGGGAGAACGAAGCCTTCCTTTCCATCAAAGAGCTGGGACCTGACAAGGTAGAGATTGTCGTACCTTCGGTGAGCATTCTGGCAGAACCGCCGGTAGCGGTCGTCGACAAGGTCGCGGACAAGAAGGGCACACGCAAGGTGGCGCAGGCGTATCTCGAGTATCTCTACACCCCCGAAGGTCAAGAAGTGGTAGCGAGGAATTACTACCGGCCGAGGTTAGAGTCGGTTGCCAAGAAATATGGCTCCACGTTCCCACGGCTTACCCTGTTCACCATCGATCAGGTGTTTGGGGGATGGCAAAAAGCGCAGAAAGCTCATTTTGCAGATGGAGGAGTGTTCGATCAAATTTACCAGGCGAATTGATTTTATTGTCATCATGTCTATTATATTAGTAGGGTAACTTCTGTGGGTTAGCAGGAGAGAGGATTGCCCGTCCGAGCGATGCAAGCTCCGCCTCCGGATGGTCAGTATGGAATGGCAACGACCTTCAAAAGACGCAGCATTTTGCCGGGATTTGGGCTGACCCTGGGATACACGATTTTTTATCTCTGCCTGATCGTGTTGATCCCGCTGGCCGCCACTTTCCTCAAGGCATCTTCCCTTACCTGGGCGCAGTTCTGGCACGTTGCCACCTCCCCACGGGCGCTGGCTTCTTATCGACTCAGTTTTGGAGCCTCGCTGGTGGGCGCTTTGATCAATCTGTTCTTTGGCGTGCTCGTCGCCTGGGTGCTCGTTCGTTATACCTTCCCGGGAAAGCGCCTTTTTGATTCTCTGGTGGACTTACCGTTTGCTTTGCCGACCGCGGTGGCCGGCATTGCCTTGACGACGATCTATGCCCCCAACGGGTGGCTGGGACATCCTTTGGCATGGTTGGGAATCAAGTCGGCTTACTCTCCTCTGGGAGTCACCATCGCGCTTACCTTCATTGGGCTCCCTTTTGTGGTACGGAGCGTACAGCCGGTCCTGGAAGACATGGACAAGGAACTCGAGGAAGCTGCCGCCAGTTTAGGCGCGACCCGCTGGCAGACCTTCTCGCGCGTAATTGTGCCAACAATTTTTCCTGCGGCGCTGGCCGGGTTCGCCATGGCATTAGCGCGTGCGGTCGGGGAATACGGGTCGGTGGTGTTCATCTCCGGCAATATGCCGATGAAAACCGAGATCACGCCGCTGCTCATCATCACCAAACTTGATCAATATGACTATGCGGGAGCGACCGCCATTGCCGTAGTCATGTTGGTCTTTTCATTAGCGCTGTTGTTGCCCATCAATTTGCTCCAGAAATGGAGCGGCAGCCGGAAAGAACAAATCGCGCGCGAAGCGACTCCCGGGGAGGCGGCGGCTTAGAGTTTATGGGAAGCGCAATCACACGTAGTGGCCTGGAGGCAGGTTCTACTCGGAGCAAGGCGGGGGGCGCGACCAACGAGTCAGCCATTTTCCGCTGGGCCTTGACTGGAGTCGCGCTGCTGTTTCTGGGAGTCTTCATCTTCATGCCCCTGGCGGTAGTTTTTGTTGAAGCCCTGGGCAAGGGCTTGCCCGAGTACTGGCATGGACTGGTTCAACCCGACGCGCTGGCGGCAATCCGCTTGACCCTGATTGCGGCGGGTATCGCCGTCCCTCTGAATCTGGTTTTTGGCGTGGCGGCGGCGTGGGCGATCGGCAAATTTGAATTTCGCGGCAAGAGCCTGCTGATCACCTTGATTGACCTTCCCTTCTCGGTATCTCCGGTGGTGTCAGGTCTGATTTACGTTTTGCTGTTTGGCTTGCAGGGGCTGCTCGGGCCCTGGCTGGCCGAGCATGATTTGCAGATCATTTTCGCCGTGCCTGGAATTGTCCTGGCCACCATCTTCGTGACTTTTCCCTTCGTGGCTCGAGAGTTGATCCCCCTGATTCAGGCGCAGGGACAGGAAGAAGAAGAGGCGGCATTGTCGCTTGGGGCAAGTGGCTGGCAGACCTTTGTTCGTGTGAGCCTGCCCAATATCAAATGGGGACTGCTGTATGGCGTGATCCTCTGCAACGCGCGAGCCATGGGAGAATTCGGTGCTGTGTCGGTGGTCTCAGGTCACATTCGCGGGCGCACCAACACCATGCCGTTGCATGTGGAAATTCTTTACAACGAATATCAATTCGCAGCCGCATTCGCGGTGGCATCATTGCTGGCGCTTTTGGCGCTGGCAACCCTGGTAGTCAAACGCCTGATCGAATGGAGAGTGGAACGTCAAGCCAGCCAGCGGCTCTGGAACGCAGGAGAACAAACGGCATGAGCATTCAAATCAGGAACATCAGTAAGAACTTTGGACAGTTTGCGGCTTTGGACAATGTAAGTCTCGAGATTCCATCGGGCGAACTCGTGGCTCTTCTGGGGCCTTCGGGATCAGGCAAGACAACGCTTTTGCGGGTTATCGCCGGACTCGAGTTTCCCGAGTCGGGGACCATCCTATTTGAGGATCAAGACATAACCGACCGGACTGCGCGGGACCGCCGTGTAGGTTTTGTCTTTCAGCACTATGCACTGTTCCGTCATATGACAGTGTTTGAGAATGTCGCTTTTGGATTGCGGGTGCGGCCGCGGCGCGTGCGGCCTGGGAAAGACCAAATCAGGGACAAAGTTTACGAATTACTGAAACTGATTCAACTGCAGAGTCTCGCGAATCGGTATCCATCTCAGCTTTCGGGCGGCCAGCGGCAGAGGGTTGCTCTGGCCCGCGCCCTGGCGGTGGAACCGAGCGTGCTCCTTCTCGATGAGCCCTTTGGAGCCCTGGATGCGAAGGTCCGGCTGGAATTGCGCCGGTGGCTGCGGCAATTGCATGACGAGGTTCACATCACCAGTGTGTTCGTAACCCACGACCAGGATGAAGCGCTGGAAGTCGCCGACCGGGTCGCGGTGATGAATGAAGGCAGGATCGAACAGGTCGGCGCCCCGGACGAGGTGTACCACCATCCCAACAGTCCATTCGTTTACAACTTCCTGGGGAACGTGAACCTGTTTCACGGACGAGCGGACAATGAAAATTTCTCCATCCACGAGCAAGCCACCGGTGAAATACTCTATGCGCGTCCGCACCTGCTTGAGATACGACGGCAGGCTAACGGCGACGCCCACTTCAGGGCAACCATTAAACACATCAATTCTGCGGGACCGGTGGTGAAGATTGAAGCTCTCGCCGAGTGGGGCGCGCCGGTGCATGTCGAAATGTCGCAGGAGAAATTCCGCGATCTTGCTCTGCTGCGAAACGAATCGGTGTTTGTGATTCCAAAAGAAGTGAAGATGTTTCAGACTAAGGCGGTGTCATAAACTAGCCGGCTACCTGCTTACCACCATGGGCAGTACATGTGGTTTCCCAATTTTGCGCTTTTTCGATTTTCCCTTGACCAGTTTCTTTCGCTTACCACGCTTCACCAGGTCGGCCAACGAAGTGTTGTCCAGAATGCGGGCAGCGGAATTCCGGATATCGAGAAATACCTGGTACAAGGCGCGGTGTTCGTCGTCCTTATTAATGAGCGTGCGCAACTGTTCGGCATCGCCAAATGGGGCCAGCGGGCCATCGATGAGACGGACAATCTCACTCAGATGAATATCCTGCGGCGGACGGCGCAGTTGGTAGCCGCCTTTTGCGCCGCGGACGCTTTCCACCAGGCGCGCATTTTTCAATTCCAAAAGGATCAATTCCAGAAACTTTTCCGGTAGTTCTTCCTCGTAAGCGATGTCGCGGATACGGATGGCGCCCTGGTTATAGCGGCGGGCCAGCATCGTCATGGACTGTAAAGCGTAGAGACCCTTTTGGGAGATCTTCATAAGTCATCCTGTAAAGTAGATCAGTTTACTTGAGAATTAGGGGAGGATGCTACCGGAACACAGAGGAAATGGCGCAGAGGGCGCGGAGAAAATGCTAAGCGGCAGAATCTGTGACTCGCGCGATTTGGACCGTAATATTGTCCGGACCGCCGCGCTCTTTGGCCAGCGCGATCAGCTTGCGGCACGCCTGCTCTAATCCTCCGGACAGCGCAGACTGAATTTCTTCTTCGCTTACCAGGCTCCACAATCCATCGGTGCAAAGAACCAGAATGTCGTCTTTCTCTAAAGTGATTGGCTGCTCCAACACCTCGGGGACGACTTCGCTGCCCGCGCCCAGTGCTCCGGTGAGGATATTGCGCTGCGGGTGAGTGGCGGCGTCTTCCGGGCGAATGATTCCCTGCTCGACCAGGCGCCCCACATAGGATTGATCGTGGGTGAGCGGAACCGTCTTGGCATGACGCGAAAGATACAGGCGACTGTCGCCGACATGAGAATAGTACAGCTCGCGACCGACCAACGCGACCGTCGTGCAGGTTGTTCCCATCCCGTGCAACCCGGGATGTTTTTCGGCGTATTCTTTGATGCGCTGGTGGGCGGTGCGAAACGCTGTGACAAGCACGGACTGGACATCCCCTTCCACACCATCGGCGTAGATCTGTTCAATGGTTTGAACAGCCAGATGGCTGGCTTCCTGCCCGCCTTCGTAGCCCCCCATACCATCGGCGATGCTAATCAGGCGCCCCTTGTGCTCAAAGACATTCTCGTCGGCTGGCTCCCAGTAGGAGTAGGTGTCTTCGTTATTCTCTCTCTGGCAGCCCACGTCAGTCAGCGCCGCCAGTTCGATTCCCGGTCTCATCAGCGTTCAAATCCTTCTAACGGTCTTTCTTAGATGCAGATCCGTGTCTCCAGCCTATCTTGAGGCGGTGACAATTGTCATCTGCCTACCGTGATGATCCCCACTACCCCTGCCTTGGCGACTCCCTCATGATGCTAACGCTGCACTAGCAGCCACGAGGTCGTTATGATCACAGCTTGGCCGGAAGCGGTTGCAGATCGCCGGGAGACTAAAGCCGCAGGAGCGGTTGTCGCCAGCCTCCACCGGGTCAGTAAGAATTATGGGCCGGTTCAAGCCCTGAAGAACATTGATTTCTCGATTCGCGCTGGGGAATTGGTGGCGCTGCTCGGGCCAAACGGCGCAGGTAAGACAACCGCAGTGAAGCTGTTGCTTGGACTTGCTTCTCCGAGTGCTGGCGCGGTCAGCGTATTTGGGGGCAACCCAGTGCAGCCGGAAGTCCGGATGCGGACCGGAGCGATGCTCCAGGTAGCTAAGGTGCCAGAGACTCTGCGGGTTCGCGAGCATCTTGATCTGTTCTCTTCCTACTATCTGAAGCCACTTCCGCTGGCTGAAACCTTGGCCATTACCGGGCTAGAAGGAATCAAGAACAGGAAATTTGGGGAGTTGTCTGGCGGTCAACGGCAGCGCGTGCTGTTTGCTTTAGCCCTGTGCGGCGACCCCGACATCCTGGTTCTGGATGAGCCATCGGTTGGCATGGACGTGGAATCACGGCGGGCCTTGTGGGAACAGATTCGCAAGCTGGTAGCGCGCGGAAAAACCATCCTCCTGACTACACACTATCTTCCCGAAGCCGATGCCTTAGCCGACCGGGTCGTGGTCATCAATAAGGGTGAGATTATTGCCGAAGGAACGCCGGCAGAAATCAAGTCGGTCACCGCCGAGCGCAAAATCCGCTGCAATACCCGGCTTTCACCCGAAAGCGTACGCGCACTTCCCGGAGTCGTCGAAGTAAGATGCGACCGGGAAGCCATCGAAATCAGCGTGATCGAGGCCGAACCGGTGGTGCGCGAGCTTTTGCTGCGGGATACCTCGCTTTCGGGGCTCGAGATCACCAGCGCCGGGCTGGAAGAAGCGTTTCTGGCATTAACGCGTGAGGGCAATACCCGAACCTAGCAATCTGGCTCTTTGGAGGATGAATATGGCAACAGCACCGGCAAGTCTGGCGATCACTACTGCAAGCCGCCCATTGAGTAGAACTCTCACCCTATATGCGAAGGAAGCGAAATACGAGTTCTTGAAATATCTGCGGCTACCTATCTATTCGATGTCCACGGTTCTGTTTCCCATCATGTTTTACGTGCTCTTCGGATTGATGATGAATCGTCAAGGTACCGTAAACACGATGACTGTGAGCACCTACCTGCTTGCCACGTACGGAACTTTCGGGGTGATGGGGGCGTCGCTGTTTGCCAATGGGGCCGGCGTCGCCGCCGAGCGTGGACTTGGGTGGATGCAGGTCAAGCGGGCAAGCCCCATGCCGCCATTCGCAAATTTCCTGGCGAAGTTCGCCGTGGGGATGATTTTTAGCTCCATCATTGAACTGGCGCTGATGATCCTGGGGATTGCCTTCGGCGGGGTACACCTCGGATTCTCTACCGCGATCAAGCTCCTCGCGACACTGGTGGTAGGTGCTCTTCCGTTTTGTGCGATGGGACTGGCGATCGGTTACTTCGCCGGTCCGAATTCTGCGCCCGCCGTAGTCAACATGATCTATTTGCCGATCTCGTTTCTGTCCGGATTGTGGGTACCGGTCACATTGCTGCCAAAGTTCTTGCAGCACCTCGCGACCGGCTTACCGCCATACCACCTGGCCCAGGCAGCTCTACGAATTCTCTGGCCGGCGGAAATTGGCGGATCGTTCTGGTCGGACTGGGAGTTTCTGGCAGGCTTCATGCTGGTATGCCTGGGCATTGCGCGGATTGGATATCAGCGGGATGAAAAGATGTATGGTTGACCGCAGACGCCTTAGAATGGTGAAACGAAAATGGTAAGACTAGTGGACAATGTCATGACCTCGCGGAAGACGGCGCAGGTCAGCCGCGATCAGAAGTTCATTCCTTTGATCTGGCTGCCATATTTCCTGTTTTTCCTCCTCGCTCCCATGTTGGAGCATGCTCCCGCGATTCGGTGGCTCCAGACAGGCATTGGCGCGATTGTTTTCCTGTTTCTCTATTTTGGGATGTTCTGGTCGAAGCCGCCGCGGAATTGGTACTACCTGGCCGGAATCGTGGGGCTCGGTTTGCTGTTCGCTCCCATCAACGGCGGGGCCGCTTGTTTCTTCATTTACGCGTCCGCTTTTTGTCCATTTTTGTGCAGGACGGAAGCCAAAGCCATCCGGATCATCGCCGTTATTTTTGTGCTGAACCTTGCCGAAGTATGGCTGCTGCATTTGTCGTGGTGGTACTTCGTCTACTCTGGGGGATTTGCCGTCATCATTGGCGCAGGGAATATTTTCTTTGCACAAAGAAACCGGGCCAACGAGAAGCTGCGCATGGCTCACGAGGAGATTGCCCACCTGGCAAAGGTAGCCGAGCGTGAGCGCATTGCGCGCGATATGCATGACGTATTGGGCCACACCCTCTCGGTCGTGATTTTGAAATCCGAACTTGCAGGAAAGCTGATTGACATCGATCCGGAGCGGGCAAAAAACGAAATCCGCGATGTGGAGCAAACCTCACGGCAGGCCCTGAGCGATGTTCGCCATGCGATACGCGGGTATCGCGCGCAGAGTCTTGAGGCGGAACTACAGCAAGCCAAGGCCACGCTGGCGACCGCTGGGGTAACCGTGAACGCCGACACTTCCGAGGTCGCGCTTTCACCGGCGCAAGAGAGTGTGGTCGCGCTGGTTGTGCGTGAAGCTGTGACCAACGTGGTCCGCCATGCAAAAGCCAGCAAATGCTCATTGCGCATGACTCCGGTAAACGGGAGCTGCCGAATCGAGATCCAGGATGATGGAAGCGGCGGCGTCAGCGTGGAAGGCAATGGCTTGCGCGGGATGCGCGAGCGAATTCAGGCCCTGGGCGGCACCCTGGAGCGGGATACGACCCAAGGGACAAAATTGATCATTGAATTCCCGCTGGCATCCGCCCAGGCCTGAAACTCCAATGACAATCGGCAAAGAGCGCAAATCGATCCGCGTGGTAATCGCAGAAGACCAGGGGATGGTGCTGGGGGCGTTGGCGGCGTTGCTGGAAATTGAAGGCGACATCGCAGTCGTCGGACGCGCGCGCTCCGGCAAAGAGGCCCTGAACACCGTTCTATCGCAGAAGCCGGATGTGTTTATTACTGATATCGAGATGCCGGAGATGACCGGCCTGGATGTAGCCGGCGAATTGAAGCGCTTGAAAACAGGAACGCGGGTGATTATCGTCACCACCTTTGCCCGGGCTGGATACCTGCGGCGCGCGTTGGAAGTTGGCGCGACCGGATACTTGCTAAAAGATGCGCGCGCCGAGGACCTGGCAGAGGCAGTTCGCCGTGTACACCAGGGATTGCGAGTGATTGATCCCGAGCTGGCGACTGAGGCTTGGGCGGAGCCTGATCCATTGACCGACCGCGAGCGGCAGGTATTGCGGCGGGCCGGCGACGGCATGGCCAGCGGAGACATTGCGGCCGAACTGAATCTTTCCGAAGGAACCGTGCGAAATTATCTCTCCGAAGCGATCAGCAAACTGGGCGCGGCGAACCGCGTGGAAGCGGCGCGGATTGCGCGGACCAAGGGATGGCTGTAGGCTTCGGTGCCGACGAGCGGGCGAGACGGGTCCCCTCGACAGCCGGCGGGACGCCGGCGCTACTCGCGAGACTACCCACTAAGCGGTTTGCCTATGCAACGCTCGCAAAACTGCTCCTGGCGGCATTTGCGGTTTGATGTCGGCATTGTCCATGAAGATGGCGATTCTCCACTGGCCATCTGGTTCCTTTTGCCAGATCTCCAGGTAGCGGGTCCTTCGGCTAGTCGTCCGGCCGCCCTTTTTCGCAGTCAGCCGCAGTTTGTGCCATCCCCAATCGAATGCGGTATTCCCCATCACACTGATAGAAATAATTGTGACGGTTAGTTCCGCACGAGAGCGGGCGAACATTTCTTTGAGCCGGTGCCGTAGAACCGCCGTGGCTTCCTCGCCCCAGAAAGATGCCAGCCCTGCGGGCATTTCGCTGTAATCCTTGCTGAATACTGCCAGAGCGCGGTTCACATCGCCCGCGCGATAGGCGTCACGCAGTTCGGTCTTGGCCAGACGGATGGCCTGAATATCGTCCACGATCTCCCCCCGATTTTGCGGAGGATGATATCAGAAAGGATGAATAGGCGAAGCACATATCCGATTGGCTTACGCAACCTTTAGGGGAGACGGGCATCTCATAGCGCGGAATGTGATTTAGTGCTGAATGAGTCTAGCTTGGTAGAAATTGCCTGCGACGAAGTCCGCCGGGTCCTGGGTGAGTATTTGGATTTCGACTTAACCCCTGAACTGCGCGCGCAGATTGATCACCATCTCACAAATTGCCAACACTGCACCGCCATTTATGACGGCGTGCGTAACATCGTCGGGTTAGTGGGATCGCACGGAGCCATCGAATTGCCAGCGGGGTTCAGCCGCCGTCTGCGTTCACGGCTGGGGAGCAAGTGAGCGCGCTCTGTCGCTGGGTTAAGAAAGACTTCATGAGCGCAAGCTTATTAATTCGACGGTTCCATTCCCGATTACCTTCGTAAAACCTGCTTACGGACATTTAAGGGGACGCGACTTTTTCCCGTGATAGCGTCGGCCATGATGGCGCTTTGCGGGAGCGGTAGTTCATTAAGTGACAGCTAATGGTGGAGGCCTTGAAGGTCGTTTAGTAGGGTATGGATCAGGGCGAAGCCAAACAGAGACGCCCGGCTGAAGCGGCTCAGCCCGCTAGGAATTTCAACCGGCTCGGTCGATGGAGGGTCGTCATCGCGGTAGCCGGCAGCATCGGTATTTATGCATTGGTGCGACCCTTGTTCGATCGGTTTCTCTCCCCGGGCCAAGACCAGGCGGCAATTGCGATCATAGTCGTACTTGCCTCTGCCTGGATCTTGCGTGAACTGTATGGGCAGTCGCGGATACAGCAATCCTATCGATCCCGCCTGGAAGCCGAGCTCGAGTTGTTGCGCAACCTGGTCGACAGCATTCCCGATGATCTTTTTGCGAAAGATCTGGACGGCCGCTTCATCTTCAGCAATCGGGCCATGGCGACCCGGGCGCGCGCGGAATCCGATCAGGACCTGATTGGCAAAACAGATTTTGATTTCTTTCCCACAGAGATTGCCGCCAGCTACCGTCACGATGACCTCGGCGTAGTTACGACGGGCGTGCCTTTAATCGGGAAAGAAGAACGGACCCTGGAGAATCAGGGCAAACCGCAATGGATATCCACTTCAAAGTATCCCTTACGCGACGGGAATAACAAGATCGTCGGCGTGCTCGGAATCAGCCAGGACTTGACAACCATGGTGGAAAGGCGCGAGGTTTTGCGCGCCCTGTTGGATAGCGTTCCCGATTTTCTCTATGCCAAGGACCGTGCGGGACGCTTCATCATGGCAAACCGCGCTGTGGCCATACATATGGGGGTCAAGAGCGCGGACGACCTGTTGGGAAAGACCGATTTCGAGTTCTATCCGGAAGAGCTGGCGAGAGGTTTTTGGGAAGACGAACAGGCCATTATGCAAAGCGGGCGTCGCTTGATTAACAAGGAAGAAGTCACTCAGGACGGCGCCGGTCAAACCAAGTGGACTATCACCACCAAGTTGTGCCATCGCGACCTGGAAGGCGAGGTCATCGGAATCATGGGAATGGGCCACGACATCACCAGCCGGAAGATCGCGGAGCGAGAGCTTATCGCAGCCCGCGAGCAGGCCTTGCGGGCATCCGAGGCAGAGCACCGAAATGCCGAATCTCTGGGTGAGGCGGTGCGGGAACTGCAATTGCGGACCCATCAGATGACGTTGTTCAATGAAATGGGTCACTTGCTGGATTGTTGCGGAACCATCACGGAAGCCTGCACGGTGGTGGCAGAATACGTGCAAAAGCTATTTCCGGAGGCGTTATCCGGCAGCCTGTGTCTGTTCCGCTCCTCCCGTAATTTGCTGGAAAACACAGTCGAATGGGGCAGACCCAGCAAATCGGAACTACAATTCGCGCCGGAAGCCTGTTGGGGAATTCGGCGCAACGTTCCTCACTGGACGGGAGCGAACGGAGGAGTCAGTTGCCTTCACAATGCCAAGGACGATGCCATCAACTCCCTGTGCGTTCCCATGATTGGCAGTGAGCAGACGGTTGGAGTTTTGCACCTGGAATTTTCCCGTAGCGAAGCCTTCAAAGCGGAATTTGTTCACGATGATCTCAGGCAGGCGCGGCAGGGGCTGGCTTCCACCGTGGCTGGGCAAATTGCGTTCTCACTGACCAGCCTGCACCTGCGGGAAACTTTGCGCGACCAATCAATTCGCGATCCTCTGACCGGGCTGTTCAATCGCCGTTTCATGCAGGAATGCCTGACGCGAGAGTTGCTGCGGGCCTCGCGCAAGCGTCATCCCGTGTCGCTGCTTTTTCTGGATATCGACCATTTCAAGCGATTCAATGATCGCTATGGCCACGACGCCGGAGACCTGGTCCTGGCGTCCGTGGCAGAACTGTTTCGCAGGTACTTTCGCGCCGACGATATTTGTTGCCGCTATGGGGGCGAGGAATTCGCCATCCTCCTGCCGGAGGCCAGTTCCGGCAACGCCGCTATACGGGCGAACGGGCTGCGCGAGGAAGTCAAGAAGATCCGACTGGAATACAAGGGCCGGACATTGGAAGGAATCACGATATCGATCGGAATCGCGGCCTATCCCGAGCAGGTGACGTCGTCGGACGAACTCATCACGGTGGCCGACAAGTGTCTGTACGAGTCTAAAGCGGCTGGGCGCGACAAAGTCACGGTCGCTACTCTACAAGCGGTGTGAGCGGGGTGTCGTCGGCATGCCACGCCGAGTTATCCTCGGTAAGCAATTCGCGCTCGCAACCCGTCTATGAACTCTCCCAGTCGTGGTTGAGTGCGCGGCGGATGGTGGCTGCCGGCATGGATTTCGCTGTACATATCCGCCACAACAAGACTTCCGCTTCCAGTACGGAACGGCGGCCCAAATCCAGTCCCGCGGCAAGCCGCCAGATCGCATCCAAGTCCGGGTTTGGCTGGGCGTGGTCTTCCAGGCAGGAATTTGCGCAATGCCCTGGAGACTCCACGCTGCTGACACGCCATGGCCATTTCATTTCCACAAGTTCACGGTAGATACTGATGCACAGCGGGTAAATGGCACTTACGAGCCATTCATCCATTCTCGACAACCAAAATTCCCACCCTTGGCGTTCCTGTCTCTGGAACTACGGGGTAAAGATTTCGAGACCTACTCGAAATCACAACTCATCCTGAGTATCATCCTGGAAGTGCAGATATGAATCCTGACGAATTTCTAGAATCGGTTTCCGGCGATGTTCCTCCTGAAGGCTTGAGCCCGGCGTTGGCCGGGTTGTGGTGGGATGCCAAAGGCGATTGGAGCCGGGCGCACGAATCGGCACAACGGGATGAAGGTCCGGCAGGCTCTTGGGTGCACGCCTATCTTCATCGCAAGGAGGGAGACGCATCGAATGCCGCCTACTGGTATCAGCGCGCTGGAAAGCCTGTTTCTCAGGCCTCGTTCGGGGAGGAGTGGAACGAGATTAGCAGGTTCTTGCTTCGCGCGGAGTAGAGTCGATCAGGAATTGTAGTTCGCCACCACCCTCACCACTCTCCCGCTGGGCGAGAGCTCCATAAATTCCGCGGTGCGGACTCCCTTTTCACGGGTGTAGTAGAGCACGATGCTGCTGATGCCCCAGAGCACGTCTTCGAGGTGAAAGTGGAGTTCAGGGTAAGCCTCCAAACCTCTCCGAAAATAAGCCCGCAGGTTGGCCTTCCCTGTCACCTTACCGTCGGGCGTCCCCAAGAGGCGGGCGGCAACCGGCGAGGTTAGTTCGATGGCATCTTCATAGTGGGTCATGATCAAATCCAAATCATGCGTGTTCCATGCCGCTACCCAATCGTTGGCCAAGCTCCAGGCTTCATCTTTTGTCATAGGTGGTTCCGTGTATCTGAGTCGAAGCCTATCGCATTTCCCGGAAAATTTACCAGCCTGTAACCGGGATTAAACATGCGCGGCCTAGCATCGCTGTCTCTGGCCTTGAAAGACTCCATTTCACGATAGCAAGGAGAACTTCTATGCACGATTCAGTGAGACCGCTGTGGCTGCCCGCGATCCTAATCCTTACCCTGTTCACCTTCGCCGCAAAAGCACAAGACGCCAAGAAAGGCAGGCCGCTCACGGTCGAACTAGGCCCGCGTCCGTTCTACCTTGTAGAAGGCATGGATGATGGCCCTCTCAAGAAGAAGCTGATGTCCTGTGAGAATGGGCCGTTCCATCCCACTGAGTTTTCCATCGGCCATCGTGGCGGCGCGCTGGAATTTCCTGAGCACACACGCGAGGCCTACCAGGCTGGCGCGCGCATGGGTGCGGGAATTGTGGAATGCGACGTCACCTTCACCAAGGACGGAGAACTGGTCTGCCGCCATGATGAATGCGACCTGCATACTACTACCAACATCGTGGTTACCGACCTGAATCAAAAGTGTACGGTCCCCTGGACAGGGCCAGGCCAGAATCCCGCTCCGAAATGCTGCACCAGCGACCTCACCCTGTCGGAATTCAAAACCCTTCGGGGAAAAATGGATGCCAGCGTTCCCAGCGCGAGCACGCCGGAAGAGTATCTGGGCGGCACGGCCTCCTGGCGCACCGATCTCTACACCGGTCGCGGCACTTTGATGACGTTGAGGGAGAGCATCGCCCTGAATGAAAGAAATGGCGTGAAGCATACCCCCGAATTAAAAGCGGGGAACCCGGATCGCATCAAGGCTACTTTTGGGAGCCAGGCGAACTACGCGCAGAAGCTGATTGATGAACTCCGGGCCGCAGGCGTAAATCCGAAGGACGTCTTCCTGCAATCGTTTAATCCGAATGACATCGTCTATTGGATTCAACACGACCCGGAATTCGGCAAGCAGGCGGCGTATCTGGACGATTTTGATCCGACCGCCAACCCGCCGGTTCCGCCGCTCACTTTGCAGGAGCTGCAACTGCGAAAAGCGCAAGGGGTGAAAATCATTGCTCCTCCACTATTTTCGCTGCTTGCGGTCGACGCCTCCGGCAACATCGTTCCATCGGATTATGCCAGGACGATCAAGGGGATGGGCTTCGACATCATTACCTGGACCTTCGAGAGGTCGGATTTGCGCAACGGAGCCAGCGGCGCCGGCTTCTATTGGCTATTTGATCCTCAAGGTATCGCGGTAAAGAAGGACAGCGACATGTATAAGGCGCTCGACGTACTAGCTCGGCAGGTGGGCATTCGCGGGATTTTTTCCGATTGGCCGGCCACCGTCACTTTCTACGCAAATTGCATGTTGGACCACGACGACCGCCACTAACCCCACGGTTGGGGTGGCCCGGAGGTTTTCGCCACCCCAGTTCCCCATCCGCAAGGCTGGAGCTGATCTCATCGAGGGTTTTAGACGGCGCGGCTCGCCGCGACGGAAACCTGCTGATGCGAACTAAGGTTACTGGTCCCCACAATTTAGGATCGAATTCCCTTCCATCGCGCTATACTGCCGCGACGCGTTGGTGCTCGCTCGCGCCCCATTACGATTCCTCAGTGCTTAGGAGAGAATTCGCATGAAATTGCGCTTCAGTCGGTTGTCGCTTGTCGCTTCGGGTGCGGCCTTGGTTGCAGTTCTGTTGAGTGCGACTGCAGTCATGGCCCAGGACTCTTCGGATGGAACCCTGCCGGCGATTTTTGCAGGCGGAATGCTTCTGTTTATTCTGGTCATAGCCGCGGCAGCGTATGTTTACTTTGCTTTGGCTCTGTCCACCATCGCCACCAAGACCAACACGGAGAATCCCTGGCTGGCGTGGATTCCGATTGCCAATATCGTTTTGATGCTGAACATCGCCAAGAAACCGATTTGGTGGATCATCCTTTTCTTCATTCCGCTGGTGAGCATTGTCATGGCGATTCTTGTTTGGATGGGAATCGCGGAAGCCCGCGGTAAACCTAATTGGTGGGGCATTCTATTGATTGTCCCTATCGTGGGCCTGATTGTGCCCGGTTACCTGGCCTGGGCCGACTGAGTCCGCTTCTATTGTTTTGTTGGTCGAGTAGGCAGGTCACATGGGCTGCCTATTTTTGCCTCCTGGCCATTTCCCTGTCCGCGATGACACTGCTCGGCTAGTTGCGTATAGTGTCATTGGCATTCTTGCGGCAAACAGTAAATCGTTTTAGTTCAAGGACACAAAAATGAGTCTCGCTGGTGTTTCGGCCTCATGGTTCAGTCGTGCTCTGTTTCTCTTTCTTACTAGTTGGAGTGGGCTCGTCCACGCGCAGCCGTCCGGCGGACCCTATGGGCCGATCGATCAAAAGTACGATGTTCCCAAAGCCGCCCACGTGTATTACGTCGCTCCGGATGGAAAGCCTGATGCTCCTGGCACGACCCTGGAACAGCCCACCACGCTGGAATCAGCGATTGACCGCGTGGTTAGCGGCGACGCCGTCATTCTGCGCGGCGGGATATACCGCACCGGCGGGTTGGTCCTTAATCAGGAAATCACTTTGCAGCCTTATGCCGATGAGCGACCGGTTCTCAAAGGAACGCAGGTGGCCACCAAGTGGGAAGCGCTGCGCAACAACGTCTGGAGGACTTCATGGAAGACGCTGTTCCCGGCTGCGCCTTTGGGCTGGTGGCAACGCAACCGCGAGGGCATGAAGACTCCGCTGCACCGCTTCAATAATGACATGGTGTTTGTGGATGGCGAATTTCTGAAGTCGATGGGGTGGGAAGGAGAACTTGACGCTCACTCGTACTACATCGACTACCAGAATGGATACGTCTACATTGGCGCAGATCCAACCAACAAGCTGGTGGAAATCACGGCCTTTGACAGCGCGCTGGTGCGGACCAGTGTTGCGGTCCACGGGAAAACCAGCGATCACAAGGGCCCAGTCATTCGCGGAATTACGTTCACTCAATACGCGTATCGAGCGCTTGAGGTCGAGGGCAAGAAGCGCTTTACGGTTGCGGACGAGCCCACCGACGAGCCGGTTGGCTTGTCGGACCCGGCGACCTTTGGCAAAGAAACGACGGGCACGTTGCTGGAGAATGTAACCATTTCCTACTGTTCCCGCGTGGCCGGATACTTCCGCGGAGACGGACTGGTCATACGCAACTCGCTGATCAGCGATACGGGTACGGAAGGAATATACGTCATCGGCTCCTCCGACGTTCTGCTCGAGAAAAACATTATCCGGCGGAATAATATCGAGCAGCTCACTGGATACTATCCGGCGGCGGTCAAGATTTTTAACCAAACCCGGCGCGTCACCTTCCGTGACAATCTCATCGTCGATCAACCGTATTCGAACGGAGTCTGGTATGACGTCGGCAATCGCGATGGCGTGATCATCAACAACTGGATCGAGGGAGCGAACGACGGCTTCTTCTTTGAGATCTCGCGGGGAGCCACTGTGGCGGGCAACGTGTTCGTCCGCAATGATAAGGGAGTACGTGCCCTAAACTCGGCGGACGTGCATGTGTACAACAACACGTTTGTGGACAATCCCGCCTCGTTCGAGCGCAACGAGCGGAGCGCGACCGCCGACCATTTTGGGTGGCATCCATCGACCGGCCCAGATGTGGATCAGCGCGAAGGCCATGTGTTCGTAAACAATTTGCTTGTGGCCAGCGACTCCTACCGCAAACCCTTGTTGCGATTCGAGCAACCGGCGTCGCTGTGCGCAAGGCTCACCCGTCCGATGGCCAAAGAGGTCGATGGCAACGTTTATGTCCGCGCGGCGACCACTGCAAGTGTGCCTTTGATCCAGATGAGCCCTGCGGCCACCGACAATTGCGTCTCTTCTCTGGGATCGCTCGATGAATTCCGCAAGCTGGCGACCGGATTTGAGTCCCACGGGCGGCAACTCGATCGCACGCCGCGATCCGTATTCAAAGGGCCAGACGTCGAGCGATACGAGTTATTGCAAGGGTTACTGGGAACCGGGGCGCTGCCTGCCGATGTTCGCAAGCTCTTAGGTTGGAGCGAGGAGGACACCCGATCGCCGGGAGCATATCCGTTTCGGCGCTGATAACTGGAATTATGCAGCCGACACCAAAGTGCTCTTAAAGTCCACGACGAACTTCTCGATCCCTTTTGTAGTCAGTTCATGCCGGAGGTCAAAGTTGTCCCATGGCTGATTGAGATCGATTTCCTTATATTCGATCGGCCGCAATGCTTTGCCTTTTCCGTCCACACCCTGATAACGAAACTTTTGGTCTGGCAGCGGGGACCCCACGGCCGACCATTGTTCCAGGAGCTTCACGGGGGCGGTGGCGAGTTCGGCCTGCAACGCGAACGAATCCAGCAAGTGGTCCAGGTTCCGAAGACTGGCCGCCAAGACATGCACATGGCCATCGCCGCCCTCATACATTTTCTTGATATTGCGCACCACGTCCATACCATTTTCGCCGCGGTCGTCGAGTCGCCCAACAAACGGTGAAACATAAACCGGTTCCCTTGCGCCCTTGGTGGCTGCATAGACGGCGGCAGCCTGTTCTTGAGAGAAACACAGTGTCATATTCACCCGCATTCCATCTTGCACCGACATCCTGGCAGCCTTCATGCCTTCGGGAATACACGGGTATTTGATGTAAGCGTTGGGAATCCACGAGTACATCTCCTTCCCTTGCGCCAACATTTGTTCGGCCTTGGTCGTGAAATCCGCAAAGACCTCGATGGAAACACCGGCCTCGCCCACCAGAGGCGAGATCGCCTCGACGATGTGTTTGTATACTTCGTTCTGTTCATTCCAACTCAGCTTGTGTCCAGTTTTGAGTTGTCTCTGAATGGAGGGATTTTTCGCCACGTAGGTGGGGTTGGTCGTCTGCCCATCAAGAAATCCGAGCAGATCTCTTACTCGCTGGGTTTCCTCGGGATCGCCACCATCCAATAAGATCTTGGTCTTTGGTTTTCTGACAGGCATTTCAGCATCTCCCTACTTAGATTTCCCGCTCATCGGAAGTAGGATGCCCGAACTCCGGATGGTGTTTTCGATAACACTTGTGGCAAAGACAAAGGATCCAGTCTATGGCGTGCGCTGGCGAAGTTCGATCATGTAAGGGTTTTGTTGTACTCGATAGGGTCTTTGACAAACCAAATCTGGATCTTCCCCTACAACCTCTATCTTCCATCGACAAGTCTAAAAGCAAGCAAGAATCTCAACACAGTTAAGGATGGTTCGAATGTCGAAGATATTGGTGCTCAGCATTGCCCTTCTCACTTCGGTGGCTTGGCTTCAGGCTCAACAAGAGCCACCGTCAACCTCTCCCAGTCAATCCGGCTCCGCCAGTCAGTCCGGTTCTGCAGGCCAAGCTGGCGGAATGGCCTCGTCGCAAAAAGTCGAGGGTTGCTTACAAGGTTCGGGTGAGAGTTTCACCCTTACGGATAGCGCTGGAACCACATACCAACTCCAGGGCGATACGGCGAAACTCACAGAGCATGTCGGCCATGAAGTGGAGATTACCGGCAGCACCGCTGGAGCGGGCGGCTCAAGCGCCAGTGCCGCGGGAGCCGGAGCTCAAACTACACTCAATGTAAAGAAGGTGAAACACATCGGAAAAACCTGCAAGACATCCACCAGCAAATAAGCCGAGGGATTAACTTTGGTCGAGTCTGCCCCATCCTTGTCACGACTCTTACGAAAGGATGGGGTAGCCTCAAGAAATTCACTTCTGCCGCGCCTCAACCTCTGCCAGCCATCCACGGCGCAACTCTTCAACTGGAATACTCGACAAGTAGGGTTTGATATCGAGAATGGGAGTTTGATCCAACATATCGATGCCCTTGACGCTCAGCCGAGCGCCGTCGCGACGCAGCAACTTGACGACTGTCAAGCCGACTGGGTTGGGACGGTATGGAGAGCGCGTGGCGAACACACCGTGCTGCCGATTATCGGAGGGCGGCGTGCCCAGTAGCTCAAATCCCTGAGAGCGGTCGAATTCCCATATGACATAGAGATGCGAGAAGCCATCGATGTCGGTGAGCCCAGGCGCAAACTCGGGCAGAATCTCGAGCACACCCTCGGCATCGTGTTTGGCGCCAAGCCCTTTAGGAATCTCGCTTCCTGTTTTATATGGACTACCTACAAATCCAATCGGCTGGGAGGTAAACATATGGACAGTATCTCCGATTCCGTAGCTTTTGGCCGGGTCAGGATTCGGATCATCCTCTTCCGCGAAAATGAATGATCTTGCGGCGGTCGCGTTTGTCCGGCCGTCCTTCGGGTAGCTGTTCGAACTCACGCATTGCCTTGCGTTGGTCGGACACTTTCCTACGCTGTTCGCGGCTGGCTTCGGTTTCGTGGTAGAGAGTTTGCGCGACCGATGCCGGGCCGCGAATCTCGCTCAACAAAAGGACTTCCACTTGAAATATGCCGCCATCGTTGGTCACTTGCAGTGTGTCCCCGACATGGACATCGCGCGAAGCCTTAGCTGGCTGCCCATTGGATTGGATTCTTCCCAGTTCGCAAGCACGGGAAGCCAAGGACCGGGTCTTGAAAAACCTGGCTGCCCAGAGCCACTTGTCCAGTCGCACCGAAGGCATGAGGGACCTTATCTTAAGCAATAAAACTTAGACCAACCGGAGAAACTTCTCAATCATGATTTGGGAGGAGCGGATGTTGTCTGCCAGGCAAGTTCCCGCCTAGAATCAACTCCAGCCCGCAAATGGCAACTACCAGCATATCTGCTCCACTTTCTCGTACCCGTATCGGACGCGTCGCCCTATGGATCTTGGGTTTGGTGTTCATTGTTGCCCTGGCGATCCTGGGATGGGGATATCGGACTGCTGCTTCTGCTCTGCCGCAACTGGATGGTCAGATTCAGTTGAGCGGGCTTTGGCGCCCGGTGACGGTCATCCGAGACCCACATGGCGTACCGGCAATTGAAGCATCGAGCGTTGCCGATCTTTTTTTCGCGCAAGGGTATGTCACCGCCCAAGACCGTCTGTTCCAGATGGATGGCATGCGTCGATTTGCGGCAGGGGAACTGGCGGAAATTCTCGGTCCCGAATTTGTGCCTCACGACCGCGAACAAAGAATCCTGGGAATGCGTGAAGCCGCTCGAAGGCGGGTAGAAACATCTCCAGCCGAAAGCCGCCTGCACCTTGAGGCGTACGCCCGCGGGGTCAATGCTTTCATCGGATCGCATCGCGACCGATTGGCCTTGGAGTTTCGCATTCTGCGCTACCAGCCCCAGCCCTGGACTCCTGAAGACTCCGCGCTGATTGCCGGGCAGATGGTGCAAGACCTTACGCACTACAGTTATCGCAACGCGCTGACGCGGGAAAAGATTTTAGCCAAACTGGGTCCCGAGCTGACGGCCGATTTGTATGTGAATTCATCAGCGTATGACCGTCCCCCCGGCATTTCGCGCGATGTCGTAGCTAAGCCCGCCTACGGCGAATCGGATGACGATGATTCCGCACCCGCTAATTCAGTCGTGCGCAATTTCCACCCGCAGTGGCTGCCCGAAGACAACCTTGAGCCCAGCCTGCTCGCCGGTTCCAACAACTGGGTAGTTTCAGGGGCGCATACTGTGACAGGCAAGCCGCTGTTGTCGAATGACATGCACCTCGGCCATCAGATGCCGAACCTGTGGTATGAAGCTCACCTGAAGAGTGGCTCGTTGGACGTTGTGGGGGTGAGCCTGCCCGGAATGCCTTACGTCCTGGTGGGGCACAACCAGCGCATCGCCTGGGGATTCACCAACGTGGGTGGCACGGTGGAGGACCTGTATATCGAAACCTTCAACGCCAGAGGCCAATTCCTCAGTCCGGATGGATGGAAGGACCCTGCGCGCCGGCGCGAAACGATTCACGTCAAAAATGCGCCCGACGAGCAGGTTGATGTTGTGGTCACGCGCCACGGACCCATCATCACTTCCCTGCTCCCCGGCGAAACTCGCCCCATTGCCCTGCGTTGGACGTTATATGACGGCGCCCGCAATCCTTTCTTCGCGGTGAATTCGGCACAGAACTGGGAGCAGTTCCTGGATGCCTTCTCCCAGCTCGACGCGCCCGGACAGAATGTGGTCTATGCCGATGTCGATGGCAATATCGGGTATCACGCTACCGGAAAGTATCCCATTCGCGCAAGCGGCGACGGCAGTCTGCCCCAGGATGGCAGCAACAATGCGCACGAGTGGACGGGATATATTCCGTTCGGCAAGTTACCCAGTGTTTACAATCCGCCGTCGGGAATCATTGCTACCGCCAATAGCCGCATCACGCCGGATAAATATCCGTATTCCATCAGCACGGGGTGGGAAGCTCCTTGGCGCACAGAGCGCATTTACCAGGTGCTGGAGTCGGGCAAGCAGTTCTCTGCCGCGGACATGCTGGCATTGCAAACCGACATTTATTCTTCATTCGATCATTTTGCGGCGGAGTGTTTTGTATCTGCCATCGATCATGCCCGGAACGCTTCCCCGCGGGTGAAGCAGGCAGCAGAAATCATGAGGACATGGGACGGCCGCATGACGGCGGATTCGGCCGCTCCCGCCTTGTTGTTTGAGGCGCGTACGGAATTGAGCCGCTTGCTGTTGGAAGGCAAGTTAGGGAAGGCATCCGGCATCACCTACCGCTGGGGAATGCAGTCAGTTTGGCTGGACAACGTTCTGCACCATCAGCCCAAACGCTGGCTGCCGGGAAACTTTGCCAATTATGATCAACTCCTGGTCGCCGCAGTCGAGGCCGCGGTTCAGCTGCCGGAATCACCGGGAAATCTTGAAAGCTGGAAATGGGGACGGGTGAATCCTGTGGAAATTCAGCATCCGGTGCTCAGTCATCTACCTCTGCCAACCAATTGGACCGGCCCAGGTGTTCAGCCGCAATCCGGCAGCGGCTACGCCGTGAAAGCGGTCACCCGGTCACACGGACCGTCTGAAAGGATGACCGCTGACCTGGCAAACCTGGATGCATCCACTCTGAACATCGTGACCGGACAATCGGGAAACTTTATGAGCCCTTATTACATGGACCAATGGAAGGCATGGCATGAAGGCTTTACCTACTCCCTGGCTTACTCGACGCAAGCTGTCGAGCGTGAACGCGCGCATCAGTTGGTTCTACTACCGTAGGTGGATTATCAGTTCCCAGTTCTCTGTTATCGGTTCTCTGTCAGGGAGCGTTATCGATCACTTTTACATCCACGAGCTCACCAACAATGGTGGTCTGATGGTTGGGAAGGAGCTTGTCCGTGGTCGTGTCGTAGACCAGAAACGTTCCGCCCTGGATGGCATAGAGAACATTGCGGCCAGGGATGGGAGCGATGCCCGTGACATCTCCATTCGAAGGCAGGACAACTGCTTTGTTGGTCGCTGGATTGAAGAGCGCCAGGCAGCCGCGGGTTTCCGTAGCGGTGGTGATTTCTGTGCAACCGTGCGATCCGATCGCCACCTGTCCGTCGTTGGTGATTGCTATTTTGTCGTGATAACCATCGGGTATCTCCGCCGATACCGGGGCTTTAGCTCCTGTGAGGTCGACCACGGTCAAAGTTCCGCATGAAGTGGCTGCGGTTCCTGAGGAACAAACCGTCGCGGGGTTGGTACCGGCGACGTAAAGGGTGTTGCCGACACCTACGGCCACAGTTGCAGCGGGCACTGGGATGGGGGTTCCCAGTGTGTTAGTACTCAAATCCAGGGGAACAACTGCGGCCGCACCACTACCGCCACACTCTGCGCCGCAGTCCAGAATCACGGGCATAGATGGATCTGCAGCAAGACCAGCCCCGACAGGATGCTGAAAACCGCCAAGTTGGGCAATGCGAGGATCAGAACTGGCGCCGATCTTACCCGGATCGATCACGGTAACAACCCCGGAATCGGGACTGAAGGCAAGAATCTTGTCCCCGCGGCTTACCTCCTGAACAAAACGCACGTTAGGTACCGGAATCGTGGCCGAAATCGTTCCCGAGGAAACGCTCACCTGGATGACCGCGCCCGGTGGCCCGCTCGAAACCGTGGCATTGGGCACGGCGGCGTAAGCATGCGACGTATTATTCGCCAGGAAGAAGCTCTCGGTCGCATCGGGCAAGGTTACGGTGGACGACGATGCTTGCTCGTTGGTGTTGTCCACCAGCGCGAACATGTGGCCGCTGGGGCTGTAAGCTAGCGTCAGTAGTTTGTTCGAAGACACATCCAGCCGCCCCAAGGTTTGGCTGCCCAGCCCACTAAGGCCGATCGGGGAAAATGAGAGTTTGTCCAAGGTCGCATCCATGATTTCCAATGCGGGGACATGGACCCCGGAGGTTACGGGGTGCAATGAATTGGAAATAACGGCACGAAATTGGACTTTGCTGGGATTCTGATAGTTCTTGCTGCCATAGCACGACAACCAGGTCGCACTCATGGCGAGCAGGCATAAACCGAGGGCTAGTTTTCTCAAACCTGGGACTCCAAATACTATGCGGGACAAAAGTTTAGATGCAAGAAACCGGGATTATACCAGAGGCGTGCTGATCAGCCTGCCGGTTCGCGGGCAGCCGCAAGGCGTTTCTCGCCCCGTGCATGGCCGCAAATGATCCTGTATTCTCATTAGGATGGCCGCAAATTTCCTCGAGCAACTGAAGCAAGCACCCATCTTGTGCGATGGTGCAACCGGGACGCTGTTGTACGCAAAAGGCATTTTCATCAATCGCTGCTATGACGAGCTTAATCTCTCGCAGCCCGAGTTGATCCGCGAAATCCATCACGACTACCTGAAATCTGGCGCACAAATTATTGAAACCAATACCTTTGGAGCAAACCACTTTCGCCTGGAGCGGCACAGCCTCACGGATCGCGTTCGCGACATCAACCTGGCGGGCGTGAAACTGGCACGCGAGGCTGCTAAGAATTACGAGGCATGGATCGGTGGCTCTGTCGGCCCCCTTGGCGTCCGCATCGAGCCGCTCGGCAAAATTTCTTTAGATGAAGCCCGGAACGCTTTTCGTGAGCAAATTGCCGCCTTGTCCGAGGGCGGGGTGGACCTGATTCTCCTCGAAACCTTCGGCTACCTCGAGGAAATCCACCAAGCCCTTCAGGCGGCGCATGAAGTGGCCCCCAAGCTTCCAGTGATCGCCCAAGTCACCATCGACGAGGACGGCAATTGCCTGGACGGCTCCACCCCGGAGGTCTTCGTCCCCCGGTTAGTGGAATTCGGAGCGGACGTGGTTGGCTGCAATTGCAGCGTGGGACCGGTTGCCATGCTGGATGCGATGGAGCGGGTACGCGCCCTGACCTCGCTGCCGGTCTCGGCCCAACCTAACGCTGGTATTCCGCGTTCGGTCGAGGGAAGAAACATTTATCTGTGCTCGCCGGAATATATGGCCAGCTACGCGCGGAAATTTGTGGCGGCGGGGGTGAATCTGGTCGGGGGCTGTTGCGGCACCACGCCTGCGCACATCCGGGAGATGAAGTCCGCCTTGCGAGTGGGCGGAGCCCGGGCAAAAACTGCCGCCGCAGTCAAGGCGGGTGACGCACCGATTGCCGCTCCGTCGGTCCCTTTGGAAAAGCGGTCCCTATTGGGAAAGAAAATTGCGGCCGGAGAATTCGCCACCATGGTGGAAATTGTCCCGCCCAAGGGCACGGACATCCGCAAAGAAATTGATGGCGCGCGCTTTTTGAAATCAGTCGGAGTCGACGCCATCAACATTCCCGATAGTCCGCGGGCTTCGGCGCGCATGAGCAATCAGGCCCTGTCCTTGCTCATGCAGCAGCAGGTGGGGATCGAGACAGTGTTGCATTACACCTGTCGCGACCGGAATGTGCTGGGGATCCAGTCCGACCTGCTGGGGGCATCGGCCACAGGAATTCACAACCTGATCTGCATCACCGGCGATCCCCCGAAAATGGGCAACTATCCAGACGCGACCGCGGTGTTTGATGTGGACGCGATTGGGCTGGTCAATATTGTGCACAACCTGAATCGAGGGCTCGATATAGGAGGGAACCCTCTCGGGGCTGGAACCTCGTTTGTAATCGGCGTGGGCGCCAATCCGGGTGTGCCCAACATCGACGAAGAAGTTCGCCGCTTTGAATTCAAGGTGGAGGCCGGAGCCGAATATGCAGTGACACAGCCGGTCTTCGACCTCAGCTTGCTGGAAAATTTCCTACGCCGGATTGAGCACTGCCGCATTCCGGTGCTCGCCGGGATTTGGCCGCTGGTGAGCGCTCGCAACGCCGAGTTCATGAAGAATGAGTTGCGGGTGTCGGTTCCGGATTCCATTCTGGAGCGGATGACCAAAGCAAAATCACCCGATGCCGCGCGCGAGGAAGGCGTGCACATCGCGCGGGAAATGCTGTTGGCAGTGCGTGGGATGGTGCAGGGCGCGCAAATCAGCGCCCCTCAGGGGCGGTATGCCTCAGCGGTAGACGTGTTGGAGGCGCTGGGAACCGGCTGATGGCTGCAGCTTCTTTTGTCATTCCGACAAGTCGCATAGCGACACGGAGGAATCTGCTCTTCTGGACAGCGCTACAAAGCTGAGCGCCAATAGCAGATTCCTCCTCTTCGCTTCGCGAATCGTCGGAATGACAAAACGGGAGCCAGCCTGGTAGGTACAATAGCTGATGACGTTCACGGGAGTTCCCAGTGGCCAAGTTTGAAGAGTGTCTCCAGCGGTTGGAGAAGATCGTGCAGGAGCTTGAGAGGGGGGATGTGCCTCTCGAAAAATCCCTGACCCTGTTCGAAGAGGGCATGCAGCTCTCCACTACTTGCCGAAAAGAGTTGGATGAGGCCGAGGGGAAAGTGGAAATTCTTCTCAAGCAGAATGGAAAACTCCAGCCTGAAGCGTTCGCGCCGTTAGCCGAGAAATCTTCCGGACGAAAGTGAGTGTTCGGAACTGCGAAACTGCATGTCCAGTGTCCAGTATTTTCACCCCCGCTTGCTATACTCGTCGGTCATGCTCCACGAAACTCTAGAGCAAGGGCGGGCGCTCGCCGATCAGGCGCTGGAACGATTGTTGCCGGCGGGCATGCAGTACCCAGTCTCCATCCACCGGGCGATGCGGCACAGCGTGTTTGCCGGAGGCAAGCGGATACGCCCGATCTTATGTATGGAAGCCGGTCGAATGTTGACCGGTTCCCTGCCGGCGGGGATTGAAGATCTCGGCGCGACGCTGGAGATGTTGCACACGTATTCGCTGATCCACGACGATTTGCCCGCTCTCGATAATGACGACCTGCGCCGCGGACGGCCCACCTGCCACAAGGTTTTCGGCGAGGCCATCGCCATCCTGGCAGGTGATGCGCTTCAAACCCAGGCTTATGAAGTAATGGCGCGGTTGAAGTGTCCGGCAGAAGCGCGGGTGCGGATCATTGAAGAGATTGCGCGAGGCACCGGGACCGTCGACGGAATGATCGGCGGCCAGGTCGCCGATTTGGAGGCAGAACATACCAAGCCGGACGCGAAGATGTTGGAATACATTCATCGGGCTAAGACCGCCGCGTTAATTACCGCGAGCGTGGTGAGCGGCGGGTTATACGCGGGTGCAAGCGATGCCCAGGTTCAGCAGTTGCGATCCTACGGACAGTCCATCGGGCTGGCCTTTCAGATTGTGGATGACGTGCTCGATGTGACCCAAACCTCCGAGCAACTGGGCAAGACAGCCGGAAAGGATACAGCGGCGGAAAAGGTGACTTATCCTGCCCTATTCGGGATTGATGAATCGGTCAGAAAGGCCGATCAGCTAGTGCAGGACGCGTTTAGAGCGCTGGAAGATTTTGGCGATCGCGCAGAAATCTTCAAGGAGTTGGCACGGTTTCTAGTTGAAAGGAAGAAGTAGTCGCCTTCCCGGAAGTCCTCACATTCAGAGCGGAACCCCAATTTACACTTGAGAGTAACGTGATCTAGGATTAACCTCTCGTTTCTGCCCATCCTCTCTGGGCGAAAGGACACCCATGCGCAAGATCATGTTGCTGGTGGTCGTGGTGCTGGTCATTTGGGCATTCCTGATTGGGTATTGGCCGCAACGCAAACAAATCGCTGCGGTAGAGCAGGAGAATGCCCAGCTTAAGAATCAATTGGCCAGTGCCGAAACCGTAAGCAGAATCGCCCGCCTGGAAAATCAACTCCTAGTACTGATCGAACAGACGGAAGGACAGAACTATGGAGAAGCGCAGAAGCTCTCCAACTCGTTGTTTGATGACATGCGTAAGGAGATCGACCGCAATAAGGGTGCCGCCTACGCGCCCAAACTGGAGACCATTCTCGCCCGCCGGGATGCGGTGACGGCGGGGCTGGCCCGGGCCGAAGCACCAACGCTCGGCATGCTAAAGCAGAGCTTGACCGAGGTGCGAGAGCTGATGCTGGTCCTCGCCCGCTGAAACCGCTGAAAGCACATCGGCGAAGACGAATCCATCGCGATTCACGATTTCACCGCTCTGGATGGGAATATCCTGAGTGAACATGGGACCGCCATAAACAAAAGTGTGGAACTCTCCATTCTCTCCGCACGGGTCTACGCCCGTAGGAAACTGAGCCAGCAGTTCTCGGCTGATGTCTTTACCCGCAAAATGCTCGGGCAACTTTTTTGGGTCGACACAGACGATGCGGGCCCGCACTCCTGAATCCAGCATTTCTTCGATCAGCTGTCTGGTATCGAGACCCCAGATGGGGAAAATCGGCAGGAGACCGGTACCCTTTAAGCGATCTTCACGATATTTGCGGACGTCTTCCAGAAACAAATCGCCGAACGCGATGGCTGTGATCCCCTGCTCCACCGCTTGAACGCAGGCGCGGGTCATCGCCAGCTCATATTCCTCATTTTTGCAGGGCCAGGGCAGCGGTATCTCCCAGAGGGGTAAAGCTGCGGCCTGAGCCTGCGCCTGCACCAACGCGCGGCGGGTGCTGTGCATGGCGACACGCTGGAAGTGCGCGTTGATCGTGGTCAGCAAGCCAACGACTTCGACTTCCCCCTTTCCGCGAAGAACGTGCAGTGTCCATGCGCTGTCCTTACCGCTGCTCCAGGAAAGCAGTACCTTAGGCCTCAAGCGATCCTCCAGTAAATTTGGTTTTCCTTGTGTCCTCTGCGGAAGTTCTCTCCGTGCTCCACGGGTCAGGTTTCAATACGCTAGCCCAAAAAAACCAAGATCTTAAACCGCCGAGTTCGCAGAGAAAGCCGCAAAGAACGCAGGGAAAAATCTCATCACATCCTACCGATCCCCGGCGAGCTCTCATTTTACGCGGCTTATGCGGATACAATAGAGCGGTATGTCAGCGACTCGAACAGTTCCGCCAGAAGCGTCAACCGCAACCACGCCCGAAGTTCCACTCACCATTGAAGGATACAGTGTCCTTCACCAGATGATGCGCATCAACTGGGCGAAATGGCGCGCTGTTCCGGGCCCGCAACAAGATGAGATTGTGGGCGAGGCCTTTAACCTGCTTTCCGCCATGGAGCAGAGTACCCAGGGACAGTCCGCACTATTTTCATTGCTCGGACACAAAGGCGACCTCATGCTTGTCCATTTTCGCCATGCGTTCGATCAACTGAACCAGGCGGAGCTGCAATTGGCCAGGTTGCGCTTGAGCGATTACCTGGAGACTACGTCATCGTATTTGTCAGTGATCGAGCTGGGCTTGTACGAATCCACGACGAAAACCTATAAGACACTGGCGGATAAGGATCTTCAACCGCATTCCGAAGAATGGAACCGCGAGATCGCTGAGATGTTGCGCCGGCAAAAGGAAGCGATGCACCCGCGGCTGTTTCCGGAAATGCCGGGGCATCGTTACCTCTGCTTTTACCCCATGGACCGGCGGCGGGGTGAAAACAAAAATTGGTATACCTTGCCCATCGAAGAACGCGCGCGGCAGATGAATGAGCATGGTCTGATCGGGCGGCGATACGCGGGCATGGTCAAGCAAATTATTACCGGATCCATCGGATTCGACGATTGGGAGTGGGGTGTAGATTTGTTCGCTGACGATCCTCTGGTGTTCAAGAAGCTCATCTACGAAATGCGCTTTGATGAAGTGAGCGCCGTTTATGCGTTGTTTGGGCATTTCTATGTTGGAGTGCGGTGCCCAGCCGCTTCGTTGGGCAGCTGGCTCGGGGGCGACGTACCAAAATCTTAAACCGCCGAGGACCCCGGGATTCTTTGCGACCTTTGTTGTCTAATCTTTTGCTTGGAGTTAAGAATGTCCACGCTGGGCCTTATTGAATACCAAGACGCCAGTCACGAGGTAAAGGCCATTTATGACGACATCATGGCCACGCGCAAAACGGACTGGATCAATAATTTCTGGAAGGCGCTGGCCCATGATCCCGTTACCCTGAAGCGGACTTGGGAAGACATCAAACAGATCATGGCTCCCGGCACGCTCGATGCCGTGACCAAGGAAATGATTTACGTCGCGGTGAGCGTCAGCAATCAGTGCGACTACTGCATCGCCTCGCACATCGCCTCAGCCCGAAAGAAAGGCATGACCGACCAGATGTTTCGCGAGTTGATGGCCGTTGTCGGAATGGCCAATGAAACCAACCGGTTAGTGGCGGGATATCAAGTAGAAATTGATCCTCAGTTCAAGACTTAGTTTTGCGCTTGGAATTTTTCTTGTTGTGAGTCTTGCGCTTGCCGAACTTGAATTCGTGACGCTTCATGTCAACCCGGCATCCGCGAAAGGTCACGCCCTCCGCTTCCAGGCGGAGACGTTGTTCGATCGCATAATCGGCGCGTAGCTTGATTTCTCCGCCGGCGCCCACAATCCTCTGCCAAGGCAAGTCGAACGCGCCGTGCAGCGTCCTCGCCACGAAACGCGAGTACCCTGGATATCCGGCGGCCCGGGCAATTGCCCCATAAGTAGACACCTTGCCTCGCGGCACCTTGCGTATGGCCGCGACGATACGGGTGCGCATGTTCATGGGTTTAGAAACTCCACTATCCTGGCGATGCCTTGGGAAAACTGTCGCGTCCCAGGGATCAAACTCACGATCAAGTAGCCATCGCTGGAGAAATCGTAAAAATGTCCAGGGTGCACGAGGACCGACAGTTCTTGCATGATGGCGATCGCCAAGTCTTCGTCCGATTGGGTCACCGGCACGCGAAGCACCACGTACCATCCACCTTCAACATTTAATCTGGCGCAGGTCTTTTGCTGGATGAGCTGGCGATCCAGTTCTGCCAGGTTGGCTCGCAGGCGTTCGCGCAGAAACGGCTGAACGGTTTTTCTTTGCTCCAACAGAACCGGCGCTGCCAGCTGTATGGGAGTATTCACCGAGAGGTAGGTGTCGGCAATCACCTCCAGCCGCTGGATGGCCACTTGCAGGTCGTCGGGCGGCCCGCTGGCGGCGATCCAGGCCAACTTCATCTGCGGAAGCGCGGAAATCTTGGAGAGGCCGCTGAGAGTAAAAGTCAAAGCATCGCAATTTGCTGCAAATGTCGGGCGGCGGACGCCATCATGCACGTAGTCGAGAAATACTTCATCTACGATCAAGGCCAGTTGATGCTGGATACAGAACTGGTTCAGCGCTGCTTGTTCGTTCTGGCTCACATAGGAACCTGTCGGATTGTTCGGGTGTACCAGCACGACCGCTCGTGTTCTCTCAGTCACCGACTTGTCGAGCGACGGCAAATCAATCTGCCATCCGTGGTCATAGAGCAGGAGATAAGGGACCAACTTCACATCCTGCAAATCGGCCAGGAATTCGAACAGCGGATAGCTGGGCTTGGGGACAAGGATTTCATCACCAGGATTGCACAACAGGCGAAAGACATAGGAGTAACCTTCACTGGTGCTGGTGGTTAGAACCAGGGATTCAGGGTCAAAATTCGCTTCCGCTTGCCGCTCGCGATAATAAGCGGCCACCGCTTCCCGCGCGCACAGCAGGCCTTTCGGTTGAGGATCGTAATCCAGTGCTCTTCGATCGACCAGAGATTGGAAAATAAGTGGGTCGTGCGCGAGTCCGACCCGGGTGGGATTGGAAGCGGTCAAATCCAATACTTCCCTGCCGCTCGCTTCCAGCTTGCGCTGAGCTTCGCTGAAGCGGTTGGGGGTTAACTGCCAATCGGTGCGCCTGGAGAACATGCACTTCGAGGGTGCCGTGTATCGCCTCTTTTTGCAAGTAGTTGGACTTTGGGAGGCACATCACTTTCCGGTGTGATTCTGGTCACAGTCGTTTCCTTAGGAAATTCATACCCTTAACACATTGAAGGTGCCGTTAGAGCTTTCGACGGAGGGCAGAATGCAGGCGGGGCAAATGGGGAACCGGGTAATCCACAACTTTTCGCGGAATCCCATGCTCGTCTATTGGGAAATGACGCAAGCCTGCGGTTTGGCTTGTAAGCACTGCCGGGCAGAGGCCATGGCCCAGCCCCACCCCCTGGAACTGACCACCCTGGAAAGCCAGTCGTTCATGAAGCAGGTTGCGGCATTTGGATCGCCCCTGCCGCATTTGATCCTGACTGGCGGGGACCCGCTTCGCCGGCATGATCTATATCCCCTGATCACTTTCGCCCGCGGCCTCGGCCTGGATGTTTCGATTACCCCCAGCGCGACACCTGAGCTTACCGAGGGCGCAATCACACGCTTGCGACAGTTCGGCATACAGAGCCTGGGCCTGAGCCTGGACGGTTCGTGCGCGGAGAAACATGACGCCATTCGCGCCATCCCTGGCACCTTCGAACGCACGATGGCGGCGGCACGGCATGCCGGCCGCATACAGATTCCCATTCAAGTGAATACGCTGGTTTCGGAAGAAACCGTGGACGACCTGCCTGCCATCTATGAACTACTCCGTACCAGTTTCCCCGTCATGCGGTGGAGCCTGTTCTTCCTGATTTCAGTGGGAAGAGGAAAGGCCCTGAATGAAGTCTCTCCCGCGCAGGGCGAGCGGGTCATGAAGTGGGTGCTCGACTTAAGCGAGCACGCGCCCTTCTTGGTAAAAACCACTGAAGCTCCATCGTTCCGGCGCATTGCCATTGAAAAAATGAAAGCTGCGGGAGTAACAGGCGATGAAATGCGCAGCAGCGGGGTCTACAAAGCCTTTCAAATTCGCGATGGGCACGGCATTGTATTTGTTTCGAACCTGGGAGAAATTTATCCATCCGGGTTCCTGCCGCTGCGCTGCGGCAATGTGCGGAAAGATTCCCTGGTGGATGTATACCGGTCGTCAGCAACTTTCCGGGCACTGCATTGTCCGGATGAATTTCACGGGAAATGTGGCGCGTGCGAATACAGCTATGTCTGTGGCGGATCGCGGGCCCGCTCCTTTGCTCATACAGGAGACGCACTAGGCTCCGATCCATTTTGCCCATACCAGCCCAAAGATAACGGCGGGAACGGCGCTCAGGGCCAGTTGCCGGATGCGCAAAACTGAGTTGAAGTAAATCCAGAATTTGTATCTACCCAACCCTTGCGCAAGCCATTCGGCTCCGAATAGAGTCTGGGTATGCCTCCACGATTCATAGCTCGCCACTTGGCGCGTCCAACCGGCTGGCTCGGCGGAGTCGTCGCACAATTGATGAACTGGAACAATGGCAAGCCAAATTTGTTCGCCGTCCAGCAGCTTCAGTTGTCGTCCACAGACCGTGTGCTTGAGATCGGATTCGGCGGCGGCATTATTCTGCCGGTGTTGCTGGAAAGCGCGGAATTTGTGTGCGGTGTGGATCATTCCCCAGATGCCGTGAAACGGGCGAAGGCACGCTTTGCTAAAGCGGTGCAGGCGGGACGCGCCGATTTTCGCGAGGGCAGCATCGACGCGCTGCCTTGTGGCACCGCCGCCTTCAATAAGGTCTGCACTGCGAACACGGTGTACTTCTGGAAGTCTTTGGACGCCGGGTTTTCGGAAATTTACCGGGTGCTCAAGCCCGGCGGTCTGGCGACGGTTGAGTTTCTACCGAAAGAGCACATGGACCGCGGAAACTTTCCTGCGGACATCTTTACTTCTCGCGCACCCGAGGAGGTAATCGCCGCGCTTACCAAGGCAGGCTTCAAGGATATCCGGGTTGAAAGGGCCACTCCGGCCACCCGCTGGAATGTATTGGTGGCGATTCGATGAACCATCCTGGACAGAACATCGACACGCAAGGTGTCGTGTTACAAGGCCGCCACGTTCGCCTGGAACCGCTGAAGCACAGTCACATCGATGGACTAGTGGCTGCGGCGGCGGGGCATGACTCGCTCTATCAGTGGAGTCCGGTTCCGCGTGATAAGAGTGCAGCCATCACCTACGTAAAGACCGCCATCGCCTGGAGAGACGCAGGCACAGCGATCCCATTTGCAACTGTGCGCGTGAGCGATGGAGTTGTCATAGGCTCCACGCGCTTTTGGAACCTGGAGCACTGGGCGTGGCCGCAGGGCCATGCTATGTATGGCCGCGTTGCTCCGGACGCATGTGAGATTGGTTATACGTGGCTAAGCCGCACTGCGATTCGGACCGCGGCCAACACCGAGGCCAAGCTGTTGATGCTCACCTATGCCTTCGAAACCTGGAAGGTGCTGCGGGTTTGCTTCCATACCGACGTTCGCAACCAGCGCTCGCGGGCGGCGTTGGAGCGCATCGGCGGACAGTTTGAGGGGATTCTCCGGGCACATCGCATGGCCGCGGATTTCATCGCCCGCGATTCGGCCAGGTACTCGATCCTGGCAGGGGAGTGGCAGGAGGTAAAAAAACGGTTGGCCCAGCTTATCGAACAAGCTTGAGTTGACACCCCACCTCCTTGCACTCCTACCCTCGTTTGGCGAAGCAGGCTCGTCCGGCTTGGCACTGCTTGGGCTCGACCAGTTGGTCGTCGGGGCCGCTGGCGCCCATAGTTTGGAGGCACCAATATGCGGCGGTGCTGGAGCCGCCTTGCTGCCAGCCTTCGTAGCCGATGGCGTTGCCGTAGGCGGTCTTGGTGCGGATGTAGCGGCAGACCACGGGCAGTTCGGCGGGAGCTTCTACCTCAGGTTCGTCCATGAACTCGCGCATCACACCTCCCCTGCGGCGAGGATGGTGCGCCGCACTACGGCTTCGAACATTGGGACCTTATACGCATTCGCCGGGAACGGTGTAGCGCCCTGCACGGCAGCTGTAGCTGCCTCGCGCGCACTTTGTTCGTTCAGCGATTTGCCGGCCAGGGCTTTTTCCGCCGACTTCGCCCGCCACGGAATAGGCGCCGCAGCTCCCAGCACAATCGATGCCTTGCTCACCATGCCTCCGCGCTGTTCGAGCACTACCGCAACCTCCACCAGCGGCCAGTCGAACGATTCTTTTTGTCCTACCTTGGTGTAGGCGGACCGAGCGGCGTCCGACGGCGCAGGCACACGGATTTCCGTCAGCAGCTCGCCAGGATTCAGCACATGCTCGCGAGTGACGTCGGTCTCCGGGAGAACGAAGAGGTCGTCGAGCGCGATCTCGCGGGTGCCGTTCTTACTCCTGACCTCGACCTTGGCGCCCAGAGCGGTGAGCGCGCAGGCCGCCGCCGAGGGGTGGACGATCGCGCATCCCTGGTTGTTGAAGATCGCGTGGTACTCGTTCTCGCCGTCTTGGGCGAAGCAGCGGTCGCCGCCTTTTCGCAGACAATGGAACTGGTCGCTGCGGAAATACCAGCAGCGCGGACGTTGCAGCAGGTTGCCGCCTAGAGTCGCGATATTGCGAATCTGCGGCGTGGCCGCCTTGAGCGCCACGTCGGCCAACGCGGTATAGCGTTGGCGGAT
>WNFY01000731.1_pt1 | contig 43755 bp, 42 predicted proteins | sample 5400091 | NCBI WGS metagenome assembly WNFY01 (sample SAMN13153364, study PRJNA577476) | soil metagenome | isolation source: 60 cm soil or saprolite under grassland replicate 1 | place: USA:California | collected 2016-06-15 | reverse complement strand
GGGTGGTATCAGCATCCGCAGGGAACCGTTGCGAGTATTGCTGCAGCAGATGATCTGCGACGGGATGGAATCGAAGTCCCAGCTTCGACGCAACCGTCGCCGAGTGAGCATCAGCATCCCGGCTAAGGCAACGCGAATGAGAATCATTTCTTCCGAGGACAAGAAACGGACAGCTTTCCGCAAACGATGCGGACCTGAACTCTTTGACTTTGCGATACCATCAACGTGAACCAACCAACCACCATGAAAAAAGCTACTCTTCCTCCGAAGCCGATCTTGCGCGGTGTCCTCTGTTTCGTCGCTTGCGCGTTTATGGTTGCGGCAGGCGTGATGGCTGCGCCCTCTCCGACGCCTCAAATCGACAGGTCGATCGCGCAGCAGATCGCCGAGCTCCAAGCGAAAGTAAAACAACTGGAAGCGGCGCTTGCTTCACAATCTCATCCGACACCTCGGGCTTCCATGCCGGGAATGACTCCCGGGGCTGGAATGAGCATGGATCACATGAAGATGGGCGGCACGATGAACAAGCCGGATGGATCGATGAGCGGCGGCGGAATGACCGTCATGATGGGGATGATGAATGAAATGATGGGGATGAATGCGATGCCAGGAGCTTCTCCGGGAATGTCAGCAAGCATCCCTCAATCTGCCTTGCCAGGATTTCCAGGCGTGTCGCACCTGTATCATATCGGCAGCATGGGATTTTTTCTCGATCATGCGGAGCACATCGGTCTCTCAAGCGATCAGCAGGCGGCGCTCAATAAGATAAAAGAACAAGCGCTCGCAGCGAAGAGCAGTTCGGACCTCCAAATTGAGCAAGCCGAAAAAGAGATGGCGACCCTCACCGGGGCCGATCAACCGGATGCCGCAAAGATCGAATCGAAAGTGCGCGAGATTGAAAAGCTGCGAACGAGTGAGCGTCTCGCTTTGATTCGCGCCGTTGGCGATGCGGCCAAAGTTCTCACTGACGATCAGCGCAAGATTTTGACCGGCGCAATGCCAGCGCCTTCGGTGCCGTCGGCGAGCATGTCGCCAATGGAGCACATGTAACGTCGCGCCGACGGAATAGTCTACAATGGACGGACCAGTCTGCGCCGCGAGAAGAGCTGGACGGAGTCTCGTCCTCGCCATTGTCTCGTTAAGCCTGGTTGTCGATCTAGCGCGGGCGCAAAGCTCGCCGGAAGAACACGCGAGTCATCATCTAGGAACTGCCGCGTCGCCTGGGGCGACTCCCGGCGCCGGAATGATGGGTGAGATGGGCAAGATGATGGAGGGAATGCACGGCACTCCACCGAAGCAACTTTATCCGACGTTGATGTCGTTGCCTTCATTATCGCCGGAGCAACGACAAAAGGTAGAGCAACAAGCCGATGAGCAGATGCGCTCCGGTACAACATTAATGAACCAAGCTCTCGACGAACTGACGCAGGCACAAGCTGCTGCAAATTTCTCCGCGATGCACGAGGCCACCCGCAAACTTCATGAGGGAATGGCGCAGTTTGATAGCGGCACTGCTGCGAAGAGGGCGCTGGCGGAGGGCAAAGCGCCGCGCGATATCGCACTCACTTGGTTTAAACGCGAGATGAATCTCACGCCGCCTGTTGGAGAAGCATCACACGGCGCGCGCGGTCTCTCTTTGTTTCATTTTTTCACGATGGCGCTACTCATCGCCTTCGCCCTGGCGATGCTCGCGATGTACTACTTCAAAATGCGTCGGGCCGCGGCGCTCTTTGGGCGCATCGAGCCGGACAAAGGCCCTCCGCCACCGGGCTCTGCACCGCCGCTGGGCGGATCGCCCGGCCCATCGTCCTCACCGGGCGGAGGACAAGCTCGAACGTCAGGAGGATCACCTTCAGCATCCGCAACGTCGGGAGCGGCTTCACCGGCGAAATTGCCGAGCGACACATCACCACCGACTGCGCAAAGGGTCAATGGCGCGAGCTCGCGCGAGCCACTTCGCAGAAAGCTGGTCGGCCCGCCTCTGACCGCGAGATGGGCCGGCAAGCTCCGCGTCGACAGCATCGTGAGGGAAACGCCCTCGGTGCAAACCTTCCGCCTCCGTTCGCCCGACGGCGGGCCGTTGCCGTTTACCTATCAGGCCGGTCAATTCCTCAACGTCGCGTTTGGAATCGGCGGCGCGCGAATGATCCGCTCCTATTCCATTTCCTCATCGCCTAACGAGCGCGACTATCTTGAACTGACCATCAAGCGCGAGGACCGCGGGGCTGTCTCGCGTCACATTAACGATCTACTCAACGTTAGCGACATCATCGAAGCGGGCGGCCCGGTTGGAACGTTTACGTTCACCGGAGCAGAGGCGAAAAGCATCGTCCTCATCTCGGCCGGCGTAGGTGTCACGCCGATGGTGAGCACCGCGCGGTATCTCACGGAACAATCGTGGACCGGCGACATTTTCTTTGTTCACGTTTGCCGGACGATGATCGATTTCATTTTTCGCGAACCAATCGCGGCGCTCAAGAAACGCAATCCAAAGCTGCACGTCGCAGTGATGTTGTCGAAAGCGGGGCCGGAGTGGACCGGTCCACGTGGGCGCGTCACGAAGGAGTTCCTCATGGCGACGGTTCCCGACCTTGCGGCGCGGCGAGTTCACATCTGCGGGCCGGTGCCGATGATGGACGCGACCAAAATGATCCTCCGCGAGATCGGCGTTTCTCCGGATAACATTAAGACCGAGCAGTTCGGGGCCATTAAACCACCGCTCAGCGCTCCCGCGACGACCGCAAAGGCGACGGTTGCTGCGACTGGCCCGCTGGTCACATTTTCGAAGAACAACAAGACTGCGAACATTCGCCCGAATCAAACGATCCTTGAATTGTCGGAGGACCTAGGGATCGGCATCGATTTCTCGTGCCGGATCGGAGTGTGTGGCGTCTGCAAAGTGAAGATGACCTCGGGCGAAGTGGACATGGCGGTCCAGGATGCGCTTACCGACGATGACAAAGCGAACAACATTATCCTCGCCTGCCAGGCTAAGCCGCGCACGTCAGTGACAGTCGAGGCGTAGCGATGAAGAATCACGAACGCGCCATTGTGACGAGCATCTTCGCGGTGCTCGTGGCAGGTTGGCTCGGTTTCCTCCTGCATGTTTCGCCGCGGTTTGCGGGCAGCGGTGCCGGCGCGGTATTTGGAATCTCCGGCGCGGTGCTGATGCTCGTGCCACTGGTTTACGTCGCGGCCAAGCGCATTCCTTTGCTGAGGCCGCACATTGCCAAGCACATCTCCCTCTCAACGTGGCTCACGGTTCACATCTACGCGGGCATTGTAGGAGCTTTGCTCGCGCTCATTCACACTGGGCACAAGTACACCAGTCCAGTCGGTATCGGGCTCACCGCCACGATGCTGCTCGTTGTAGTGACCGGATACGTGCTGCGTTATCTGACGCCTTTCGTGAACGTCGATCTGAAGGACAAGCTCCTTCTCTTGCAAACCGCGCGCGGCGATCTCGACAGCGCATGGGGTGTAATGGAGAAATCTGCCGCCGAAAGGAAGGCGCTTCCGAAAGCGCGCTTGTTCGCCGCCGGTCTTGCTTCCATCGGAATACCGCTGGTCCTCGATGAGGCTGCCAGCCGCGTCACCCTACTCGCCGATAGCGTAGCGGATCTGGAGTATTCCATTCGCACGGACGAGCTGCTCAGGCGCTGGTTCTCGCGCGCGCTCAAGTTTCACATCGTTCTTTCCCTCGCGATGTACGCGCTGCTCGCCGCGCATATAACATCCGGCATCTACTTCGGCCTGCGCTGGCTGCAATGAACAAGCCGGTCCTTTATCTTGCGCTTGTCATTGTCGGCGGCGCTGCGGCGACGCTCGCGGTGCTGCATTTTCCGCGCGCGCGGGCCGCGACCCAGCTTGCCGTAAAACCGGGAGAGGTTTCACAGCCGCACGCCTTTCTCGAGAATAACTGCACGGCCTGCCACACGGCCGGCAAAGGCGTCGAGGCGCAAAACTGCATTGTGTGCCACGCTAACGATCAGGCGTTGTTGCAACGTCAGCCGACCGCGTTTCACGAGCAGATCAGCTCCTGCGTCCCGTGCCACACCGAGCATCAGGGCCGCGTCGCACGCATTACCGAAATGGATCACGCCGCGCTGACGCAGATCGCTTGGAAACACGCGAAGCACGACGCGAAAGCAGATGGTGCGCATGCCGTGCAAGCGAAGCAACTCAAACAATGGCTCGCGGACCGAAAAGGCGGTGGCGATTTTCAGAACACGCAGCTCAAGCCCGAGGAACGGTTGCTTGATTGTGCCGCCTGCCACCAAACCAAAGACAAGCATGTCGGCATTACATGGAGCACTTCAACATGATTTCAAAGCCCGTCGCTCAGCAGGAAGATTGGCGCGTAGCTGAATGCTGCGGCCCCGTGCGGGTCGATCAATGTTATCGCTGCCATCAGACAACTTCATGGAACGACATCAAAGGCGTCGGCTTCTACAAACACCACTGAAAAGACGGTCGCCAAGTGGAGCAATAGCGTTGAATTAAGTATGACCATTGAATCCGGCCCTACGCATTTATCTATCTCGTTATCGAACTATCCCTCGGTCTCGGTTACTTATCGCATTGGCAACCGACGATGGTTTATGCAGTGACGATTATCGTGATGATTTTCGGATCTATCGGAGTGTTTCGTGCGCTTTTTAAAGGACTTGATATCGAATGCGCCTGCATGGGCACGGTGTTGCACGTTCCGCTTTCAACCGTAGCGCTCCTGGAAGACCTGGGCATGGCCCTGATGGCTGCAATAATGTTGTGGAGTACAATCTAGGGAAAAGAAAGTGATCACATGAAGAAGAAGATCTCAAAGATTGGTCTCATTCTTGCGCTACTCGCAACTTCCGCGTTTGGCGCGGGACAGAAGATGACTTGCCGCGTAACGGACAAGACGATGGACAAGTGCTGTTGTGAGATGAAGGACGAAAAGTTCTACTGCAAGCTGACCAAGAAAACGTACCACCATTGCTGCTGCGATATGAAGTGAGTGTGAGCCCGAATTAGCTTGCTGTTGCGATTGCAAAATTGCTCAAGAAATGACGCGATTCGAAGCAGCGCAGGGTCTAGAGGAAGCAGATCCTCAATCAATTCGGCAACGTGCCGATGATGTGCGACTCGCTCTGGTCCTGACGTACATCACGTTGGGCTGGATGACGATCGAAGGAGCGGCGTCGCTGCTTCTGGGGTGGGTCTCAAAAAGCCTGCTGCTTGAAGCATTCGGAATCGATAGTGTCATCGAGCTTTTTACTGCCGGCGTTCTGCTTTGGCGTTTGCAAGTGGAAGCAAGCGGGCGGGCTGATGCAGGGCGAGTTGAAGCAGTGGAGCGTCGTGCTTCCAGATGGGTTGGCTACACTTTGTATTTCCTCGTTCTCTACGTCATTTTCAATTCGGCTTACGGACTTTTCGTAGCGCATCGCGTTACAGACACACACGAAAGCGCTTGGGGAATTCTGATCGGACTGGTTGCTAAAATCGGAATGCCGATCCTTGCAGGCTATAAATTGAAGGTCGCGGCCAGACTCAATTCGCGAGCGCTGCGAGCCGATGCGATCGAAGCAATCACGTGTGGCTATCTTTCCATCGTTCTCATGGTGGGATTGGCCGCGACCTGGCTGTTCGGCTGGTGGTGGTTGGATAGCGTGGCAGCGCTCGCGCTAATTCCATTCTTGATCAAAGAAGGCCGGACTGCCATTTCCGGCACCGAATGTTGCTCGTGAATCCGGCCGTGCTCTCGAGCGTTTCTGATCTTAACGATTCAGGAGTGAGGCGCTCCGCTCACTTAGCGCAGTCGCAACTCTTCCCGCAATTGCATTCCTTGTTGTCGTTCATGGGACAGTTCTTGCCGGTCTTTTTGCAGTTCGGTTTGTCCGCTGCAAACGTCACCGTGCAGATCGCTGCCGCCAGAATCGAAAACAGAATTTTCGTGTAATCTTTCATAGCATTAGTTTCGTTCGCGATGTCACACGGCGCTAGTGAAAAGCGATGAAAGTGGCGGGCTGCTGCAGGCCCGGAGTCTTGTCAGCGAATCTGGCTTCAATAATTATTTCTATGTGGCACATCACGTCGCCACGGCAATTTTCCTTCGATTTCCAGTTGCAGAGACAAGCTGAGGAATGTGCGGATGAGAACGATCAAGCCCAAGACCAACACATTTTGCATCGTGGGCGCGACAACAACCGTGCGAATGATGTCGCCAGCAATAAGAAACTCGAGCCCGAGCAAAATCGCGCGCCCGACGTCCTGCCGGTAAAGCGAATAGTAATTGCCGGTGTCCTGAACGCGATGAACGACAAGTCGCGCAGTCGCCACGAGCGCACCACCAATAATGACAAATACACCTATGCCATCAATGGCGGTGCCGACGACGTCCATAATGTGCCGATAGGATTCCATGGTCATGTCAGTTGGCGTAACGGTCAGTGATATTAGCCGTCAAGCACAATGCAGGCGACGGCGTGAGCGCGTAGTGGCGTACCGCATACGAGCGGCGTTTTTCGCCGGTCGGCCTTTCGCGAGTATCGATGTCGCGCCAACCCATCGCTTTACAGACGGTATTGGATGGCGCTCAAATATTTTCGAACCACAGCCGTGAACCCTCAGGGCTCTGACCGCGGTGTGCGCAACTGACAATCGGGCCATGCCGGCGAGTCGGGCGCGTTCAGCGGACTCATCGGTGCCGGAAAGGGCGCCGCCGGATCGGGCACACCGATTCGCTTGTTCACCCAGTGCACCTGGTACGCCCACGCGGGTAGCGGCGCGGCCTTCGGCGTGCACGACCAGTTGTTGAAGTGGAGGTTCACGAGATAGAAGTTCCGCTTCAGCTTCCGGAGCACCTCGAGAATCTTCGGATCGTTGAAGCCGTGCATCTCCATCGTGATCTGCGGAATCGAGGCCAGCAGCTTGTCGGGGGCTGCGAGGAGCGCATCCCATTCCCCACCCTCAATGTCCATCTTGATGATCAGGCGCCGGCCGGTGTCGCCGTTTCTCCTGATCTGGTTTTCCAACGTGTCGAAGAAGCGTGACTCCCGGTAACTGGTCCGATCGCCGACGCATTCGTCGTGGAATACGAACGTGCCGCCGTTGCAGGCTGGCCGTGCGGGATCAAAACAGTCATACTGATGCACTTCGACGTGATACCGGCGCGACAACTCGCATCCCCAGTCGTCGTTACTGCCAACACCATACGAGTATGCTGCATCGAGCGGCTCAATCAGATTCGCGCACATCAGGTATCCGCCGTCATTGGCGCTGCCGAAGCGCTTCAACGTACAATTCTTCAAGGCGACCGGCTGAAGCTCTGCAAGAATCGCCTCGCGCAGCCTGCGCGCCGCGCCGCGGCGCACGAAATCGCCAATTACGACGGCGGCCGCTGCCATGAGAGCGATGCTGACAAACGCGATGCGGATAAAAGACCGTTTCACGAAGATGCTTTGTATGCTTCGTGACCGATTAATTCAAATTGCCGGATTATCCCGACCGAGGTGTTAGACACGAATTGCACGAATTCTCACCAATATTACGGAGCGGCGCGCAGAGGACTGCCCGTCCTACCTTAATCCAACAACCGCGGAGGTAGGGCGCGTCACTCCGTGCGCGCCGTCCTTCGTGCGCCGACGATTCGAGCGTCTCATTCCGATCGTGTCCTAATTCGTGTGAGTTCGTGAAATTCGTGTCTCGCTTTGAGGTCCCTGAAGAATGACAGATGCCATCGCGTGATGCTCGGTATGACTAAGTGTGATTAGCGCGGAAAGTGACGCCGCGCGTTGCCGCGAGCTCTTTGGCAGGTCCCGAAAAAACCAGAAACGGTTCGCCGCTCGGTTTTTTGCGGATGTCGATGTTACGCCAGCTCAACTGCGTCGTAGTCAGTGCGTGCTGTGCGGCAACTCTGGCAACGGTGAAGATAGCTAACATCGCAGCGGGAAAGATAGAGTTTGGTCCGGGCGAAAGCATCATCAGGCGTGATATTGATCGACGAGAGGTCAAGCAGCGTGTTGACCTCGGCGAGGACTAATTCGGAATAGGTAGCCCAGTCTGTGATCGGCTAACGTAACCTTTTGATCGACATCGTTACGGGCGCCGTTTTCCTCGACGCGAAGGGGGAAGCGGCCGTTGCTGCCGAGTTGGCGGCGGAGGGGTGGCCGTCTCAATAACTCCGCACCTTGGCAAGGTCGAGCAGACTTGAACGATGCAACACGGAGCTTTCTCCGACATCAAACTTACGAAGAAGCAGACTTTATCTCCTGGTTTGGCGTTGCCAATTGTAGTGGTCAGCGATGCCGAGTGCCCACTCTGTAAAGGGGCCGAGAGATCCGTGAGCTGTGGCGTCAAAGTAAAAGAGCTGCCCTGCACTGGTGTGAGCAGAATCTGCGACGCTGAATTGCCGGAGTTGTTACTAACATTAAAAGTGTAACTGTATTCCCCATTTGTAAGACATCGAGCTTGTCCATCAACTTGTGCGCATCCGCTCGGAGTCGCCGTAGGCGTTGGAGTCGGTGTCGGCGTTGCCGTACTATTGCAGGTGGGTGGAGCACTGTTGCCATACGTGTAGGGCAGAGCGCCAATCGCTACTGGTAGCGATGACGCTCCACTTCCGCCGCTGTGCTTGATAACTTGACCATTGTTTGCGCAGTTGACTGCCCATATGTCATCGTTGCTGTCGACAATCAGGCCATGGAGATTATTGAGCGGCGTTGACGGGACACCTGTGTCCCACACGACAGTTCCAGGGGGTTTGATCTTCATGACGCGCCCGGTAAGTCCTCCTGAAATCACATTCCCCTGCGAATCTACCGCTATCGCGTACGATGGCATCAAAAGCTTCGGAACGGTGTTGGGCGGAAAGCTAAACGTAGACGTTTGCGGATCGAAGACGACAAAGCTATTCCCTGCCTGATCGGAGATATATACTTTAATCTTGGGTGGGGTAGAGCTGCAGTCATTTGAAACCGCAATGGCGTAGTGTTGAGCGCCAGTCGTATCGGGAGGAAAGACGGTCGCGGCGGGGGGGTTGGTGGCTGTAGTATCAATCTCGGCGAGTGTGTTAGCGTTGTCGGTGCTCCAAAGATGACCATTGCTATCGACTTGGCAACCGTAGGGTGTATGGCTGCCAGTGCTAATCGGACCAGCGACAACATTTCCGTTATTCCGATCGACCTTGTAGTAGCGATGCGAATTGTACATTCCAACCCAGAGGTACCCCGAAGTATCGATGCACAGAGCGCGGCCCCAAGCGCCGTCGTCTCCCCCACTTGATATTGCACCGGGGGTACCTATCTCCGTTGCCCAAACTATCGCTTTATCGGTAATCTCAGTCGTGCCAATATGATTGTCCCCATTACTGTCGAGTAACTGAAGTACAGTAGAGCTGCTTGAGGTCGGAGTGGTCGGGCTCTGCGCAATTTTCAGCAGCACAGGCAGATGCGCGGCGAAAAAACGATCGAGGACGTAAGCATCGCCAGCAGCGTCTATCGCGGTCCGAGAAGGTGCTGGCCCAGCACTTGTATTGGCATAAGTGCGCGTCGACCAATGATTAGTACCAGACGTAAACCAGGCAGCATAACGCGCCACTTCTGTATTCGAGCTGATGTGGATCTTCGAGACGGTATCCTCACCTGTGTTACCCACATAGATAAATGGACTGGCTGCGTACGCACACAAAATGAATGCGGCCGTAAAGAGTGCGGTAGCTACAGCTAAAGTTGATAATTTTTTCATAATGATCCTCCTAGTGAAAGCGGTTATCCGGGCGGCGTTGGTCTAGGCCGGGGCCCGCCTTCGGTCCGAGGTGGTGTGCCGCCGCCACGCGGAGTGAATTGCGGCCGCGGGGGTCGGCCCTTCACGACGGCAATTCCTAGCCGCTTCTTCTCTAGAACCGAAGCACTGGACGCCTCTCGCCCGGGCCTGCGCCTCAGGGATTTGGACGACCCTACCATCAATGCACGCCCAACAGGTTTTCCCTTTACAGTTTCTCCGAGCTTCTTGCTCGGAGCGGTAGGCGTGACCACCTCTCGCCCGGCATTCCTCTTCGGTAACCTGGACTACTTGTCCGTCCATGCAGCACCAAACAGTCTTACCTTTGCAATGCGCGCGCGCTTCTTCTTCGGATCCGTAACATTGCGCGCGTCTCTTCCGGGCCTCCGCTTCGGGCATTTGTGTAACCCGTCCATCAATACACACCCAGCAAACTCCGCCCTGGCCACAACCGCGCTGCGCGTCTTCCTTGGAGTTGTAACACTGGAGTTTGCGGGCCTGTGCATCGGCCACGCTCATCTGCATAACGTTTCGGTCGATGCAGACCCAGCATAGCGGTGGCGGTGTTCCGCCGCCGCACGCCCGCTGCGCGTCTTCCCTGGAATTGTAACACCGGAGCTTACGCGCCTGAGCGTCCGCCACGCTCATCTGCGTAACGTTTCGATCGATGCAGACCCAGCATAGCGGGGGCGGAGTTTCGCCGCCGCAATGCGCCTGTGCGTCTTCCTTCGAACTGAAGCACTGGAGCTTGCGCGCCTGTGCATCCGCTACGCTCATTTGCCCAACGTTTCGATCGATGCAGACCCAGCACATCTTCTGACACTCCCTCAGCGCTTCTTCTCTGGTCGTGTAGCATTTGCGGCCGCGCGCGCGCGGGTCGTTCACCGCCAGGCCCTGCACGACTTGTCCGTCAATGCAATACCAACACGGCTTCGGTTTACAGCCCCGCTTGCGCGCTTCTTCTGGGGAACTGTAACACTGACCACCCCTGGCCTTGCAATCGGCCTCGGTCGTTTGAACGAATTCTTTTCCTTCGCGTCCTTGAAAGCAGCACCAGCACGGCTTGCAATGTTCGATCGCTTCTTTTTGTGAAGTGAAATACTGGCCGCCCCTCTTTTTGCATTCCTCCAGAGTACCCGGGAAGACCCTTCCGTTGAGACAGCACCAGCCCTTTATGCAATTAGCCTGCGCTTCCTGCGCCGTAAGATAGCATACAAGGTCCTTGGCCCTGGCATCCGCCTGAGTTGTCTGTACAGGTTCGCCGTTGATGCAGACCCAGCACGGCATGCAATCTCTCTGGTGCGCGAGCGCTTCGTCCTGTGTCGCGTAGCATTGGCCGCCTTTCGCCAGGCAATCCGCCCACGTAGTTTGGAAGACTTTGCCGTCAACGCAGCACCACCAACATGGCTTGCAATTTCTGATCGCGTCTTCTTCCGTCGCGAACCATTGAGCGCCTTTTTTTCGACATTCAAAGTTCGTCATTTTGACGATCTTCCCGTCAAGGCAACACCAGCCCCACTTCAGTTCACAGCCCTCTTTCGCTTCTTCGAACTCGTAATAACATTGGCCGCCGTTGGCGTGACAATCGGCCGCCCACATTATATAGATGTGACCTTGGAAGCAGCAGTAGCAGTAACCCGGAGGCGGCGGCGGGTGATCGCAGCCGCAACCTTCGGGACACGGCAAAGGCCACCAGAAGCAATGCGGCGGATTGGGCGGACAGGCTGAATGACCTCCGGGACCGCCATGCCATTGGTAACTGTGGCTGTTATTCTCCCACCACCAGCCACCGCCCTCTTGTTTCCAAATCCACTGACAACACGAATAGCACCACTTCCCTCCATCGACCGGTGTCGGCGTCATCAAGAAGGCATGCTTCTCGCCGTTGAGAGTTATGCCTTCGCCAACAATTTCGAGGCAGTCATCGATTGTCTTGGCGACAATCAGCACTTTGAAATCACTGGTGGAAAGATCGCAAAGCAGGTTGAGATCGTACATCTGCCCATCGACAAAAAGGAACGCGTGTTCGGACTTGTCGGTGGTAGTTGACGATCCGACGATCATCCCGGCCGTGTTGAAGCTTTGTTGCCCGGCGACGCTGGCCGTGCTGGTCGAGCCGCCGAGAGTTCCCAGGTCGATAACGGTATAGGTTAACGGGGCCTGAGTGGGTTGAGTGGACTGCGCTTGAGCTTGGCTGAAGACGATCACCGAAACGAAAAGTGCAGCGATGTGTGCTTTCACTGACGTAACATTCATGACAGACAATTCCGAGTTGTGCGCGCGGGCCCTAGGAACGCGATTTTCCCGTGCGGGAAGAAGGTCAGACGTTTCTATTTACCGCAGCTGGCCTGGCGAACTTGACGCGCGTCGAGAATGAATAAGAGAAAATCTTATGTCAATGCAATGTTTTGACCTATTAATCGAACGAGACTCACCTCGTTTGAAATGCGACCTCGCAGACCATCAGCCTTCGAGAACCACGCAGGCGACCGCGTGATGTTCGGTATGGCTGAGGGTAACGAAAGCAGACGTGACACCACGCTTTGTTGCGAGCTCCTGTGCCGGGCCGGAAAATATGAGAAACGGTTCACCGCTTGGTTTTTTGCGGATGTCAATGTTGCGCCAACCCATTGCTTTGCCGATTCCGGTTCCGAACGCTTTCGAAACAGCCTCTTTTGCCGCGAAACGCGCAGCTAAATGGCGCGCCGGAAATTTCATCGACATCGAATACTCGATTTCGCCGTCGGTAAAAACACGATGGAGAAATCGATCGCCGAACCGATCGATGGAACGTTGAATGCGGGCGCATTCCACCAGATCGACCCCGATGCCGAGCACGCTCATCCGGGGTAATTCGCCATCGCACCGAGCATCTCCTTCACGGCGCCATCGAGTCCAACGGAAATCGCGCGCGAGACAATCGAGTGGCCGATATTCAACTCGGTGAGACGAGGTATTTGGTGAATCAGCTCGATATTTTTATAATTTATACCGTGACCGGCGTTGACCTGAAGGTTTGATTCTGCCGCAGCTCGCGCCGCTGCGCGCAACTTCTCCAGTTCCTCCTTTTCAACTTTTTCCGTGAACGCGTTTGCCAGCTTTCCGGTATGCAGCTCAACCATCTGCGCGCCCATCTCAGCTGCGACGTCCACCTGTTCCAAAGTCGGATCAATAAACAGACTGACACGGATGCCGGAGGCCTGAAGCCGTTTTATGGTGGTTTCGAGCTCCTTTCGCTGCGCCACAAGATCAAGACCGCCTTCGGTCGTAACTTCCTGACGTTTTTCTGGAACGAGACACACCTCGTCGGGCACGATGCGCAGCGCAACGTCAATGATCTCTTCGGTATTGCCCATTTCGAGATTCAGTTTCGTCATGATGTTCGCGCGCAGTCGTGCGACGTCGCGATCTTGAATGTGGCGGCGATCAGCCCGCAGGTGGGCGACGATTCCGCTGGCCCCGGCCCGCTCGCAAATACGCGCCGCCACGAGTGGATCGGGCTCCACGTTTTTCGATTCCGGCATCGTGGCGTAACGCGCCTGACGCAACGTTGCCACATGATCGATATTGACTCCCAAACGCAAACCACTCATTTGATCGCGGCAAATAGGACTCAGCCAGTGAGCCTGAGCAAGTTAGAAAACTGCGGCCCAAAAACCTGTGAAGCTGACGTGGTCTCCAACCGTCAAGCTTCTGAGCCATCACTGTGAGCCCGAGCCGTGCAATTGTTTTCGTGCCTGTGCGATCCCATCCTCCATTTCGCCAATTGTCGTGTCAAACTGCTTGCGCGCCTCAGAGTAATCATCCGTTCCCGACGCCTCTTTCACGCGAGTCAGTTCTCCTTCGGCCTTGGCCTCTTGCTGGCTGAGCGTATCAAGCTGGCGATCAAAAGCCTCAGGGTCGGCTGCTGCCGATCGGCGGCTTTTCAACTCCGCAACCTCACTTTTCAGGTCACTAAGCCTTTGCCCTGCGCCTCTGTGATAAGTCGGACGGTCTTCGCTGGCATGTCTTTGATTGCTTCACCGGTCTCCTTGGCTGCTTCCTTTACTTGCGTGCCTACCGATTCTTGTGCGACCGCTGTGACTGCACAGGCCGTCAACAGAGCGGCAACTATTGCGATTGCTCTCGTAATTATTCTCATAACCCTCCTCCGTTCATTGTATTCATCAAAACCCTCGTACAATAAGAAACGGATGACCGAAGGCGGGCGCGTGTCTGACCAGGCGGAAATCGCAGGCTATTGATTGATTACGCGTTCGGGGCAATGACTTCGCACTCGTTACAGCACATGCGTCTGTAAATCCGTTCGAGCGCGGACAATGGAACGCCGAAAAGGTAAAGAGTTGCGATAACTCCGTAAGCGAGCGTCAAACGTGTGCGTCCAACTGCTTCGTAGCGACGAGGGCTTACGAGAATCCTCCGCTCGCTGTGTTTTACGCGACCGCTTCGGTGGAGCCGGCGAAAAAATTCGACGTCTTCCATCAACGGCGCCTCCGGAAATCCGCCAATATCGAGGAAGGCAGTTCGCCGGCAGAAAATGCCGTGATCGCCGCATCGCATTCGCAGCAGGATCCCTGCGTAATGAGCAAAGCTGTCCGTGAGTCGATAAACCAGACTTCGCGGCAGGCGAATTCGGAAGTAACCGCCAACGACATTCGGATCATCCATGATGCGCCCGATCTCATCCAAACATTGCAATGGCAGTTTCGCATCGACATGGACAAACCAAAGGATTTCCCCGCGGGCAGCCCGTGCGCCGGCATTCATTTGCACGGCGCGACCTCGCTCGCTTTCAACGAGCTGATCGCAAAATTCGGCAGCGAGCCGATTGGTGCCATCGGAGCTGCCGCCGTCTGCGACAATGACCTCCGCTTCCGGCGCTCGCTCGCGCAGATGCTGAAGAAACGGCCGTATCAACGGTGCCTCGTTAAAAACGGGGACGATAATTGAGATCTGCATTTCGACTCTTTTCTCAGGATCGCCTGCCAACTGGCGATTACTCGACCGTGTTTTGCTGAAAGTGCACTGGGCTCTACGAATAGGGATCGGCCACTGATTAATGGCTAATCTGCGCTCAGGACCGGCATTGGCAAAAACTTTACGACTATTCAGGAATAAAAGGCCTCGGAGACGCACCTCGTGAGGGAGTGGAGGGAATAAACATGCTTGCTATCCCTGATGTGATGCCAGAAAACTATCAAGACACCCAACCACTTACGAGCACAAAACTAGAAACGGAGGAATTCATATTATGATCTCAAGACTTATCATAGCGGTGGCTGTTGCCCTGTTCTTTACACCAGCAGCGGTGGTCTGCGCCCAGGAGCATCCGGAACATCCGAAGAAAACCACCGAACATTCAAAGAAAGGCGGGGAACACCCGAAAGGCGGTGAGGAGAAGCAAGTCAGCACGGCTGATATTTCGGCCGGTATCAAGAAAAACATCGATACGGAGAGCAAAAAGAGCAGCGACGGAAAATTCCATACCAAGTATGAAGGTCAGGATCTCGCTCTCGACCTTATAAAAGTGCACGATGATCGGCTGCAGGATCTCGGTGGCGGGAAATACTTTGCCTGCGTGGACATGAAAGGGACGGACGGAAAGACCTACGACATCGATTTCTTTCTGACCGGAGAACCCGGCAAAATGAAAGTCACCGAGACGTCGGTTCACAAGATCGATGGCAAACCGCTTTACAATTGGAAAGAAGAAAACGGCAAGTGGAACAAAGTTCCGGTGAGTTAATAAAGGAACTGATGAAGTTGGCAACGCGCTTTGCCGTCATAGCGGCATCTTTCCTCGCCGGCGCCCTTACTCTTGATGCCGCCGACGAGGCCGGCATCATCAAAGGCGCAGACGAGTTTGAGTTCATTTACCGGGTTAAACTTCCGGAAATTACCGGGGCGGCCCGCGTCTGGATACCGCTGGCGAAGACTGATGCTTTTCAAACCGTGACCGTGGAAGAACTGAAGATTCCGATGAAATGGGACAAGGTTCAGGACCGGGATTACGGAAATGAGATTTGCGTCCTCTCTCTCGAACCGAAGGACAGTGGCAAGCGCATCGAGCTGCGATACCGTGTCGTGCGAAAGGAAAAAGCTGCCTATCAGGCAAGCGATACTGAAGCCGCCCGCTATCTGCGCCCGGAAAAACTGGTGCCGATTAATGAAACTTTTAAGACGCTTGCTCAGAAAGCGGCCGCGGGAAAAACCGACGATCTCGAACGGGCAAAAGCGCTCTATGATCACGTAATCGGTCGGATGCGTTATGATAAATCAGGGACAGGCTGGGGCCGCGGCGATGCCATGTACGCATGCGACGCACGCACCGGTAACTGCACAGATTTCCATGCCTATTTTATCGCCTTAGCGCGCAGCATCGGGATACCTGCGCGCTTTGCCATTGGCGCGACTATCCCTGTCGACAAAAACGAGGGCACGATCGACGGTTACCATTGCTGGGCCGAAGTTCTCGCCGACGGACGCTGGGTGCCGGTGGATATCAGCGAGGCATGGAAAAACCCAAAGCTGGCTGATTACTACTTTGGGCATAACCCGGCGAATCGTTTCGAACTAACAAAAGGCCGCGACTTGGTCGTTGATCCGGAGCCTGCGAGCGGCCCAATCAATTTTCTCGTCTATCCGTTGCTTGAGATGAACGGTGAGGTAATCAAGCCCGAGACGACTTTCATGTTCCGGCGCATCGGCGCGTAAGAGAAAACTTCGTTCACCCATCGGCTGCTCGCTAGTGTCCTGATTTGGTTTTTTGAACAGGGAAAAAATCGATGTGAGTCAAGAGAGCAAGGTTCACAGACTGACCCCAGATCTGTAACACTCCTGCGTTAGCGCGCCCCTCGCTACGAAGCTCTTATTTTGCTACGAATCCCAACGAGTCTGAAAAGCCCACCGTGGCCGTTTGCTTTGTTGCTTTCTCTCTTTGAAAAGCTGTTCACGAAATGCTGCGTAATGGCTTTCCAGTTTACTCAGCGACGGAGGGTCTATTCGAATAATCCGGCGGTCATACGCCTCGAAACCTACAGCGCCTAGACTCATGCCACCGCCTCCGCTGCACATCAATTGCGCATCTGTCGTCTCGCTTTCTTTAAGGAAAGACGCCTCAACTCCTTTCCAGAACGAATCAGGTGTACAAAACTCACAAACCGCTGCCACAGCAGATGCACGGGTTGAAAAGAACGCAACAAACATGCGACTCAGTGACCGGAAATGCTGGCGGGCTAGCAACCGATCAAATGTCTCTTCCAAAGATTCTTTATTGAGATGCCAAAACGGGTCATCGAAGGTAATCTTGAATCTAAAGTCTGGATACGGGTTGTAGGTCAGCGCAGCCTCTGCCTCGAATCCCGGCGTCATCCCAAGCTCCTCGCGAAGTCGATAGTATAGAGGCCCTGCTAATAGCTTCTCAAATTCGGCGAAGCGAGAACCGATGAGACGCAAGTGCAGGCGGAACTGAAACTCGAATTGCTCGCGTCCTAAAGTCCGTGTCCAGTGATCGAACTCTTTGAGTGTCCGCTGCGGCTTTTTAGAGGTTCTCTTCGGTTCCAAACTTTTAGGGCCAGCATGCACAGCATGCGTGTAAAGCCAAATCTCGATCACGTCCTTCACCGTAAGATCTGGGCGATCACACACCTTGTTGGCGAGTTCTCTCTCGTACCAATCATAGAACCAAAACTTGTGGCTGCTGGCAAAGTTTTGATCTGGATAGATTTTGAACACGAAATCGCGAATTGCTTTGAATGCACACGGCTCGGAGTCCAACCAGAGCTTGCGAAACGGCAATACTGCCGATTTGAGAAAGGCAGGATGGCAAAAAAAGGCAGCGAATTCGTCGTCGCCGAATTTGCATAGGGTTTCGTGATTGTCTTCACTGAAAAATGGCTCTTGCCGAAGCTCTTCGGCGACCGCGACAAATATCGCGAGGTCGTCAAATTCTTTTGGGGTTACAGGCTCCATAGTCTGCGTTTGTTGGCCGTTTGAATTCTGTTAGTCCAACTAGGAGCTTAACCATGCTGGCGGCGTGATTTAGTGCCGGGGAGGAGCGGGGCTGTGAGTTTTTCGGAGAGGGCGAAGAGATATTCGACGCGCTGGAGCTTGATGTCAATCAGGCTTGCAGCTTGGTCGCCTCGCGCGGAACGATTCAGGACCACCCGAGCGGAAGAAAGACCGATCGGGAATTCCGTTTGCTGCCCTGCGAAAGAGATTCATATACTGAAAGCATGTCTTCTCTCGTCCACGATTTGCAGAACGACATTCGCCGTTCTGGCAAGAGCGTTACGGAAATCCTCCGCACCGCCAAACTCATTTCGGCAAAATTAGGGCTAACGGATATATCCGTGTGGCTCGACGCAGAACTGAATGGCTACAAGAGCGGCCAAACAATTCCAGCATATCGACTTATCAGCAGTGGAAATTTCCAAATCCTTAATCCTGCGCGCGGCTGGCAAGCACTCGGCTCTTATGACGGCCCGCCCATCCCGTCAGGACAAGCGGTGACGGAGCTTGTGAAGTTGGCGGAAGAAAGGCAGGCAGTGATGGTCCCGCCACAACATATTCCTGTCGAGGCGCTGGGCGGAATGGATTACATGGTGAATCAATTCGACCAGCGGGTGATAATTTCCGGTTCGCAAATCGCAGGGATTATTGAAGCCGTGAAAAACAAGGTTCTGGAATGGACGATCGAATTGGAACAGCGTGGAATCTTAGGAGAGAATATGTCGTTCGACGCCCGGGAGAAGCACTCGGCTCAAAGCCAAACATTTCACATTCAAAATGCGACTGGGGTTTTCGGCAACGTCAGCAATTCGCAGGTAACAATCTACGATTACTCCTCCGTTCACCAGACGCTCAAGCAAGCGGGCGTGCCGCAAGATGCGAGGAATGAGATCGAGAACATCATGGATGCACTGAAGACGGCGAAGCCAGATGAAAAGAAATCACTCATTGAGCGAGGCAAGAGCTGGATTGTGAAAAATGAACAACTCCTAGGGGCTAGCGCTTCGATAGTACGCAAGGCATTCGGGTTTGAGTGAGCATTCCTTTCGTGCGCAATCAGCTTGTAAGCGAGGGCTAAAATCCAATCTCGTGCAGGCGTAGCGCACGTTGGTTTGTGAGCATGCCTGACCTCTTCAGTTTCCGCTGCCATTTTACCCATGTGCCAAGTTTCGGGTTGTCGGGCCAGTTTGCCGGCACATTACAGTCGCAGTGTTCGCGCCAGTATTCTAACAACTCGGCAAATCGCTCTTCCCAAAGCGCATCACGGAAGTCCCAAATAAAACCGACGTTTTTCAGCCGCTCGAAGCGCTGTTTGTCGAGCGTACCAGCCTTCTTGAGCGAGCGTTGATTTGTTACCCATGCGCTGAAGGTGCGGTTTCCGGGCCATTTGTCCGTCACATTACAATTGCCATGCTTGCGCTTATACAACACTAAACATGCGAACATCTCGTCCCATATTTTTTCGCGTGTGTTCCACGCGAAACCGATTTCCTCGAGTCGCGTGATGCGTGTGTCACCTAGACGATGACGGCGGCTGCGCTGTTTGATCACCCACCTACCGAGTTCCGGCCGTTCCGGCCATTTTAGAGGCACGTCACAATCGCCATGGTTAGCTTGGTATTTCTTTAGTGCCGCGAACATCTCTTCCCATCTCACATCACGAGCATCCCAAATGAAATGGATATTCTCCAGCCTTTGCACGCGCTCGTGGCTAAGAATACCGGCTTTCTTTGCTGTTCGTTGCGTCACAATCCACGTGCCCAATTGGGGATTTTCAGGCCACCCGAACGTGACGTTACAGTCGCCATGCTTATGCCTGTATTCTACAAGCGCGGCGAACATTTCTTCCCAATACGCATCATCGATATTCCAAACAAAATCGATTTCCTCCAGCCGTTTAATGCGCTCATTACTGAGCCTTCCGTGCCGACTAGCTGTTCGCTGCTTGCCTACCCATGTGCCTAATTTAGGATTCTCTGGCCAGTCGTCGGGTATCTTGCAGCCACCATATTTACATTTGTGCTCCAACAACTCATGGAACATTTCCTCCCAATACGAGTCGGATGGACTCCAGGTAAAACCGATGTCCTGTAGTCGTCGGATTTGTCCTTCGCTCAACTTATCGCGGCGGAGACGCTGGCGACTTACCCAAGCACCAAGGCGGCGATTCTTAGACCACCGTGCTGGCACTCTACAATGGCCGAACTGGTTCTTAAACGCTCTCAGTTCACCGTAACACTCATCCCAAACAACACCTAAGCGATCGAGGCAAAGCACGCTGATACTCTTTCGCAGCGCATCGAGTGATAGATCGCAGCTAAGCACCTCAACTTTTTCACGAAAGCGAGCATCATCAAAGCCTTTCGTGCGCCCACGTTCCTCGCGCATCTGGCGGATTATTTCGGCGAGCAGTTCGTCCTGTTCCTGCATGGCTTGCAGGACATTCCAGGTTTCATCGAACTCGGTGCGGGCGAGGGCTTCCTCAATGGTTTCGCCTTTCGCCTGCTCGACAAAGAGCGGGACGAGGACGTAGCCGGTGGTCTTGCCGGGAGTTTTGCGCATGGCGCGTCCGGTCGCTTGTACGATGTCCACGCGGCTGCGCTTGGGCGTGAGAAAGGCTACCATGTCCACGCCGGGGACATTCACTCCTTCGGTTAAACATTTCGCATTGGAGATGACCGCTTTCGAGGCCGAGCGGAACTCGGTCATGATGTTTTCGCGTTCGGAGGTCGGCATGGAGCCGTTGACGTGGAATGCATCGAAGCCGAAAAGATGGTTGCCGATTCCCTCCGAGCCGTCGCTCGTGAACGCCGCCGCGCTCGCGACGGAGCGATGGAAGGTAAAGATTTTGCTGACGCCGTGCTGCGCCACGGCGGCCTGGAGCGCAAGCTGGTTGGCGACGTGGCGCGCTTTGACGGCGTCGCCTTTCACGATGACTTCGCCGTGACGAAGCAGGTGATCGTTTACCATCTTCGAAGTCACCACGGAGATGATGACTTTGTAGCCGCAAATGATGCCGCGACGGGCGGCCTCTGCGAAAGTCAGTTTGTGCGCGACTGGGCCGTAGACTTCCGGCGCATCCATCGAATAGACGAGCCGGGCATCGCCCTCCTTGTCGCGCCGGCGGATGTCGTAATGGCGCGGTGTGGCGGTGAGGAAGAGCCGTTTCTTAATTGGAAGATGCTTGTCGCTCAGGGCAAAGCTGAAGTGGACGCCTTCCCGCCCGGCGGTCTTGTGCGCTTCGTCGAAGATGGCGAGGTCGAAGGCATCGCCTCGCTTCATCCCGGCGGCGACGACATGCGCCGATTGGTAAGTGGAGAAGACAAGTTTCACGCCCTTGAACTTTGCGGCAAGGAATTCGCGAACTTGAACGCTGTCGGTAGTGACAGGAAAATCGAGATCGGTCGGGCGAATGACAAGTTCGTCGCTGTCCGGCTTCACCGTCGGATCGGAGCAGACGCAGAGGTGCGCGAAGGATTTCCACGAAGTTTCACGCGCCCACTCGTGCAAGGTCTGGCGCAACAGAGCGAGCGACGGAACAAGGACAAGGATGTTTTGCACGCCCATCCGCTCCGCAACCCACAAGGCGACGAGCGTTTTGCCCGTGCCGCAAGCCATCAGCGTTGTGGCGCGGTTCTGATCTCGCAAGGCGGGCAGAATGTCGTCGAGAGCTTCGGCTGAATGCGGGAGCGGAGTCTTCGGTTGTCGTGCGATACTCGCGCCTTCGAGCCACGCGCGAATGACGGCAAAGTCCTGCGGTTCGAGTTTGTCGAGATCGTTGCCGGTGATCGCATAGAAACCGGTGCGTTGCTTAACGACGTCTGCAAAGCGGTCGCAGTTCGTGAACAGCACCCGCTGTTCAACGCGATCCGCGAGGCCAATGAATGTTGAGAGTTCGTTCCAAGTCAGCGACGGGCGGCTCGTCCGGAACTTAGCTTGATAAGCGTGGTATTCGCCGAGTTGCGTTTCAAAGATGCCATCCACGCCTTTATCGCCAATGGTTAGAGCCAGTCGCTTACGCAGCGAATGTGGAACGCTCGCTCCCGGCCAGATGTGCTTCGCTTTCTCTACGGCGACAGTGGCGAGATAAGCCTCGGCGAAAACCTCGAAAGCGTTGCCGCGTTGAGCTTTTGTCGCAAGCCCGCTAATGCGCCTTTCTAATTCGCGAAAGCTTGTTAGCCCGTCGAAAAGCCCGCGCTGAAAATAGCTCCGCGTCTTTGGATGGCTCGGAGACATCATTGGATTCTATGAGTGATTTCCAGATTTAGCTCCCCGCGCATTTTCTGCAACTCGTGCCCCTCTGCGACCAACTCTCCTTCGCGGCAGACGGCCACCCGACCGGAAGAATAATCGCAAAGGAACGGCATCAGTCTGTAATCTCGCGCTTTCTCCAGCGCATCGATTGTTCTGCTCAAAAAACCAAATTAGGACAGTACTGGCTGTGCGTTGCAGTTGCGTAGCAGCCGATGATAAAGTCGTGGCAGGCACGTCTATATCAAGCATGCTAAAAATTCCGTTGATGGATTATGTAGGGAGGCCGCTGCTGGCCTGCGTACTCCTGGTGCTGCTCTGGCTGCAATGGCGATTCCCTTTGCGCCGCCAGCATTTCAGCATGGTGCATCGTCTGGTACGGAACTTCGTGCTCTCGATTCCTGGGTTCGCCATCGTCCGTCTCGCCATGCTACCAATCCCACTTGCGATAGCGATGTGGGCACAAGACCGGCATATTGGTTTATTGAATTGGCTCACCTTGCCTGGGTGGGTCGCTGTCATCGCGACGTTTCTGCTTATGGACTACGCCTACTGGTGGTGGCATTGGGCTAATCACATGGTGCCGATCTTCTGGCGTTTTCATAACGTGCACCACACCGATCTTGATCTGGACGTGAGCACGGCCGCACGGTTCCATTTCGGCGAAATGATCTTTTCCATCGGCTTTCTTTCGGTTGCGGTCCTGGTCTTTGGCATCGCGCCGATAATGCTGATCGTGTTCTTCATCACGTTTGAGGCCGAAACGCTCTTCCATCATTCCAACTGGCGTCTGCCGATCAAGCTCGAACGGATTTTGAATCTGATCGTCGTCACGCCGCGCATGCACGGGATTCATCATTCGATCGTGCAGCGAGAGACCAATTCAAATTGGGGCACGATTTTTTGCTGGTGGGATAAACTCCATCGCACCCTGCGCCGCGACGTGCCGCAAGACGCCGTGACCATTGGCGTCGCTGCGTACCGCGACGAGCATGAGCTGACACTGGGAAAGCTCTTGGTGCTGCCGTTTGGCAAGCAACGCGAGTGGCGTTTGCCAAACGGTGAACAGCCGGATCGTAAGCCGCAACCAGCGGAGAAGCTCGCGGAATAATTGCGCCATGGCCATTGTAGGGCATGCGCTCCGCTTGCCTGCCGCGAATCTTTGGTAAGCGATGCGCTCGCCCTACAAACGGCAGCCACGGCTGAATCTCGCCGCCAATCCGAAAAGAAAAAGGTATGATCGAGAACCCGCCTAAGCGCGTAGCAATCGTCGCCGGTGTCGGACCCGGACTCGGAGCAGCCCTAGTGCGCAAGCTTGCCAAAGAAGGTTGCCAAGTCGGAATGTTCGCACGCTCGCCAGAATTCATTGACAAACTCGCCGCTGAAGTTGGAACCGACGCGTTCGCAATTCCCACCGATGTTTCCGATCCGAAGCAAGTCGCAGCCGGATTTCGCAAGGTGCGACAGCAGCTCGGGCCAATAGAAATTCTTATCGGACACGCGAGCGGTTCGCTCGGCGGCCACTTGAAAAAGACCTCACCGGATCAATTCGAACAATCATGGCGTGTCGCAGTGCTGGGCGCATTTCTGTGTGCGCGCGAAGCGGTGTCGGACATGCTCAAGAACGAGAGGGGCGCGATCATTTTCACCGGTGCGACTTCCTCAGTGCGCGGGCGCGGTGGAGCGGTCGCATTCAGCAGCGCAAAATTCGCCGTGCGCGGCCTGGCGCAATCGCTTGCGGTCGAGCTCTGGCCGAAAGGTATTCACGTCGCGCACGTCATCATTGATGGCGTGATCGACACGCCAAACGTGCGCAGGCGGTACAAGCCTTCAGCCAAAGAACCGCTGCTTCAGCCCGAAGCGATCGCCGATGCTTATTGGGATCTCATCGAACAAGACCGCAGCGCATGGACTTTGGAAATCGATCTGCGCCCGCACAAAGAGGCCTTTTTCGAATGATTACTACTTGAAGATATTGTCGAAGAGCAATTGTGCCCGGTTGTAATTGCGGCCGTGCGGGCCTTGATCGTTCAGGCCCCAGTTGTAGGGAATGTATTTGATGTCGTATTTACCGCTCACCGCAAAGTCACGAACAGATTCCGGCGCATAGCGGCCAAGAATCGCCGCGACGCTGCCCGCTTTATCGAAATCTTGCTTAAACCATTTGAAGATGCTCGAAATCTCCACCTTCTTCTCGTTTGGCGAAAACTTGTTGAGATCCTCGCGCGCGAGCCAGGCACGAAACGCATCGTCGTCCTGTTCTTCAAATTTATCGGCAGTGTAGGCAAAACGTTGGAGCGGCGGACAACTGCGGGCCGCACAGACCAGCACCGAATGCGCACGATAACCGATCAAGGGTCGCAGCGCCCCATGCTCGATATCGTCTAGTGAAACTTTGCGCCCTCCGATTTCGTTACGCTTATTCGTGAACGAATTTTTTAACGACTGAACGCTTTCCGTCGGATAATTCGTCAAAATCCAGCGCAGCATTAACGCGTTGTAGGCGTTCACGAGCGTCGCCGCTTTTTCATTGCCCTGCGCAGGAGTGCCAGGCTTCGCCGCGAATTGCTTGAGGTAACTATCCAGCGCGGAAACGTCTGCCTGGTTTTGTTTCCATGCGCCATAGTTCACGAGTCCCTGCTCGTTCACATATTTTTTCAAGAAACGATCGTAATTGTCATGGTCAATGCCTGCGCTTGCCTCGACATTTTCGCCAGTCTGACCGCTGCCGCGTTTCGCTATGCCAACGCAGACGAATCCGAAAATGATAAGAAGAACCCAGGGTCTCATTTTATTTTGACGAGTTAACGAGGGCCCAGACGTAATAAGAGCGGGTGAGTTGCGAATATTTCAATTTTTCACGCGACTGCATTACTATGGGCAGTCTAGGACGATATTAAATAATCGATGCTTAACCAGCCGGGCCCTGCGAGAAAAAGCCAGAACAGGATCACCAGATAAAGCACCTCGGGAAGGTATAAAAATTCAGACAGCCGACCGAGCAGTGACGACGCTTTAATGTTTCGAATGGCGGTGGTCGCAATCGCTACAATCATCACACCTCCGAGCATCACGCAGGCAAGAGGTGTTGCGAAACCGACTAGGAGAAACAAGCCGAAGACGAATTCCACCGTCGAAACGAAGACAGTGTTGAAGTCGGGGAACGGAACGTGCGCATCGAGCAGCGTTTGACACATTTGTTCTCGGCGTTCAGGAACGAAGAGTTTGCCGCGGCCGGAAAGAAAGAAGAGCAAACCGACTGCGAGCCGGGCCACAAGAATTCCGAGCCATTGCCAGGCATGCAACTCACTTAGAAATGTTCGCACCCACAGCATTGCATTCATTGGATGACTCGCCGCTAATCTTTATTCCTTTTAACAATCAGCGCGCAACGGAATAATCGAGCCAACTCGCGTCTCGAAAGTGTGTAGAGAGTTCCGATGAAAAAAGGTGAAGGTGTTTACAACGTTGTCGTAATTGGTGCCGGAACGGCCGGCTTGGTCACAGCAGCGGGAACCGCCGGACTCGGCGGGCGTGTCGCCCTGATCGAGCGCAACAGAATGGGCGGAGATTGCCTGAATTTCGGTTGCGTGCCGAGCAAGGCGCTCATTTCTTCCGCGCGCTTGATTCAGCAAATCCGTGACGCGGAAAAGTGGGGCTTAGATCGACAATCGCCGCAGTTCGTTTTTGAAACAGTCTTCGAGCGAATGCGCGCGCGCCGCGCAAAAATTGCACCCAACGATTCGGAGGAACGTTTCGAATCGTTAGGCGTGGATGTTTTCCGCGGCGAAGCGCGATTCGTTTCGCCGCACGAAGTAGAAGTAAACGGCCAGAAGCTGCGCGCGCAAAATTTCGTCATCGCTACAGGAAGCCGTGCGGTGATTCCGAAAATCGAAGGCATCGACGCGGTCACCTATTTCACCAACGAAACGATCTTCGATGAGCTGAAGGAAAAACCCGAAAGCATAGTCGTGCTCGGCGGCGGGCCGATCGGCTGCGAGCTCGGACAGACGCTCAACCGGCTGGGCGTGAAAATCACGATTGTCGAATATGTCCCGCAAATTCTCGGGCCGGAAGATGTCGATGTTGGGCAGTTCATGCAGAAGCGATTCGAAGTGGAGGGAATCACGGTGCAGCATTGCACGGAAGCGACGCGGGTCTCGATGCGCAACGGTGTGATCACCCTCGAAGGCAATTACAAACCGCCGGGAGCAGCGCAAGGCTCACCCGTTCAATTCACCGGTCACGCGTTGCTTTTGGCAGTCGGACGCTGCCCGATGATGAAAGCGCTAAATCTTGAAGCCGCCGGCGTGACCTACACCGCGAACGGCGTCGAGGTTAACGATTATCTTCAGACGTCGCAACCGCACATCTACGCGGCGGGCGACATTGCGAACCGGCTAAAATTCACGCACACAGCGGATTTTACGGCGCGCATCGTGGTTCGAAATATTTTGATGCCGTTCCAATTTCTCCGGCAGAAAGTCGATTGGTCGGTGGTGCCTTGGTGCACATACACCGACCCGGAAGTCGCGCATGTCGGTCTTGGCGAAAAGGAAGCGAAACGGAAAAACGTTGATTACGATCTGTTCATCGTCCCGCTCGAAGATGTCGATCGTGCGGTGGTCGAGAGCGAAGAGGCCGGGTTCGCCAAAATTCTAACGGCGAAAGGTTCTGACAAAATTCTTGGCGCAACCATCGTCGCGCCGCATGCGGGCGATTTGTTGCACGAGTTCGTGCTGGCGATGAGCGCAAATGTCGGGCTCGGCAAAATTGCATCGACGATTCACGCTTATCCAACGTTTGCCGAGCTGGCACGCAAAGCCGGCGACAAATACAACAGGACTCGCCTCACTCCGCGCGCGAAGAAAATTTTCACCTGGCTTTACGAGCGCGCACGCAAATGAACTCTTCTCTGGGTAGCGCACCCGTCTCGCGTGTTGGTTTCGGCGCCCTCGCCGAAACCTTCCCAGATCACAACAATTGGAACCCACAGAGCAAGAGGAGAAATCACGCGGCGGGGACACAGTAAAAGTTCGCATTGGCGGGGCCGCCAATGGTCCGAGCCGGACTGGCGTTCGCACGCGAGGCGCGTGCGCTCCCCAGACCGCGCCGCTCCGACGAAATGACTAACGAGAAACAACGCACGTCGGACAGCGCAATCATTCGCGTGATTGTGCTGATCGTCATTGTGATCGCGCTTTTTCTAGCGATGAGATTTCTGCCGGTTCAGCAATGGTTACGAAGCTTCAACGATTGGGTCGGCCAGATGGGCGTGATCGGCATTTTGATTTTCATCCTCGTGTATGCCGTCGCTACTGTCTTGCTTGCGCCGGGAGCAATCCTGACAATCGGCGCTGGGTTCGCGTTCGGTTTGTGGAAAGGTTTTCTCGCCGTCTCGGTCGGCGCGACGCTCGGCGCCTCTCTGGCATTTCTGGTTGCACGGTTCATTGCGCGCGAAAAAGTCGAATCGATTACGAAAGGAAATAAAAAATTTCGCAAGATCGACAACGCCATCGGCAAACAAGGCGCCAAACTGGTTTTCCTGCTGCGGCTCAGCCCAGTGATTCCATTCAATCTGAGCAATTATTTTTACGGTCTCACCGGCGTGAAGTTTTGGCCCTATGTGTTCGCGAGCTGGATCGGCATGATGCCCGGTACGTTTCTTTATGTTTACATCGGCACCGCTGGTAAAGCCGCTGTTTCAGCCGCCGCTGGCGGTGAGGCCATCAGACACGGCTGGCAATATTGGACCTTAATGAGCGTCGGTCTCGCCGCCACAATCGCCGTCACAATCTGGGTCACCAAGATTGCGCGAGATGCGCTGAAACCTCGAACCGACGCGAAGTGAGAGCTTTGGATTGTCTCCCGGGATTTCTCTACGTTGGAAAAAACTGCTTGCTTTTGCGCCATCTCCGATGATTTAATTTGACCCATGCGCCAATTTCCTGAGTCGAGCTCGGCACGCCGGCCTCTGTCCGGTGGTATGAGCCGCTACTGGCGCCGCTCGAATTAGGCGACGCGAAACTTCTGGCCGCTCTCTAGCTCGGCGCAGTTTCACGGCAGCGTCCCCAAAGCGTCGAATCGACGATTCTACATTTCGCACGCTTGGCGACTGCAAATCGGCGCCTGGATTTAAATAACTTAATCTTCCTAACCATATGTTGATTGTAATGAAAACCAGTGCGGCTGCATCGGAGATCGATGCGGTGATTGAAGCGGTCCACTCCATTGGCCTGCGGGCACATCCGTTGGCCGGCGCGACGCGGACCGCGATTGGAATCACGGGTAATACGGGGGTAATCGATAGCAGGCGTTTCGAAAATTTGCCCGGTGTCGCCGAGGTCATTCGGGTAAGCAAGCCCTACAAATTGATTACGCTGGATCTGCTTCCCGAGAAGACAATCGTCCGAATCGGCGATGCGGAGATTGGAGGAAAAGAGCTGGCGATCATCGCCGGGCCGTGCGCGATCGAGAGTCGCGAGCAGGCGTTCGCGGTGGCCGAGGCGGTCAAGCAAAGCGGCGCGCGTTTCTTTCGCGGCGGCGTGTGCAAGCCGCGGAGTTCGCCATACACGTTCCAGGGTTTAGGCGAAACAGGCTGGGCGATCATGACCGAGATCCGGGAGAAATTCGGGTTGAAAACCGTGAGCGAGGCAGTGGACGATTCCAGCGTGGAACTCGTGGAGCAGCACTGCGACGTCATCCAGATCGGCGCGCGCAACATGCAGAATTTCTCGCTCTTGAAACGCGCGGGCCGTTCAAAGTTGCCGGTGCTGTTGAAACGCGGAATGGCGGCAACGCTGGAGGAGTTTCTGCTCGCAGCCGAATACATCATGGCGGAGGGCAATTACAACGTCATCTTGTGCGAGCGGGGCATTCGCACTTTCGCGCAGCACACACGTAACACGCTCGATCTCGGAGTCATTCCGGCGATCCGCAGCATTTCGCATTTGCCGGCAATTGTCGATCCATCTCACAGCGGCGGGGCTAGCTACATGGTGTCGCCGCTCGCCCGCGCCGGCGTCGCTGCGGGCGCTGATGGACTCATGGTCGAAGTCCACAATCAGCCGGAAGCCGCGCTTTCCGATGGGGCGCAGGCGCTGACGCCGAGCGATTATGCACGACTGATCAAAGAAGTTCAGGCGATCCGCGGGCTCACCGTGCCGCCAACTAATGCGCCGGGTTGAAACCCATGCTTCTGCTTATCGATAACTACGATTCGTTCACCTATAACCTGGCGCAATACTTCGGCGAACTAGGGTGCGAGCTGTTGATCAAACGCAACGACGCGATCGCGATCGATGAGATCGCGGCCCTGGCGCCGAGTCACATTTGCATTTCGCCCGGACCGTGTACACCGCGCGAGGCTGGCATCAGCAAAGAAGTTGTTATGCGCTTTGGAGAGCGCACTCCGATCCTCGGCGTCTGTCTCGGACACCAGTGCATCGCCGAAGCGTATGGGGGGAAAGTAGTCCGGGCCTCATGTTTAATGCATGGGAAGTCATCGCTCATTCGGCACAACAATGCCTCGATATTTTTCGCTTTGCCGACACCATTTGAGGCTGGCCGTTATCACTCGCTCATTGTCGAAGCCGATTCATTTCCTTCGTGCCTTAAAGTCATCGCGCACACGGATGGGAACGAGATCATGGCGCTCCGCCACCGCGAGTTTCCGGTATATGGCGTGCAATTCCATCCCGAGTCGATCCTCACACCCGACGGCAAGAAAATCCTGATGAACTTCCTAGCGCTTAAACCTTAGATGATTACCAGCCCACTCAATCCTTCGCTCGACGAATTCCTTCTGCGTGCTGCTGGCGGCAATGTCGTCCCTGTTTTCGCCGAGTTTGTGGCCGATGCCGAGATGCCAGTTTCAGCATTCAAGAAACTTTGCGCCGGTGGTTATAGTTTCCTTTTTGAATCGACAGAAAAAAATGATGTGTCGGGACGCTTCTCCTTCGTGGGAACAGAACCGCGTCTCGTCATTCGTAGTTACGGCCGCGAAGTTCGACTCCTCGAGCACGATCGCGAACGGCGATTCGAAATATCGACCAACCCGCTGGACGAAGTCCGCAAGTTGTTGAGTCGTTACCGATTCGCGTCATGTCCGGAGTTATCGCGCTTCGCCGGCGGCGCGGTCGGGTTTCTGGGCTACGACGCAATCGGCTTCTTCGAGCCGGTAGTCTCCGTCGCGGCCACCGACGATCTTTGTTTGCCCGACATGCTCTTCATGGTCCCGAGCAGTCTGCTGATTTTCGATCATCGTTTGCGCAGCTTGAAAGTCGTCGTTAACGCGTTTCTTGAAGATGGTGCACCGGAAGAGGTCTATGCGCGGGCGGCACAATCGATCGACGCCATTGTGCGGAAGCTCACGCAACCGGCCAACCTGGCTCTCGTCTTGACCGAGAACGGCGCCGCGACGGTGCCGCGCAGCAATTTTCGGCGTGAAGCATTCGAACGCGCGGTCGAAGAGGCAAAGGAGTACATTCGCGCAGGCGATATTTTCCAAGTCGTCCTCTCCCAGCGTTTCGAGGCCGAGTTCACGGGCGACCCGCTCGATTTTTATCGCTGCCTCCGCTTCATCAATCCGTCGCCTTACATGTTTTGTTTGAATTTCGGCGATGATTTCGCGCTCGTCGGCAGTTCGCCGGAAATGCACGTGCGGCTTGCCGGCGACATGGTGGAGATTCGGCCGATCGCCGGAACGCGCCCGCGCGGCGCGACCGCCACCGACGACGAAGCGAACGCGAGCGAGCTGCTGGCCGATCCTAAAGAGCGCGCCGAACACATCATGCTTGTCGATCTGGCCCGCAACGATGTTGGGCGCATTGCGGATTTCGGGTCTGTGCGCGTGACAGAATTGATGAACATCGAGCGTTATAGCCATGTCATGCACATCGTGTCGAGCGTGAGCGGTCGGCTTCGGGCTGGCTGCGACGGATTCGACTTGGTCAGGGCGACGTTTCCTGCCGGCACTGTTTCGGGCGCGCCAAAAATTCGGGCGATGCAAATCATCAGCGAGTTGGAAAAAACCCGGCGCGGTTGTTACGCGGGCGCAGTCGGTTATTTCGGTTTCGACGGCAATGTCGATTCCTGCATCGTCCTGCGATCTGTCGTGCTCAAGGAAGGCAAAGCTTACTTTCAAGCGGGCGCTGGAATTGTGGCCGATTCCGATCCAAGCCGCGAATACGAGGAAACAGTCAACAAAGCGCGAGCAATGATGCAGGCACTAGCCCTGGCTGGCGGCTGAATTTCGTCAAATGAATTTCGAGGAGACAATCGGCCATCTGGCGCTGCGCGAAGCAACGTCGCGCCTGATGCGGGGCGAGCATTTTACTCCACAGGAAGCTGGAGAATTCTTGCACGCGCTGCTTCATCCGGACGTAACCGACGCGCAAATCGCAGCCGCGCTTACTGCCCTGGCGGCAAAAGGTGAGTCAGTCGAGGAGCTCGCGGGCATGGCCGCCGCGATGCGCGAACGCGCAGTGCCGCTGTCGTCGCGCCATGCTCGCTTCATCGACACGGCTGGGACCGGATCGAGCGCAGTGAAAACTTTCAACGTTTCCACGGCAGCCGCATTCGTTATTGTCGGCGCGGGTCTGCCGGTCGCCAAACATGGCTCGCGTGCGGTGACCTCTCGTGCCGGTAGCGCCGATGTGCTCGAAGCGCTTGGGGTGAACACGGCCGCCTCTTTAGAAAACACTCAACGTTGCCTAAACGAGCACGGAATCTGTTTCATGTTTGCACCGCTTTTCCATGCCGCGACCGCGCGCGTCGCAAAAGTGCGCCGTCAACTTGGCATCTGCACCGTCTTTAACCTGCTCGGGCCGCTTGCTAATCCCGCGCGAGCGCCATTCCAACTTCTCGGCGTCTGGAGTCCTGCATTGCTCGAACCCGTCGCCTCAGCTCTCGTGCGGCTCGGCGTGACAAAAGCCTGGGTCGTTCACGGCAGTGACGGTCTCGATGAGGTCACACTGGCTGGCGAAACCATGGTCGCGGCCTGCTCTGGGCAATTAGCCAACGGGACTGCGGTGAATAGTTTTGCGATCTCGCCGCGCGATTTCGGATTGGAGCCGCGACCTCTCCATGACCTTCGCGGTGGTGGGCCGCAGGAAAATGCCCAGCTCATCCGCGCAATTCTCAACGACGAAAAGAGTGAAAGTGTCGCCACCGCTCGGGATCTTGTGATCGTAAACGCAGCTGCGGCCTTGCGTGTGGGAGAAATGGCCCCAGATCTTTTGACCGCGACGGCTCTTGCCCAGCAAAGCATTGAGAGCGGACACGCGACAGCGAAGTTGGAAGCGCTCATCCGAGAGACAAATCGCGGGCCATGAACAAGGATTTTCTTTCGCAAATCGTCGCGCACAAACGGGACGTTGTGGCCAGGCTTCGCGCTCAGAACGATGCGAGAGCATGGCTGACCCGGGCGTTGCAAGATCGACAAGGTCGGGCGCGACACCTTTTGCGCAAAGCCTTAGAAGCAGCCGCGCCGATGGTCAAGATCATTGCCGAATTCAAGCGCATGTCGCCATCCCGCGGTATGATTCGCAATGATTTGTCGCCGGCGGAGGCGGCCCGCTGTTATGAGCGCGGTGGTGCGTGCGCCATTTCCGTTCTGACCGACGAAGAATATTTTGCTGGTTCAATCAATGATATGATCGCGATTCGAGCCAGCACGCGGTTGCCGATCTTGCGGAAGGATTTCATCCTTGACCCGATCCAAATCTACGAGGCAGCCAGTGCCGGCGCCGACGCGGTTCTTTTGATCGCCGCCATCGTCGAGGATCTCGCGCTCGAGAAAATGCGTAAGACCGCCGAAGACGAACTCGGGCTCGATGCGCTCGTCGAAGTGCACACGTCTGATGAATTGCGCCGTGCGCTGAATTCCGGCGCGAAACTGATTGGTGTCAACAATCGCGATCTCCAGACCTTTGAGGTTTCTTTGCGCACGAGCGAATGCCTCGTCGCCGAAGTGCCACCCGACGCGGTGTTGATTAGCGAGAGCGGATTACGCAACGCAGCGCAACTGCGTCATCTTCACGCGCTGGGATTTCACGGCTTTTTGATTGGCGAAACTTTAATGCGAGCGGGCGACCCCGCCTCCACGCTGCGTGCCATGGTCGAAAGCTGCGAATGAATCGCGTGCAAATTAAAATCTGCGGCATCACTGGAATTGATGATGCGACAAAGTCCGTGGAGCTCGGCGCCGATATGATCGGGCTGAATTTCTACGGCAAAAGCCCGCGCTACATTGAACCGGAGATTGCCCGGGAGCTGGTTAAAGCTTTGCCGCGAACTGTTTGTGCGGTCGGCGTTTTTGTCAATGCAAGTGCTAATGAAGTGCGCAAGACAGCGGCGATTGTCGATCTCCGGTGCGTGCAACTTCATGGAAACATCTCGCCCGGAACATGCCAGCAGTTGGCGAAGGAATTTCGCGTGATTCGCGCGCTTCGTACGGATAAGCATTTTCGCCCGGAAACTGTACAACTGTTTTCCGGTTGTGACGTGCTCATCGATGCGCATCATCCGGAATTGCACGGCGGAACAGGCCAAACCTGTGATTGGTCAATGGCGCGAGCAACGCTGGCGTTCGCTCGTTTCCTCATTCTCTCTGGCGGTTTAAATGCGCAAAATGTCAGCGCAGCCATTGCCGCCGTGGCGCCGGACGCGATCGATGTTTGCAGCGCGGTGGAAACCGCGCCGGGACTGAAGAATCACGACGCGATCAGAAAATTCATCGCTGCTGTTCGAGCGTAAATGGAAATGCAAAGATCGACAATCACGCGCAGCGAACCGGACGAACACGGCCATTGGGGCAGATTCGGCGGCCGCTACGTGCCGGAAACTCTCGTCGCTCCGCTAGATAAATTGACCCGGGAATTCGCCCGCGCGCGCGGTGACGCGAATTTCTGGAGCGAACTCGAGCAACTCCGCCGCGATTATTGTGGCCGGCCCACGCCGTTGTTTCACGCACAGCGACTAAGTGCGCACGCGCGTGGCGCGAAAATTTTTCTGAAACGCGAAGATCTCGCTCATACGGGTTCGCACAAAATCAACAACGCGACGGGTCAGGTGCTGCTCGCGCGGCGAATGAATAAGCGCCGCGTCATCGCCGAGACCGGTGCGGGCCAGCATGGCGTCGCGACCGCGACCGTCTGCGCGTTGTTCGGATTGCCCTGCGTGATCTATATGGGCGCGGAAGACATGCGACGACAGGAGCTCAACGTATTTCGAATGCGATTGCTCGGAGCCGAAGTGGTGCCCGTGAACTCAGGCACGCGCACGCTAAAGGACGCGATCAATGAAGCTTTGCGCGACTGGGTGACGAATGTTCGCGACACCTATTATCTGCTTGGCAGCGCGCTCGGGCCCCATCCTTATCCGCTCATGGTGCGGGAATTTCAGAGCGTGATTGGCCGGGAAGCGCGCGAACAGATTCTTTCTCAAACCGGAAAACTGCCACATACGCTGCTGGCCTGCATCGGCGGCGGCTCGAACGCGATAGGTTTGTTTCATCCTTTCATCGCGGACGAAAACGTGCACCTGCTTGGAGTCGAAGCGGGCGGTCGCGGCGAGGCAATGGGAGAACACGCCGCCCGCTTTCACGCCAACGCGGCAAGCGGCGGTGGCCGCATCGGTGTGTTGCAGGGGACGATGTCTTACGTTCTACAGGATGACAACGGGCAGATCGCGAGCACTCATTCGATCTCTGCCGGTCTGGATTATGCCGCAGTTGGCCCGGAACACGCGTTTCTTCATGACACTGGGCGGGCCGAATATATTTTTGCCACCGACGCGGCCGCGCTCGAAGGCTTCAGGCTTTGCACTCAACTGGAAGGAATTACTCCCGCGCTTGAAACTTCGCACGTTGTCATTCCTGCAATTCGCACTGCGCAGCAATTGTCTTCAGACGATGCCATTATCGTGAATCTCTCCGGCCGCGGCGATAAAGACGCGCAGCTCGTTTCGCAACTGCAAAGGCGATGAGCCGAATTCAAGCAAAGTTCGCCGACCTCAAGCGTGCCGGCCGCGGCGGGTTTATTCCTTTCATCACCGCGGGCGATCCCGATCTTGCCACCACGGAGCTTTTGCTCATCGAACTGGCCGCGACCGGCGCAGACATCATTGAGCTCGGCATTCCGTTCAGCGATCCGGTAGCCGATGGCGAAGTGATTCAGCGCGCCTCAGAACGCGCCTTGCGAAACGGCGTCACGCTTTCGGACGCACTCGATTGCGTGGCGCGCGTCAGACGCCACATCGACAAGCCGATTGTATTGTTCAGCTATTTCAATCCGCTATTGCAATTTGGTGAGGATCGGTTCGCGGACGCGGCTAAAGCAGCAGGAATCGACGGCGTGCTCGTGACCGACTTGACCCCTGAAGAAGCGGAATCATGGATCGAGCAACTTTATCGCAACGAGCTTGATCCGATTTTTCTTGTCGCGCCGACGACATCCGACGAACGGCTCGCGCGGATCGGGCAGCAAGCGCGTGGATTCATCTACGCGGTGTCACGGGCCGGGGTCACTGGCGCGCGCGATAGGCTCACCCGCGACGCGGAAACCCTGGTCCGGCGGATCCGCGCGGTCAGTGATCTCCCCGTGGCGGTCGGCTTTGGCATTTCGACCAGCGAACATGTAAAAGAAGTTTGGCGTTTCGCTGATGCCGCTGTGATTGGGAGCGCAATCGTTGGCCAAATTGCAAAACTGAATGGCGCGCCAGATCTGGCCCGCCGCGTTGGCGATTTCGTGCGATCGCTCCTCCACCCGTACGAACCTCATCTAACTGCGCTCAATCATTCCGGATCAGGGACAGAAGCGCCGACGCTTCGGTAAAACAATCAGACTTTTCAGGAATAAATCGTCTTGCTAAAACTTCGCATCAAAATGAGCCATCATACTGAAACCATCATTCGGGAACGCTATGCAGCGGGAGCGAAGAAACGCGCGGGCAAGCTTTGTTGTCCGGTTGATTATGAGCCGGCATATCTCAAGGTCATTCCGCAAGAAGTGATCGAGCGCGATTACGGTTGCGGCGATCCATCGCGTTATCTGCGTGATGGTGAAACGGTTCTCGATCTAGGCAGCGGCACGGGAAAAGTCTGCTTCATTGCTGCGCAAATTGTCGGGCCCAGAGGCAAAGTGATCGGCGTGGATATGACTGACGAAATGCTCGAGCTGTCGCGGCGCAACGCGCCGATTGTCGCCGATTGCATCGGTTACGCAAACGTGGAATTCCGAAAGGGCCGGATCCAAGATCTCGCGCTCGATCTCGAATTGTTAAATCGAGAGTTAAAATGTAGCCCGATCACAGACGCGGCATCGTTTCTCGTAGCCGACGAGCTTGCTGAAGAATTGCGCGTCAAACATCCGCTGGTCGGGAGCGATTCCATCGACGTGGTCGTTTCCAATTGTGTGCTCAATCTGGTCGAGCCGAAATCGAAACGGCAACTCTTTGACGAGATATTCCGGGTGCTGAAGAAAGGTGGGCGCGCGGTAATTTGCGATATTGTGAGTGATGAAGAGGTGCCGGAACGATTGCAAAACGATCCGGAACTTTGGAGCGGGTGCATTTCCGGCGCGCTAACCGAAGCCGGTTTTCTCGCCGCGTTCGAGAACGCCGGATTTTATGGAATCCAAATCTTGAAACGCGCTGCCCAGCCGTGGCGCACAGTGCAAGGAATCGAATTTCGCTCTGTCACGATTGAGGCGTTTAAGGGAAAACAGGGCAAATGTTTCGAGCGCAATCAGGCGGTGATTTATCGCGGGCCGTTCAAGGAAGTGCTCGATGACGACAATCACCGCATGGAGCGCGGCAGGCGTTACGCGGTTTGCGATAAGACTTACAATCTTTACAAGAAAGCGCCTTATCGCGAGTTTTTCGAATTCGTCGATCCGCTGGTCGATGTACCGCTGGCCGAGGCGAAGCCGTTCGACTGTTCGCGCACTGCTCTGCGACATCCGACAGAAACCAAAGGTCAGGACTACAACGCGACGACGGAAGCAAACAGCAAGTGCTGCGATGGTGGTGGTTGCTATTGATTTCCCAGGAGATGAATAGGTTTGCGCAAAAACTTACGGAGCACTCGATCTTGCTCCGTCGCGCTCGTCCAGAAATTCTTCAGGTCAACCTGGGTAAGCTCTGCAATCTCACTTGCGCGCATTGCCATGTAAACGCTGGACCGAAGCGCAAGGAAATCATGTCGCGCGAAACGATGGATCGAATTATCGATTGGCTGACAAAAATCGAGATACCGATTGTCGATCTGACCGGTGGTGCGCCGGAAATGATTCCCGATTTCCGCTATTTTGTCGGACGGGTGAAAGCGTTGCGCCCCTCACGGCATGTTATCGATCGTTGTAATCTCACGATTCTGCTCGAGCCCGGCTACGAAAATCTGGCGGAATTTCTCGCTACGCACAAAGTCGAGATCATTGCTTCGATGCCATGCTACACACCGGAGAATGTGAATGCGCAACGCGGCGAAGGCGTGTTCGAAGGGAGCATCAAGGCGCTTCAGCTTCTGAGCTCGTTGGGGTACGGCACAGATGTCGATCTTCCACTGCACCTCGTTTACAACCCGGTCGGTGCATTTCTTCCGGGACCGCAGGCAGAGCTCGAGGCCGATTACAAACGCGAGTTAGGTCAGCATTTTGGCATCGTTTTCAACAAGCTTTACACGATCACTAATCTCCCCATTGCGCGCTTCGCTTCCTATCTGCGACACAACAACCAGCTTGAAGAATACATGCAGCTCTTGATCAACAATTTTAATCCGGCCACGATCGATGGACTCATGTGCCGTAATACTGTCAGCGTGGGATGGCGCGGCGAAGTTTACGATTGCGATTTCAATCAGCAGCTCGACATGCAGTGGGAAAACGGAAAACGCCTCTTCTTGTGGGATGTCGATCCGGACAAAATCGATACGCGCCAGATCATGACCGGTGATCATTGCTTCGGCTGCACCGCAGGCGCGGGCTCGACTTGCGGCGGCGCGATTATATCGGAGGTCAGGCAGCTTGCCTGACTCGGCCGGCAGGCTGCCAGCCTGCTGAAGCACGATGGAAAATCCGACAGGCAAGCAGCCTATCCTTCTATTCCAGCGGAAACTCGATTGGTTCTTCTTCCTCGCGCGGGACGAGTTTGTTTCGCTCAATGATTCGTGTGCAGGTATTCCAGCGCAGCAATGCATCGTCGTTGCCCGGTGGACGGATTGATTCCGCTTTCTCAAACCAATCCATTGCTTCGCGGAAAAGATCATAGGCCTGGAATCGGCAGCCCGGCGTGTGTTGTGCCAGCTTTGCCTTGGCGCGGCGCTCAGCAAGGATGCCGGAAAAATAAGAGCGCTCATAGTCGCTGCGAATCCGCCCGATTAACTCCTTGATTTGTGTGTCGCTCACTCCGTAGCCCTTCGTGAAACGATCGGTTAACGCCAGCAGCAAGGTGATAATCGCCTCCTGATTTTCCGGATCGGTTTTAAGCACATCCAGGCAAATACTTTCTGCTTCGGCCGGTTCGTTAAGCAGCCGATACCGCGTCGCCTTCTCGAGAGCAGCCGGAATTGCATCCTTGTGAAGCGATTTTAGTTCGGGCATGGCTCAATAATTACAAGGTTACAAAGTTAAATAGTTAAAAACGGGAACATGGCGAGTGCGGCTTCATCTTGTAACGTTGTGACTTTGTAACTCATTTAGCTTTTCAACTTTTTCTTCAGCCACCGCCAGAACCAACCAAATGGATCATAAAACTCGTCCACCACACGTTCCTTCAGCGGGATGATTCCGTTGTCGGTGATTTGAATGCTTTCGGGACAAACTTTTGTGCAACACTTCGTGATGTTGCAGTAACCAATTCCCTGTGTATTTCGCAATTCGTTGATGCGATTTTCAGTATCGAGCGGATGCATTTCGAGCGCGGCGACATAAATCAAATATCGTGGCCCAATGAATTGTTCGTGCATCCGATGATCGCGCAATACGTGGCACACGTCCTGGCACAGAAAGCACTCGATGCATTTCCGAAATTCTTGAACGCGATCGATATCTTCCTGTCGCATGCGCCAGGTTCCGTCCGGCGCATCAGGCGGACGCGGCTTGAACTTCTTTATCTTCTTCTTCACTCGAAAATTCCATGACACGTCCGTGATCAAATCCTTGATCACCGGAAAAGCTTTCATTGGTTGAACCGTAATCGGTTTATCGATGGGCAGATCGCTCAGGCGCGTCATACACATGAGCTTCGGCATGCCATTGATCTCCGCCGAACACGACCCGCATTTTCCCGCTTTGCAGTTCCACCGACACGCGAGATCGTTCGCCTGCGTGGCCTGAATGTGGTTGACCGCATCGAGCACGACCATTCCTTCGGAGATGCCGGTCGTGTACTCGCGAAATTCGCCGCCCTTGGCATCACCGCGCCAGATCTTGAAAACGGCTGTTTTCACGGATTCTCCTCAATCACTTGTTTCAAATAATCCGGCATCTCTGATAGAGATTCCAATCGGACTTCCATCCTGCCATCGGCACCTTTTCTGATGATTGTGTTTACTTTTGAGAAGCGCTCAGCTTTCTCCGGATAATCTTCACGAAATTGCGCGCCGCGGCTTTCCTTTCGCTCCAGGGCGGCACGCGTGATCGCCTCGGACACGGTGAGCAAATTTTTCAAATCAAGGGCGGTGTGCCAGCCGGGATTGAAATCGCGATTGCCAGTGACTCCGGCCCGGGCCGAACGATCCCAAAACGTTTTCAGGTGATCGAGGGCCGAGCGCATCTCGTCTTCGTCACGCACAATTCCAACGTTGTGCTGCATCACTTCCTGTAAATCGCGTTGCACCGAGTACGGGTTTTCGGCGTTGCTGCTCTCGAATGGTTTCAGTGCTTCACGCGCGTGCATGTCAATCTTGCCGCTGTCGATCTGGCCATGCGCATTTTCCTTCGCGAATTTCGCCGCAAATTCGCCGGCGCGTTTGCCGAATACAATCAGATCGGAAAGCGAATTGCCGCCAAGCCGGTTTGCTCCATTGATTCCGGCCGCGCATTCGCCCGCGGCGAATAATCCCGGCACATCCGACATCTGTGTGTCGGCGTCCACGTGCACGCCCCCCATGATGTAATGCGTGGTGGGACCAACCTCCATCGCCTCCTTCGTGATGTCGACGTCTCCGAGGGCTTTGAATTGATGGTACATGCTCGGCAGCTTGCGCTTGATGTGTTCCTCGGCGTTTGAAAGTCTCTTTTTAATCCAAGAAATGTCGAGATAGACGCCGCCGTGCGGCGTCCCCCGCCCTTCTTTAATCTCGCGTACAATGCAGCGCGCGACATGATCGCGAGTCAATAATTCCGGCGGGCGGCGCGCGTTCTTGTCTCCCTGCGTGTAACGCCAGCCCTCTTCTTCATTATCGGCCGTCTGCGCTTTGTAGTTATCGGGGATGAAATCAAACATGAAACGTTTGCCATCGGCATTCGTAAGAATCCCGCCTTCGCCGCGCACACCTTCCGTCACGAGCATTCCGGCAACACTGGGCGGCCAAACCATTCCGGTGGGATGGAACTGCACATATTCCATGTCGATCAACGCTGCGCCGGCATGATACGCGAGAGAATGCCCGTCGCCGGTGCAATCCCAACTGTTACTGGTGATTTTGTAAGCTTTACCGATCCCGCCGGTCGCCAGCACGACAGCTTTCGCTTGGAACACCTTAAAATGACCGCGCTCGCGATCATAACCAAACGCACCGACGCAGCGGTCGCCATCTTTCAAAAGCGCGATGACACAAACCTCCATGTGCACATCGATGCCTTGGTGCACCCCGTGGTCTTGCAGGGTACGAATCATTTCGAGACCCGTGCGGTCGCCCACATGCGCGAGTCGCGGATATTTGTGACCACCGAAATTCCTTTGCAGAATGCGACCATCTTTGGTCCGATCAAACACCGCGCCCCAGGCTTCGAGCTCGCGCACACGAGCGGGCGCTTCCTTCGCGTGCAGCTCGGCCATTCGCCAATTATTCACGTACTGACCGCCGCGCATCGTATCCGCAAAATGCACTTTCCAGCCGTCGCGGTCATCGACATTAGCGAGGGCGGCCGCGATGCCGCCTTCTGCCATTACCGTGTGCGCTTTGCCGAGCAGACATTTGCACACCATGCCGACCGAGACGCGCGCAGCGGACGCCTCAATCGCAGCGCGCAAACCAGCGCCGCCGGAGCCAATGATCAGAACGTCGTGCTGGAAACTCTCGTACTCCGCCATGTTGACCGTTGAAGTGTTAAAGGGTTGAAGCGTTGAAGCGTGCGCGTCGGTGAAACTCAATCCACTTCAACGCATCACGCTTCATCGCTTAAACGATTCTGAGATCGTGCCAGATGCCCATTGAGCAGAGGCGCACGTACAGGTCGGTGAAGCCAACCCAGAAAAGACTCATCCACGCCCAGAGCATATGGCGGCGATTCAAGCAGCTCACACAGGCATAAGCACGATAACACGTTGCTGATCTTGCCAGTTGATCGCGGAATCCGCCGATTAAATGTCGCAGGGAGTGGCAGCCAAATGTGTAGCCGCTCAGCAAATATACGTTGATTACGAGGACGATTGTGCCAACGCCGACGCCGAATGAGCTTTTACCGGTCACCGGATCGGCAAACCATAAAGCTTTCCAAACATCGTAGGCGAGAATGAGGATAAAAATGAGTGCTAAGTAAAGAAAGTAGCGATGCACATTCTGCATGATGAGCGGGAACGAGCGTTCACCCCAATAACTATTGCGCGGCTCGCCTACGGTGCACGCGGGCGGATCGGCCCAGAAGGCTTTGTAGTACGCACCGCGATAGTAGTAACAAGTAAGCCGGAAGCCGCCCGGCGCCCAAAGAATTAAGAGTGCTGGCGAAAACAAAAGCCAGCCCGGCCACCAAACAGGTTTGCCGCCAAACCAACTATGCGGTGAATTGCCGAAGATTTCCGGTGAATAAAACGGCGAGACGTAATTGCCGAAAAAGTAATGCTTTCCCTGGAAGGCTGCCCACGTGGAATACACGATGAAAGTAGACAAACCGAGAAACACAAGCAGCGGCTGCAGCCACCAGATATCGGCACGCATCGTCTCGCCAAATGAACGGCGCGGCAGCGCTGTCGTGCCATTCATTTGCCGTCGGCTCCTTCAACCGGCAGCTTCGCTTTCTTCCAAGCTTCCCAACTGCCAGGCACATTCCAAAGGTCGCGGAATCCTTCTGGCTTTAAAATGCTCGTTGCAAGGCTGGCCCGATATCCGCTTCCACAATAAATCGCGGTAGGTTGCTTGGGATCGAGCTCATTCATCCGCTCGCGCAATTCCGGGACAAAAATGTGACGAGCACCGGGAACATGTCCCTTTTTCCATTCACCGGGCGAACGCACATCGACAATCTGTAACGAGGACTTTCGATCATTAAGCTCATGCACACTCATCTGCCCGATTCGTTCGAGCGGATATCCAGCCGCGTCCCATGCTTTCATTCCGCCGATCAAATAGCCGGCGAATTTTGTATAACCAGTGCGAACAAAGAGACGCACGATCTGTTCGAGATTGCCATCGCTCTCAAGCACCAGAAGAATTGGCGTCTGCGGATCGAGCATCCAACCCGCCCAGATCGATAGAATCGGTGTGCCGCCGATGTTCAGCGCACCTGAAATATGGCCTCCCCCGAACGCAAGCATCGTGCGTACATCAACCAGCGCGCCTGCTTTTTTGTCGATCGCTTCTTTGAAAGCCTTCGGTGGAAGCGTCGGCACACGCGGAAGGTTGCCGATAATTTCCGGCCCTTTCGCGTTGATCCGCTTCATCACCGGATAATAATGCGGGACCGGCGGCGCGGTTTTGATCGCATAATCGGTGAAGCTGTCCGCGTCGGTGAATTGCAAAAACTTATTGAATTTCCGCTCGTAACCGATCGTGCTGCTCAATCGCGCGCCGATGTCTGCGCCGCACGGCGAACCAGCGCCGTGATTCGGATAAATCATCACATGATCGGGCAGGTTGAGATAAAAGTCGTGCAGCGTGTGGAACTGTTGTTTGGCAAGTTGTTTGGTATGTTTCTCGCCTAACAGGTCGGGCCGGCCTGCGGAAGAAACAAAAAGCGAATCCCCCGTCAGCACCGCCCAAGGCTCTTCCGGATGATCGGCCTCAGCCAGCAGATACGATATGTGCTCGGGCGTGTGGCCGGGAGTATGTCGCGCCGTTACGAGCACTTCGCCGAACGTGAATTGATCGCCATCTCGTACTTTCTCGGGAGAGAATCCGTACTCAGCGCCACTTTCCCCACTGGCATAAATCCTCGCCGATGCCAGCCGCGCACAGAGCTCGCGCGAACCGCTCACCAGGTCGGCGTGAATATGCGTCTCGAAGATATGGGTAATCGCAAGGCCTGCTTCGCGCGCCATATCGACATAGATATCAACGTCCGCTCTCGGATCAAAAATCGCTCCGACCCCTTCATCATCGTCTCCGAGCAGGTAGGAAAGCTCCGCGATGCCTTCAGTCTGAATGGTCTTAAAAATGAGCGACATGATGTTCAGTTAAACCGAGGGCTGACGAAGTTCAACAAGATCGAGAGGGCATTTCTGGGTAGCGCACGCGTCTCGCGTGTCTGGTTTGGGCGTCTCGCCAAAACGAACTTCCTCACGACTTCGCAGCTACCACGCAATTCCGAACCGTCAGAAAAGTTCGCGATCGCGAGGACGCGCTCGCCAGCACGC